>ERZ808240.194-NODE-194-length-84491-cov-7.704688_pt1 | contig 84491 bp, 65 predicted proteins | sample MGYA00521084_ERZ808240 | MGnify/ENA primary metagenome ERZ808240 (study PRJEB31516, sample SAMN03275571) | gut metagenome | biome: mammalia-associated habitat; material: feces | host: Papio cynocephalus | place: Kenya | collected 2012-08-06 ...
GAAGAAAAATGTCATAAAGAAAAAAATATGACCAACACTATTCTCCATTAATCGAAAGGGCTTTACCTAGAATGATGAAATCCAAGCGATACAAAAAAATCCCGAAAGCGAAACAAAATGCTATCGGGATAATAATGACTATTTCTTCTCTTCGTCTTTTTGGATATAACGGCATTTCGGATAGTTTGAACAACCGATGAATTTCTTTCCCCAGCGGCTTGTTTTTTCGATCAGATGGCCGGTATGGCATCTTGGACAAAGAGGGGCATCTTCCGGAATGACGATTTCTTTCTTTTCCTTTTCTAGGGAGTTTCCGTTCATGTCTTCCATGTAGTGGCATTTCGGATAATTGCTACATCCGATGAAATCGCCTTTCTTGGAATGGCGTTTGACAAGTTTTCCACCGCATTTTGGACAGACTCTGCCTTCGATGTATTCTTGTTCCGGCTTTTCGATGTAATCGCATTTCGGATAATTGCTGCACCCTACGAAATTGCCGAACTTACCTTTTCGTATGACAAGCGGAGAACCGCATTTTGGACAGTTCCTGCCGACTTCGACCGGCTTGATCTTTTCCATGTGTTCTTTTGCGGCATCGAAGTATTTTACGAATTCCTCCCAGAAATTGGTCAGAAGTTCGTTTTTGTCGACTTTTCCTTCGGCAATCAAATCAAGATTGCTTTCCATGTTTGCCGTATATCCGACATCCATGTATTTCGGGAAGTATTCGACAAGGGAATGACTGGTCAGGATACCCTGCTCCGTCGGAATAAGGGAACGGTTCTTGACTTCGACATACTCGATTTCAAGGTTGGAAATTGTAGGCGCATAGGTGGATGGTCTACCGATGCCGTCTTTCTGCATTTGCTTGACGATGGAGCCTTCGTTGTATCTGGAAGGAGCCTTGGTAAAGTGCTGGGTCGAAGTCGGATTGGTCATATCGACAATCTTGCCCTCATCCAGCTCCGGAAGTTTTGTCAGATCCTGCTTTTCTTCGTATTTTCCGTAGACTTTGTAGTAACCTTCGAAGAGAGTCTTTGTACTGGACGCAGAGAAATCGTATTCGTTTCCGGTGAAGATGACTGTGGAAATGGAATCCTTTCTCGGGGCCATAAGACTGGCCAAGGCGCGATCATAGATGAGGACATAAAGATTGTATTCATCGTTTGTCAAGAACGGCTTTACCATATCAGGAGTGAAGGAAATGTTGGTGGGACGAATGGCTTCATGGGCATCTTGGACATTTTTGTCTGCTTTTTGACGTTTGACGGAACCTAAATATTCTTTTCCGTATTTCTCTACGATGAACTGATCCGCGGAAGCGATGAATTCATCGGAGAGACGGATGGAATCGGTTCTCATATAGGTGATGAGACCGGTTGTTGTACCATTGATTTCCTCACCTTCATAAAGCCTTTGAGCGATACTTGCAGTTTTCTTTGTGGAATAATGGAACTGAGTAAAGGCGGCTTGCTGCAAAGTTGCGGTCGTGAAGGGTGGATTCGGAACTTTGTTCTTTGTCTCGCTCTTTATGGATTTGATGGTGAACTTTTCAGGAAGCTCGCTTAAGACCTTTTTGGCTTCTTTCTCATTGTTGATTTTGATGTTTTGATTCTTGTAGGCATTGAGTTCGGCATGGATGGTCGCCTTGTTTTCTGTGATGAAATCGGCAGCGATGGTCCAGTATTCTACCGGTACGAAGGCTTGGATTTCAGCTTCTCTATCGACGATGTAACGTAAGACGACGGACTGGACACGGCCAGCGCTTCTGGATTTGATTTTGCTGTGAAGAAGATTGGATAGACGGAAACCCATCAGTCGGTCGATGATTCTTCTTGTCTCCTGGGATTCGACCAATTTTAAATCAATGGTCCGTGGGTTATTCATCGCCTTAAGAATGGCAGGTTTAGTGATTTCGTGGAATTCAAGTCTCTTTGTCGTATTCACATCTAATCCGAGAACCTGAGCCAAATGCCAGGAGATTGCTTCTCCTTCGCGGTCAGGGTCGGTCGCGAGATAGACGTCATCTGCTTTCTTGACAGCACTTTTTAGTTCTTTTACGATAGCTTCTTTGTCTTTGGATATGACATAAGTAGGTTTGAATCCGTTTTCGATATCGACACCCAATCCCATTTTACCGGAACTTGCTAGATCCCGGATATGTCCCTTGGATGCTAGGACTTTGTATTCCGGACCAAGGAACTTGCCGATGGTTTGGCTTTTATGTGGAGATTCCACAATCACTAATTTCATAGTTGCACCTCCCTATCCTTATATATATTGTTGTCGTTGAAGCGTATTTAATTATTGAGAGAGAGGCTATGTTTGTCAAGTGTTATTTTTTCCATAGCTAAAGCTATGATTTTTTCTCTTCTTTGCTTTTGCTTGCCGTGAGGATTTCCAACTTCAAATCATTGCTATCTAAAATCGGTTCAGCTCCTTGCTTGATCAGTTCATTGGTCAGCTCTGGATCATCAAGGTCCTGATTGCAGGGCAAAGCTAAGACGTTCCGGTTGAAACTACTAGCCCAATAGACGGAATTATTGGTTCCGCTCCTCTTTTTCCCTGCACCAACGAACAAGGATGGAGAAAGAGCGGCTAAAAGTCTGTTTCGGAAAAGAAAATTTTGAGGTTTCGCATTTTCGGATAGTGGATATTCGCTCAGAACGAGCCCTTTTCCGCTTTTGCAATAGTCGTAGATTCCGTCATTCTCTGTCGGATAGGGCTTATCAATTCCAGAACCGATGACGGAGATGATCGGTGCCTCAATTTCCATAGCGGCCTTCATTACTGTCGAATCGATTCCTTTTGCCATTCCGGATATGATGACGACTTTCTTCTCCGTTTTGATTTCGAGTTCCTTGATGAGTCTATAGCATGTATCGCTCTGATAGATGGTTGGTCTTCTCGAACCAATGGCTGTAAGACGATACCTTTCGCTTAACAGGGAAAGATTTCCGTAATAATAGAGAATAAAAGGTGGTTTGTAGATATCCTTTAAACAATCTGGATAGTTTTCGTCTACGATGGTGATGTAGTTGGCTTTTGTGTTTTGCTCAGCTTCTTCTTTGAGCTCCTTGGATAATGGGCGTTTTTCTTTGATGTAGCTGTACATTTCATCCCATTTTCCCTTCTTCAGATATGATAGGGTAAGAAGAACTGATCGTGCTGTAAAAATGTCGTTCATATGGACCTCCTATAGAAGATGGATTCTGAGATATTTTTTTGTCCACTGAAAAAGGAAGCAACGCTGTGCTTCCTAGTCGAATAAGGATAATTGTTCCTCGATCATGGAACGTATGGGTTCGAAAGTCAGTCTATGTACTCCTTTGATAAATCCGTGTGTTTTGATGGCTTCGATATGGGCCTTTGTTCCATAGCCTTTATTTTTCTTAAAGCCATAGACTGGGTATTTCTCATCCAAGGCAATCATATAATCATCTCTTGTTACTTTTGCAAGAATGCTAGCAGCTGCGACGGACTGACTTGTTGCATCTCCTTTTGCAATGGATAGCAGTGGTATATTTGTATGAAGCTTCATATAATCGGTAATGATATAATCGACTCTATGTGCTTTGAGAAGCTCAGAAAGACAACATTCCATGCCTTGTCTATCTGCTTCAAGGATATTGATGGTATCTATGGTTTTGACATCGACAAGCTTTACATAATAGGCAAGAGCTTTTTCCTTGATTTCTTTTGCAAGCTCCCTTCTTTCTTTATCCGTCAGTTTCTTGGAATCGTTGATTCTATCGTTCTCGTAGTCGGATGGAAGAATGACACCAGCTGTGGATACGGGGCCAGCCAAAGGACCACGACCTGCCTCATCGAAGCCGGCAATGAATTCGATATGGTTTTCTTTTTCGATGTTCCTGTCATACAGGAAGAGTTTATTCGTTTCTTTCATAAGGGTGATCCAAAGAAATCCTTCCGATTGTTCCATCGCGGAACTCTTTTAGGAAAGTCATTCGTGCCCTTTGGATATCGGGCTGACCTTTGGCAAGGAACATGTTTCTGCTATTAGCAAAGGCAAGGAAGAATTCTTCTTCTTTCAATTGGTTTGAGAAGGGATATCGTTCTGATAGCAAATTCGGATAATGGGTTTGGATGTTTTCAAGAAGGTAATCCGTAAGAGGAATGATAGGGAGAATATCGATTCTTATGGAACCAAGCAAAGCCAGTTTTGCGCTGATTTCCTTGTCTTCATAGTTCGGCTCGAGGATTCCCGGAGAATCGAAGATGAATACTTTGTCGGATACCTTGATCATAGGCTCGTCTCTTGTTTTACCTGGCCTGTTTTCTACAGCGGCTTTCTTTTTTCCGGCAAGGCAATTGATAAATGTGGATTTTCCGACATTCGGAATACCTAAGACTATGAAACGTTTGGCTGGAAGCGGAAAGTTCAAGCGGAGGAAGCGTTCATCCTTCTTGGTATGGATCTGTGACAGATATTTTAGCATCGGCTTAGCTGCATTTTTGTCCCGAAGATCAAAGACAAAAGGCTTGATTCCTTTTTCGGAAAGGATTTGTTGTGCTTCTTTGAAGGCTTTGGGGTCTGCTAAATCCGATTTGGAAAAGACATATACTTTGGCTTTATCTTGGGTGATTTTGTCTAGGTAGTCCGGGAATGAGGAAAACGGTGCTCTGGCATCCCCTATTTCGATGACCCCGTCGCACTGTTTGATCTTTTCTTCGATTTTGTTCCTTGCTTTGGCCATATGGCCTGGGAACCAGTTGATTTCATTGATACTTGACATGATAATAGGATAATTTTTTTCTCTTACTTTTTCAAATAGTAATTCGAGTGTAGAAACGATCCTTTTGGGTGAAGAGCCTTTGTTCCTTGAAAAATAGGGCATGGGGGTATATACTTATTCAGAAAATATACCCTATACCGGTATATTTAGGAGGTTTCACTATGGATGATCAATGCCCTAATTGTGCCAAATACAAACATGTTCCCCGTTCTGAAGAGGAACAGAAATCACTGAAGAACCGACTTTCACGGATTCAGGGTCAGTTGAACGGCGTTTCGAAGATGGTGGAAGACAACCGCTACTGTGGGGACATCCTGATTCAGATTGCTGCAATCGAAAGATCCTTGCAGGAAGTCGGATATATGATACTGAAGACACATATGGATACCTGTGTACGAGAAGACATGAAAAACGATAAACCAGGAATTGTGGATGAGACTCTGGGACTTATCAGAAAGCTGAAATGATATGGTTGAAAACGAAAAATACGATGTTGAAGGGATGACCTGTGCCTCTTGTTCTAGCCATGTAGATAAGGCAGTCAGGAAAGTACAGGGAGTCAAAGACGTCAATGTCAATCTTCTGACCAATTCCATGGTAGTCACCTATGATAGTCCTGCAACTTCCGCTTCGATTGAGAAGGCGGTGGAAGACAGTGGATATCATGCTCATCTTCAGAAAGGGAGAAAAGAAGAAAAAGAGGAAGATGATCTGCAGGATTGGGAAACGAAGAAGCTTGTCGAAATCCTTATTGCTTCCTTTGTCCTTCTTGTCCCTTTGTTTTATATTTCCATGGGTTCCATGATGGGATGGAATATTGGTGTACTTGCAACCCATCCGTTCCTCCTTGGACTTTTGGAACTGATTCTGTCTTCAATCATACTTTTGATCAACCGAAGGTTCTTTGTCTCGGGATTCAAGGCCTTGGCTCATGGTGGACCGAATATGGATACTTTGGTTGCGCTGGGTACCGGCGTGAGCTATATCTATTCCATATTCATGATGATCATGATGTCTCTTTATGTCCATATGGGTTCTACGATGGAAGAATATCATCAGCTCATGCATTATTCTATGAATCTAGCTTTTGAGACTTCTGGTATGGTTCCCACCTTGATTACTATAGGAAAGACGTTAGAGTCCTATTCAAAAGGCAAGACGACTTCTGCTATCAAGGCATTGGTCAATCTTACCCCTAAAAAGGCCTGTGTCCTAAGAGATGGGAAAGAAGAAATCATTGATGCTTCCTTGGTACAGGTTGGCGATGTAGTGTTGGTGAAACCAGGCGAATCCATTCCGGTAGATGGAACGATTCTTTCCGGAGATTCCAGTGTGAACGAATCCGCACTGACCGGTGAATCAATGCCAAGGGATGTGACCGTTGGAAGTAAAGTATCCGCGGCTACGATTAATGTAAATGGTGTTTTGAAAATCAAAACAACTCATATTGGTAATGACACGACTTTCCAGCAAATTATAGAAATGGTAAAAACGGCAGCTTCGACAAAAACAAATATTTCCAGAATAGCAGATAAGGTATCAGGTGTTTTTGTCCCTGTCATCATGTCCATCGCGATTATCGTATTTGTCTTCTGGTTTGTCTTTGGAAAAGACTTTGTCCAAGTCAATGACCCCGATGATACTATATTGACCTATGCCCTTGCCAAAGGTGTTTCCATTCTTGTTATTGCCTGCCCTTGTGCCTTGGGGCTGGCTACACCTGTTGCCATTATGGTTGGGACAGGGAAAGCTGCAAAAAACGGAATCCTGTTCAAAACCGCAAGTGCCATGGAAGAAACCGGTAAAGTCGATTTCGTAGTCTTGGATAAGACAGGCACGATTACTAAGGGACTTCCGGAAGTCCGGGACATCGTTTCCGATGACAAGAAGTCGCTTCTTAAGCTTGCCTATGGTTTGGAAAAGAACAGTGAGCATCCATTAAGTAAAGCGATTGTCCGTAAGGCGGAAGATGATGGACTGATGCCGGATACGTTTGATCATGTTCAGGCGATTGTCGGAAAAGGTATCCAGGGAATAAAGGAAGGAAAACTCTTTTTTGCCGGAAATTATGCATTGGTCAAAGAAAAATCAAAACCGGATGAAGCTTATTTGGAAAAATCTCTGGAATATTCCAGAAAGGGAATGACTCCTCTCTTCTTCATGGATGAGGAAAAGATTCTCGGTATCATCGCTGTCAGCGATGTCATCAAGGAAGATTCGAAAAAAGCCATCGAAGAATTCTCTAGGATGGGTGTTGTTCCAGTCATGCTTACAGGTGATAATAAAGAAACTGCTTTATCGATTGCCAAGGAAGTCGGAATCACTCATGTTGTCAGCGATGTGCTTCCTGATGGGAAACAGGAAGTCATCCGCAAGCTTCAGACAAAAGGAAAGGTATTGATGGTCGGGGACGGAATCAATGATGCCGTTGCTCTGACTCAGGCGGATATTGGTATGGCTATCGGAGCAGGTAGTGACGTGGCAATTGATTCTGCAGATGTCGTATTGATGAAATCCACGCTGATGGATGCCGTTGCAAGCATACGGCTAAGCCGTCATACTTTGACCAATATCAAGGAAAATCTGTTCTGGGCGTTTTTCTACAATATCATCATGATTCCGATTGCCGCCGGTGTCTTCTCTGCAAGCGGCATCGAATGGCTTGTAAAGATGAAACCTTGGTATGGTGCTCTTGCTATGGCGTTTTCCTCCGTGTCTGTCTGTCTCAATGCACTTCGAATCAATCTGTTCGATCCTTATAACAGTAAAAAGGACAGGCACCATAAAAAGGTTGAACTCGAAGACGGTCTCCTTGTTCAACAAGAATACTCTAAGGAAGAAATGATAGTCGGAATCAAAGGATTGATGTGCGAAAACTGCGTTTGCCATGTTAGGAAGGCGCTTGAATCCATAGAGGGAATCGATGTCGTTGATGTATCGCTGAAAGACAACCAGGCCAAGGTTACTGGTGATAAAATAAACGTGGATGAAATCAGGAAGACTGTTTCAAAAGCTGGATATGAAGTGGTCGAGATTAAAACATTCAAAGAAAAGGAGAATAATATTATGACAAAAACTTTGAAAATCGAAGGGATGATGTGCAAGCACTGCGTCATGCATGTGAAGGAAGCTTTGGAGAAGATGGATGGTGTTATCAAAGCCGATGTCTCTCTTGAGAAGAAGGAAGCTGTCGTGACCTGCGACAAGGAAATTGATACGGCTCAGTTCAAGAAGGTCATCGAAGAAGCAGGATACAAACTTCTCTGATTATCGGATTTTGAAAAAAGACTTATGGATCTCTAGCTATTAGGCATAGAATCCGTAAGTCTTTTTGATTGCAAGAAATCTGTAAGGAAGAAATCGCTTACATAGAATGGTAGGACAGCCGAATGGAGTGAAAAATCCTTTTTTTTTTACTTTTTTCTTCTTTTTATGTTTTTTTGACTTCTTTTTGTCGCTGAATCATTGAAATGTGATTTGACTTTACCATTTTAAAGGAATAGTTTATTCATAAATCAAAAAAGGAGGATGATTTATGAAAAAAGGATTGCTTGTAGCATTGATTCCTCTTCTTTCTTCTTGTGGAATACAAATGAGTGTTTCCGCAAAATCAGACAGTGGTCCTTCTGAATCTGTTTGTCCTGTTTCTAAAAGCGACTCTTCGGACTCTGGGCCTATGGAAGAAACATATATGAATAAGGAGTTCGGTTTTGATCATATTACGGAAGAGGCTACGTTCGATCTTACGAATAATGATGTTGAACTTGATTTCTTTTATGCCCAATGGCAGAAAAAACGAAATCCCTCCGTTTTCTATAATCATACCGTAGCACTTCAGTACAGGTTTTCGGATGTGCCTTATCCGGAATGGGACCGAAACCCGGATTATCATTTGTCCGTTGATGGTTGTGAAGCTTGTTTTCCAATCTCGATGAGGCAAGGCAAGGTGCTTTTTCTGGATAATGGAACGAAGAGTTTTGTGGATGAACACATTATTACTTCAGGGTCACTACAATATGATAAGTGGGAACCGGATCGATGTGTGGTAAAAACATCTATCGAGATGAAAACATTTCTTGAGGGTGCGAAGACAGGTAAATATCTGCATGTTTTTTATGTTCCGTATCCTGCGGAAGACGGATATATGTATGATGAAAACGGAAACAAGTTTGAGTGGATTGACTACAAAGAGCCTTTCCATAGAAGCTCACTTATACAAAACTATTCTGTTGAAATAACGGATTCCGTTGTTAAATTGTTCTATGAACAGGAACCGAATTATTGATTTCGATAAAGAGATTCGTCATTTTCTTTATGCGGATTTGGAATTGAATTCTTTAAAGTAATTCTATTTGCCTATTGTTTGTTTCTTTTCCTTATTCTTTTTTTACCTAAACCAAATTCTATTTCTTTTTATCTTTCGGAAAAAGATTTATAATTACATCCAGAAAGAGAACGAACAAATATGTCAAAGAAAACAAATGCAGTTGAAACAGTCGGCAAGAAAAAGAAGCATCATATTCTTAGAGGAATCTTGATTTTCTTCCTCTCTCTTATTTTGCTCATCGTAATCTGTCTGGCAGCTTACAATGGAATCAAACATATCCGTTTCAAGGGATATTATGATATTGCCACCAAGATGAGAGACAACCCAGGATTGAACGACGGGTATGTTACTCAGGGGTTATGCTATCTGGAGGATGAGGACGTCTATCTGACCAGCGGATATATGACAGACAAGGAGAAACCTAGCCGTGTCTATTCCGTCGATAAGAACAACAAGCAACATTTTGCCGAACTTTATTATCTGAAGGATGGTGTCGAAAAGAATTTCTCCTATCATTGCGGTGGTGTCGCTAGCGAAGGCGATTATGTCTATGTGGCAGGTGCTTCCAAGATCTTCTCCTTCTTGAAAAAGGATATTCTGAATTCCAATAAGGCAGTTGCTGTGAAGAGTTTTGCTGTCAACAATGCCGCATCCTTTGTCTTTACGGACGGAAATTTCCTTTACACAGGTGAGTTCAATGATGATAATGCCTACAAGACCGAAAATGAATTCAAGAATACAGATGGGGAAGTCACAAAAGCCATCATTTCCAAATATGAACTTGCTTCCGTCGACAAAGATGAGAAGGGAACTCCTGTTCTTGAATATGCCATCCGCAATTCCGTCCAGGGAATGTGTGTCACGGCATCCGGAAAGATTGTCCTGGATACCAGCTGGGGAATGAGCCCTTCCCATTTCTATGTCTATGATGGATTCAATGGTACGGAAGATACTAAGGACGGCGACGTTCCGGTCATCTACCTCGACAGCAGATACCTCAAGCAGGACATCGTCGGACCATCTATGGCAGAAGATTTGGATTATCATGATGGAAAAGTGCTGGTGGCAAGTGAATCTGCTTCCAACAAATATATTTATGGTAAATTCTTCTTCTATTTCTCTATCATGGGCCTTACCATCGATTAAGGACGAATAACTGAAGAATTTGTTTTGGCTTGTCAGATGAAAAAAGGACCACAGGATAAAATCCAATGTTATTGGATCATTCTGTAAGGTCCTTTTCTTTTTACTTTTCCTTAATTAGGAAATAAGAGGTCATATAATAGACAAATGCGATTCCGGAAATGATACCGGAGACGATACTAACTGTTGTCAGGGTGACTTTCCACCATGGCGTAATATCTTCAAGGGTGCTGTCTGGACTGATTCCGTTCATTCCTGCGGATTTGTTGACGATGGTATATAGGATTCTATGGGTGCTTTCACGAACTCTCCAGGCAAAGGTAGGGCTGGATTTGTAGGCATCCAACGACTTCTCGGTTCCGCTTCCCATGAAGAGATTGGACCCGTTCATGAAGCCATCGTTATAAAGCATATAACTGCCACCGTTTGAGACTGCCATATCGGTGATGATGTAACCGGTAAATCCCCACTCTTTGCAAAGAATGTTCTGTTGAAGTTGGTTGTGTGCTCCGACCCAACGGCAGCCTACTCGGTTGAAACTTGACATGATTGAACCTGTATGGCCCTTCTTCACTGCCGCTTCAAATGGAGCCAAGAGAAGCTCTCTTGCTTCCTGCTCGTTGAGCCAGACACTGATACCGTTTCTGTTTGTTTCACAGTCGTTGAAGGCAAAATGTTTTGTATGTGTGATAACACCTTTCTTTTGTAAGGCATTGATTTCCGCCACGCAAGCCTGACTTGTCAAAAAACTATCTTCGCTGAAATACTCGTTTGATCTTCCGATGAATGGAGTTCTATGAAGATTGACACCAGGAGCATAACTTCCTTCTGTTCCGGATAAACGAATATCTTCAGCAAAGGCATCTCCGATTTTTGAAATGAGCTCGTTATTGAATGTGCTTGCCCAGATTCCTTCGCTAGGGAAGGCGGAATCTGTCTTTGTCTCGACTACTGCAGTCGGTCCGTCCAAGGCCTTGATGCCAGGAAGTCCGATTTTCGATAAGGCAATGGTTGCGTTCTGACCGGAAGTCACAAGCCTTGCCTGTTGTCCGAATGACATAGAATCGAGAAGCTCATCCCATTTCTTGTCATCGTAGGCGATTTCCTTCTCTTCGAAAGATTTCAGGGAAATCAGTTTCAGATCGGTTGGCTGCTCGTATTTTGGCATTTCCGTTTCTGTCTCGACGATGGCTTTGTCCGATTTGATGTCGTCTTTCATTTTGTCGGTTTCAATCGTGAAGGATATCGGAGCTTTCGGCCAGGTGCCTGTCCAGTCGTTTCTGGACATATAGGTGACTTTGTTGTTTCCTTTTCCTTCGTAGAGATTCATATCGCTGTCATCAAGCTGATTGGTGATTTCCATTCCGGTTGTCTCATCTTTGGAATAGGTTGTATGGTCAAGGGTACTTACATGATAGGAATAGACAAGCGAATCCGTTCCATCTGTCTGATATCCTTTTTTCTTGAGAATGTTGTCCGTGGCATTATGGGCATCTCTTCCGGCAGTCAGATAATAATCTCCCTCGTCGACGATATAGGTCTTGTATCCGTATGAGTCATAGGATTTCATCTGACTCTTCTGGATTTCGATGGTGACCGTTTCTTTTCCTCCGTTGGCCTTCAACACACCTGTCTTCTGATAGCCGACGAGTTCGACACTCGCTTTCTCGACATGGTTGGCTTTGTCATAATCGGTATAAGGTTTCTGCATGTAGATTTCAACTGTATGTTTGCCGTCCATGTTTCCGATATTGGTGACATCGAGGGATACGAGGAATGAATCATCTTTTGCCTCTACCTTATAATTCGAGTATTCGAATGTCGTATAGGAAAGCCCGTAGCCGAACGGGAAAGCGACATCGTTTTCGTAATTGTAGTCTCCGGCATTTCCTTTCCCCATGATCTTGTCTTCATATCTTGTCTCATAATACCGATATCCAAGATAGATTCCTTCGTTGTAGATTTCATAGGAACGCTGGGTGGAATCCAGTTTCAGGGCAGAATAGTTTGTGTAATACTGAGCCAAACTCTTGGAACGATTGAGGCCCCAGCTTGTCATGGCAGGAGAGGAGAAATTGTCTCGGCAATAGGTATCAGACAATCTTCCTGAAGGATTGTTTTCTCCAATCAACGTTTCGACCACGGCATTCAGTCCATAGCTTCCGACGTTTCCAATCCACAGAACGCTATCGACATCGATGTTTTCACGATATAGATAATCCTGTTCGATCGGATTAGATGAATTCAATAAGACGATGATTCGCTTTACTTTTCCTTCTTTCTTCAGAGAAGTAAGATTTGCAAGTAGATCGAGTTCGCTTTCGGAAAGAGAAAGATAGCTTCCGTCTTCACCGTCGCTCTTGCTTGTCGAAAGATCCTTTCCTTCGCCGGATTCCCGGGCAATGGTGATAATGGCAGCATCCGAGTAGTTGGCAATACTTTTTTCAAGAGTGGCTTTGACCTTGTCATAGCCAGGCTCATTGATCAAATAGGAATTTCCAATGATGGTTCTTCCTTCCCCTTTGAGAGTATTTGTGTATAGCGACTCTGTATCCGGATTGACTTCGATTCCTTTTTCTTTCAGGATATTAGGAAAAGTCTGATAGGAACTGGAGGATGTCGAACTAGAACCGGATGTGTTGTAATTGAACCGGTAGCTTGCTGTTCCAAGCAGAGTCACTTTGCTTGTTTTGGATATCGGCAAGGATGCCTCCCCGGTTGAGATCTTACTGTTCTTCAGAAGGACTAGCCCCTCGTTTTCTGCTTCGATGGCCGTGTCCTTGAAATAGCGTTTGACATCATCTTCCGTTTTGTATGTTGTCTTGAAATATTCGTCTCCGGTATTGTCTTTCCTTGAAGTATCAATATGTAATGCCTTGTTGATGGCATTGCTGTTCTTGTCTGCAATCGCTCCTCCTGCAATCGATATGACAAGCAAGGAGGAAAAACCAAGGAAAAGACCATGGGATAAGCGCTTGTATTTGAAGATTCTCTTATTCATGCTAGACCCTCTTTTCTGTGATTATCTTCACTTCTTCTTTGTTCCTTGTCTTTGGAAGAAAGACGGAAATAAGAGCTGCAACAAGGGAAATAAGGAAGAACAAAATTGTTATGATGAAAGAAGATGAGAAAGTAGAACCATCGATGGAAGTGAAAACGTTGGCGATATAATTCGCCTGGCTTCCGATGTAGGAGATGAAACTATATAAAACCAAAAGGAACGCAATGTCATTCAATGGCTGGATCGTATAGAAGAATGTGACAATCTCCAAGATGAAGGCGATGATTGCTGGGATTATTGCCGAAAGAGCCAGATCCTTGTTGAATTCGTTTTTCCCAAAGCAGATATAGAGAATGACGGCAACAATACCAAATAGGACACTTGCCGCTTCAATAAAAAAGCAAAGGGGTTTCGATCTAAAAAATCCTTTCATATTCTTGCCTCTAGTCTTTGTTGAATTCTTTGAATGTAAGAGTTTCGTCCGTATAGAATTTCAGGCAGTCGATCATGGGAGCCATAGCAGCCATGGTTCCTGTAGAATCTTTTCTTCTGTTGTTGTTTGTGATGAGTTTGATTACGTTCTCGCCTTTCTTGAGATTCAAGGCGGTGGACAAGGTGAAATCGTTGAATGGTCTCTTATCCGGATTGGAACGGTCGGTGATGACGTTTTTAATTTCGATGGTTCCGTAGTCAAGATTGGAACCATTGACGTTGACAAGCCAGGAATCGACATAGGAACCATCTGCATTTTCTTTGCCTTCAGTTGAGAATGTCATGTCGAAATATTCTGCCGTAAGAGTGGCGATGAAGATGGCATCATTGACTTCTTCTGTTGCTGTGATGTCGAATTCCAAATAAGCGCCATTGTAATAAAGATCGGTGATGTATTTGTGGTTGGAACAGTCTGTAGACATAGTGCCGTCCGTCTGGATAAGACCGAGGCCTGTGACATTGCTGGAATAACCATATCCGAGCTTTTCGCCGATATCGTTTGCTGTGATATCATCTTCCGGTAAGTCGGTCAGTTGTGTATACTCGGCCTCGAATGTATATTTGTTGAACCATCTGGCATAGAGGTCTGCGTTTTCTTGGTATCTTTGCATCGGTTTGTATTCACTTGCAAAATCTGCGGAGGTATACCAGTTCTTAAAATAATATCCATCTCTGTTAGGGGTTATGGCTTTGATTCTGCTGTTCTTTTTGACATAGACTTTATAGAAGACATCTTTTTCTGATCCGCTATAGTTCCAATGGAAAGTAACACTTATCGTATTTCCGTCATCTTCTATCCATTGGGCATAGATCGTGATGTTTCCTGTAATGGCGGAGAAATCATAGACAGTATTTCCTTCTTTGTCTGTGGTCCAGCCACTGAAAAGATAACCTTCTCTTGTCGGAGTGTCGATTGGGTTGACATATTTCCCCTTTTCGGCATTCACTTTGACGGAAGTTGAACCAGTATAGTTGAGATCGAAAGTCACAACATCATTTTCAACAGGCTCTGGAGTTGGGTCATCCTTTTTGGAGGAGGTTGAATCCTTCTTGGTAGAATCGATATCCGGTTTTGGCTGTTCAGTGCTTTGGGTTGTATCTTTTGTATTGCTGTTGGATCCTTTATTGGAGACTGTTGTTCCCCCACAGCTAGATAACATCAAAATGGATAGAATCGGTAAGATGAAAAATTTTTTTGACATAATGTTTTTCTCACTTTCTTGTTATTGATAACAATATAATGAATTAGTCTGATAGATAGGTAATATAATTAGGAAAACAACCTCGATTGGAATAGTTAATTCCCGAGGTTGTTTTCGCTCATTTACTTATCTTCTTCTTTCTTCTTCTTGAAGAGAACGGCAACGGCAGCTAAGCCTAATGTTGCAACAGCAGATGTTGCTGCTACGACAGATCCTCCGCAACCGGAAGACTTCTTGTTCTTCAAGGCTTCGATTTCTTCTTTGAGAGCTTTGATGTCATCGGCATAGTCCTTGGTTTCCTTGCCTTCCAAGGCAGCAAGTCTAGACTCAAGAGAAGAAACATCCGTCTTGCCTTTGAGGGCTTCGATTTCCTTCTTGAGATCGGCGATTTCCTTGGAATAGTCTTCTGTCGGAGTGACGATGCTGTTTCCTTTGACGACCATATGGACCTTGATGGTTGCGGTTGTCTTTGTATCACCGCCACCGAATCCAGGGAAACCTGCTTTGTTGGTTTCTGGTTTGGCAAGACCAAACGGGAATCCTCCACCGGAACTCTTCTTGGTGGCTGTTACTTTGATTGTGAAATCAAAAGTTCCGCTTTCTGTCGGTGTACCTGAAATCTCTCCGTCTTCCTTTACGACGATGCCGTTAGGGGCTTTTCCGCTATCGATGGCATAAACGACTGTATCATATTTTCCACCTTCGGTCGTGAAGATGCTGGACTTATATTTAGCTGCGAATTCTTCACCGACTTCCATCGCTTCCATGTCATCGCTTCCTTCTTCCAGTTCGAAAGCAGAATTGACGGTGATGGAATACTTGGCACTCTTGGTGACATAGTTGTCGATGACACAAGTTACGGTGAACTCGTATTTTCCTTCCTCAGTTGCACTTCCGCTGATTTCACCGGTCTTCGTGTTGATGGAAAGACCTGTGGGAAGTTTTCCGTCAGAGATGGAATAGGTAGCAAAAGAGTCATCTCCAAGAAGGGTGGCATCTAATCCTGTGGAAAGTTTGGCATTTTCGTAGGCTTTGATGGTTCCGAGATTACCGCCCTGCAAGGCAAGAGAGGCAAATCCGTTCTGATAGTTGTTGGAATTTACGGTAGCATAGATGACGGAATGGGCTACCTTACGTGCATAGTAGTACTGGAGATAGGATTCCTTGTATTCGGCATCGGCGTCGGTCATATCGGCTTTGTATTTGACTCCGCCTTTTCCGTTTCTCAGAGTGGCATCCCATTCTCCGGAGAGAAGGTCATACCAAGGTTCAGTCTTGTAGACGATACCGTTTCCGGCACGGACCATCTGATCGATGGTGGTGCACCATCTCATTCCGAGGAATCCGTCGGTGATCATGAAGCCATGCCATCCCCACTGATTCTGGAGGACACCGGTATTAAGATACCAGTTGGACTGGTTGACAATACCCTGGATTCTTCCGTATCCAGACATACCCGCATTGGCACCGCCTTCCTGGATTGCCATCTGGAATTCTTTGAGTTCGTTCTGACGGATGTTCTGCTCTGACTGCCATGTGTAGAGTGATTGTCCGCCACGGTTTGTTTCCTGGTCATTGAAGGCAAGATGCTTGACCATGGCATTGCAGCCTCTGGACTGGGCACCTTTGACGACGGCAGCGGCAATATATCCGCCCTGGATACCATCCTGAGAATAGTATTCGTTGTTTCTACCGGAGAAAGGAGAACGATGCATATCCATACCTGGACCATACCAACCCGTGTTTCCGGTTAGAAGCGCCATCGTACCGACAATCTGGCCGTTGAGGTTGGCAAGCTCGGTGTTCCATGTGGAAGCGATGATGGTTTCATCTGTCCACTGATACAGATTGTCGAAGCAGTTCGGACCATCCTGATCGATGGATTTCGGTTTTCCGAAGTCGTCCAAAGCGACAGTGGAAGCTCTGGATTCTGTAGACAAATCACAGATTTCTTCCCAGGTAAGCTGATTCAGGAAGTCTTCGTATTTGGTATCATCGTAGCTTAAACCATGCAGATCCTTGAATTGGATGGTGACTGTTCTTCCTTCTTTGGATGCGGCTTGTGTCCAATTGGCACATTTGCTGTCGAAGTCCGCTTTGCTGAAATACCAAGGATCGCTTTCCTTGTCTTCAAGTGCGGTATAGACACGGATTCCGTCGGAAGAAGTATCGACCTGTTTATCCAGTTTATAGGACAAACGTTCGGTATCGGTATCCTGCCATCTCTGGTAGACTTCTTTGGTGAAGACAAGGGCATTCTTCTTTTCGGTTCCGCTTCCATCATCTTTCTGGACGGTAACTTCCTGTGGATGCTGTGGGAAAGTGGCATCGAAATCAGAACGGCTCATCAGGACTTCAACATCCTTTCCGTCCTGCATCATATCCGCAGTACGGAGCGAATTGACTTGGGTCTTTCCGTCTTTTCCAGTTCCGACGTATTTTCCGTTGTCTGTTGTGAACATATTGGAAAGCTCGTTTCCGGAGAAATCATCCAGATGCTGATGGGCGGTTGCCTTCAAGGTGAAGTCGATTTCGTCGACATCATCTGTTTTGTCTGTCTTGGCATCGATAGAAAGGTCTCTATGAGAAGTGGCCATGGCACGGATTGTGTATTTGCCGGCATCAAGCTCATAGTCGCCTTTGACGCCATCTTTGTTGGCATCTTTGTAATCCCAGGAGGCAAAATCCTGTACATTGACCTCGACGACAATGGTTTCTCTTTCACCCGGCTTCAAAAGACTGGTTTTTCCATAGCCGACAAGATCGTGGACCGACTTTTCGATTCCGCCTTTGTTATATGGTGATTTGACATAGATCTGAACGGTCTGCTTGCCTTCGACATCACCGGTGTTCTGGACTTCGACCGGGATGTAAAGCTTCTTGACCTTGGCTGGACTTCCTTTGGAGGATTCGAAGAGGGATGCTTCGACTTCGTCTCCGAGAGGAGTTTCCAGATTCTCGTCGCGGAAGGCTCCTTTGATGTTCATGCTGAATGTGGTATAGCTTAAACCATCGCCGAATCCATAGGCGACATTGTTCTCATACCAATCCTGGGCTTCTTTTCTCTGAGCATCGCTGGTCGCTTTTTCGTATTTGTCTTCATAATAGGTCTCATAGTACCGATAACCAAGATAGATATCCTCTTCATAATCGATACCTAAATCAATCCAGTCATTGGAAACAGAACCTTGGACAATCTGACCGTTTTCGTCATATTGCGGTCTATTGAAGGATAGCTTTCCGTCCGAATCATAATAATAACGATGCGAGGAACCTGTCTGGGAATTGTCGCCGAAATTCTGCCAGGTCGGATCGGCTGTCAGATCTCTTGGCCATTCATCGACCAGATGTCCGGAAGGATTCACCTGACCATTGAGAATTCTTGCCACAGCATAAAGTCCATCTTCGCCCGGACGGCCGATATACATGATGGCATTGATGTTCTCATCATCTTTCAGCGAACCGATTTCCATGACGTTGGAAGTGTTAAGAAGAACGGCAACTTTGTCGAATTTGGATTCGACCATCTTGATAAGATCTTTTTCCTCTTCGGTAAGCATGAGAGCATGCTTGGCAGTATAGGAAGATTCTTCCTGAGAAGGATCGGCTGCCATATTCCATCCGCCCCCGCCTTGTTCTCCGCCACTGGATTTGGTATAGGTGCCTAATGCCTTGTGGGATGCAACTTCTTCCGGAGTGGCTTTTTCAGAGGTGACTCTTTCGATGTCTCCGCCTTCGCCAGCATTTCTAGAGAGGACGATGATAGCAGCCTCGTTATATTCCTCCATGGAATTGAGGACGGACCCATTGAAATTATTTGCCTGCTTTGTGATGCAGGAACCGCTGCTCATCGGACCAGAAGAGGCGCTGTTTCCCTGATTCAGGTAATGCTGTTCCAAGGTAGGATTGACTTTGAAGCCTTCGGAACGAAGTGCTTCCGGAAGTGTCAAAGCGGTATTTTTGCTATAGGAACCGCCTCCGACGAGTGCGACATTGTTTGAACCGAAAACAGAAATTCTTTCGTTTCCTCTTAACGGAAGTGTGCCATCATTCTTTAAAAGAACGTCACCTTCTGCGGCCAATTCAATGTTAAGATCCTTAGCGGCATCCATGCACTGATCCAATGTGGAATAGTTCGGATAGTATTTGTCTTTTTCACCAGCTTTTGTCTGAAGTGCATTGCCATTTCCGCCGAGCAAGGCGAGACTTAATAGGCTTAATGTGGAGAGAGAGAAGAGCTTGATTGATCTGTTGCTTCTTTTTTTCATTTTTTCTCCTGTCTTTTTCTCTTTTTAACCGGTATTTGAAGAGAAAAGGTCAGATTCCTTTGGTACTGACTGGCGGTATGATACCCCTTACAAATTGGGAGCTCAATGATTCTAGAAATAAAGATTTGTGGTGGGATATAAAGATTTTCAAAGGGGCTGAAATGTAAATTTTTGGGCTGAAATGCAGGAAGGCTGCTTTTAGAATTGACACCAAAAAAGACGCTGATTGTACTACCTTGATGAGGGTAAGTAAAGGAGAGTTTAGTACAATTACAGCGCCTCTTTGAAGATTGAAAGAGGTCAAATATAGAAGAAAGTCAGTTGATGAGAGATGATCTAGTCAGTGACATGTATTCTTCGATGATTTGGTTTCGGTTTGTTCGGGAAAGCGGAATTTCAGTCTGACTTTTTAATATAACGTGTTTTGCATCGAATTTTTCGATATATTTGTAATTGATGAGAAAACCTTTGTGAACCCGGATGAATCCAAACGGTCTGAGCTGGTTTTCCAGTGAAACAAGAAGCTGACGGATTTTGATTGCATCCGGTTTGTCTTGTAGATGCAACAACTGATAGTTGTGGCTTGCTTCGACAAATTCGATATCATCAATGCTGATCAGGGAGGTTTCCGTTTCGGTCTTGATTTCCAGATAATTGATTTTCCGGTAATTTGGATAGATGTCATTCAGAAAATGGCTGATTGCACTGCTCACATCTTCGATGAAGTTTGTTTTTCTGATGAATCCGATCGGGTCGAATTCAAAGCAACGGAATACTTTTGATTCGTTTGAAGAAATGAAGACAAGAGAGACCTTTTTGTCTTTTTCTCGAATCAATTTGGCCACTTCCGTTCCATCCAAAGGGGACATGATGACATCAAGACAGATCAAATCATATTGTGTGTGTTCCATGGATTCCAAAAGCTTTTCTCCTTCAGTGAAAGCCTGGATTTCGGATGGTATTTTCTTTTCGTCGAGTATCCCTTTTATGGAATTGGCCTCTATGGAAAGGCTTGTGTTTTCATCATCAAGCATTGCGATCTTAATCATGGTTTTCTCCTTGTTTTTGAAACATCTCTATCATGCCGTCGGAATAGAATTTTCCGTCTTCGATGTAGAAGGTGATATGACCATTGTATTTTCTGATCATTCCTTTGATGATTCCGATTCCATAACCATGGCCGTTTGTGTTTTTGGATGAGTTGAATTCCAGTCTTTGTTTGTCGGTGGGGTTGCAGATGAGGAATCTCAGATAGTTTTTGTCTGCTCTTATTCTTACATCGATACATGGCTTTTTATCTGGGGTTCTTTCGGTTTCTTCCAAAGCATTGTCGATAAGGTTGGTCAGTAAGGAACAAAGATCGCTGTCCAAGAAAGGGAGAGAAGGTGGGATAGCAACCATGGTCATCATTTCGATATGTCTCATATGAGCTTTTGTCATCTCAAGATTGAGAATGGAAGAAACGACAGAATTTCCGCAGTCAATGATATGGATGTCTTCGAAAGTTACATCCAATGTTTTTTGGAGATATTCTTCTGCTTTGTCATATTGTTTCTCTTTGAGTAGGTTTATGGCATAGGCATAATGGTTTTTGATATCATGCCTTGCCATGCTTGAACGAGTGATGGAATCCTGATTCATTTTCAGCATCAAAAGAGCAGACTGGTTCATTTTCGCCTCTGCTTCTGCCTGGATTGTCCTCTGCTGACTTCTTAGAAGAAGATAGAGAAAAACATAGATTCCGATGTCTATGGCCAGAAGGACAAAAAGGACGAAAATGATGAAGGCGTGATAGGCTGTTGAGGATGAAATGTCAAAATTGCTCTGAACCATTGAAATGATAAGAATTCCGAGGAAAATGGAAATATCCAAAATCAAATAGGAAATCGGAATGCAATAAAAATTGTTGATGTTTATATAGCCGATTAAAAAACCGGAAATAATGGCTAGCAGATAAGGAAGAGACATTAGGGCTTGATAGGCAAAACTGTTAAGGGATAATTTAGCAAGGATGAGATTGTTATGATGACCGATTTCTGTAACGACATAGGTGGCAGAGAAGAACAAAATCATTCGAACGAACTTTTTCCGAAAACTCAGTTTATCGGTGATTCCCAGATAGATGAAACCCGGAATGACCATTGACAAAATAATCAGATAGGGGGTGAACCTTGGCTGATTTAAGGAATAGCTTAGCATGCAAAGAATAGTGATGGATGCAAATAAGATGGCGAAATTCAGAAAGTCGAAAATTATTTTGCGGATACTTTTCGAATAATTGCCACGGCAAAGTATGGCTGAAAAAGCAATGCAGAAAATCTCAAAAACAAAAGGGAAACTGTAAAATACCCTGAAGAAATTGACAATATTTTCGGTTAGTTGACCCATAAATAACCTCTAATAGTCGAATTATAAATGCCAATTCAATCAAAAACAATAGGTCAATCCTTCTTTTTGGCTTTCAGGTAACGCGGTTTTCCTTCCATATCATAGAGGATTTCTTCATCAAAAGAATTGGAGGTCAAATCATCAAGAAGCTTTGCGACCTTTTTTGCATTGGTTGATTCCAATTCGAAAAAAGCAAGACCATGGGAAGATAAATGTGAGTTAAGCAGCGGAAATATTTTCCGATAAGAATCGCATCCGTCTTTTCCGCTGAACAGAGCAAGACTCGGCTCAAATGGAGCATCTACTTCACGTGAATCTTCTTCAATATAAGGTGGGTTGGAAATAATGACATCATAGATACAATCGATATTGTAAAGGAAATCTGATTTTATGAATTTGATTTCTTTTTTATTTCCTTTTGCGGATTTTTCAGCCAAAGCCAATGCATTATCTGAAATATCACTGGCATGAATTTCCGCTTCTGGGAAAAGAAACTTAAGACTGATGGCAATGAATCCTGATCCAGTGCATAAATCTAGAATCTTCTTTTGATTCCAATCCTGATTGTTTTTGACATAATCATAAAGGAATTCGATTGTTTCGGTTCTTGGAATCAAGACATTTTCGTTCAGATAGATTTTATTTCCTCGGATGATGTCATATCCGGAAAGGTAAACCGCTGGATATCCTGCTTTCAGTTTGTTAAGGATGCTTATGGCTTCTTTAGACGATATCTGATCCATATCTCCATGAATTCCTAAATCGGAAAACGGAAAATGAAAGACATAATCGAACACAGTTCTTATGTCTGCAAGGGGTATTCCTTCTTTGTAGTACAGAGAAAAAATTTCATTATAAGTCATGTTTTGCTTTCCAATAAAAATGCCTTTGTAAAGACAAAGGCATGCTTAAACTACTTCTCGGCTGTAGCAGCCATTTCCTCCTGGAGTTTCTTGGTTTGTTCCTCCAACAGGTCTTTTTGATTTGCCTCGTTCAAGGCTGTGACCAATTCATCCAAATCACCATTCATGATTTTAGGAAGATTCAATGTGCTCCAGCCGATTCTATGATCGGTCACACGGTTTTGAGGATAGTTATAGGTTCTTATTCTTTCGTTTCTTTCCCCAGTACCGACTTTCAGTCTTCTTTCTCCACCGACTTTCTCTTCTACTTCGGCATCATGCATGGCCTGAAGTTTTGCTTTCAACATGACCATACAGGTTTCCTTGTTGGCAAGCTGGTCCCTTTCTACCTGGCAGGATACGACAACACCGGTTGGGATATGTGTGATTCTAACAGCTGATTCTGTTTTATTGACGTTCTGTCCGCCGGCACCAGAACTGTGATAAGTATCGATTCTTAAATCGGCCGGATTGATCTTGATATCGACATGTTCGACTTCTGGCATGACAAGGACAGTGGCTGTGGAGGTCTGGATGCGCCCATTGGCTTCTGTTACAGGAACTCTCTGGACTCTGTGCGCACCACTCTCGAATTTGAGTTTGGAGTATACTCTCTTTCCTTTGATTTTCAAGGAAATGAGGGAGTATCCGCCCAACGGCGTTGGGTCGGAATCGAGAATCTCGATTTTCCACCCTTGGCTGTCTGCGTAATGAGAATACATACGGAAAAGATCTCCAGCGAAGATATTCGCTTCATCTCCGCCAGCAGCTCCTCGTATTTCCATGATGATATTCTTGTCATCGTTCTCATCCTTCGGAAGAAGAGCAATCTTGATTTCCTCTCTTTTCTTCTCAATCTTCGGACCCAGTTCGTCGAAGGTCATTTTCGCCATTTCGCGGATGTCGTCATCTTCGTCTTTCATCATGATTTCGGCATCAGCTTTATCGTTCATCATTTTTGTCAGATCGTCAAACATGTTCACCGGTTCTTCCAATGTTGCTCTTTCTTTGGATAGCTTTGTCATTGTCGGAATATCCAGTGTTCCTTCGCTTAAAAGTTTATCGATGTCTCCTAGCCTCTGTTTCATTGCCTTGAGACGTTCTAACATGAAATCTGTTGCCATAATATGTATTTCTCCTTTTTGTTTAATTGATTCAGCTGAATGGAAAAATTGACGCTAACTGAAGCGCTCAAAGAAAAAGAGATGTTCGTACCGTGTGTCTTGTCTAGTTTTCATAGCAAGATATTTTATCATAAGTGCCTTTTTTCTAGATAGAGGTGCTAATGATTTTCGCTCGTCTTTTCCTTGTAGTATTCTTTGATATCATCCATGGATGTCTTAAGAAGGTCAAGGACGTCTTTTGAAAATGCACCGCATTCCCCTTCTTGAATCTTTTTAAAAGATTCTTCAATAGAAAGATTGTCTTTGAATACGACAAGATTGTCAAAGCTGTCGATTAAGGATATCAACTGCGTGGCAAAAGAAATGTTTTTGAGCCCTCTTGGTGAACCTTTTCCATCAATTCGTTCATGGTGGTTCAGGGCAACGTCATATATGGTTTTATAGAAATCGTTCTTTTCAAAATCCGGCAGGGATTGAATCAAGTTTGCGCCATAGGAAGAATGCATGTCTATTGTCGATATTTCCTGTTCGGTCAAATTCTCTTTCTTGTTGAGAATATCAAGAGGGATGAATATTTTGCCGATGTCGTGAACTTTGGCAGCCAGAATAATGGCTTCTTTTTCTTCTTTGGTCAGCATCTTGCATCCATCATGAGGGGACTCGAGAATCAGATTCGTAATTGCTTCTACACGGATGAGATGAGAATAAAGATCCGGGTATTTGATTTTCAAAAGCATATCCAGAAGGGAAAAGAGGAAGACATCGTTCTTATCTTCGGTTTTCTTCAGCAACGTCTGGATAGAACTGTTTTCCTTTGCTTTGCTATCTGATACGACGATGTTTCTTTTCTCTTTCGCAATATAAAGATTGGTATCCGCTTTTTCGAAGGATTCCTGTGCTGTTTTTCCTGACGCATTTGTCACACCGATTGAAACGGTGATTTTGACACTTTGGTGTTTTGGGTAGATGTACCGGCTAAGATGTTCTCTGATGTTGTCTAGGATTTTGATGGTTTCATTTTCGTCATTTGTATGTAGAAGGATGACGAATTCATCACCACCATATCGAACGATGATTCCTTTTCCCTTTAAGAATTCTTTTGCGATCTTCACAACGTTTATGAGGACAATATCTCCGAACATGTGCCCATAAATATCATTGCATCCCTTGAAATTGTCGATGTCCAGAATCGCCACATAGGAAAATGTTTTCCTGTCTTTTAAATATTCTTCATAATACCGTCTGTTATAGGTGTCCGTTAGAATATCGTAATAGACTTTTTTGAAATAGTTTCCGGCGGTTTCTCCGGAAATCATTTTCATTTTGATATTTGTGATAAAGGTAGTTGGAAGCTTGAAAATGATTTCAAGAACATAAGGTAGGGATTCGATTTTGATGTATTTGGCATTGACGAGATAGTAACGCTCGTTTAGACATTCCAATTTGAATGATTCCTTTTTTGTCTTCATACAGCGCGAAGATACACATTCCTTGCACGGATTTTTCCGATTCCAGAAGGTATAGCATTCAAAAGGAATGTTCAGCTTTTTTCGAGTCTCTTTTTCTTTCTCCAGACAGTGGATATGTTCTGCACTTAAAACACGAACGGCAAAAAAGATTTGCTTTAGGTTTTTGACCAGGTCCATTGCCTCTTCATTTGTGTAATTGGTAACGCTTGACATATGAAATCTAACTCCTTGTGAGGTTTATTTCTTGCCCTCTGCTCTCATGGTTTTGAAAAAATCGGAAAGCAGTTTATCGAATCGGCTGTCATCAATCCGATGTACTTTCATGACATTATCGACAAAAACGTGATGATAAGATAAGGCTCCTGCTTTTGTATCGTCTGTAACGTAATATAGGTTTGATATTCCTGCTTTCAATATGGCTGCCATACAAAATAGACAGGGCTCGAGGGAAACGACGATGCTGTAGTCTTTCAAATATCTGGAGTTTGTCTGTTTCATCTCTTCTGTGATTACATTGTATTCTGCATGTTCAAAGGGAACGTTTGAGGATTCCACACTGTTGTGCATTATGACGATATGGTTATTTGAAACCAAAGCGGCAGCTACCGGGATTTCGCCAAGTTTCTCTGCTTCAAGGCAGGAATCGTATAGACTGTCTAAGATGGATTGTAATTGTTCTGTTGTCATGGTACCCATAATATTAGTATAAGTTTCAGTCTTTGGAATTAAAAGAGAAAAGAAAAACCGCTCATAATGAGCGGTCAAGAAATCAAATAGGATTTTACTTGGAATAGGTGACTTTAAGGTTGTAGAAGGAACTGGAGTCTTTGCCGGTGCCACTGGTTTTGACGGAAGTGACAAGACCATACTCGTTCCATTCGATGGAAGCATCGACTTTGTTGCCGTCTTCATCTTTGTCAGAATAGGCAACCTTGAAGTTTCCGCCTGCATAATAGGTCCAATCGGTATTTTCGGCGACGGTGAACGAACCAAGTCCGAAAGAAGTGAGAATGGTACCATAAGCGATACCTTTTACGTCAGTCAAAGAGGTCCCGGTCAGAACTCTGTCTTTGACGGTTAAATCGGCATCGATTCCGCTTTCGCTCTTGGAGTTATCACTCTTGCTCTTGATAGAGCCAGTGACTTTGGCAGTTTTGTATTCGACTGTTTTCTTCAAAGCTTCGCCGGCCTTCGTCTTGAAATCAGCGAAACTGACCTTACTAGTACAAGAAGCCAAAGTAAGGACAGCAAGAGACATCATACCAATAGAACGTAATCCTTTTTTCATTTTTCCCTCCATATGCTTAGGATAGGAAATCTCTAAGCACGATAGTATTATGATACATTATTTTAAATAAAATGCAAATCACAAAAGAATTTTTTTGAACTTGCAAGTATATAAATGATTTCACTGAATGTGTTTTAATTAAACAAATATTAAAGACATAGTAATGATAATAGAAAAGACAATTTGAAATTTATAATACGAAATTTTTGTAAATCCAATAAATTAGATATTAGACAAAGTTGAATGATTTGTCTAATTGTTCGCATAAAAAGCCTTGGCTTTATCCAAGGCTTTGGTTAACTCAAGAGATATTGAATATCTTCTGTTGTAATCTTTTGTTTGTCATTCGGATCTTTGTCGATGATGTCGCTCAGGGTCTTCTTTTTCTCCTGGAGAGAGATGACTCTTTCCTCGACTGTGCTTTTCATCACTAGTTTATAGACGGTTACTTTTCTTTCTTGTCCAATACGATAGGCTCGATCGGTTGCCTGTTCTTCGCTAGCCACATTCCACCAAGGATCAAGGTGGATGACGATGTCAGCACCAATCAAATTAAGTCCGGTACCACCGGCTTTCAAAGAGATCAGCATGACGGAGATGCTGTCGGTCGTATTAAAGTCATCGGCAATTTCGACTCTTCTTTTTGCCGGAGTTTCTCCGGTGATCATATCATAGTTGACTTTTTCTTTTGTTAGGCATTGACCCAAATGATCTAAAGCCTGCTTGAAAGAAGAGAAGACAAGAATCTTGTGCCCTTTTCCTGTCGCCTGTTTCAGCAGGTGGACGGTATAGTCGAGCTTGGAAGAGATTTTGTTGTATTCAAGGAAGGTTGCCGGATCTACGCATATTTGTCTCAATCTTGTAAGTTCGGCAAGAATCTCGATTTTCTTCGCATTTCCCATGGCCATTGATTTTTTGGCTTTCAGAAGATATGCATTGTAGAAATCCTGCTCTTCTTTTGTCATGGAGAGAGTTGTGATTTCAACCGTCTTTCCGGGGAGCTCCTTAAGGACATCTGTTTTCTTTCTTTTCAGGATGAATGGGGAAACAATTCTTTCCAAATGTTCTCTGTCTTGTTGCGTGATATCAAGCTTCCCATAGTTCTTTCTGAACTCGGTGAAGGTTTTGAAATACCCTGGCATCAGGAAATCAAAGATGGACCAAAGGTCTAAAAGCGAATTCTGAATCGGAGTACCGGTCAAGGCAAACCGATGATCGGATTTGAGCTCCTTGATGGCCTTGGCTTTCTGCGATAAGGCATTTGCAATGTACTGTCCTTCATCAATGATGATGTTTTTGAAATAGATCTCTTTGAAGTAATCTAGATCGATTCTCAGCGAATCATAAGGAATGATATATACGACATCTTCATCGGGTTTGATATTTTGAATCAGCTTATGTCTTATTTCCCTATCAACGGAAAGAACGATGACCTTTTGGTTAGGATTCCATTTATTGAATTCCGCTTCCCAGTTATAGGTGAGAGATTTGGGAGAAATGATCAAAGTAGGTTTCTTGGTTTTATCCTGGGATAGGAAGGCAATCATTTCCAATGTCTTTCCAAGCCCCATATCATCGGCCAAGATGCCTGCAAGATTATGGGCATATAAAGAGGTAAGCCATTGAACTCCCTTGATCTGGTAAGGCCGTAAAACAGATTCGATTTCAGGACTGAGATTCAATTTTACTTTTTCGTAGTCCTGGATTTCCTCGAATAGTTTCATGACTTCATCCGGGATTACGGAAAGTGAGTTATCTTTCAGTTTCAAAGCCTGGTAGAGAGGAATCTTTTTGTCTAGTTTTTTCAAATCGACATCGACATCACTGACTAGGTGTTCCAAAGCTTCTCCGAGTTCTGAGTCGGTGAGAGATAGATAGTCTCCTTTGAGAAGGAAAAATTTCTTTTTCCTTTTATAGGCGGAAAGGATTTCTTCGATTTCATCTTCGGAATATTCGTCGCTTTTGAAATTGAGATGGAACCAGTCCTGTTCTCCACCGGAAACGATGATACTGATTTTCCCGATAGGTTTCTTCTTCAGCCTTTTCAGTTCTTCGCTGATGAAGACGGTCGCTGATTTTTTTAAAGGCCTCAGGTCTGCACCTAGATACTGATTGATCAGTTCCTCATCTTTCAATTTTCCATTGAAAGGAAGGAATAACTTCTGCATTTCGAAAGCAAAACCATTGAATCCATCCGGTTCCGAGTTTTTATATGTTTCGAGATCAACCTGTTTTCCTTTGATGAAGGCTCGCGTTTCGGATTTGATTCCATCGTCTTCCAAAGAAAGGAAGAGTTCGATGTGGTTGATGAGTTGCATGCTTTTGGCAACAACGGATGGTGCCACCTGGATGTCGCTTGCGATTTTTGGAACCAAAGCTGTTGTGATTTCTTTTGTAAATAAATCAGAACGCATATCAGGATGATCTTTGAGGAAGTGGAAAAGCATTGTAGCTTTTGTGCTTTGGAAATGATAGAAATGCATTATGTTCTCTTCCATATAGGAAGCGGCATGCCTTCCGATAAAATAAGTGAAATCGTGGCTTTTGAAATCAACGTCGCAGATGATTTTCTCTTTCTCATCGATTTCTATTTTGCAAGGACTACTTTGAATAGAGTGGATTGCAATGTTGTTTATGAAAAGTTCGACATGATCTTCTGATTTGGCATCCTTGGCTTCATGGATGGCGTTGATCAAATCGTAGATTTCGTTCATAACGTTTGTATCTGCGCTGAAGTCATGATCATAGTAGCTCCGGCTTTCGACATAGATTTGTCGACGATAGAGAAATGAATAACAATCGAAAACTTTTTTGATGGCTGGATCAAGTTTGTTTCTTCTGTCGGAGAAGTAGAAATCGCCCATGACATTATTGTGACCAAAGACACTATCTTTCTTTTTTCCATTGGCGCAATTGGCATCTAATTCTGTTTCAATGAAATTATCTTCTATTGACAAGTGAAAACAGAAGGTAAAGCTCAAAGCTTCTTTATCCAGCATTTCATCTGTCTGGTCTAGATTTGCTAAAAATCTAGAGAGATCCGATTTGTCTTTATAGTATTGGTCAATATCTGTTTCGGATAAATCGGAAAGTAATTTGGACTGTAAATAATAATCCCCATAGCAGCTAAGCTGTTGTTCTTCACTCATTTTTTCGTCCATATCCATGAGAAAGGATGCAAAAACATTGATGATACCGGTGTCTGAGAAAGAACTCGGCGTGACGCAGTCGACGATATTATGCTTATAGTTTATGGCAAGAGAAAAGAAACCCAGTTCATCTTGGGTCGCATAGGATATTTTCTTCCCATCATCCGAAACACGATAGAGAATTCTATCTTTGCCCTCTTCAAGTCTTTTCCTGAATTCATTTGCTATCTCTGTTGGAGTGAATGAAGATTCCATTGGCAATTGGGTCTGTTTCTTAGAGAAATACATCAGTTTTCTCCTTTCGTCAATTTGAATTCTTTGAAATCGATGAATTCAGAAAGATTTCCTGATCCAAGCAGGGCATCAGCATAAAGGAAGGTTGGGAAATCATATACTCGCGTAAATCCGTCTTTGATCTTGGAATCCATGGCAAAATCATAGATATTTTGATCGCCGATGTTGGCTCTTATGATTTCTGCAATTTGAGTGGCTCTGTTTAAATATACTTTGTTTCCGGTGATTTCTTTTTTTGCGAGTTTCTTGAATGTCCGAAGAGCAGTTTTATAAGTACGGGGATTCTTGAAATAACGATCCCTCAGTACATATATTTCATAAAGCGTACAACTTTCCGTTGAAAAAGCCGAAGGTGTTGTATAGAACAACATGAAATTCAGGGAAATGTTGAAAATAGGATAACTATAGGAATCCCTGAAGACTCTTTGTTTGCTGATATGCTCGATTTGGCCTTCTTTGAGGTAGGGGAAGATCAGATCGAATTCCATGCTGGTAAAGGTATGGTTGTCGATGCTTGGGAGGAAAAGAGCATAGTATTCTTCCGGTTTATAATTCTCCTTGACGAATTTTACGATACGGACCTCATCAGAAAAGGAAACGGTTTTGCTTGTTTTTTTGAGAAGAAGCTCAAATGATTTTTTGTATTTGTGGATGATTATGGATGTCAGGATTTTATCGTAGAGATAAGAGCTGATGTATCCTTTGGAAAGGTTATAGAGAATCCAGTCCTCGTTTAATAACAAAAAGATGCCGCTCTGACCAGTCAGAAAATCTACAATGGATAAGATTTCCGGAGAGTTTTTATGTATGATGAAATTTTTGAAAAACGGCTCAATCAAATCTTTGTGTTTGTCGGTAAATGTTTGAAGGATATATTTGGCATCCTTGTTACCATCAGTCCAAATGATTTCCTGGAGCAGATCGATTCGATTGTTTTTTGCAAGATACTCGATTGTATCATTCATGAATTTGTTTCGATTTTTCAGGCTTTGAATCTGGGAATAGGTTTTTTGATGGTTGTCCAGAAAATTCCGACCGAAATTTTCGCTTTTTGGGTCTAGGTCAAGAACGGGCATAGAGGAAAAAACCACTTCCTCTTTTTCTTCGAATGGTTCAAAAACAGGAGTTGAGTACTCATCGTAAATGAGTTCATTTCCTTTTATATATTCTTCTCTCATCTTTATGACGGCAACTAGATGTTTACAGAAATGTGTACTACTGTAACTCGGACAATCACAAAACGCATATGTAATATATCCATCATGATCAAAAGCAACCGAATAAATGTAGTCGTCGTAGTTTCCGCTGATGGTTCCTGAAAAACTTTCCGGAGTAATATACTCAGGCATCAAACGTCCATCGTAATAATAATCATAGCCAGCCCGGAGCTTGGCGTCCGTAACCTGACTATAGAATTGTTCAATAGAAAGTTTCATAAAAAATATTATATCGAATAAATAGCCATAAAAAAAGAGCTGAGCAACAGCTCAGCCCTTAATGATGGTTTAGTAATCCATTCCTGGATTTCCAGCCGGAGCTGGGGTTTCAGGCTTTGGGATTTCTGTGACAACTGCTTCAGTTGTAATGAATAAGGAGGAGATACTAGCAGCATTGATGACTGCAGTTCTAGTAACCTTGGCAGGATCGATGATGCCCTTTTCCATGAAGTCGATCCATGTACCGGTCTTGGCATCAAAAGCAAGACCATCTTCACGATGCTTCTGCTGTTCGACGATATCGGCACCTTCATAACCGGCATTATCACAAATCTGGCTAAGAGGAGCAGTCAAAGCGTTGAGAACAACATCGATACCCTTCTGGACATCAGCATTGTCGGCTTTGAGAACCGGCTTCAATTCACGATAGACATTCAATAAGGCAGCACCTCCACCGACGACAACACCTTCGCTGACAGCAGCGGCAGTGGCATTGATGGCGTCTTCCAGTCTAAGCTTACGGTCTTTGAGTTCGGTTTCAGTTGCAGCACCGACATGGATGACAGCAACACCACCGGCAAGCTTTGCGATTCTCTTCTGGAGATTCTTCTTGTCATAATCGGATTTGACTTCGCTGACCTGGCCCTTGAGCTCGTTGACTCTGTTTTTGATAGCCTCTTCGGTTCCTGCTCCATCGATGATGGTAGTATGATCCTTGGTGACTTTGACTTTCTTGGCAGAACCCAAATCATTGACAGTGATGTCCTTAAGATTCATATTGAGATCCTTGCTGAAGAAATTGGCACCAGTCATGATGGCAATATCCTGAAGAGTATTCTTCTGGTTGTCGCCAAATTCCGGAGCCTTAACGGCTACAACATTGAAAGTTCCACGAATCTTGTTGACAATCAAAGTTGCAGCGACATCATTGTCGACATCATCGGCAATGATAAGCAGAGGACGATGGGATTCGACAACGCTCTGAAGCATCGGAAGAATATCCTGAAGATTGCTGACTTTCTGATCCGTGACCATGATGTAGGCATTCTCGAGTTCGGCGGTCATTCTTTCCTGATCGGTTACCATATAAGGAGAAATGTAGCCCTTGTCGAACTGCATACCCTGAACAACTTCCAAAGTAGTATCGAAGCCCTTGGATTCATCAACAGAGATAACGCCGTCTTTTCCGACTTTATCCATAGCTTCGGCGATTGTCTTACCGATTACTTCGTCTCCAGCAGAGATGCTTGCAACAGAAGCGATATCTTCACTGGTGGAAATCTTCTTTGCTCCCTTCAAGATGGAATCCGAAACAGCTTTGCTGGCCTTTTCAATACCCTGACGGACAAGAACCGGATTGGCACCCTTGTTGACGGCTTCGAATCCTTTGTGGATCATAGCCTGAGCAAGAACGGTAGCAGTGGTAGTTCCATCACCGGCAATATCATTGGTTTTGTTTGCGACTTCGTAAACAAGCTTTGCACCAAGGTTCTGTTCCTTGTCTTCAAGCTCGATTTCTCTTGCGATGGAAACTCCATCATTGACGATGGACGGAGAACCATATCCCTTATCAAGAGCGACGTTTCTTCCTTTAGGACCTAAAGTCAATTTGACGGTGTCAGCAAGAGCATCGACACCAATCAACATATTGTCTCTGGCTTTTGTGCCATAACTGATTTTCTTTGCCATAATCTTTCAATTCTCCTTTGATGATTAGTCAACAACAGCAAGGATGTCCTTGTCCTGAATCAACATATACTTCTTTCCGGCTTCTTCATAATCGGTTGTGGAATACTTCTTGTAGATAACCTTCTGACCGACTTCAGCCTGAACCTTGATTTCTTTTCCGTCTTCGTTTGTATATCCCGGACCGACTGCGACGACCTTTGCGAGAGCGGATTCGTTCTCATGTGCAGTTGCGATGATGATTCCACCGACTTTCTTCTCTTCCGGAACCTTCTCCAACACGACGTAATCTCTTAATGGTTTAATCATTTTTATGACCTCCGATCAATGAGCGTTTTCGCTATTCGTGAATATTATAAGTCCAAAATTAGCAATTTCAAGTGCCAAGTGCTAATTTTTTTGAAACACAGTTTTGACTTTCTCAATTAATCTTACAAAAATATGAAAATTGACTATTTTTCAAAAAAATAATTCAAAAATTGAAATTTTTCTAATCTCTTTTTCATATGTCCCTGTTGTCATTGCATTCTAGCTTTGCAGTTGCAAGAACCATTACTGAAGAATAATAGATGAATCTGGCAAAATGCCCGAACATCAGAGAATTTCCAAGTCCGATATTCAGCATTAACATAAAGTCACTTAGGACAAAAAGAAGGACACCTATCCGAATCTGATTGTTAAACCTTATCGATATAGCCTCTAAAAGAGAAATGATCAGGGAATAAATGAGGAAGCCGGCTGTCAGAAGGACTCCGTTCTTATTCAAAAAGCATAGATTCAATGTCAGGAAAACGAGATAAGTGATTCCAAATACAATCAAAATACCTTTTACTGGCCTGGATTTATAGAGAAGACAGACAAGAAGAAGGATGTGTCCTATTGAAAAAAGAATGCCACCTGCAAGAAAACTCAGGTTGATGCTCGTATCGCCGAGAAGGAAGAAAAACAAAACGATGCTGAGAACGGATTGTTTTCTGTTCTTTTCTTTGAGTAGCATAGGAATGGAAAGAAGAACGGAGATGAGACCGATACAGAATTTGATTCCCCATTGGATCATGCGGATGGATTCTGTTTTATTCAAAGTCAGTTCTGTTTCTAGCAAAAGGAACAAAGCAAAACTGATCATAATCAGAATGGTGGAATAGATTTTCTTTGTTTTGGTTTTCATTTGATGTGATTATAGCAATTGGAAGAACGTTCTACAATTAAAATAGCCATCATGAACACAGGATAGCCAATGATATATGTTACTTTATTAATTTGAAATTTGGGATTTTCCACACACTTCTTCCCAGTCAGCTTTGAAAATTACGCCTTGGATGGGATCGATGGATTCTATGTTGAGGACAATGGTGTTCTTGCTATTGATATTTGAAGTTTCCTCTAAACTAACTTAATATGTATCTTTTATTTCACCTGCTGTTGACATATATCTTACAATCAATCCGTTGAGAACGAGCTTATGAATAAAGACTTTAATTTGAGCTATAAGGAAAGTAATCAGGGACGATGTCATCATTTTGAAAGATGATATGGTCATTCCTCTTTCTAGACGTAAAACGAATGAAGCAAAGTCGAGATACATGGAGCTGATGCAGGACAAACTTATAAGTATCTACTAAAAAAGGCAGCTCAGCATCAGAGCTGCCTACATATTGCGTGAATTATTTCTTGGAATCGTAATCATCGAGGAAGGAATGGAATTTACCACCATCCTTGTATCCGATGATTTTATCTAGAATGACGTTTTCCGCTGATTTAAACAGGTTCTGCTCGACCTGAGGGTTCATGTTCTTCAGCTCCTTGATGAGCTGCTTGGTCTCGTATCTTCTCGATCCTCCTCCACCGTTGTCGCAGACGGAACAGTTTTCTGTGAATCGACAGGCACACTGGATGAAGCGGAGCTTGTTCATGTTTCTCCAGGCGATGATATCCTGCTCCCTCACGTAGTAGAGAGGGCGGATGACTTCCATGCCTTCGTAATTGTCGGAATGGAGCTTTGGGAGCATGGTCTGGAAAGAACCGGCATTGAGAAGATTCATCAATATGGTCTCGATGACATCGTCATAATGGTGGCCCAAGGCAATTTTATTGCATCCCAGATCATTCTTGGCAATCCGATACAGAGCTCCTCTTCTCATTTTGGCACAAAGGTAGCAGGGACTATGATCCTGGGAATTTGCAATTTCGAAGATGTTTGTTTCTACGATAGTGGCCGGGATATTAAGAAGACTCAGATTGTTCTTGATGACCTGAAGATTGATTTCGTTGTATCCGGGATTCATGACCAAATACTTGACTTCGAAAGGAAAATCGGAATGCTTATGGAGAAGCTTGAAGCATTCAGCCATGCACATGGAATCTTTTCCTCCGGAGATACAGACACATATCCTGTCATTTGGCTGGATCAGTTTGTAGTTTTGAATGGCGGCGACGAATTTCGACCAGATTTTGCGACGATAGGTCGTCGTAAGACTTCTTTCATATTCGTCATTTTTATCAGGAATATTTTTTTCCTTTAGTTCTTCTGTTCCTACGATTTCGGCTTTTTTATTTTCCATGGATGATACCTCTCAGTGTTTCGATGAATTCCTTTAGTTCTTCTTTTGTAGTCAGATCGGAAATAGAAATACGGAAAGACTCTAACGCTCTTTCCTTGTCATGATAGATGCTCATGATGGTTTTGCTTGGTGTATTGGTGATGCTGCATGCTGATTTCTGTGAAACACAGATATCCTTTTCAGATAACTTTTCAACGATTTCCCTGGCTTTATGCCCTTTTACGGAGATATTCAGGATGTAAGGGAACTCCAAGTTTGAATTGATGAGAATGGAATCGTCTTTCTTCAGCTCGTTTACCAAATAAGATTGCAGTTCTTTTGCTTTCTCAAGATGAAAATCCAAATTGCTTAAGGCAAGTTCCGTTGCTTTGATGCTAGAACAAATCAATCCAAGTGGGGCGGTAGAGGAGCGGTAGATGCTGACGCTGTTTCCGCCATGGATAAGGGGAGTGAGAACGACGTTCTTCTTTTTCAGAAGGATTCCAGTTCCAATCAGCCCGCCATATTTATGGGGAGTGAAACTGACTAAATCTGCCCCTTCTAGTTCAAGAGGAATCTTTCCAACAGCTTGTGTAGCATCAAGAAGAACATGGCAGTTAGGATGGTCTTTTGCAATTTCAATCACACTCTTATAGTCTTGGATGGCACCGGCTTCGCTTTCTACAACGGAAAGGCAGATGAGAATGGTATCGTTCCTGATTTTCTTTTTCAGATCGTTCAAATCGAGTTTGCCGTCTGAATCTGTTTTTATGAACTGAACATCGGCATTATAGCCCTCTCTTAGATATCCTAGGACAGCATTTGTAGAGCTATGTTCGAATTCGCTGACGAGAATGTGCTTGCCGAAACCCTCATAGGACTGGAAAAGCCCTTTGATGGCTAGATTGTTGCTTTCGCTGGCACTGGAAGTGTATATGGCTTCATATTCTGTTTCGTTCAGATGGAAAACATCAAGAAGCTTTTGGTTCTCTTTTCTGTAGAGTTCCATGCTCCTTTTTCCCTCTTTGTGAAGAGAAACACAGTTTCCATGGTAATGGGTTTCGATGTCGACAAGGTAATCCAAGACTTCCTTGGAAGTCGGAAAATTTGCAGAATAATCAAGATAAATCATAACGAAAGAATTATAGAAGGAAATATTCTTTCTTTCAATCCCAAGAAATGAAAACAAAAACCTTCGGCATAGTAGCCGAAGGCAGTTGTTGTAAACGATGAAAGGTTTAGAAGAAGGTTCCTCTTGCCTTTTCCTTCATTTCCTTGGAAGTGGTGAATGGAATTCTGGTCGTATAACCGGCTCTGGAAGCCACCATGATCTTGACCGGCCAGGCATAGATTTCGGAGTTCCACTGAAGAACGGAATCGTTATAGACTTCTCTGGCAGCGGTGATTTCTTTCTGGAGATAGCTGTTCTGCTGCAGGCAGTCGGCGATTTCTTTGTGTGCCTGGATGTTCGGATAGGCTTCAAAAGCAAGATTGATGGCATTCTGCATGCCATCGAGCTTCTGGGCAACTTCATTTCTGGTTGCATCGGCATTTGGATTGACGCCGCCTCTATATGCAGCGACAGACTTCAAAACATCTTTATCCAAATCGATGGCTTTGTCAAGAAGCTTGGCAGCATTCTGAAGAATGACGACTCTCTGCTCGAGGTAATTGTCAATTTGGGAAGCATTGTGCTGGATTTTCTGCTGAAGCTGACCGAAATAGGATTTGGCCTTCATGCAAAGGATAAGATAAATGACGCCAGGGATGATACCAAGAAGGAACAAAAAGACAACAAACACATATGTTCCTGCAGTAACTTTCGGACTGACCTGCTTATCGATAACGTGAACGTCACGGCCTTCTTCTCTAATAGGATCTTTTGTTTCGTCTAATTCATTAGCCATAGGTAATCCTCCTTTTTGGGTTGGCTTATTGTATCATGTATTCTTTTTAGTTACTATCTTTTGTTTTGAATGTGTTCACGAATTGTTGGTAACTAGGTACGTCTTTGCCATTGGATGGAACGATGTAGGCAAGAAGCCTTCTCTCAAAGTGAATGGCTTTGTTGGACTTGAGAATTTCCATGGCATTTCTGAAGCCATCGTTCTGCATGAGATTGTTGAAGTCATAACGGGAAGCATCATAGTTCTGGACTCCCATAAACGTGGTTCTCTGGATAGGATCATATTGGACCCAATGAACCGGAATGGTATGCAATCTTCCGTCACCACCCATTTTGGTGATATAGTCGACCATCGGTGTTCCTTTGAAAGCATAGGATGTGATCTGAATCTTGTCGATTCCACCTTCGCTTCCGAGATATTTTGCTTTTCGGATCGATCTTGTTGCTGCGTCTTTGGGATCCACCTCTGCACTTGAGAAGGAGTTAGCAAGACTTTCCTGTTCGAACGGAGAAACGTTCATATCCGGAGCATCCGTTCCATAGATGGTCTCTACGCTCTTGGTCTGCTGATAGAGAGGTATGGAGAGGAGTGGGGCAAGATCGAAATAGAGGGAACGGAAGAAACCAAAATTGTAATCTACGAATTTCTTTCTGGCATTTCTACAGTCGAAGTCAGCATAATCTGCCGGATTTGAATAGAGGTTCTGGCTTTGGGCATGCTGGGAGAAGATGTAGTTGAGATTCCTTTTCTTTATGAAGGTGAAATCATCTCCATAAGGTGCTTTTGATTTGATCAGCTTGACCATGTTGTTCTGGGCAAGAGGAGTAAAGAGAAGTCGGAATTGAAGTTCGTCGTCTCTGTCGATGGCATGGAAGAGAGAATCGAATTCATCATTTCCCATTTTGGTGAAATTCGTATTCGGATCATTGTCGGTCAAAGCTTTTTCTGCAATCTTATCGAGCTTCTTCGACGTTCTCTGAACCTGTTTTTTGATTGCTTTTTCATTGGCATCAGCATTTACCTGCGGCTCTCTGGAGAAGGAAAGCTTTTCAGCGGCATCATTACCATAGACCAGGAAGGTCTCGAAGGAATAGTTCGGACATGGTTTTATGACAGTGGCAGTCAAAGTCTGAGTATGTGTGACTGTATGTCTGTTTCCTTTTGAATCGGTCGTTGTTGTCGTCCAAGTGATGACGATGCTGCCTGTGTAGGTCTTGTCTATCATCTCTTCCTTGTGAATTCTTTCAACGAGGAATGGATTACCCGTCACGCTTCCAGAGAGGACGAAGTAATTGGATAAGTGATGGTCCGATTCGACATCGATTCCGTATTTTTTCTTCAAATAGATATACTTGCTGTCGTCGAATTTGTCATCCAGTTGAATGAGAGGAGTTACTTTTTTTACGATATTTGCTGTATCTGACCAGTCAAACATGGAATTCAAGGAAGCCATCTGGTCATAACAGGTCTTTTTGATTGCGTTAGCTTCATCAAGTAATTTGTTGGCGATATTCTGTCTCTTTTCGATAATCTTGTTCAGCTTTTTGAAAATGCAGACCAAGTCGATGATTCCGAGTACAATCGATAATGGGCCTACAATGAAACCGACAAGTTTGAGCGAACCATCCGATTTCACTCCGATGATAATCAATAAAATCCCTACGATAAACAGAATTACGGCTAAGACGATCAGGAATATGCGAATGCCCTTGCTGGAATTTGCTTTTCCAAGTGCCTGCTGGTATTCCTTGTCTTTGGCGTAGTATTTGTCTGCAGTCTGACTGTTTAGATCCTGGTCTAGAGAAGATTTCTTGACGAGTTCATCGAAGTAGTTGTTTGCTTCATCGATGCTTTTTTGTCTGAATACTCTGTTGTACTCGTCTAGTGGCTCAAGAATTTCATCGTTTTCCATACAATTATCCTTTCATAATGTGTCAACATAGACTCGTACTAATAATCGTAGTCATCTCCATCGTCCTGGATTTGAAGGTCCTCCCGAATCATCGAATGGTCTTCGTCGGAGACGGATGGTTTTTCCTTTTGATCAGAAAATTTTCCTAATGTGGAATGACCAGTCGACTTAAAGCTGGAACCGACGTGTTTGTGGCAATAGGGACAAATCCAATCTTCATCGGGAATTTCTTTTTTGCAATTTGGACATGTTTTCATAATGCAAATATTATACTTCATGAAGCGATGATAGAAAAAGGGAGAAGGAAACAATTTCGTTTGACAGGCAATAAAAAGAGGATGGATTATGTGCTAAAATAGGAAGTATGGAAAAGAAAATAGTTTTTGCCACTTCTAACCCGAACAAAGTCCGCGAAGTCAGGGAGATGATTGCTCCCTTAGGTTATGAAGTCGTATCGTTGAAAGACTTGGGACTGCATGTCGATGCGGAAGAAATCGCTTCGGATTTTGAGGGTAATGCCAGAATCAAGGCGTTTGATATCCTCTGCAAGACCGATTATCCGGTACTTAGCGACGATTCCGGCCTTTCCATCCATGCTCTTGATGGATTTCCTGGAGTCCACTCCGCAAGATTCATGGAAGGCCATAGTTATGAAGAAAAGTGCAATGCCATCATCGATATGCTGAAGGATAAAAGCGATAGAAGTGCGACCTTCTATACGGCTATGGTCTATATGGACAAGAAACATGGCATCGATTTATGCTTCATGGGTGAAACAGAAGGTGAAATCGCTGACTTTTTCGACAAGGATGCACCAGATCAATTTGGATATGATCCCGTATTCTATTCTTATGATCTTAAGAAGACTTTTGGTAGGTCCACTCCGGAAGAGAAGGATAGTATCTCCCATCGCGGCAGGGCTTTAAGAAAATTATTCGGCTATTTAAAGGAACATGCAGAGCAATAAGAAAAAATTCCTGTCCGTTATTCCGATTTATCTGAATATGATGACAGCCCTGATTTCAGTTATCGTTCTATTTTCCGTCTTTCTTTATTATTTTCAGCAGATGCGGATTAAGGAAAACCCAAAATATAGTCTACCAGCACCTCTTCGAATAACGGCTCTGGTATTTTCTGTGATTCTTTTTTTGTCTTTGCTCGGACTTCTTTTGTTCTCTCTTCTCCATTTCTCTGAGATGAAGAAAAGAAGAGAAAAAATCGAAAAAGAGAACAAAGAAGAAATCGAGGACATGAAAAAGGACCTTGCTTCTGAAATCCACTTGACGAAAATAGGAAGTGGCGCAAATTACACACTGAAGCAGAAAACGAATTTTTCCGATATCCAGAAAGCGATGTCTTTATTATATTCCCCTTTTATGGTCTTGATCGTTTTGTGCACTGTGTTAGTATTTGTCGTGGTTTTCTCCGTCAGTTTTTTGATTGGCAATCCTATGCTGATGCTTGTCTTTGCTATTTATTTGCTTGTTCCTCTTCTTGGTTTTATGACATTCCATTATCTGATACCGAAGCATGAAATGAAAAAAGAATCAGGTGAGAAAGAATATACATTTTTGGATGATCGACTCTGCATCCAGGATAATCAAAGCAATAAGGAACAGCTTTTTTATCGGGAAATCGAAAAATCAAAGAAATTCAAAGACGGAATCTGTTTGGTTTATCAAAATTCCCTTGGAAAGAAATCGGGAATCTTTATTCAGATTGATGCCAAGAATAATCCAAATCTGTTTGAGTTTTTGTCTTTAAAGATTCTTCATCGGGAAGGTTTAACGGATTTATAAGGAGAATATTGAATTTATGAAAATCATTTTAGGAATAGGCAACTTCGGTGATTTATATGAAGACACCAGGCACAATTCCGGATTTCAGGCTGTTGATCTTCTAAGCGAAGATCTCGGAATAAAAGTCAATAAACATGACTTCAAATCACTTGTAGGGAAAGGAAAAGCCTTTGATGACGACATCCTTCTGATGAAGCCGCTGACCTATGTCAATCTTAGCGGAGATGCTCTGATCCAGGCGAAGAATTTCTACAAAGTCGATATCTCGGACATATATGTTCTTGTCGATGATATGGATACAGAACCTGGACATATCAGACTGAAATTGAAAGGTTCTTCCGCCGGACACAATGGGTTGAAATCCATTATTGCCAATCTCAATACGGATCAGTTCAAGAGAATACGTATCGGAATCGGGAGACCGGGAGTTGGTTCCACACCGGATTTTGTTCTTTCGGCACCAAAAGACAAAGAGGTTTATCAGGCTTGGAAAGACGGAATTTCCAAGGCGGCGGAAGCGATGGAATATACCCTTCGATTCGGTTTCGAGAAGGCAATGAATCAATACAACAAATAACATGTCACAATTTGGAAAACGTTCTCTTTTTTCTTACCTACTGAATAATGTTCAGAAGGAAAACATCGATAACCGCAGAGATGTCAACGTCTCTTCTCCTGAGGCACTTGCAATCTTGACGGCCCTAAGTTTTGATGAAAAACCCAGGAAGATGTTTTTCCTTTTTCCGACCATTTATGAAGCTGAGGAATTCACCCAGATTCTAGGGGATTATCTCTCCTCCGATGATGTTTTCATGTTCCCTTATGATGAAATCCTGCGAAGCTCTGCAATCGGTGTCTCTCCGGAAATGGGACTTGAGCGCTGTAGTGCCATTGCTTCGATTATGGATCCAAGACCTTCGATTTTAGTCGCCCATGGTTCATCAGCTCTTCTTAGGCTTTGTCCGAAAAGCCGATACGAGAAAGGAATCAAGACGATCAAAAAGGGCGATATGCTTGATAAAGAATCTTTTATCAAGGAACTTTCGAACCTAGGATATTCTTCTATTGATCGAGTCACAAACCGGAATCAGATTGCTACCAGAGGTGAAATCCTCGATGTCTATGATTCGTATTATCCCGATCCGATCAGAATCCAGTTCTTCGGAGACGAAATCGATGACATCCGTTTCTTCAAGGTTCAGGAGGAACTCTCCTATCAGCATATCGATAAAATCATTATTCATCCTGCCAGTCTTCTTCTTTTGACCGAAGAGGAAGTCAAGACCGGTTTTGAAAGAATGGACAAGGAGTGTCAAGAACTCCTTTTATCTACAAAGGACAGACGAACCGTCGATGAACTATCCAACCGTCTTCAAGATGTGAAGACTCAGGCGGTTACTTTGAATTTAAAGGATATTCAGCAAAGGTTTTATCCGATTTTCAATTCTGATGACGATTCGATTCTGGATTATGTAGATGATTATGAAAAATTTCTCTATCATCCTCAGGAGACAAAATCCAGTATTCACGCTGTAAAAGCTAAGGAAAAAGATTATTTTTCTTCGGCTTATAAAGAAGCAATCTCATTGATAGAAGAAAAAGTATACAAAGAAGAAAAACTCGATTTTATTGATTATTCTTCCGTTGTTTTCAATTCCGATGATGAAAACGCCTTTATCGTAAGAGATAATTCGTATAAAAGTATTTCCTATTCTCAGTCGAATCTGATGCTTGAACAGTACCTTAAAGAAGGCTACAAAATCAGAATAGCTCTTCCTGAACCGAATCTGACTAATTATGTCAACTATCTTAACAGCGTCGGAATGAATCATACACTGTATCCCACTCATTCGGCCTTGATGCTCTATGAAGGAAGGATCACACATGGATTCGAGATTCCGAAAGAAAAACATGTTTATCTGAGTTCCAAGGAAATCTACGGCGTCTCTGATCAAAAATCGAGATTCTTATCTAGATATAAAGAAGCTAAGATCATCCGTCGCTATGAAGATCTTCAGATCGGGGATTATGTCGTTCACGAAATCCATGGTGTTGGAAAATATCTCGGTGTCGAAACAATCGATGGTTTGGAATATCTGAAAATCGAATACGCAGATAAGGCTGTCTTCTATCTCCCACTAAATCAGTATCGTATGATACGGAAGTATTCGGCAAGGGATGGATATGCTCCCTCTTTGGACAAACTCGGTGGAAGCACATGGTCCAGAAAGAAATCCAGAATCCGCTCACGCATGGCTTTTTTGGCAGATCAGCTTCTCTCCATCTATGCGGAACGGAAGACAAGACCCGGATTTGCTTTCCTGAAGGAACCAGAGATGGAGTTCGATTTCCGGAAGACCTTCTCATATCCGTATACGGCATGCCAGCTGAAAGTCATCCAGGAAGTATTCGATGATATGGAAAAACCGAATCCGATGGACAGACTTATCGCAGGAGATGTCGGATTCGGAAAGACGGAAATTGCTTTCAATGCTGCCTTCAAAGCCATTCTCAGCCACAAACAGGTCGCATTCCTCTGTCCGACTACGATTCTTTGTATGCAACATTATAAGAATGCTATGGCTCGTTTTGCTCCATACGGAGTGAGAATCTGCGCTTTCAACCGCTTTGTATCCAAAAAGGAGCAGGACAAGAACATCCAGCTGATCAAAGAAGGAAAAATGGATCTTGTCATCGGAACCCATAGGCTTCTGAGCGATGATATTGTCTTCAAGGATCTTGGACTTTATATTGTAGACGAGGAACAGAAATTTGGCGTTACGCATAAAGAAAAAATCAAGGAGAAGGTGAAAAATGTCGATTCGCTGACTCTGACTGCGACCCCGATTCCACGTACACTTCAGATGTCTCTTCTCAATGTCCGTTCATTGTCTCTTCTAGACGAAGCGCCGATCAATAGGATGCCGGTAAAGACGTATGTCCTTAAATACGATAAGGAAGTCGTATACGAAGTCATCCAAAAAGAACTGGATCGTAAAGGACAGGTCTATTATCTTCATAACGACATAAAGTCTATCTTTACTCTTGCCAGTTCCATTCAGAAGAAGTTTCCGGATCACAAAGTCTCGGTCGTGCATGCCCAAATGGGCGAGGATGAAATCGAGAAAGTCATGGATGACTTCTATGACAGCAAATCCGATATCCTTGTCTGCACTTCCATCATCGAATCCGGTCTGGATATTCCTAACGTCAATACTATCCTGGTCGACAATGCGGATCATTTCGGCCTTTCACAGCTCTATCAGATCAAGGGACGTGTTGGCAGAAGCGATAGACTTGCTTATGCTTATTTCTTTTTCCGCGATGACAACAAGCTGACGGATACGGCAAGGCTGAGACTCAAAGCCTTGAAGAACTTCACGGAACTTGGTTCCGGATACAAGATTGCCATGCAAGACCTAAATATCAGAGGAGCTGGAGATATTCTAGGAAGTGAGCAGGCAGGCTTTGTCGATTCTTTGGGATATGATGCCTACATCGATCTTCTAAATCAGGTTGTTAAAGAAAAATCCTTTGCCAATACTGCTGTCGATGATAAACCAAAGAATTTCTTCGAACTGTCGTTCTCCTTGGATGCTCATATTCCGGATGATTACGGGAATGAAAGTCAGAGAATCTCGATGTATCGAGAACTGTCTGACTGCAATTCCTATAAAGACATCAATGAGTTTGGAAAGAAGTTGAACGATGTCTATGGACCTTATCCAAGTGAGGTAGGCAATCTGCTTCTAAAACGTGGAGTTGAGCTGAACCTGAATTCGGGAATTTTCGAAAGTTTCGAAGAAGGTCTGGGAATCTATATTCTCAAGACGACCAAGGCTTTTTCCATGAAGGAAGGAATCTATAAACAAATTCAGGAAATCATCCAACCGCTTACGGTTAAGATCAAAGTCAAAATCAGCGACAATAAGTTCGGCTTCTCATTGACCAAGACAAAAGACTATCTTCAGGACCTCCTTTATCTGACTCAAAGTTTAAGAAAACTAGCTGAATAGAAAAAGCCATTACTTTGTAGAGACTATCTACAAGGTAGTGGCTTGTTTTTAGTTGTCATGATAGAAGAAGACGCTGGTTGGTCCGGAACCATAGCTACCGGTATTGGTGTAGGTGGGTCCGTTTTTCTTTTTTCCGTTGTCTTTGATTTTAGAACCATCCCCTGATAATGGGCTGTCGGCTTCAACAGACGTAATCAAGTAGGTCTCTAGATTCGGATTTTCAAAACCGCCGCAGGCTGTGACAAACTTATAGTAGCGTGACATCTTTCCGTTTTCACTGTACGGGCAGGTAGATTCATAATTCGGAAGAGTCAGTGTGAACTGGTTTTCGCTTGCTTTCAGTTCAGCTTCAACAAGGCCTCCTGCAATCGTGATTTTAGCTCCTATAGAAAGGAAGTTGAGGATGTTTTCAGAACTATATCCTAACGAGATTTCCTGATTTCCACTGAACGTAATGACAGGAATGTTCAATATTGAACCTAAATCAAGGGAGAGGTCGAATTTTTTGCTTTGCTTGTCTTCTTGTGCGGATTTGATGACCTTGGAGAAGTCGTTGGATTTGATCAAGGTAGATGAGGAAGATGAGCTCTCGTCATCTTTGATATTACTTGCCAATGTATAATTGAGAATAGACCCTGCATCAAGCGTGTAATTGAAAAGATAATAGATAAGATGAGTGGTTTTGGTGAAGTCTTCTGCTGTTGTATAGAAGTATTCGGAGGTGGTTGTATACTTCGTCTTAAATTTCCAATTCTCCCAAACGGTAGAAGTGCTTGTCTTGGTTTGACAGACGAAAATCTGACTTTCCTTGACAAAGTATTCCGTCATTCGATATCCGTCATCGCTCATGTTTTTTTCATGGTTGTTTATGGCAAGATAGGCATAGGCTTCATTGTTCTGAATGTATATCTTTGCCTTGGCATAAGCGTCAACGTTGATCAAACTAGAAGAAATTTTCAATACTTTGAGATTCAGCTTTAACCGTCCTTCCATCTCCATATAATTGTGCGAAGTCGTTGTGACAAGACAATTAAGCAATGTCTTGAATCCAGCTACATCAACGGTATACCCGGTATCTAGGTCCATACTTGGTTTTGGATTCTTATCGAAGGCGGTCAAGCTCAGTGATGCTTCGATCGTATATTTTCCGAGGGAAGCCGAAATGGTGGCCTTTTTGATTCCCGTTGAATCATAGTCGATTGTCAAGGTTTCGTCTTTGTCGTTCTCATAGGTGACTGTATCATCGAACAGTTTGCTGGAAGCGACAAGTACAATCTGACTGTCCGTCAGTTCGACTTTCTTCACATATTTGTATCTCAGAATTCTTGATGGATCCTTGGATGCAATCATATCCATAAGAGGAAGTCCGGTCGTTCCGTTTTCGACATGACCGAGATAACGATAAAGAAGGTTGTTTTCGTCGATGGATTTGGCAATTTTCATGATCTCTTCTACATCGCTTTTCTCCATGGATATCTTCATGTTGTCGTTGTATTTGGCGATGAACTGTCCGTCCACGAGTTTTAGACTATCCTTATCGAAAACACCGTGATAATCGAATACGACTTTCTGATCGGCAGTCTTTGTGGAATCACCAAGATAAGGATGTGTGATTCCAAGACCGCCATAGCAGACGGGGTTGTTACTATCTGTCATATCGACTGCGACAAAGCTTTTGTTTAAAGAACTATTTGTATCCCCATAGGTATCGTTGAAGTCTCCGATGGATACCTCCTGATCCAATCCGCTGTCGGTTTTGTATTTGACGGAAGCATTTGCTTCGATTCCGAACTTTTCGAATGTGGTAGGAAGCGAGTAGAAGACATCAACCAGCTGGGAAGCGTTGTTGATTACCGTATATTCGCTCTTCTGGATATCGTTAAGCAGATCTTCTTCGTAATCTTCAAAGGAGATGGTGGCACTCAATGAGTCTGTTTCTTTGTCGATGAGGGAGTGAGCGAGGTTCAGTGTAATGGAGGAAATCTGATTCGTTGTGGTGTTGATAGAGAATACAATGTCGGAAAGTTTTCCTTCGTAGTCACTACCTTTTAGGAAATAATCAGGAGTGACTTTCAGAATGAGGTTGCTTGTATCCGTGTTGTCTTTGTCGATAAAAACAAAGCTTTCAAGGTCTTTTATCGATCCTTCCTTTAGGCTATCGGTGAAATTCTTGTAGTTTGAACTGCTTTTGATAGCGGAAAGAATGGAATTGGTTTCTTCAATCGAATCGGAAGCGGAAGTTGTCTTTACTTTGGTGTTTTTGTCTATGACATCCTTGATCTTGGTGATTTCAGAATCCGGGAACTGATTCTTCAGAAGATAAGTCCCATCATCATAGTTGTAGCCTAGATAAATGTTCTTGTCCTGATATCGGACCTCGATTTTGTTCTTCATCGTATCATCTCCGGTATCGATATCCAGGGCAATGGAATAATTTCCTTTGCTGAAATGGTCGATTCCGTCGGCCAGGGAAGAAAGATCGTTATCATCTTTGACCACTTTTGTCATATCAGCCTTGATTTTTCCATTCAGGGAATAGGCAACACCAGCTGAGGTATCCTTGTAGGTCAAAGCCAGATTGGCCTGCACCTTTTTGTTGTCGACAATGTCGACCAGGGTTTTGAAAATCGGAGTAATAGCTTCGTAGTTCTTATAGTTCTTTTCTTCTTCACTGACGTCTTTTCTTGTGACATTGCTGCTATCCTTGATACTTAAGGTACAGCTGAGTCTGTAGGAACCTATATTCAGATTTTCAAGGCGAATATCCTTTAAGCCTTTATCTTTTCCGCCTTCTATGATATCCAGTGCGACAAGGAAAGCATCATCGTTAGCGGAAGAAAGGCCGAAGAACTTAGAGTAGAATTCGATTTCGAATCCTTGGTTGAAGGTATAGGTGAAGCTCTTGATCATGCCTTCGTATTTTGAATAATCACCGGCAACAAGACTATCGAAATCCGTCTGGGATAAGGTGATATTCAGAATATCCGTAATGTTCTTGATTAGGCTGTCTTTTCCGATGTCAGAGACATAAGTGAAGATATCCGCAAGAGTGGTTGTCAGAACCTTTCCATGGAAGAGATTGTTCAGGGAAAGATAAAGTGTTTCGTCTTGGAAGTGGATGGATAAGTCATTGAGGATCTTTGTTCCGTTTACATGGCGTAGATTCAGTCGATAGTCTCCTTTGTCATAGTTGATGAAGGTATCGCTGGCAAATGCTTCGAATTCACCGACAACGGTTTGCTTCTTGCCGTTTTTGTCGTCCAAAGAAAGATTCAACCCGATATTTGCCTTTTTGTCGTTTCCCAGCTTTGTCAATGTCCGGAAAAGAGAAGAAGTGGATGCTGTCAGATCATCGAACTGGTTCTGATCTTTGCGGATATAGGATCCGGTGGAACGAAGTTCTAGGGAACTGTCAGCGCTGATGGCTGTTTTCTTCTCGGTTGTGACATCGACCAAGGCGAAATCCTTTAAGGAGATACCTTTTAGGGAATAATTTTCATCCGTGAGAAGATTTAGCTTGAATGAATTCAGTTTTGTGTTTTCGTCAATGGAAATTTCTGGTATGACGATATCAAGAGAATAACCGGAAACTCCATGTTCTACCTTGGAATTCAAAACCTGGGAATTTGAAATTATATCTTTGATTTTGCTGATGATTTTTCCAAAATCGATTTGATCCTGGCTATCATTTGTCAATGAGACATCAAAGCCTAAGGCATTGATCAATTGCAGAATCTGATTCAGTGTTCTTGGGGTTGAAATGGAATAGGCATGACCTTTATAGACAAGATAGATATATCCGTCTTGTTCCAAGGAAAGGGAAAGGTTGTCGATAACGGCATTTTCATATTCCAATTTTAGAATACAAGAGAGATTGACATCCAATGAATTCAGCTTGGAAAAATCAATGATCAAGTCTGAAGCTGTGATTTTTATTGGTTTTCCGTTTGAAAGATCAATCTGAAAACTGAAATTGTCGAAGGCAAATTCTTTTGCCTTCGAGATATTGCTCATCACGTTATTCAGGATATTGGACGAATCCTCTTCTTCGGAATTATCGATATCTGGGACAATGATATTGGGTTCGTCGATATTTCCTTGATTTTTGTTGCTGTTGGAATATCCAAAAGAGGAGCACGAGCTAAGGGCCATACTTAAAAACAAGGATAAAGAAATCAGTAATTGTTTGCTATGTTTCATTTTTGATTTTATCAATATTATAGTTTATCGGAAAAAGATAACGTATCCAATGTTATTTGGCCTAATGATACATTCCAATAATGGTTTTACATGAAAACTATTTTCGGGACTATATTATTTACTTCCGAAACATTGTTATTTTTTCTTTTCGCGCGTTTAAATATTATGGCAATATGAAAAACGAAAACGATAATTTAGAGAACTCTCCTTCTTTTGAGATTGTCAAAATGGAAGAAGAGACCATACCAAAGAAACATAAAATCGACAAAGACAAGCTGAAATGGGGCCTTTGTATCGCGGTGGTCTGTGTATTCGCTGCATTCTTCGGCACAAGTGGCGGATACTTCATTTATTCGACCTTGCATCCGACAAAGGACAATGTCAGTATCGGAACGGAAACAATCCTGAAGGATGAAGAAGTCCAGAAGGAAATAAAAAACGGGACTCTGACAAGCACCTACAAAGACAAGGCATACAAAGTCTTGAATTATTCTTTCTATAGACAGGCATCCTATCGGTATTCCCTGACTATGACTACTGGAAAGACCCATGCCTTGATTGCAGACCAGAAAATCAAATCTGCAACCCTTGTTACTCCGGAATGCGATTATTTTGAAAATATTTCGTCCGGCTTCACATCGACAGCCTATCGGTTCTACGATTACAAGAATGGAACCAATACGTTGGACAGCATGATGTGTTCTAAGGAAAAGGACTGGGAAACAAAGACACCGGATAAAATGTCTTATGACGATTATATCCAGAAATTCGGAAAGCTCTATAAAGGCCAGTATTATGTTACCTATGATACGACAGATACGACCAAAGCGGTTCCGGATGTCTACCTTTCTCAGAATGAAGAGGATTATAAGAATGCGTTGAAATCCGGGAAAAACGTGGGGAATGTGACCGGTGTATCCATCTATACTATGAACTCCAATACAGTGGAAAGCTCGACAATCGAAAAGACGGATACAGGATATCAGGTAAGTGTCAATTTCAATGTCAAGAATGGGGCCTGTTCCTACTTCAAAGTCCAGATGCATACAACAGGCGGGGTGGAAGTCAAATTCGTTTCTTCCACGATCACCTATGATTTAGATGAAGACCTGAATCTTATACATGGGAAAACAATCGACAAATATACGACGATGGGTGTTACCGCAGATCAGCAGCTGGATATTTATTATTATCACAACAATGTCGAATCATTATTCGGTGATCAGATGATTACGGTACCTGAAAAAGATTCTTCGACGACGTTTAAAGGATATGACTTACTTCCTAAGGAGTGAACATTATGAAAAACAGAAAGAAAAGAACAAGTTTTAAAAGAAAAGCGGAAATATTGACTTTGGTTGCCCTCGGAACCATGAGTATCTCTGGATCCTTTGCCTATGTTTCGGTAAAGAACGCGGAAAAAGACAATGGAAACAATGGAAGTATCCTGACTCCGGATATTGATCGGGATGACGATGATTCTTCCCATGATGCATTGAGCTACATACTCAACAACATGCTTTCCTGCAAATCCATGAAATTCAACAATCTCGATATTGTTGCCAATCCTGGATCCGCATCCACTCAGGCCACGATTGCTCTTTCTGATCTTGGCGTCGATCTTACCAACCTCAATTCTACCAGTATCTCTGCGCAAGGTAATATGGCAGTCTGCTTTGGCGGATATGAAAAAGAAAGCGAAAAGGGCGATGTCAAGAAACTTAACAACACCATAACAACCTCCATGCATTTTGCTTTGGAGGATCTTACGACCCTTTATCTGTCTGCCTTCAATGGACACTTCAAGCTTTCTGCACCGAGAACAATCGCTCAGATTTCGGCTTTAATCAATAAGTTCACCCCGTCCAGTGAAAACAAACCTTCCCAGACCAGCAACAACAATACGGATATCATGGAAATTGTCAATAAGGTCAAAGAAGTCATTTCCGGTAGTGATACTTCTATCGGATTGTCTATCGTGGACAACAAGAAAGATTCCATCGTCATTACCATCAATGATATGGTTTTCGGCAAGACCGGTGAAACACAGACTGTTATCTCCGGGCTTAAGATTGTCTTGGGTTATGAAGGTACATGGGGAAACAATGACGGCGTTCTTACAGATGCTACTTTGACTTCACTGGAAGTCGGCAGTCAGGCTGAACCGATCAAAATCCAGCAGCAGTATAATGGAAGTAAAGTCAATGATGTTTTGGCATCTCTTTATATTTCTACAGGGGAAAACGGAATCGTCATCGATAAAGAAAATGGAATGACTCTTGACGATCATTCCAACTATAACGATATGACTGATCCGAATCAGTCTGTTTTCTCTACTATCGGCGATATTTTCATGAAGAATTCAAACGGATCCGTTATGATGGCAAAAGCCAATATCGGACTGAACATCGATATCGATAATTTCAATCAGGAAACCTATGCGAAAAAAGAAAACTTCATGAGCTTCGATGGCAGCCTCAAACTGGATGCCTCATCCGTTTCTCAGTTCCTTTCTTCTTCCAGGATGCTTTTGGAATTGAACAATGTCAAAAAAGGAAGCGACGTTAGTCAGACCGAAAAGCTGGATAGTCTGAAGATGTATTATGCCGGTGGCAATGAAGGTGCAGCTTATATCAATTTCGATGACGCTTACAAAGTCAAAATTGACAATACAGCTTCTTCTGAATTGGTCAAATATCTGTCTGATAATGGCAATGATATCATCTCTAGCATTACTGATCAGGTCAAGGCTGCTTTGAATGCTGTTCCTAGCGATGCCATCAAGGATGCTGCAGAGAACGACACCAAGACAAGCGAAATCATCGATAAGATTGCCGACTTCGTCTATCAGAAGACCGGAACGCTTCCGAACTCTGACCTGAATTCCTTGATCAACTTCGATTATATTCCGGATACGGCAGCCAAGAAGGGAACCTTTGTCTTCAAGCTCAGAAAAGATCTTCTTGGCATGAAGACCGTCGACCCTGAGAATCTTTCCGATACGGATTGGATGAGTGTTTCCATTCATATCACGACTGACAAGATTACCATCACCAACGGAAAAATCGATGAAACATACAAAGGAAGAATCCAGGATGTTACGATTTCCGGAATCGACATCAATGACAAGACGGTCACCGTCAAGATTGATTTGTCTAAGATTACGGATGTCAATATTGAATCCGATGTCTTTACGGAGGACGATAAATATGTTTCCATCAATGGAACCGTCGGTATTATCAAGACACTCGGAAACTATATCATCAATCAAAAAGGCGGAGTCAACTATGCTCTTACCTATCTCCCTGAGAACAAGGACACTTCTTCTTCCTTTGGAATGAGCGGCTCTATCGGAGTCGATCTCAGTGAAATCAATTCCTTCAAGCAGCTTGGAAGTAGTGGATCTGTTTTGGGTCTTACTTCTTCTCAGTTCTATTTCACCAGTGAAATTGCAACCAAGAATGCAAGTGACACCAGCAAGAATCATTCCAGAAACTTGGAAGTCTCCTATAAAAAAGAAGAAAACAATTCCAGAAATCTTTATTTTGCCTATGATGATTGCTTCAAAAACTATGTCTCAGACGCTTCCATCAGCGATATTTGCTCCGTATTGGATAACAAGGTTTCCGGCCAGAGTTCCTCTGCTCCTCTTGCCATCAGCGGAATGGATGAAGTTCTTTCTGCTCTTGGTGTATCCGAGAAATTCCAGAATGATATCAAAGCCATCGTCAATGACAAGTCTCTGAGAACCCTGAATTCTTTCCTGACAGTCACGCAAGGTGAAAGCAAAGATGTTCTCGTTCTCTCTCTGAATTTAAGTTATATTTTCGCAGGATCCGATCTTGCTAGTAAGGTCAAATCGATTGATGTCACCTTAGATGCTTCGACAGAAGCCTTTAAGTCTATCAAGGTCGGCGGATATCGCGACAATAATAACGCCCTTCTTGAATTCGAAGTCGATTTCACCGACTTCAACATGCCGACTACTGACTATGGCGATTATGTTGAAATCAAGGATGCTACTTCCATTTTCGATTCCTTCTACAATCTTCCTACCACGCTTGATGAATATGGTCTTGGAATCAACGCCTCTTTGACAGACAATACCAACAATCAGCTTGTCGTAGGATTGAATTCCGGTCTTGTTATCGACCGTACACATAACAACTACGATGGCGCAGTTGTCATATCTCATCCGTCTCTTTCGAATCTCGATGGCGGAAACAGTATGGCAAAACAGAAAATCGAATTTGCCTATGATTCCATGGAGAAGCAGGAATCCGGTGATTACGTTTCAATCCAGGATCCTACTTTTGTTGCCGAATACAATGACAGAATGCATATCAAGATGGGAAGCAGTTCTGTCAAAGATCTTGTATCAACGATTTCCAATGATAAATCCACACACAAACTCCTTGAAGCTTTGACTTCCTTGAATTTGGTTGCGAACGGACTTCCCCTTGAAAAGGCGGCAACGACAAAAGACGCCAGCGTTCTTCTTGAAAACAAATTGATAGACAAAGTTGTGTTCGATGATGCAAACAACCAGATCGTTCTTACCATGTTTGCTTCTCTGTTCAATAGCGAAGCCTCTGATACCGACAGAGTAACAGTCTCTGTTTCCTATACGGAAGCGACCAAAGACGAAGAAGGTAAAGTGACGGACCATTCGTCAGCCAAACTCAATCGCATTTCTCTTTCTGGACTGACCTTGAAGGGTGGAAAGCAGATTGAAGCCTCCATTTCCTTGGAGTCCGATTATCAAAATACATTGGACAATGCCGTGAAGGATACGACCACAGGAGAGACTGCTTTCCATGTTGCCAGACCCGGTGATAAGGCAAGCAACGGACAAGAAGTCGGTTTCATCAACCTTGCGGATTTCAACGACCTGATTAAAGCAGGAATCGATACTACAAACTTCAATTATTATTCTTTGGCTGGAAATGTTTCTTTGGATCTTACTGCCTGGCTCCAAGAATCTCAAATTGATATCAATGAGTTTTCCTTCGATCTTTCTTTGAAATTCACATTCTTTATTGCTGATGGACAGCTCTATGCCGACTTCTATATCAATAGAGGACAGAATCAGTTTGCTGATTTCAAGTTCAACGGCGATTATGTGTATGTCACCTCTTCCAATGATACAGAGAAAGGGCAGTATAAGACCTATCGAATGAAGAAGGCAGATGTCACGTCCAAGAACAACATGCTCTATCTCCTTCTTTCCGAAGGACTTGGAATCGATTCCCATATTGCGGGAAGAACCTTGATGGCTCAGCTCTATGCCGGATTCAACAACCAGGTCGTCAACCCGGAAGAAAATGCTGAAGAAACCGTAGAAGAATCTGTAGACGAAAAAGCAGAGGAATCAACTTCCTCTGGTCTTGATCTTCCAATCAAACTTGGAATCACGGACGATTTCTCTTCTATCCTTGCCAATACTGCCATTCAGTCAAAGGTCAACACCGGAGTCGAAGGTGAACAGGTCAACAAGTGGTCCATTGTTCTCAATCCGAATTCTCTCTTTACTTCTGCTTCCGATATTTCCAAACTCGTCAGCTTCGGCGAAACCAGATTGGATATTTATGATATGGCTATCCGCAATCAGAACGATGACGGAAGTTGGACTAGAACAACCACACCGCTTTACGGAATGAATCTTAAGACTGCCATCAATCTCCTTCCCGGAACCTATGGTGACGATACTCAGGTTGCCAGGGTCAAACTTGGTCTCTCTCTCCATGCCAATTACAGCAACAATACGGATGGATATGGTATTGTCAGCGATGATATGGTCAAAAATTACCGCGATTCAACGGCCCAAGCAAGCAACGATTCAACGGCTGAAGCAAAATCCAATACCGAGATCGGTGTATCCAATTTCTTTGCCTGCACTCACAATATCGACAAGGTTGTCACCAGTGACTTCAATGTCAATGCTGTCTCTCTGATTTCGAAAGAGCTATACGACTTCTCCAGCGGAAATCTTATCGAATTCTATAATAACTATAATATCGATACTTCTGCTATCGTCTATATCAACGACATTTTCGAGTATTATAAGGATTAATGTAAAAATAAATCCCTTTGCCTTTTCATAAGACGAAGGGATTTTATTGTGAGTAAAAAACGGACAAACAAAAAGTTCCACTCGCAGGTGGAACTTGATTGTCATTCGAAACAGTCTTCCAGAATTTTGAGCGTCTCTTCTTCACTGAGCGGATGGAATCCGGCCTCAAGTCCGTTCTGATATGCGCTTTTTGCGATTAGAGGAAGCATATCCTTGGTCGCATTCAGTTCTTTCAAGGTAGTCGGAATCTTCAGTTCCTTGATGAAATTCTCCATCTTTTCGATTCCTTCGGCAATGATTTCATCCTGTGTTTTTCCTTCTCTTGCTACTTGGAAGACATTTACGGCAAATTTTTCGAACTGATTCTTTCCGAATTTAGAGATATATTTGTAGTAAGGATAGGAAATAACGGCAAGTCCTAATCCATGCGGACAATGAGTATAAGCACCTAATTGATGCTCGATTCCGTGTACATTCCAGTCCTGCTTTTTTCCAAGTCCGACAATGGTATTGAGAGCAAGTGTCGCTTCCCACATCAAATTGCTTCTTGCTTCATAATCCTGTGGATTCTTACTAGCTTTCTTTCCGTGATCGATGACAGCCCTCATGAGACCTTCTAGGATATAATCACTTGTATTGTCCCCGTCATCGCTGAAATACTGCTCCATCAGATGAGAGAACATATCGAAGATTCCGCTGACCATCTGTGGATAAGGAACCGTGAGAGTATAGCTTGGATCGAGGATGGAGAAGACAGGGTAGTTGAATTCACCATATACTTTCCCGATTTTCAGCTTCTTTTCTTCGTTTGTGATGACGGAACCTGAATTCATTTCGCTTCCTGTACCGACCATGGTGAGAACTGTTCCGATTGGAATGACAGGATGGGTGAGATTTTCCTGCCTTTCATAATATTTTCCCCAAGGATCTTTTTCCCCGATACTGGCAGCGATTGCCTTGCTGCAATCAATGACACTGCCGCCTCCGACAGCAAGAATGAATCCGATTCCGTTTTCTTCGATCAGCTTCTTTCCTTCCAGAACGGAAGAATAACTTGGATTTGAATGGACTCCGGAGAGCTCAAAGACTTCCTTTCCGGTATTCTTCAGATGGGAGATGACAGTATCATAAATGCCGTTGTTCTTGATGCTTCCGGTTCCATAGACCAAAAGAACCTTTTTGGAAACTTTTTTCAATTCTTTGTCCAGGTTGGAGATGCTGTTCTTGCCGAAATAAATTTTTGTCGGATTGAAATATTCGAAATTGCCTTCCATAATTAAACCTCCTAATGGCTTTTATATTGTAGAACTTAAATCAAGGTTTAAGTCAAGAGGGAATCAAATATTCGATAAAAAAGCAGACACAAAGTATTGCTTTTGTGTCCGCCTGTTGATTTTCGTTTGGTATTATTGTTATGTGTGTTCTTATTGTGGTTTTTACTTATCCTCATGATTCCATGATTGATTTTTTTCGGAAAAATCTGTTCCAGTGAAAGAAACCGGTGATGCATGGATGGATTTATTTTTCGCAGTGTGCTTTTTGAAGAAATGCATGAAATTGGAATTGATGTTGAGTTTTGTTGCGGTCTTCTCCAAGATAAATACGATTGTGCTTCCTGCCAAGGAATTGACGATGAATTCGACGATGAAGTTGACTCCGATGATTGCAAAGACGAAGACGAAGGGGTTGGCGAAAGTGCCGAGTTGATCTATGGCCGGAGTATTGTAGAAGAAGAGGCAGAAGGTAGTCATGAAGAGAATCGTATTCAGCAATGCTGTGCAGGCAGAACTGATAAAAGTTGCAAAATAGCCTTTTTTATCCTTGATTTTGATAGCATCATGGATAAGTCCCGTAAAAAATCCTACGAGCATTCTGGCAATAAGGCACATACAGATCAAACCGGACCAATACCGGAGAGCTGTTATTTCACCCTTTGCGACGCAGCTTTGAAGCAACAGTGCTGTTGCATCCATACCGAGTACAGCCTGCAGAATGGAAATGAATCCCCAAATCGTTCCGGCAAGAAGACCCATCCAAGGGCCGAAGATACAGGCGATGATGCTGACTGGTATTCCCATCAGCGTAATCGTCAGGGTTCCTGTCTGGATTGTTCCAATCGGAGTAAAACCAAATAGGAACATGACTGCAATCATCAAAGCCGTTACACTGAGAGTGTAGACGGCATAGTTTCTTCTTTTTTTCATGGATTTTGCCTTTCTTAGTTGTTCTTCATGTAAATGTCGTAAAGACCGTCGAATACGATGTCCGGATTATATGTCATATCCGTTAGAAGGCTTCTCACCAGGGAAGCGTCTGGTCCAGTTAGGACTTTGAATAAGGATGATCCGTGCTCTATTTCGATTCTTCTGGAAAACTCTTCGATCAAACAAGCGTATCCGTTAAGAATGCCGTTGTTCATGCTTTCTTTCGTTGATTTTCCAAGCATTCTTTTAGGCTTTTCGAATTCGATATCCATCAGCTGTGCGTTGGAATTGAACATCAGGGAAGAAGAAGTCATCAGTCCTGGAAAAAGCGAACCACCGACAAATTCTTTCCTTTTTGTTACAACAACAAAGGAAACAACAGTGGACATATCGACGATTAGGGTATCTCGCTGATAATCGTTGACTCCGCCAAGAGCTTCTGCAATCAGATCGGTTCCGACTTCGCTTGGATTATCCATTCGGATGGCAAGACCTGTCTTCAATGTTCGATTGAGAACGAGGCATTGCTTTTTTAGAAGCATGGTTGTGGCATTTCGGATGCGGTTTGTCAAAGAGGGAACTACAGAAGATAGAATAGCACCATCAAAATCCTGGATGGATAGATGTTCCATTTCTAAAAACGTGGCCAGAATATGCTGATATTCGAGCTCGCTTCTTAGTTTGTCAGCATAGGTTCGAAACGAAAAAACGGCTTTCCTTTCTTGATAGACTCTTATATCAAGGGAAAGATTGCTGAGATCCAGTAGAAGAATCATGAAAAGACACCTCCTGACTATAGTCCTATCTAGGATAGGTACCATGTATACAATGTCTTTGGACTGCATTACTATACAGTTTTGCTTTGCGAAATGCAAGAAAAAACCATGGGACTAACCCATGGCATCAATCTTTCTTATAGAATTTGTAGTGTTTCTTCGAAAACGTGAAAAAGAAGGTATCTTTCAGATTTAGCTCTCTATTGATTTCTTTTATCCGATATCCGGAGTTCTGTAATGCGTTTTGGAATTCTTCTTCGTCCAGTGTCACATCGGATAAGACCGTGCATGTATTTTTAGTGTGGCTTGCCTTGACTTTGATGGCTCTATTTACATGGTCTTTTATAAGAGTGGAGACATGCTCTTCGCACATGGGACATTTCATCCCATCGATTTTCAGTGTATAGCGATTCATAGGAACTCTCCTTTGTTAGACATGGCTAATTATATTCTTTTTAATTGAAAAAGGAAAGGATTTCACTGTTTCTTGGATAAAATTCCCCGGATATTCGAATTCTTCAAATTCTCGAGCATGCTGCTTCGGATAAAGACAAGCGTCGAATAGATATGGTCTTCTTTTTTTTCGGGGTCTTTCACAAGATCGAGAAAGAAATAACTGATATTCTCTCTTTTATGATAGAAATAGAAACTCGGGGTGATGAAGATTTCATTGCCGTCCTCTTTTTCCTGGAGGTTCTCTCTTCTGGATACATCATATCCTTTCGGGATTTGGAAGAAAAAGACAAGCTTTGCTTCAGGGTTCTTCTTGAAATCAATCCATTGAACATCTGAACTGGAATAGGAAAGACCGACCATTTTGAGAAACGAATCCTTTTCTTCATCGTTTTCCATCAAATAAGAATTGAAGTAGTATGATTTCTCTGTGGAAGCTAGATTGTTCTGGAGCTCTTTTTCCTGGATGTTTCTGTAGGGCAAAGAAAAGGAGACAGGAATCTCCTTGCCATAGAAACACTGGTAGCAGGTAACTTCTGTTTTCTTACAGGAAGATAGCAGAAGAGAAAACAGAAGAAGAAAATGGTTCATTTTCATCTTTAATATAATACCTTAAATGCAAACGGAATTCTTTTTTTTCGTATATCGACAAAGAAAGGAACGTATTTTATCTTGCCTTGATATTCGAAAACGGGGTAAATCTTTTTAAGACGGTTCGGTATTTCCTGATCTTCAAGGAAGCTAGTGACGTTTTTCTCTTTTAGATTGGTATCGATTGTATCCCCGTCATGACAATTTCTTATGATAAAAGGAAAAGCGGGAATGTTGAAAACACGGGGATCAGAAAGGTCGATGATGAATTTCTCTGTCTCATAGCGTCCTGGTTTGTCAAAGATATAGGAATAGCCTGTCTGCTTGGTTTTATCTATAAAGAAGTGGAAGCAGTTGCGGAAAAGGGATTTCTCATCGGATAGTTCCATTTGGTTGACGGATCTTCCGTTTAGGAATTCGTAGGCTTCTTTGCCAAGCCCTGCCAATCTTTTTGAGGATACATTCAGATTTTCTTTTTTCAATAAAAAGAAAAGAAGCCTCCTTTTCTCTTCCTCCGAAAAGCAATCGTATTCCGAAAAAGATATCGGATAGGAAAGCAAGGCAAACTTATGGTAAAGTTCTGAAATCCTTAGATTCTCGCTGTCGATCTCTTTCTGAATCTCTCTTTGCTTGGAAACGGGTATCTCTTCTTTTCGAATCAGATTCCGTTTCGTATGGTTATCGTAGTTAGTGATATCGTCATAGAAAGGAATGCCGTTTTCAATAAGGAATTGAGTAAGTTCTGATTTTGAAATGGAGAGAATTGGCCTATAAACCATCATTCCATTCAAAGTTGTTTTTGGAGGTAATCCGTAAAACAATGGTATGTTCTTTCTCTCTTTTTGAAGAATATATGTCTCAACAGAATCGGTCAATTGGTGGGCAGTCAGAAGTGCAGTGAATCCATATTTCTTGCATAGGGATTCAAAAAGTGTATAACGGTAGATTCTAGCCCAGTCTTCGAAATTACCGTCTTTTTTTCTGTCGTATTCCGTATCATATTTGAAGAGTTCCAGTGAAAAAGAAGAAATCATATCGATAACAAGTTTCTCTTCCTTATTCACAAAAGGCGAATCATGATAGTTGATGTAGCAAACAGCGATTCTGTCCTTCAGTGCATCTTTATAGTATTCATGAAGCATATAAAGAAGAAAGACAGAATCCGGTCCACCAGAAAAAGCGAGAAGAAACCTTCCCGCTTTCATTTTCAGTTTATCGAATTCTTCAAAGATTCTATTTTTGTTCATTTGTATTCGATGACGATGTCATCGCTGGGAATATAGACGTTGTTACCATCGAAATAGACAGAAGCATAATCCGGATCGACAAGATTCTCGTGTTCTTTGGCTACTTTGTTGTATTGGTCGATGACCTGGGCTTCTCTGGATTTCAAGGAAATGCTGTTATTATAAATGATTACGAAGGCGATACCTAAAACAGCTACAATTGTAGCAAGGGCGATGCTTGTGGAGAGAAGAATCGTTTTTTGGGCTTTGACGCTGAGTCCTTTTTTAGGAAGGAGAGCGCCAGCCGGATTCGCTTTCGTTTCTTTTTTCATGACACAACCTCGTACATTTCGCCAGCATTGTCGATTGTAGAAACCATCCGGATTTGTTTGATTTTGGCTTTCACAGTACGACCTAAAGGCGTTGAGATTTCAATCAAGTCGTCCAACTTGACTTCCAACGATGGTTTAGCAACTTTACCATTGACCCTGACGTATCCTTTGTCGATGAATTCTTTGGCTGCTTCTCTTCTCTTGATGAGACGGGATACTTTTAGATATTTGTCTAAACGCATGATTGATGAACCTCTATATTAGTTTATCGCAAATTGGTCAAAAGAAAAAGAAAATGATTAAGAAAATTGATTTTGCAATTGATTTCCCGGTTTGCGTGCAAAAAGCGGCAAAGAAAAAACCCTCGGATCGGAACTTCCAAGGGTTTTCTTTGCTTGGTCTGAGACCAATTCCCGAAGCGAATTAACGCTTGGAGAACTGACCGGACTTTCTTGCTTTGCGGAAACCGTACTTCTTACGCTCGACTACTCTGGAATCAACAGTGAGTAATCCAGCAGCTCTGAGCTGAGCACGGAATTCCGGATTGGCCTTGACTAAGGCTCTTGCGATGCCAAGACGTAAGGCACCGGTTTGTCCGGAGTAGCCACCACCAACGATGTTGGCCTTGATGTCGTACTTACCTTCTGTGCCAGTGACCTTAAGAGGCTGAGTGGCGTCAAGGATAAGAACTTCATGAGGCAGATATTCGTTGATTTTCTTTCCGTTGATGACGATTTCACCAGTGCCAGGAGTAACGAAGACTCTGGCAACGGAAGATTTTCTTCTGCCGACGGCAGCGTAGATCAATTTTTCACTCTTTGCCATAATTACTTCTCCCTCTTAGCGGTTAATTCGACTTCAATCGGCTTTCTATCCTGTCTGTCATGTTCAGCGCCTTCATAGACGAAAAGCTTACGGATCATCTGCTTTCCTAAGGATCCCTTCGGAAGCATTCCCCAAACAGCTCTTCTGACCATTTCAGTAGAATAGTGTTCCTTCATGACCTTGGCGGAACGGGTTCTAAGACCACCATAATTATGACTCTTGTTGTCATAATACATCTTGTTGTTGATCTTGTTTCCGGTCAACCAAACCTTCGAGCAATTGACGACGATAACGAAGTCACCGCAGTCGAAGTTCGGAGTGTATTCCGGCTTGTTCTTTCCCATAAGGATGACTGCGATTTCGGAGGCTAATCGACCAAGAGTTTTGTCAGAAGCATCGACGACATACCATTTTTTGGCGACATCGTTCTTCTTATAAATTGTTGTTTGACGTGTCATTTTGTCAAATATCCTTTCTTGAATCTCGAGCAAACTGTAACCTTACCGGGGTGTAGTTCACAATTAGCCAACGATTATTATATTAAATGTTGTCAAGCAAATCAATTAAAATCCAAATATTTTCAACAAGAAAAAATAGGCTTCCGCCTATTCTTTCCTTTGCTTCGATAAGAAAAAAGAACTTACTTCCGCAATCAGGGATAGACCGAAGAAAATCAATGCGGCAAATGGAATGTAGGATGGGAATCCAATCAGAAGAATGGATCCGGTCAAACCCAAAAGTGTAGCAATAAGAAAAAGGAAATGTGCCTTTGTAAATAGTGAAACGAATCCTAGACACCAGATTTCAAGAGAAACGACTAGGACGGCCAACCAAAGTTCGGAATATCCGCGAAGGAATAGACAGATGAATTCGGATACTGTAGCAAGAATAAGGAGAATGAAAATGAATAAGTTGAGTTTCTTTTTCATAGTTGTTACCTGAAGAAACGAAGGAGAGAATCAAACAAAGAGACTCTCCAGCTTCTTGCGGAATGATATCCCATCGTTATTTTGACATATTCCGTATTTTCTTTTGTGAACCATTCATTTCCATCTTTGAGCAGTTCATCTACCATCTTCCGATGTTTGTTATAGGCAAAATCGAAAATCCCGTCAGCATTGAACATATAATTTATCTTACAGCCATCGTATTTTTCTTGATTGAAGGCATCTAAGATCAAACTGCTGTCAATGGAGGAAGAATAGCATCCGAAATAGGAAAAATAGTCAAAATTCGAAACCATGCCTGCTTTTAAAGTGAGCCTGGCTCCATTTGACAGACCGGCAATTGCCCTGTGGTCTCTAGAGGCCTTCAGTCCGGCCTCATCTTGACTTGAACTGTGGGTTGAATACTTCGCTTCCACGTTCGGAACGATATCGTACCTCAGTTCGTTGCTGAAATTCTGATTGGATTTTTCTTTTACGGGTGAATAGTCTTTGATGTTCTTGATGGTGTCGTCCCCATATAATCCATAACTGTATGTGTTTGGGCAGACCACGATGAGAGGTTCGATGATTTGATTGTAAATCATATTGTCGAGCACTTTTTTTGCCTGAATGGTATCAAACCATGTGTTGATATGATCGACGCTCTGTTTGTCTGTCCCATGAAGCAAATAAAGAATGTCGTACTTTTTTTCTTTGCTATATTGATAAGGTAAATAGACGTTGCATTTTTTTGTTTCCGTTTTGTTGCTGTTGTCGACATAATCCCTTGTTTCGTAGGATAAGCTTTCGATGGTCCCCTTTTCGGAAATATCGCTGTCCAGATATTTGCTTTCTACATCCCATGTCTGAATACTAGCAGTATCGGATTGTCTGTTAGAACAGCCACAGCAGGAGATTGCAATCAAAGTGGCGGCAAGAAGCAACGCATGGCGATTTTTCATTTAGATCTCCTTGAATTCATAATAAGGGTCTGCAATGTTGCAGACCCTATTGTTTTATTTTTCGGAAACGGCAGTTTTTTCTTTTGAAAGACCGATAGAGAACCCGACGGCGGTTAGAACGGTTGCCAAAATATCGAAAATCCAGAAGAGGAAGAAAGCGACGTCAAAACTATTTCCGTCGACACCGAAGGCGACATTGGAGATGAACAGCATTTCCGTATTAAGAAGGACGGCTAACGATGAAGCGTAGAGAACGACCGGAACAATTCCGAGAATTCCGAAATCTTTGAAAAGGCAGAGGATATTTGTGATCAGACCGATGACAAGAAGAACAACGGCTGCTGCAGAGACAGGGGAAAGGTAATTTCCACCTCTTGCGGTATAGACAATTAGAGTGAGAAGGGCAAAAAGGAAACCGAGAGCAGACAGATAGAAACCGGTTTTCTTGCCGGAAAGGAATTTTTTCAGCATTTATCTTTCCTCCTTCTTGGAGACGGCGAAATTGTAGACAATAAGACCTAATGATGCAGCCGTCAAAACGGACGAGACGCTGACTAGAGCGATAAGAGCATTATCATACCAGGTATTGACATTGACAATACGGCTAGAAGAGGTAAGTCCGTTCATTGCAGCACTGTTGGCAAAGTTGTAAAGCTGACGATGGATGGCTTCTCTCATGTTGGACATCAATTTGTAGTCTTTTGTGATATCGATACCCTTGAGATAGTTGGCAAATCCAGTTCCGGATGTACAGAACATGGTAGTTCCGGCTTCATAGGCGAGCTGCGGTTCCATCAAAGAACCCTGTTTCTGTCCGAAGTCTGTCGTGACATTTCCTTTGAATCCCCATTCCTTTTCCATGACATTCTTCCAAAGATTGGAATGGTGTCCGGTCCAGACGAGTCCGAGTCTGTTGAATCCGCCCATGACGGCAGAGCAGGACTTATCATCATCACCTGTGGTTTCGAAGGCATATTGGAAGGCTCTGAGGTAGTTTTCACGGATGGCCTGTTCATTAGAGAATGTGCAAACGCCGATACGATTTGTTTCTTGGTCATTGAGGAAGAAATGCTTCAGATAAGGAATGGTACCCTTTTCCATAGCACCCTTGACTTCTTTTTCACATAGTTTGCCGGCTAAATAACCATCTTCAGAATAATATTCAAAGTTTCTTCCTCCGCAAGCGGTACGGTGAGTATTTGCGGCAGGACCATACCATCCAACTCCTCCTCCCCAAAGTCCTTCTTCTCCGAATGAGAGACCGACTTTGTAGGTCAAATCAGTATTCCAAGTACCGGCAATAATGGTTTCGGTCGGATAAGAAACCATAAGTTCGTCGGTTTTCTTTACATTTTCGGCATCGTATTGTTTGGTGTAGTCTTCGATGTAATTTGATTTTGTCCAAGCGGAAGGACCATCGACAGCAGTTGTGGCATTAAGACCGACGGATTCGATTTTATTTCTTCCCTGAGCAGTTGAGGAAAGATAATCGTCGATGGTAAGCTGATCCAGAAGTTTGTTCCAGTTCTCATCGTCGTAATCGGCACCGATCATCATGGCAAGTGTGTATTTCTTCTCTGCACCTGTTGTGATCTTGGATGTATCGGAATCACCCTTCACATAGGCAGAAGGAGATGTCGTTCCATCATTCTTGCTGGAATAATAGGAATCGATTTCCTTGATCATTTGATCCGTTGCTGTCAAAGAAACGGTTTCCGGATACGTCTTGTCCCAATCACTTCTGGAAAGATAGGTGATTTCTTGATTGGTTCCTTTGGTGTAGTAGTTCAAGTCGGTGGAGTCAAACTGGTTGGTGACGTTGGCTTTGGTAGCACTTAGACGGTATTCGTCTTTGTCGAATGCGGTCTTGGTGACTTTTCTTACTTTGTTGGCCTCTCCTTTTTGATCCATTCTTCCCTTCTGATCAGAAGTGACTTTCATTTCAAGAATGTTGTTCAAGGCATCATGGGCACTATCTCCGATAGCAAAGTAGTAGTCGCCCTGCTCTAAGACATAGGTCTTATTCAAAGTGTAGTCATAACTGGCGATGTCACGCAAAGAGACGTCCAGTGTAATCGTTTCGGATTTTCCAGGGGCAAGCAAATCGGTTTTTGCGAAACCGCAAAGCTGTACTGCACTTTTTTCAATGCCGTTATCTGTGTAAGGAGTCTGCGCATAAAGCTGGACGACATCCTTTCCGGAATAATCGGAAGATTCGTTTTTGACGGTTACAGTGACTTTGGCACTCTTATTTTCCCAGTCGACGGTGAAATTATCCAATGTTTGGTGGAAGGTGGCATAGGAAAGACCATAGCCAAACGGGAACTGAACCTCTTCGGAATAATTCCAACCGTTTTTGGAGGCGACTGCACCCTTTGAAGAACCGGCATTTCCCTTTCCTAGGACATAATCCTCATAACGGGTCTCATAGTATTTATAGCCGACATAGATTCCCTCTTCATAGACAAGATATTTTCTAGAATCAGGATTGGTAATGGAATCCTTGTTGACATAATCGAAATTGCCGAAATTCTTCATGGAAGGAGCACTCTCGACATCTGTAACATACGTGTCAGCAAGATGACCGCTTGGAGTCGTTACACCAGTCATGATATCCGTCACGGCGTCTAGACCAACTTCACCAGGGCCTCCGATATATAGGCAGGCATCGATGTTGTAGTCTTTCAAGAATCCAAGTTCAGGAGTATTGAAGGTGTTGACTAGGACGATACGTTTCTTGAACGGACCGTTCTTCATGAGTTCAAGTACGGATTTCTCATCCTCATTCAAAGAAAGATAATCGCTTGTCAAGTCGGTTCCTTCGCAGCCAATTCTTGTCAAAACGAAAATGGCTGCATCTGAATAATCGTTGAAAGAGTTTTTTTCTGTATCCGTGAATTCGTCTGCATTAAGTTCATTGATACCATTGATGGTGCGGAAATTCATTGTCTTTCCACCCCAACCGGAGGACTCTTTAAAACCTTTCTTTTCGTCATAGTTCTTCTGATAGAAATCATAGACGGTTGTATTTAAAGAGAGTTTTCCTTCGCATGCTTTCTTCAAATCGACTTTTCTATCTGCACTGGAAGTGACACCACCGCTTCCTGTTCCTCCAAGAGCAAGATCTACTTGGTTGTAACCGAAGAAAGTGACTTTGGAATTCTTTGCCATCGGAAGTGCATTGTTTTCGTTTTTCATCAAAACAGTGCCTTCAGCCTGAACGTCCTTGGCAATGGTACGTCCATTGTTCATGACATCCTTATAGTTCGAATAATCACTTTTGAAGTGGATAGGATTTTCATCTGTTTTCCCATCGACGATCTTTGTGCTGCTGATATTCAGAAATTTGTTGATATATCCTGACCATTCCTTTGTTACAGCGATTCCACCGATTGAAACGGATAGAACGATGCTGGATACAGACAGAATGGAACGCCATAATCCGTTTTTACCCAATTTTTTCATGGTTTTCTCCTTGCTTTCAGGGATTACTCGAGATTTTCCCTTGACGTTATTAGCATAATGAAACCCGTTACATTAGAAAAGCCTTTGACAAAAAACGGAAAGAAATTGGCAAAAAGTGTAAAGTTCAGGTAGCCTTTGTCTCAGGTATTGGAAAAATAATGTCGGCACAGTAAAGCCCATTTTCCTGGTGAATGCGGATGTTCCCATCGTATTTTTTTGTGATATAGCTTACACTTTTCAAACCAAAACCATGGAAGCGTTCATCCCCTTTTGTGGAGACGGGTAGACCATCTTTGAAAACCAGTTTCTCGTCGCAAAAGTTTTCCATATGGACAAGAATGATATTTGCCTTTTTTGAAATCTTCAATAAAATAAATCTTTTTGCTTCATCTTTAACCGTCTCTTCGTATTCGATGGCATTGGAAAGAAGATTCCCGAACAGGGAAGTCATATCGGCTACCTTGATGAAATCGAGAGGGTTATCTTTTGCCATGATATAGAGAGGGATGTTCTTCTTACGACAAAGATAAGATTTTTCACTTAATACCATATCTAAAGTCTTGTTTCCTGTCTTTGGGCTGCTTTCGTATTTTTCTACGGCATCCTGAAGCTCTTTTAAATCATTGTCATTCAGACTTTTGCTTGCTCTAAAATCGTTGATGAAATGCTTGAGGTCGTGGGCTTTCATATTTAGAATGTCGATATTTTCTCTTACGATTTGATAGTATTTGTCGGATTGAGAGATGAATTTTTCCAAATATTCGTTTTCTTCGACTTTGTTTTTATATCCCAAGAATCCAAATTGAAGAGTCAAGGCAATGACATCCGAAAAGACGAGTGGAAGCCGAGTCACCCAGAGAGAATCGATTTTGTATACTTGAAGTAAAAACTGGACAAGATAGCAGAACATGGCGGAAATCACAGCGATCGGAAAAACACCTTTTCCGGATAAGGAAACACCTTTTTCTGTATCTGTGTTCTTGATGATAAGAAAATAGGCGGCAGAATAGACGACTAACATGACTCCGACAGATAAAAAGAACCAACCAAGGGATGAAAAACAGTTGGACAAAGGGAGATAAATCAGATTTTCTACATTGTGAGAAAGATTTTGAATCAATTGTGCACCCACACACCAAAAAAGAATATCCTTGATCTTATTGTCGAATACAAAGCAGAAACACCCAAACGAAATCAAGAAAATGGTAATTGATGTGAGACCGGAGATAACAGAATTCAAAAGATTCGTCAAAACAAGTGAAAGAAGAATATAGACAGAAATCGCAATTATAATTCTTACTGTGAATTTCTTTTTTCTTCGATAACATTTGAAAAACAAAAGCTCGGCTAAGAGAATTTGAAGAATATAGCCATGATACGTATGGATTGCAAACAGTAGCTGTATATTCATATTTTATCTCCGAAATACTGTATGAGGTCGTTAAGGAAGGAGGACTTATAAACCCGACTCAAAGGTAATGTCTCTCCGTCTAAGACGACATCGTTGTTGGAATAGTTATCTACAAAAGCAAGGTTTACGATTAAGGATCGATTGATTTCCGAAAAAATACCCTTCTTTATTTTCCCTTTGATGTTATCAAGCGAATCCCTTGTTCTGACTGTATCATCCTTACAGTGGAAATAGACATAATGTTTGATGCTTTCAATATATTTGATTTCTGAAAGCTTTATTTTTCGGATGGTATTGGCACTGTTTATAACCAAATAGGAATCGGAGATGGACTGGATATGCATGACGAATTTGTTCATCTTGATTTTGAAGAAATCATATTCCATTGGTTTGATCAGAAAGTCATAGGCATTGACCTCATAACCTTCAATCGCATATTGCGCCATCTCCGTCAAAAAGACCAGACAAACTTCACTATCTATTTTTCTTAGTGCTTTGGAGGTCTCAAGTCCATTCATTTTGGGCATAGCTACATCCATGAAAATCAGGTCATAATTTTTCTTGTAATTCTGGATGAAATCTTCGCCATTAGTAAAATAGAAAACTTCGAATGAAGTTTTGGTTTCCTGCTTGTATTGGTTTAGGAAGGAAGCGATGAGATCAGACCATTTCTTTTGGTCTTCGACAACTGCGATTTTAATCATGGATTATATTATCCTAAATAGGATTCTAACAAAATTTTGATGCCGATTGCGATGAAAATGATACCTGCGATGAGTTCTGCCCAATCAATCAGATGTTTTCCTATTTTCTTTCCGAAGAAGGTTGTAAAGAAAGACAATATAAATGTGATTCCGCCAATCATGGAGAAGATGATCTGTGAATTAAGAATAGAGTATTGGAGCGGAGAATAGACAAAACCTATGCAAAGGGCATCGATGCTGGTTGCAACGCTCTGAACTATGATTTCTTTGAACCCAAGGACTTTTTTCTTTTTGTTTTCTTCCAGATATTCTTTTTCTTCTTTTCTTTCCTTCCACCATTCGACAATGTTCTTGATGCCAAGAAGACTGAGAAGAACAAAGGCAATCCATGGAATGAAGGCAGTTAAGCTTTTTGTAATAGATTCATTTAAACCATAATTGATAACAAGATAAAAGATAAAATACCCGATGGTAGGCATCAGATATTGGAACAGACCGAAGAAGAAAGCCAAGAGAGTGATCTTTCTTTTCTTCATATCCGGTTCTTTGATTCCATCCGTGACTCCAACTGTCATGCAGTCCACACTCATGCTGATAGAAACCAAGACGGAATTCAGCCAATTGATATTCATTTTCCGGTAACCTTTTCAATGTATTTTTTTAAATACAATACCATGATTCTATCAAAAAAAGGGATGGTTCGTTATATAATATAAAAAAGATTGGAGTCTTTTCTTATGAATCATAATATTCTTGTTGTCGATATTGGAACACAATCTTTAAAAACCAGTATTATCTCTTCAGAAGGTGAAATTTTATGCTTTCATCAAATAAAATACGAGAAACCATATCTCTCTCCAAAAGAGGGATATGCAGAACAAAATCCAGATTATTATCTACAAAAACTATGTGAGGCAACAAGAATCCTAAAGGATGAATCCTCTGAACTGATGTCGTCTGTTCAGGCGATGACTATTGTGGATTTTAGAGACAGTTCTGTCATTTTGGATGAAAATGATAGACCTATTCGCGATTCTATTCTTTGGCTTGATCAACGAATCGTAAGATTGAAAAATAAAAATCTTAAACTTTGGGAAAAGATGTTGTTTACGATTGTCGGTATGAAAGATACGGTAAAATACAATAGCGAAAGAACAGCAAGCTTTTGGCTGAAAAAATACGAAAAAGAAAGCTGGGAAAAGATGAAGACCTATGCACCGATTGGTGCCTATTTCAACAAGAGGGTGACCAATCAGCTTGTGGTATCTTCTGCGGATTGCGTTGGACATTTTCCAATTAATTTCAAGCAAGGGAAATGGCTTATCAAAGGACATCCAAAATATGATGTTTTTGGTATTCCGAGAAAATCTCTTCCAAAACTTGTTCCTGTCGGGAATGTTATTGGATACGTGACCGAAGACTTTTCTAAGCAATCCTGTATTCCTAATGGAATTCCTCTCTATGCTTCCGGAAGTGACAAAGCCTGTGAGACTTTTGGAAATGGATGTATTGATAAAAGACAAGCTTCTATTTCTTTGGGAACAGCTTGTACCATCGATGTTGTCGATCAGAAATATTCGGAGCCCGAAACGTTCTTACCATCTTATCAGGCACCCTATAAAGGAAGTTATGATTTGGAAATTCAAGTTTATCGCGGACTTTGGATGATCACTTGGTTTGAAGAGCAGTTCGCCTCGCAGGATAGAGTGGATGCAGAGAAATGCGGTATAAGTCTAGAAGATTATCTTGAAAAACAGATAGAGAAAATCAAACCTGGCTCTGATGGACTTGTCCTTCAGCCTTATTGGGGACCGGGACTTAAGCGTCCTAATGCAAAAGGCAGTATAGTCGGATTTTCCGCAGTACATACAAGATTCCATATCTATCGTGCTATTTTGGAAGGTATAGCTTTTGCCTTACGAGAAGGGTTGGAAGAAATTATTCGTAAAACAAAGACAATGCCAGATTATCTTGTTGTCAGCGGTGGAGGATCCAGAAATCTCACGATGTTAAAAATCATCGCAGATGTTTTCGGTATTGAAGTAAGACAGTCTGCATTGACGGAATCCTCAACCATTGGAGGGGCAATGAGCGTCTTCTTGGCCGATGGGACATTCAGTTGCCCAAAAGAAGCTTGTGAAAACATGGTGAAACAAGGAATGGTGGTAAAACCTAATGCGGAAAATCACCGGATCTATGATGATCTTTATCGGAAAGTTTATTTGAAGATGTATCCCTCTATGGCAAAACTCTATCAGAATATCAAAGATTTCTATTTGGAAAACGCAGGTGAATAAATGAGTGTATTTTTTCTTCCGGACTTTCATGTAGTCCATGTCGGATATAATGCATTGAATAAATCTAGAGATGACCTTTTCCATATTTATACGGAATTAGGCTTCTCTCCTCTTTTGGATGATATTGTTACCTTGGATAATAGAAAGGTAAAGTATTTTGGGAAAAACAACGAAATTTTAGGTGAATATGTGAATAAGGTGTTAGATTGTCTTTCCACAAAATGCAAAAAAGACGATTTTTTGTTTATGGATTTTCCTTTTGCCATCAAATTTATCGGATTTGGAAAGATTGTCAGTTATGCAAAAGTTTTAGGAATCAAGGTTATTTTCTTTATTCATGATTTAGATGGAATTCGATTTCAACTTCCGTTTGTCAATATGACGGATAGTCAATCGTTGGATTTAAGTTATTGCATGATTTCTGCTACGGAAGAAATGGATGATTGTCTTTTGAAACAGTTGAAAGTTTCTCCTACTATCAAGAGGGTCAATTATCAGTATTGGGATTATCTTTGCAGAGATGAAATCAACCAAAATAATAAGGCTCGAGTCTGTTTTGCCGGCAATCTGGCCAAGTCTACTTTCTTGTCTAAAATTCCGGAAAAACTGCTGAAGGACGGTTTTAATCTCTATGGAAAAGGCATGGCAAAAAATTACAAAGGCGAGTTCTGTGGGGAATATACTCCCGAAGAATTGGTCCAAGTACTTGATGGAAAATGGGGACTTGTCTGGGATGGAAAAAGCCCTAGGACTTGCACGGGAAACTATGGTAAGTATCTGAAAATAAACGCATCGCATAAGTTCGGGCTTTACATGGCAACCGATAAGCCGGTTATTGTGTGGAAGAAATCGCCGATTTCCAAATTTGTCGAAGAAAAGAAATTGGGCATTGCTGTGAACTCTTTGGATGAGGCAGCAAAGCTTTTGGATTCCGTAAGCGAAGAAAGATTTCTAGAAATGAAGAAGAATATTCTGGATATAAGAAAAGAGGTGATCAATGGAAACCACCTCAAGAGAATCATAAAAGAATCGATGCTTTAATTACTCTTCCGGATTTATCTTTTCCTGTTGTGCTTTATCCAAATCATAGTTTTTGCTTCCCGGATGGGTTTCGATGCTCTTGTTGGAAAGAATGATCTGGTTGATTTCGTTCAGGCTGTGGATAAAGTCAGTGAAGGTATCCTTTATGGTAAGATAGTCATAGGAGACATCGTAGTCGGAAATACCGGTATTGTCTCTTGTCAGAATTGCCTTGTATTCTTCGATGGCATCCCACATTTCTCCGATATAACCGAGATATAGGGCACAGCTTTTTGCCATAATATAGAAGAAATCTTCTTTGGTTGCAAGTTTCAGTTTTTCCAATGTGGCAAAATAATCTTTGCTGAATCCGCTATAAACTGGAGTCCCTGAGTTTTCCGATAGACTATAATAGGATGAAAGTGCAGCAAATTTACTAGCAACATCAAGAAAGGCAAAGTATTCTTCCTTCATCTCCATCTTTGCAACTTCAGGCGTTTCGATTTTCGGTAACGTGTCTTTCATTTTGATTTTCCTCTATATTTTCCTAATTGTGTCAATACGGCAAGTATTTGCAACTTATCCTCTCTTTCCTCATCTGAGTCCTCGTCATGAGGCAGCATCTCGATCAAAAGCTCATTGATGCAATCCTTGGCTTCCATTTCGTCAGGAGCTTTGAACACTCCTTCTTTGGTTGATAGCATGTCGGCATTATCTTCTTGATCGTCAACAACAAGATAACATTCGACACCATATTGTTCAATACCACTTATGATTTCTTCCAAAAAGCAGCGAACTCTTGAGATGGCAACAAGTTTTTGAAGGAACAGAAGAGAATTATCGAGATAATTGCTTTTGTCCGAGGAGGAATAATCAAAGAGAGGAAGTCTAGAATTTCTGTTTTCATCCCTATAATGATAGATGGCGATGATGTCATTGGCTAGTGGAAGGGTAAATAAACCGCTGGAAAGAAGAATCTCTTCGAGAGTGGAATCATCATGAACGGAATCCAGAAGAGGATAAAGGATGGATTGACTGTCTGTGATTCTGGATACGGCATCTTCGCTCAGTCTCTCTTCTTCGGATTTATCATCCTTGAAGCGTAGCTCGTTTTTCATGCTGAGAAGAAGAGATAGGCAGGAAATGACCTTCTGTTCCTGCTTCAGAAGCTTTTCGTTCATTAGCTCATATAGGTCAAGGTATTTATTGTTTGTTTTCATATCATGGATATTATAGACTTAACTGGGAGATTTCCCTAAGGAAACATAAAATATATGATGAATTTTTTATTGAGACACTTTGTGAAAGATTATCAACATACAGAGAAAAAAGAGGTCCGAGAACGATACGGACTATTTGGTTCTTTTTTTGGGTTGGTATCGAATTTATTGCTTTTCGTGATGAAAATCATCGTCGGGATTTTCCTTTCCATGCCGTCTATTTTGGCTGATGCTGTAAATAATCTCAGCGACTTCGGCAATAACTTTCTATCGATTTTCGGCTTTAAATTGGCTGGAAAAGGAGCGGACAAAGAACATCCTTTTGGACACCAAAGAGTAGAATACATCATCTCGATTGTGATTGCCTGTGTCATTATCGGTCTTGGAATGGTTATGCTTTATCAAGGCTATCTTGGTTTTGCTGCATTCATTAAATCAATCAAGGAAACAGGAATGCCTGAAGTCGATAAGACTTTTGTTGCACAAGACGGGTCAGTAAATGCTGCTTTGTTTGCTGTTACTTTACTTATCCTTGTTCTTTCAGTAATGATGAAATTGATGCAATCGTTTCTCTATCACTCGCTAGGAAAAAGAATTGATTCCATTCAATTGGAAGCATTGTCTAAAGATAGTCGTAATGATGTTATTTCTACAGTCCTTGTTATTGTTGGAGTGCTGATTACTTGGTTTTCCAAGTTTAATATTGATTGTTTCTTTACCTTAGCTGTAAGTGCCTTGGTTATTATATCCGGTGTTGGAATTATAAAGGATGCTGCCGATATCCTTATTGGAGAAAAACCAAAAGAAGAACTTATTCGGGAAATAGCATCTTTTGTTTCCAAACAAAAAGGTATTTATGGAATACACGACCTTGTTATGCATACCTATGGTCAAGCAGTATATGCTTCACTTCATGTAGAAGTTGATGGACGAAAGACGGTTCAAGATGCCCATGAACAAATTGATATCATTGAAAGAGAAGTCCTTGGGAAATACCAAGTCCACTTGACTATTCATATGGATCCGATTATTCTGGACAATCCGCAGACGGATGGTTATAAAAAAGCAGTTTTGAAAGGATTAAGTGAAATTTCCAAGGAAATCACGATGCATGATTTTCGAATCATTCCGGCAAAAACGTTTGATAATTTGGTTTTTGATTTAGTCGTTCCCAAGGCCCTTGACAATGATGAAAAGCATAAAGAAATTCGGGAAAAAATCCAAAAATATACGAACGGATTATATCAAAAGAAAACCTATCTCGTTATCGACTTTGATGATTCCAATAGCGATTTTCTAAGCGGTATAAACGAAAAATAGAAAATTGACCCTAATTTCTCATAACAAAATTAACTAGTTAAGCCAGTTTCATATATAATATTAATGCGTTCCCGGTTTTAATGCGGGAAAATTTAGGAAAGGTGGTTTCTTATGGAACAGAAGAATCAACAGGTTGATAATGCAACCTATGAAAAACAGCTGAATGATCAGGAACAGCACCGCCGTGAAAAACTTGCGGTCTATCGTGAAATGGGATTGGACCCGTTCGGTCAGCGCTATGAAGTAGATTCTACAGCTTGCGGACTGAAGGAACAGTATAAGGACCTTGCAAACGAAGAGGTCAAAGAGGATGCCAAAGTACGAATTGCAGGAAGAATCGTTCTTCTCAGAAAAATGGGAAAGGCTTCCTTCTTCACCTTGCAGGATAAGACCGGTAAAATTCAGTGCTATATCCGCCAGGATGTTGTCGGAGATGACAATTACAAATTGTTCAAGATGGCTGATTTGGGCGACATCTGCGGTATTTTCGGTATCATGATGAAGACAAAGACCGGCGAAATCACGATTCGTGTCGAAAAGTATACGCATCTTGTCAAGGCTCTCCGTCCCTTACCGGATAAATTCCATGGATTGACTGATCCGGAAGATAGACGTCGTCATCGTTATGTTGATTTGATTGTTAATGAAGATTCCAAGAGAATCGCATTCATGAGACCGAAAATTGTCAGAGGAATCCGTAATTTCATGGATTCGCTTGGCTATGTCGAAGTCGAAACCCCAATTCTCAGTCCTATTCTTGGTGGAGCAAATGCTAGACCGTTTATCACTCATTTCAACGCTTTGGATCAAGATTTCTATCTTAGAATTGCAACAGAATTGTCTTTAAAGAGGCTTCTTGTCGGTGGAATGGAAAGAGTCTATGAAATTGGCCGCCAATTCAGAAATGAAGGTATTGATACTACTCATAATCCAGAGTTTACAACAATGGAAGCTTATCAAGCTTTTGGAAACTTGGATGATATGATGAAAATGACAGAGGACCTCTTCCACTATCTTGCCAAGGAAGTTGTCGGAAAAGAACAATTCCATTGGCTTGGATATGATATCGATCTTTCTAAACCATTCAAGAAGGTCAATATGGCTCAGGCCGTTAAAGATAAGACTGGAGTCGATTTTTATAACATTCAGTCTTTGGAAGAAGCTAAAGAGATTGCTAAGAAATTCGACGTCGAAGTCGAGCCTCATTTCCTTTGGGGACATGTCCTTAATGCTTTCTTCGAAAAGTTCTGCGAAGCCGATCTAGTTCAACCGACTTTTGTTTGCCAGCATCCTGTTGATATTTCGCCTCTTGCAAAGAAGGATCCTTCTGATCCTCGTTTTACACAAAGATTCGAAATGTACATCTCTACTCATGAAATGTGCAATGCCTTTACTGAACTCAACGATCCAATCGACCAGAGATCTAGATTCGAAGAACAGGTTGAGGAAAAGAGAAAAGGTAACGATGAGGCATGCGAAGTTGATGAAGACTTCTGCGAAGCTCTTGAATATGGTATGCCGCCGGCCGGTGGTATCGGATATGGTATTGATCGTCTTTGCATGTTTTTCTGCGAGACGGATTCAATCCGTGATGTTCTTATCTTCCCGACTTTGAAGAGAAAGGCTTAACGATGAACGGTCGTAAAAAGGAATTCAGTAACATTCTGGATTATATTTACGATTATGGAATCTCCTCCTTTGAGGAGGTTCCTTTTTTCGACATGGATGCTGCCGTGTTTGCTCAACTTGCTTATATTGAGTTGGAAAAGTGCATGCCGATCAATGAAACTTTTTTTGCTGACAGGTTACAGTCGGTTCTCTGTCAGTATCTTTCGACTGTTCGAATTGATAATAATGAATATTGTCTTAAAGGCGATGATGCCTTTGCTTTGACTGTCATGTCATCACCAAGATATAAAGATGTCATTGTATCAAAAATTTCTAAAATCGATTCTGTTACAGAAAAAATACAATTTTATGGAATTCAATTTATTCTACCGAATGGTATCAGTGTAATCAGCTATCGTGGTACCGATTTTTCCATTACTGGATGGGAAGAGAATGCTGATCTTGCATGTTATAGCAATATCAGTGGACAAAAATTGGCAGCGACATTTTTACAGGAAGCGTATCTCGAATATCCAACATTCAAATTTGAAGTAGTAGGACACTCCAAAGGTGGGAATTTTGCCGTTTTCGCCGCTTCTCTTTTAAATGAAAAGGATGATGAAAGACTACTTAACGTATTCAGCTTTGACGGACCGGGTCTTTTGAAAGATATGGCTGATTTTATCGGTCATAAAAGAATCCAGAAAAAAATCGTCCATATTATTCCTGATGAAGAAATGGTCGGAATGCTGCTCTCTCATGAGACTCCTAGTTATGTGGTTGAAAGCGCCATGAAAGGAGATTTCATCGGCTCCCATTACATCATGAATTGGAAGGTTTCCGGGGACCATTTTGTTAGAGCTGATAGTATTTCGCAGATGTCTAAAACCATAGCGGGTACAAACGAGAAACTATTTGATGATTATTTAGGTGATTTAAGTGTCCGAAAGGAATTCTTTTCTTTCTTCTTTCAGACAATCAGAAAACTTGGAATCGATGATCCTAGAAAAATTTTCGATTCACCGATAGATTTCTTCCTTTCTTTCTCGAATGCCGTAAGGAAATCACCGAATAAAAAGATTTTCATTGGTTTTATTCGATCTTACATTTCTTATTTTGGTTCCTCTCTATTGAAAGGAAAACAACAACTGACGAAGACTCGGAGGCAATGATGATATTAAATGCAAAATCAGCGCTTGAAGTGCTGAACGAATGTTTGAAAACCGGTGCAGACTATAGTGAAATCTATTATCAAGATGCAATGGGAAGAACTTATACCAGAAAGTATAAGAAAAATCAGGGTGTTGATATCACAAGAACGAGAGGAATAGGAATTCGTATTATCAAGGATGACGAGGTTGTTTATGGATATACGCCTTATATTACAAAGGCAGCCATGGTTTCTCTTGCAAGAAAATTGGCTGAGGCATTCCAGGGTGATAGGAAGAAAACTGTAAACAAACTCGTAAAAAAACAGTATCCGGTAAGGTCACCGATAGAGAAGCCTTTTTCGCTTTTGAATGAAAGTAAAATCTTCCGATATCTTCTCCGGGGAGAAAAGGCTGCCTACTCTTATTCGGAAGAAATCGAACAGGTAACAACAGGACTTTGCGAGACTCAAGAACATGTTGAAATTTATAATTCCGATTCTATCATGACTCAAGATGACCGGATTCGGACAAGATTAGTATGTAATGTTGTATCCAAAAGAGGAGAGTCTTTGAAATCGAGTTATAAGCATAAAGGACTAAGTAAAGGCCTAGAACTTCTAGATGAGACGGATTTTGAAAAGATGTGCCTCAATGCTGCAAAAATCTCCATTGCTTTACAATCAGCTATAGATGGACCGAGTGGTGAATTCCCCGTTGTATTGGGTGCTGGATCAGGTGGCGTATTGTTTCATGAGGCCTGCGGTCATCCGCTTGAAGGATGTGCTATTTCGAACAAGACTTCTCCTTTTGCAGATAAAATGTCAACTAAAATTGCTTCTGATATTGTCAACGCATATGACGATGGAACGATTGAAAATGGATGGGGAACATTATCTGTAGATGATGAAGGAAACCAAACCACGAAGAATCAGTTGATTAAAGACGGCGTTCTTGTTTCTTATATGTTGGATAAGTATACGGCAAAACGGATGGGGAATGGATATAAACCTACTGGAAGTGCAAGAAGAGAAAGTTATCTTTTCCCACCTACCACTAGAATGACAAACACCTACATTGCTAATGGAATCTCCAAAAAAGAAGACATCATCAAATCCGTTAAATTCGGAATCTATTGCGAAGATTTCACAGGTGGTCAGGTGAATCCCAATACAGATCAATTTGTTTTTACCAGTGATACGGCCTATCTAATTGAAGATGGTAAGATAACCAAGATGATAAAACCGACAACATTTGTTGGGTATGGGTATGAAATCCTAAAACGAATTACAATGATTGCGGATGACGGCCGAAGAGAACCAGGATTTTGTTCTTCGGATAGTGGTTCAATCGAGGTTGAAACTGGTCAACCGACAATCTTAGTTTCCAAAATCCTTGTCGGTGGTCAAGGAGGACAATTATGAGAGTCTCATTTGATGAATATTTCAAACTCGCAGAAGAAAAAGGGATTGCTCCGTTCCAAATTGCCTATTACGAAAATCACGAAACTACTGTAGACACTTTCAATGATGTCGTAGAGAGTCAACAAATCGGCGAAACTCATTCCATTGTCTGTAAAGGAACCTATAAAGGGAAGATCGCCTATTGTTCTACGGATATCGTAGATAAAGAAACTCCGGAATATCTTACAGACAATATCGTCAAAAATGCTAAATATGGAAAGAAGTATAAGGATGCATATTATTGCCCTGGCGGATTGAAATACAAAAAAGTCAAATATGCCGATGGTACATTCATCGACTCCACATTGAATGAAATCAAGAAAGCCTGTTTGGACCTTTATCCAAAAATCAAGAAAATGGATTCGAGGATTGAAAACGTTGAAATCGAAATCCAAAAATTCGAAATGCAATCCAAGATGGCGGATTCGCTGGGCATGAAAGTTTCCAAGAATTTCAAAGTCTACAGCTTAGGACTTGTTATCCATTCCAAAGATGAAAAGGGAAACCGGAGAAGTGAAAGTGGTGGAGCAGAATCCGGTCTTTCATTGGAGGATCTTTTGGTCAAGGCGAACAAAACCATAAACAAGACCGTAAAGAAATCATTGGATTTTCTCGGCTCTTCATCTTGCTCTAGCCGAAAATGCAAAGCGGTATTTTCTCCTTATACATTTTCGGGACTTCTTTCGGCATTTACGACTCATTTCAATCAGAAAGCGGTAAATAAAGGTCTCTCTCTGTTTGAACACAAAATAGGGTGCCAAGTCGTTTCTTCCTGTTTTACTATTTATAACAATCCCCACAAGATTTCCTTGTCTGCTTTATCCTATGATTCAGATGGATATCCTACAGAAGACTTTTGCTTTATCAAGCAAGGCGAACTTATGACTTACTTCAAGTCACTGGAATCTGCTTACGATTCTAAAACCATATCAAATGGCTGTTCTGTGGGGGACGGAAATGCTGGTGCTCAGCTTCTTACCGTTGATCCGGGCAAGAAAACCAGGAATGAACTTTTCGAAGAAATGAAAGATGGAATCTATATTGTGGGATTATCCGGCATGGGATCGGGTTTGGATGGTCAGACTCTTGATTTTTCTCTTCCTTGCTTCGGCTATCTTATTGAACAAGGTAAAGTGGCAAGGCCAGTCAGTATGATAACGGTATCCGGGAACATCAAAGATCTGATGATGAATGTCGAGGAACTGGGATCGGATATTGAATATCAAGGTGGTATCTATTTACCTTCTGTGCTTGTCAAAAAGGTCATGATTTCCGGTTCTTAATCGGATTTTGGAAGACTGCTGAAAAGAAAGCGATTAAAGATGAAAAAACTTGATTTCTGTTCCTTGTAAAAATTGACAAGAATCTTTATACTATATAAGTTAAGGAATCAAAGAATATGAATATAATAACTTTGGCATCCAGCACATCTGCTGCTGAAATTGTACTTTTAGTACTATCCTTCATCATGATCATCATTGTTCTTCTTCAATCCGGAAAATCCGAAGGCGCATCTGCTGCCGTTATGGGTGGAACGAAAATGAATATTTTCACCCGTACTAAGGAAAGAGGCGCTGATAAGATCATGACGATTATCACCGCTGTCTTCACGATTGCATTTTTCATCACGGCAATCCTGGCAGATTACATCCATTAATGATTTGAGGACTAGGGGATAGATAAATTCTTTCCCCTTTTAATTTTTGAAATGAACGAAAACGAAATTATCAAACAACTGAAAGGTGCATTTGTCGATAAAAAAGCATTGATGCACAAACTGTCCATTGCGACAAATGAAGAGAAAAAGGATTTTGAGGAAACGATAAATCACCTTCTCTATCAAGGAATTGTCGGAATTCACGGCAATAACTATTATCTTATCAAGGACCAGGGAATCAAACTTGCAACAGTTACTCTCAAGAAGAGAAATTTTGTTGTTTTAGAAACGATTCCGGAACATGAGGAAATCAAAATTTCCGGAGATGAATCCGATGGTCTTCTCGTAGGGGATTATCTCTATGTCAAACAGGTCCAAGGATTATATCATGGAATCGATTATCTAAAACCGGTGGATACTTTCCGTGGAAGATATTCTTTGGACGCTCTTGGAAGAGAGAGTATTGTTTTGGATTATCTTAATGAATGCGGCAAGGATATTCTTGTCTCTAAAAAAGAGGAAGGATTGGAGCTTCATCAGGGAGACTTGGTCGAAGCTAAGATTTTAAGTTATTCCGGACAAGTATTTACTGTCAAAGTCGTCAAGATTCTAGTTCATGCATCCGAAGTAGGCTCTGATATAAAAATGATCATCGCTGAACATGATGCTCCAATTGATTTTCCCGAACAAGTGTTGGAAGAGGCAAAGTCCATTCCACAGACTCTTTCCGTCGAAGAATATAACGGACGAGAAGATTATCGAAATGAATGTGTTGTGACCATTGATGGAAATGATTCAAAGGATTTTGATGACGCTGTTTCCATTCGAAGAGTCAACAACGGATATGAAGCCATGGTTCATATTGCCGATGTTACTCATTATATGAAACCGAATTCCGCTTTGGACAGTGAAGCGGTTAATCGTGGAACTTCTATTTATACTGCAGATCGTGTTGTCCCAATGATTCCGTTTGAACTCAGCAATGGTATCTGTTCATTGAATCCGGAAGTCGACAGACTGACTCTTACTGTAATCATGGAAATGGATTCTATGGGTAATGTATTTTCATCGAAAGTTGTCCGCTCTGTGATTCGTTCTCATGGAAGACTGACCTATGAGAAGGTCAATCAGTTCTTTGATAATGGAACAACAGAATATTCTAAGCCTATTCAAGAAGTTCTTCGCATTCTTCTGGAATGTGCGCAGAAAATCCGAAGAAGGCGTTCACTTCAGGGAGCACTGAAGCTTGAATCAACTGAACTGAAATTCAAATTGGATGAGAACGGAAATCCGACGGATGTAAAGAAACAGGTTCAGGGAAAAGCGGAAATGATGATTGAAGATTTCATGATTGTCGCAAACTGTGAAGTCGCAAAACTTCTCAAGAAACATAACATTCCCGTCCTTTACCGTGTTCATGAATTCCCACCAATGGATAAATTATCATCTTTCAAAGATTTTATCAAAAAGATGAGTCCTAAATCCCTTAGTGTTTTCCCAAGAGAAAAAGATGTTTCAGGAGCAAGACTCAATTCCTTCTTGGAAACTATCCAAGATGAGAACATGCGTTCCGTGGTTTCCTATATGATGCTACGTGCCATGGCAAAGGCCAAATATTCCCCAGAAGCATTAGGTCATTTTGGCTTAGCTGAACCTTATTATTGCCATTTTACTTCTCCAATCAGACGCTATCCGGATGATATCATCCATCGACTTGTCAAAGACTATCTTCTTGATAAGAAACCATATAGTCCTGATACTCTAAATTCCTATTTGCTTAAAATGGGGGATATCACATCTGCTGCTGAAGCACGTGCTACAGATATTGAAAGAGAAGTAGACGACCTCGAATCGGCAAAGTATATGACTCAGCATATCGGAGATACTTATCATGGCAAAGTCACCGGCTTTGTAAAACGTGGAATGTTTGTCGAGACTGAATTGGGAATCGAAGGATTTTTGCCATTCCATTGTATGCATGGCGATGTCTTCTTCTTTGATGATAGAACGTATGCGGCAGTCGGAAAACATCATCCGGAACTTTCTTTTGGAATCTCTACTCCAATTGATGTGACCGTTCTTTCCAGCAATCCGGAAAATAGGGAAATTGATTTTGCAACGCCGGTATTTTACAAGATCAATGCAGCCAAGCTATCTGATGAGGCAAGAGCCGATCTTGCCAAGAATGGCATCCGAGTAAATGACGAGGAAGAAGACTTTACCATGATGTCCAGAAGACCTCGTCGTGAATTCTCGAAAGATCGGTATGATGATAGACGAAAAGAAGTTTATCTTGATCATGATGTTAGAAAGCCAAAGCAAGAAGATATACCTTGGATAAAACCTTCTGACGAAAACAATGACGATATTTTAGAAGAAACTCCTAGTGGAACCGGATATACCGGAAAGAAAAAAGTGTCAATGCCCAAAGGGAAATTCTCCGATAAAAAAGGATTCGGAAAAGGAAGACCTGGTAGAAGAGATTCCAAATTTGACAGAAAACCTCGTACCGAAGGGCATCAGGGATACGCGAACTATGTCCGCAACAGTGATCGTAAAGATGGATTCAAGGATAAGGATGGATTCCAGGAAGGTTTTCGTAGAGAGTTCAAGGGAAGAAATTCCTATCACAGAGACAACGATTTCCATGGGAAGAAAACCTATGGAAACCATGACGGATTCAAAAAACGCGATCGTAAAGATGGATTCAGCAATAGTAGAAGAAACTCGGATTCGTTCTATAAAGATAGAAGAAATGATTCCTCTTTCCATGGTAGAAATTCGGAACGTAGAAGTGAGGGAACATTCCATAAGAATGGCTCTGATTTTAGAAGAAGTTCTGGTCACTATCAGAAGGATGGAAGAAAGCCTTTTTCTGGAAACAAATCGAGAAAACCGTTTAAACGTAATTTCAAAGACGAAAAGAAGGATTGATCAATGGCAGAGAAGAAAAAGAGCTCAGATGAAATTCTTGTCTGTGTCAATCGAAAGGCAAGATTCAATTATTTCCTCAGTGAATTTACAGAAGCAGGAATTGAACTCGTCGGCACTGAAATAAAGTCACTGCGAATGGCTCATTGCTCTTTGGATGATAGTTATGTCATCATCAAGAAGAGAGAGGCTTATGTTCTGAATATGAACATTCCGGTCTATCAACCAAATGGAAACTTCAACCATGAACCTACTAGGACAAGAAAGCTTCTTCTTCACAAAAAACAAATTGATTTCTTTGAAAGAAGAATCTCTCAAGACGGATTCACTGTTGTTCCTGTCAGAGTCTATATTAAGCACGGAATCTGCAAAGTTCAGATTGCCCTTGCCAAAGGTAAGAAAAACTATGACAAGAGAGAGACCATCAAAAAGAGAGAAGATGAAAGAATGATGAGCAGGGCCTTGAAAAGGTCATATTGAAAAATAGAAGTCCATTTTCTCAAAAAAGAGAATGGACTTTTTACGTTGTTTAGGAATTTGTAAATGTTTTCATGCGACTATAATAGTATACAGATGTAA
>ERZ808240.196-NODE-196-length-84396-cov-12.845639_pt1 | contig 84396 bp, 77 predicted proteins | sample MGYA00521084_ERZ808240 | MGnify/ENA primary metagenome ERZ808240 (study PRJEB31516, sample SAMN03275571) | gut metagenome | biome: mammalia-associated habitat; material: feces | host: Papio cynocephalus | place: Kenya | collected 2012-08-06 ...
GCAAGCCGCGGCACGATTTTCCGCGGTGCAGCCAACGCTCGCTAAATTCATACCAATATCTCATTGGGATATACAAATTCCAATAAAATCCCCGTTAGACAGACACTGTGTTTGTCTAACGGGGATTTTTGTTTTTTCACTCCGTAAAAATGTTATCCTAAAATTTTTTTCAAATCTTCATCCGGCGTGCTGACTGGGCTGATATGATAGTGTTCTGCCAAATAATTGAGAATGTTGGGAGACAGGAAGGCGGGCAGTGTGGGACCTAGGTAGATGTTTTGGATGCCCAAATACAACAACGTCAAGAGGATGCAGACGGCTTTTTGTTCGTACCAGGACAAGACCAGCGTCAGCGGCAGGTCGTTGACGCCGCATTGGAACGCGTCTGCCAGTGCCAATGCGACTTTCAAGGCACTGTAGGCATCGTTGCACTGCCCCATATCCATGAGGCGGGGCAGGCCGCCGATAGTGCCGAGGTCGAGATCATTAAAGCGGTATTTGCCGCAGGCCAAGGTCAGGACTACGGAGTCATTCGGTGTCTTTTTGACAAATTCTGTGTAATAGTTGCGGCCCGGCCGTGCGCCGTCACAGCCGCCGACTAGGAAGAAATGCTTGATGGCACCGGCTTTTACAGCGTCAATAACGGTATCGGCAACGGAGAGGACGGCATTGTGCCCAAAGCCTGTCATGACGGTACTGCCACCGTTGATGCCGGTCATGGGGCGGTCTTCTGGATAGCCGCCCAATTCCAATGCTTTTTGGATGAGCGGCGTAAAATCTTTATCGCTGCCAATATGCTGGATTTCCGGATAGGAAACGAGTTCTGTCGTAAAGACGCGGTCTGCATAAGATTTGCGCGGCGGCATGAGACAGTTGGTCGTAAAGAGAATCGGTGCCGGAAGCGCAGCAAATTCTTTTTGCTGGTTTTGCCAAGCCGTGCCAAAATTGCCTTTGAGCTGCGGATGTTTTTTGAGAAGCGGATAAGCATGGGCCGGCAGCATTTCGCCGTGTGTGTAGATGTTGATGCCTTTGCCGTCTGTCTGCTGCAGCAGCAGTTCCAGATCTTTTAAATCATGGCCGGTAATGACGATAAACGGGCCTTTTTCAATCGTCAAGGGAACCGTCGTAGGCACTGGCATGCCATAGGCTGACGTGTTGGCTTCATCAAGCATTGCCATGCAGGTCAGATTTACGTTACCTGTTTCCAAGACAAGCGGCAGGAGCGTATCCATATCTGAATCTTCGCCGAGGGCTGCCAAGCCTTTGATGAAAAAGGCATTGACTGTCGTATCTGTTTTTCCCAGCATCAGGGCATGATAGGCATAGGCAGCCATGCCCCGCATGCCGAACAGAATCAGTGATTTCAAAGAACGAATGTCTTCGTTGGCGTCCCAAATGTGCTGCATGTCATACGCACTGTCTGTACTGCCAAGGCGTGCTGCTTCGGCATGGACGGCATCTGTCATTGCCTGAATCGTAGTGACATCAAAGTTGACATTGGTTACAGTGGTAAATAGCCCTTCAATGAAAAGACGGTATGTCTGCTCTGTCGGTGCGGCATGCTGACAGGTACGGGCCAGTCCGATTAAAGCCCCCGTCAATGCATCCTGCAGTTTGGCGGCGTCTGCCGATTTGCCGCAGACACCGGCACAGCCGGTACAACCAGTACCAAAAGCTGTTTGTTCACATTGAAAGCAAAACATGTTTTTATCCATTTGTATTCCTCCTAAGATATGCGCACAAATTATGATTCACACGGAAAGACGACGGTAAGCAGCATTTTAAAATCGTCTGCGGCATAGACAGCATGCGGTTTGCGTGCCGGCATGACGAGTGTTTGCCCTGCTTTGACGATGTGTTCTGTGCCGCCAACCGTCAGCCGGCCTGTACCGGATAAGACCGTGACCATGGCATCACCTTCCGATTGATGCGTGCTGATTTCTTCGCCTTTGGAAAAAGCAAAGAGGGTAATGCTGACAAACTGGTTTTGTGCCAGCGTGCGGCTGACAATCTGCCCTGGTACGACAACTACTTGATCTGCCAGGGACAACTCTTTTTCGTGTGCAATATTTTTGATATATACAGACATGAAAAATGCCTCCTTGTATGTGTGTCTTTGTTCTTACAAGTACAGTATACAAGAAGGCAGTATAAATAGCTGTTGGATTTGCAACCAATCAGCGGGAATTTTTTAAATTGTCAAACATGGTTTTCATCATCTGCAGCATATCCTGCCGTGTTTGTTCTGAAATACCAGCCAAAGACTGCTGCCGCTGCCGGGCGACGCTGGCGGCTAACTGCGGAAACAAGGCACGGCATTTGGGGGTCATGGAGATATGTTTTTCCCGTTTGTCTTTGGCACTCAGGCGGGTGACCAGTCCTTTCTTTTCCATTTTGCCAATCGTTTTGGATACGGCAGCTGCTTCAATCTGCAGGGCAGCCGCTAAATCTGCCTGAGAGATTTCGTCATGATGATGCAGATAGTTGATAATGGTCCATTCCGAGCTGTAAACTTCATACGGCGTAATGATTTCGTTGAGGTTTTTGGTAAACAGACGCATCGTGACATAGATTTGATGGATAAGGTCGTCATCTTTTTGCAGCCAATCTAAATCAGGCATGGGGCTGTCCTCCTTTGGGGAGCGCATGCGTAACATGCTGGAACAGGAAAACGACGAGGAACAAGATCATAGCAACGAGAACGACATAATACATATGAATGTAGCCAATGATGTCAGCGATGCTGCCTAAAACGATAATGCCGGCACTTGTGCCGACGTCGAGCATGTTGTAATATGTCGCGCTGGCATTACTGCGGCGTGACGGTGCGACTGAATTAAAAAGCCAAGTCATCAGAGCCGGCATAATCAGCCCGGCACCTAAGCCGTAAAACACGGCAGCTGTCATCAAAACGGCAAATGTCGTGGCTTGAATAATCAAAAAGACGCCGAGGGTATAGCAAAGAATACCCGGAAGCAGCACCCAAAAGGGGCCTTTGATGTCGTAAATCCGACCGCCGAACGCACGGGTGATAAAGACGAACACCGTACCGATGACGAAGAAAAGTCCCGGATTTGCAATGTGTGCTTCTTGTGCCATTAAGGCAATAAACGTATTGACACTGCCGTATGCTAGCCCAAACAGCATCGTAAAAAAGGCAGGATAGCCTGTACCGGCTTCAAAAAAATGGCTCATAAAAGGAATTTTTTCTTTGGGGGCTTGCTGCTGTGCTTTTTGCAGCCGTTTAGCCTTGGCGGGCATATGGCAGAGCAGCACGCTGCCAATAGCAACTACCGAGGCGAGCGTAGAAAAGGTAAAAAGCCAGTCTGAATTGAAGGTTGTCAGTAAAAATACGCCAAATGCCGGGGCAATTCCCATGGAAATCGTATTGCCTAAGCCAAAGTATCCTACCCCTTCGCCGCGGCGGGATGCCGGAATGACATCAACAGCAATCGCAGCGGCAAAAGTCGTTCCCAAACCGAAGCCAAGGCCTTGAATAATGCGGGCAGCCAGCAGCATGCCTGTGGAAGTAAAGAACATGTAAGAAATGGTTGCCAAAGCAGAAAGAAAAATGCCTAAATACAGGCAGCGTTTTTTACCGAAGCGATGCACAAAATCGTCCGTGAAAAAACGGATACCAATAGCAGATACCCCAAAAATACCGGAGATGAGGCCGACAATCGCGCCGGAAGAGCCTAAGGAAGCAATATACATTGGCAGCGTAGGCAGCAAGCTGTGAAAGCTGGCAAACAATAAGCCGTTGGCTACAATAATGGCAGCAAACGGTTTCGTCCATAAAATTGCGGAACGCATAAACAAATACACCCCTTTAAATCAAATAGATAACTAGTTAATGAATACTACAAAAAGAATGCTTTCAGATAATTAACTAGTTAATTATCTGAAAGACTCATATATTGTACGACGCTTTGTCGTATTTGTCAAATCGATACCTCTATATATGAAAATATGCGGATGATGCGGCGAGATTCCTTGCATGTCCGGCGAATCTACGGTAAGATAAAATAAAACTATATAATATGGAGGAAGTATTCATGGCAAATAATACATTATATGCAATTTTTCAGACGAATCGCGGAGATTTTACAGTACAGCTGTTTCCGGATAAAGCTCCTGTTACAGTAGCTAATTTTAAAAAATTAGCTGAATCCGGTTTTTATGACGGCACTATTTTTCATCGCATCATTGCGGAATTTATGATTCAAGGCGGCGATCCGACCGGTACAGGCTGCGGCGGCTCTGACGAAACGATTCCCGATGAATTTGACCCGTCTTTGACGTTTGCCGAACCGGGAATTTTGGCAATGGCTAATGCCGGCCCCAATACGGGCAGCTCGCAGTTCTTTGTTACGGTCGTTCCGACACCGTGGCTGCAAAACCACCACTCTATTTTTGGCAAAGTAGTTAAAGACTACGAAACAGTAGAAGCTATCAGCCGTGTAAAAACGAATTTTGCAGATAAACCACTCGATGATGTTGTGCTGAATACAGTCAAAATTGTAACAGAATTGCCACAATAATATGGTATATTATACCTATACGGTGCGCTGTGCCGATGGGACGCTCTATACGGGATGGACGACTGATGTAGCCAAGCGGGTAGCTGCGCACAACAGCGGCAAAGGTGCTAAATATACACGGTCACGGCGGCCTGTCGTACTGGTATGGCATCATGGATTTGCGACAAAGCATGAAGCGATGCATTGGGAATGGCAGATCAAACAATGGCCGCGGTCTAAAAAAGAAGCGTTTTATCACGAAGCAGAAGCTATATTGGCTTTGTATCAATCTGAGGAGATGAACCAATCGTGATGCAGTGGAAGAAAAAATTGACAGCATTAACCATGAGTGCGCTGTTATTGGCAGCACCTATTGGCACGGCTATGGCAGCGACGGCTGTACAGACACTGCTCTACGGAGCAGCCGTCATGGCCATGGCTAAAAAACAGCTGACGGCAATGGATGATTCCAATCAAAAACAGATGCTGGCCAGTACGCAGCAAAAAACAGGGGTCACGCAGAACCAAGAATATAATGAACGCTTGGAACGTATTGCGCGCAGTCTGATTCGTACAGGTATGATTAAGCGGGACTATGATGTCTATGTCAATCCGTCCAAAGAATTGAATGCCTTTGAAACGATTGGCGGCGTCATTTCTGTCAATCAGGGCATGATGGATGTCCTCAATGATGACGAGCTGGCCTTTACGCTTTGCCATGAAATGCAGCATGGCGAAAAGCGGCATGCTGTCAATGGCATGCTGAAAAGTATTGGGATTTCTACGCTCGTAGACGTCGCGATGGGCGGCAATGCCGATGTATTGGATATTTTGCTGGGCAGTGTAGCTATCAATTATATTGACAATGAAGTCGTTACGATGGATCAGGAAAAAGAAGCTGACGCGACAGGATTCAACGTGATGAAACATACGGCCTATAACGTTGGCGGTGCGCCGTCATCCATGCAGTTCGTCTATGAAAAATACGGCGATTTGTATACGGAAGGATTCAACCGGGTTATCAGTCCGAACAACCATCCGCAAATGTCCAGCCGTATTGAAAAATTGGCTAGCCGCGTCACGAAGTGGTCCGGCAACCATGTCCAAGTCGGCGGCGATACAGTGTATGTCCATGCCCAGCCGGTCGTACGTCCTGCTGCAGACGGAGCGTATTCATCACGGCGCCGTGCCTTTTTGGTCGAAGGCAATCTGGCTCGGGTCATGAACCAACTATACGGTGAAGCCCCTAAAGATAATGCCGTACAGAATACCCCCTTGACTGCTGATACAAAGGCATCGTCTTCTAAAGAAAAAAAGCCTGCCGTTGATTGGCAGGTTGCCTTGGATGGACAGCAGGTCATGGTCAATGGCACACGTATTATGACATGCGCTGCTGGCGATAATGGAACAGAAATCGTGCAAAACTTGGAAAAAGCGCTGCAGGCCAAGCCGGCAATGCTTTCTAAGAGTGAAATCAGCAAACAAAATGCAGCGTGGAAGAAAACGTATGGTTACAAAAATCCTAAGAAAGAAAAGACAAAAAATGTAAAACCTGCTTCTGCATAGCATGGCAGTGAAGCGGAAAGGTACGCAGTATGTGCAGCTGCGTACCTTTTTTTGCATGCAGGGACAGTTTTCTGTACCCATTTTTTGTTAGTAAATGTGTTGTTTACATCAGCATATGTACTTTTTCTTTCTGCGCGGCTAGAAAGAAAAGTACCAAAAATAAGCAGTGAGCCGAAATTTTTAATTTCGTGCGAATCGCTTATGCAAAGCTAAAGAAGCCGCCGACCAGAACTCCCGCTCCCTTGCCAGCCAAAGGGCTTACTAAACGGTTGTAAGCTTGACGGGGCGGTGGAGTGCTGCGAAAGAAGTCACATTACTGCTGTCAGCACAACCGTTTTTAACGTAAGCCCTTCGTCTGTCATGCTGGCGCAACGGTCGCTCCCGTAATGGTCGGTGGCGTTCGTCATGCAGAACAGATTTCGCTAGGTTTCCAAAAGAACACATTTGTCAAAAAAAAACGTTAGCAGACATAGGCTCATCGGTGTAAGTAATTTATTTACGAGGGATTGTCTTATCATGCATAACCATTACAAAAAAGCAATACATAAAAATATCGCCAGCAATATGTGCGCAAAGGAATAGCCATATGAGTACGCAGAGAACCTTCACTGTACTCTAACACTGTACTCTAAATCATACAAAAATAAATATGAATATGTGTCGTAATTTGTTCAGACGAGATTTATCTGATGTTTCATGAAAACGAAGATAAATTTCTCAGCATACAGCTATCTGTAATTGTTTGCATTTGCTTACAAGCCGCCCCGTTACGGGAATGACTGGTTGTGCGGCTTGCCGCACAATGAGAATGAATGGCATGGCGTTAAAAATGGGCGTTTGTTTGAGCGAAGCGAGTTTCGCCCATTTAGCCATGACAGGCATTCTCAAAGGAATGGGAGTTTCGGGCGGCCGCCTTTTTCTTGATTCGTTCTTTTTCGGCGGTACGAAAAAGAATGAATATATACGAGGGTGTCCGGGAACCATCCCGGTATTCTGGCCGCACAGAAAGAAAAAGTATATACAACATATGTATAGAAACGGATACGTTGTCAGCTGAGAAGGGATGACTTATAATAAGATACGCACAGCATATTACATGTAAAAGGAAGGAATACGCATGAAACATACATCTCTTATTTCATGGGCCGTATTTTTCAGTATGGTACTGGGAAGTACAGCCATGGCGAAGGAAACGGCGCTGCCGCTGACAACGGCTGTTCGCGTTCATCCGGCGATTGCCCAAACATCCAAGGAAACGCCGCAAGCTAAAGTAGCCGTTTCTTCGTCAGAAAAACCTGTTGTTACGAGACATTATACAGCCAACAATCCAGCTGTTGGCCATCCGGTACTGTATTGGGGGCGTATTGACGGCGCTGTAGGATATGAAGTACAAGTGCTGCAGCCGAATGCACAGGGTGATATTACGGATAAAGCGACGGGTCATACGTATACCTTGATGATGCCGACCCAGACGGCGTATACGACGGGCTATGAATTGGCTTTGCCGGCATCGTATATGGGCCAGGTGTTTTATTGGCGTGTCAGAGCGTTTGATTTGGACAGGCATCCAATCAGCGAATTTTCTGATGTTGAAGCGTCGCATATTGACCGTTTTGAACCGTTTACGGAAAAACCGACGCCGATGGCGTTTTATAATCAGGTTCCCTGCGGCGTTTTATTGTATCCGGTATATGACTGGATTGCCGTGCCGGGAGCTGCTAAGTATGAATTGGAAATCCTCAATGCGATGCCGGAAAATCCAAACGGCATTGCCCCGTCTGTACACCGCATTGATTCGTATACGCCGACGAATATTCATCAGTATGACCAATCAGCCCGTATGTCGGATACGCCGTTTTACTGGCGCGTCCGGGCGATGGACAGTCAGGGTAAGCCGCTTGGCGTGTATTCAGATGCCCTGCCTTTCTTGACCAGTCCGAAAGCGTCCAAAGGCTGTGTAGCTATCTTTGGTGACAGCATCAGTCATGGCGGCGGCAGTATTTCGTATTCGCCGACTTATTGGGATTTTAGTTATGGCAACTATTTGATGTTCCCGACGGTTAATTTGGCCCAAAGCGGTGATACGAGCGAAATGGCTGTAGAACGATTTGACAAGGATGTCTTGCCGTTTCAGCCGTCATATTTGCTTATTTTGATTGGTTCCAACAGCCTTCGTGCCGGCGTACCGGCAGAAGACGTGATTGCCGATTTGAAAACGATCAAGGAAAAATGCCTGTCTCATCATATCCGGCCTGTTTTTTTGACGATTCCGCCTCTTAACCCGGCGCATATCAAACGGGCATTTGATGAACCGACAGCAGAAAATTGGCAGTCTTTGATTGCAGCGGTCAATGCATACATCCGTACGCAGGTCCATATTGATATTACGCCGGGCATGGCAGACAGCCACGGCATATTAAGACCGGAATTAGCTGTTGACGGCATTCATTTGGATCCGCCAGGCAAAAAAATGATAGGTGCGGCTATTAATAATGCCTGGAAAGGGATTTTGGCATTACCGGATACAGCATGGCAGGAAGACTGATGCACAGATATTGACTTTGACTGGAATATAGGTTGTAAGATACCAGTATATACGGTACAATAGAATGCGCACATGACAAACAATATCAATTAACATCGTAAAAAGGAGGATTCATGGCATGCGTAATGGCAGTGTAGTTTGTTTGACCCTACTATTGGGAATCACCTTGTGTTCCGGGCTATTGGTCAAAGCCGGTCAGACTGTTGGGCGCAACCGCGTAGTAGACCCGCCTATGGAGCAAGCACAGCAGATTTACATTCGCAATACGGCAGACGAAGAAACGGACTTTCAGCCTGTTGTCTTGAGCCATTATCCGGCAGATGCGCCTGCGGTCGGCCATCCTCTTTTGCGGTGGAGCCGTGTAGACGGCGCGGTGATGTATGATGTACAGATATTGAAAAAACAGGAAGATGCAGATGGCAAAGCGGCATATTATGAGTCGATCATGCCGCTGCAACGTGCTTATGGAACAGGCTATGAACTGGCACTTCCCGATACGTTTATGGATGATGTTTTTTACTGGCGCGTTCAGCCGATGGATTTGCAGGGCAAGCCGATTGGCCCGTTTTCTGTTGTAGAAGAAGCGCATATGGATATGATGGCGCCTTTTGTAGAAAAACCGTATATTGTCAATTACTATAATCAAGGGAAGGGACAGGTATTACTCTATCCGGTATACGATTGGATTGCCGTTCCCGGTGCCGATCATTATGAAGTGGAAATTCTCGATGCTAAGCCGGAAAATCCCAATGGTATAGAGCCGTCCATTCATCGAATTGATGTGTATACACCATCGTATGCGCAGCAGTACGACCAAAAACCGCGGATGTCCTCGGAACCGTTTTACTGGCGTGTTCGGGCATTGGACAGCAGCGGCAATCCCATTGGCGTATATTCGGACGCCCAGACCTATACGACCAATCCGGATGATGCCTATGATGTGGCAGTGTTTGGCGACAGCATTAGTCATGGCGGCGGCAGCTTGTCGTATTCGCCGACCGATTGGGAATTTAGTTATACATCCTATCTTGATTTTCCGACGGTCAACCTGGCCCAAAGCGGTGATACCAGTGCTATGTCCGACGCCCGCTTTTTTCAGGATGTCGTGCCGTTTCATCCGCGCTATGTGCTGATTCTCATGGGGTCCAACAGCCTGCGGGCCGGTGTCAGTGCTTCCGATGTGATTGCTGATTTGAAAAGCGTCAAACAAAAATGTCTGGCTCATGGCATGAAGCCGATTTTTCTCACTATCCCGCCTTTTCATCCGGACCATATTGCAGCGGCGTTTGACCAGGATACTGATTGGGGCTGGAAAGATGCCGTTGCAGAAGTCAATGCGTATATTAACAGTGAAGTACACATTGATATTGCAGAAGGCATGGCAGATGATAATGGGGAACTGCGGGCGGAACTGGCTGTTGACGGTCTGCATCAAGATCCGGCAGGAAAGAAAATGATGGCGCAGGCTATTCAGGATGCTTGGCCGGTTATACAAAACTTGCCTGACAGTGCATGGGAAGAAGAGAACTGAAAATACGCTCGTTTTACTGCCACGAGTACGACAAACAATAGATTGAACATAACATGACAAAGGGGCTTGACGCTTGTGCGGCAGCCCCTTTTTATCATATGCTGTTGAAAAACGATGCCAAGCAAACGGCATCCGATGAGTTTATTCATACCGCAGTGCTTCGATTGGATCTAAGCGAGCCGCTTTGCGTGCCGGATAAATACCGAAAAACAAGCCGATGCCGACAGAAAAACTAAAGGAAATAAGAATCGGCGCAGCGGTAATGACAGTTTGGAACAAGCCTGCCTTGGCAATCGCCAAGGCAATGCCAACGCCGACAGCGACGCCCATAAGGCCGCCGATGACGCCGATAACGACAGATTCAATCAAAAACTGCATCATAATGTTTTGGAATGTAGCTCCCAAGGCTTTGCGGATACCAATTTCACGGGTTCGTTCTGTAACAGAAACCATCATGATATTCATGATGCCAATGCCGCCGACCAGCAGCGAAATAGCGGCAATACTGCCAAGAAACAGTGTAAGCATTGTCGTCGTGCTTGTCATTGTTTCCATCAGACTGGTCAAGTTGCGAACTGAAAAATCGTCTTCCTTGTCGCCGACAATGTGATGCCGCTGCCGTAGCAGCGTTTCTACTTGTCCTTGTACCGATTCGATTTTATCGGCGCTGGATACTTGAATATTGATAGAACGGACATAGGTAATCCCCATGAGACGTTCCTGAGCTGTGGTCAGCGGAATGATAACAACGTCGTCCTGGTCCTGTCCCATAGAAGACTGGCCCTTGCTTTCAATAACGCCGATGACTTTATACGGCTGGTTGTTGATGCGGATATTTTTGCCGACCGGATTTTCCGATTCAAACAAATTGGTAGCAACTGTAGTCCCGATGACAGCGACACGATTGCGGGAATTGAGGTCATTCTGCGTAATAAAGGACCCTGTGCCAATAGTCAGGTCGCGGATTTTCAAATATTCCGGCGTGACGCCGTATACAGAAGAATTCCAGTTTTCATGACCGTTGACAATTTGATATGAGCCATTGACGGTCGGTGATACATAATCAATGTTTTTGATTTTTTTCTTGATAGCTTCGGCATCTTCGTACTTGAGCTTTTGGCTGGACCCGGCAGCTGAACGAACACCGCCTTTATTGGTCGAGCCTGGCGTGACGATAAGCATGTTGCTGCCCAAGCTGGCGATAGAATTGGTGACGTTTTGCTTTACGCCCATGCCAATGGAAATCATGGCAATGACGGCACCGACGCCGATAATAATACCCAGCATCGTAAGAATGGAGCGGAGTTTGTTGCCGAGCAGTGCCGTAACGGCGATTTGTACACTTTCACTAAACAACATCCATAACCACACCCTTTCCGGCATCCCGTGTTAGCCTGCCGTCACAGATGAGCAGCTGACGGCTGGCACAGGCTGCGATTTCCGGCTCGTGCGTGACTAAGATGACCGTTTTATGTTCTTCATGAAGGGATTCAAAAATTCCCATAATTTCTTTGGTTGATTTTGTATCCAAATTACCTGTAGGTTCGTCGGCCATAATAATGTGCGGATCATTGACCAAGGCTCTGGCAATAGCGACGCGCTGCCGTTGCCCACCGGATAATTCGTTTGGTTTATGATGCGACCATGTTCCCAATCCTACGGCTTCTAATTTTTCTTGGGCTCGCTGTGTACGTTCTTTACGGCCTACGCCGGCATATACGAGAGGAAGAGCGACATTATCCAGCGCCGAAATACGAGATAAGAGATTAAAGTTCTGAAAGACAAAGCCAATTCGCTTATTTCTCGTGTGCGCCAGTTCATCGTCTGTGAGATTAGCGACTTCCTTACCCCCTAATTTATAGGAACCGGATGTAGGGCGGTCTAAGCAGCCAAGGATATTCATCAGCGTAGATTTACCGGAACCGGACGGCCCCATCAGGGCAGCAAATTCTCCTTCTTGAATGTTAAGGGTAATTCCGGCAAGGGCAGCGAAATCATTGCCGCCGATATGATAGATTTTTTTAATATCTTTTAACTCAATTACATTTGCCATGACGTATTCCCCCTTACATTGGCGGAGGGCCTTGCCGATTGTTATTCGATTTCGAGGAAGAAGATTTAGAGGCATTGTATGTAATGGATACCTTGTCGCCTTCGTCGAGACCAGAAAGAATTTCTACGTATTCATCACTGTAAATCCCTGTCGTGACGTTGACTTGTTCTGTTTGACCGTTGTCATTGACGCGCATAACATACGAGCCTTTGTCATTGGTTTTTAAGGCGGCAATCGGTACAACCAACGCATTTTCTTTTTCCGATGTATTGATTTCGACGCGGGCAGTCATGCCTAATTTGAGGACGTCATCGGGGTCATCGACATCCAGCGTGACATAGTAGTAAATAACGCTGGCAGAAGAAGAACTCGAAGAGCTGGAACTGGATGAACCGGTCGTGTTCCACGTATTGCTGGTATCTGTCTGAGAAATTTTGGATACATGGGCTGTAAACGTCTGGCCTGTATACGTATCCACTGTAAACGTAGCATCTTGGCCGATTTGGATTTGACCAATATCCGTTTCATCAATTTTGGCCATAATCTGTTTTTGTGATGTATTGGCAATATACATAATGACCGTCGGGTTGCTGTTGCCCTGTACGGCCATGGTTCCGACGCTTTTTGGTTCGCCGACGACGATGCCGTCCATCGGTGCTGTAATAATCGTTTCGGCTACATTCGACTGGGCATCTGTCAAGGCACTGACAGCTGTATCGTAATTAAACTTGGCCGTGTCCAATGCTTGCTTGGTGCCGGCCCCTAGGTTGTACAATTCCTGTGCACGCTGGTATTCGAGCTGCGTATTGGATACTTTTAGCTGTGCCTGTTCTTGTTTTGCCATGTAATCTTTACCGTCCAGTATCGCAACGGTCTGTCCGGCTGTGACACGGTCATTTTCTTTGACAAGTACCTGGCTGATACGGGCCGTGATTTTAGGTGATACTTCGACCGAATCGACAGGTTTGATGGTCCCGGTTGCTGAAACGGTAGATTTTAGATTCATGCGTGTTACCGGTGCCGTTTCTACAGCGGCAACCTGTTTAGCTGCTTGCTGCGTTTGATAATATTCATAACCGCCAAACGCCCCGGCGGCAATGATAATGGCGGCAACCGCTATTTTTACTTTTTTGTCCAACTTAATCATAATTAATCTCCCCCATACAGGCTTTTTCAATGGTGCTGCATTCAGTATAGCATGCTTATATTGCAATAATAAAGGAAATAAAGGGGAAATTGGGAATTTTAGTCGAAACTGTAACAATTAAAGAAATGTTTATTTGTAAACTTGCCGTTTACATTGACACATGTACTTTTTCTTTCTGCGCGGACAGAATGCCGAGACGGTTCCCGGACACCCTCTGTTATTCATTCTTTTTCGTGCCGCCGAAAAAGAACGAACCAAGATAAGCAGAGAGCCGAAATCTTTGATTTCGTGCGAATCGCTTAGGCATTGCAAAAGGCGACCGCCCGAAACTCCCATTCCTTTGAGAATGCCTGTCATGGCTAAATGGGCGAAACTCGCTTCGCTCAAACAAACGCCCATTTTTAACGCCATGCCATTCATTCTCATTGTGCGGCAATGCCGCCCAACCAGTCATTCCCGTAACGGGGCGGTTTGAGAGCAAATGCAAACAATTACGGATATGTATATGCCGGGAAAAATGTTTATCATCCAATCTCTTGAATGTATGTTGGCAATATTTTTATGATTGTGCATGATAAGGTAAATACATCGTCGACAAACTACGTACACAAATGAGCCTATGTCTGCTAACATTTTTTGCCCGCTATGTTTTCTTGGAAACATAGCGAAATCGGTTCTGCATGACGAACGACACCGACCATTACGGGAGCGACCGTTGCGTCAGCATGACAGACGAAGGGCTTACGTTAAAAACGGTTGTGCTGGCTGCAGCAACGTGACTTCTTTTGCAGCACTCCACCGCCCCGTCAAGCTTACAACCGTTTAGTAAGCCCTTTGGCTGGCAAGGGAGCGGGAGTTCTGGTCGGCGGCTTCTTTCTTTTTGGTACTTTTCTTTCTGGCCGCACAGAAAGAAAAAGTACATACGCCGATGTAAACAGTATGTTTACTAAAAAAAACGAGCAAAATCATGTCAGCAGATGCTGTTTGTGACTTTGCTCGTTTCATATTATACAAATTGTCATTATAGTTTGTGTGGCTGTTCTAAGGCTGCATAAGAAAGCAGCTTTTGGGCTGTAAATTGATCGGTAATGAGGACGTTGGCGTAGCCGCCTTTGAGGGCTGCGTGAATACTGGCGATTTTGGCTTCGCCGCCGGAAAGGAGGATACTGTATTCTTTGTGCCGCAGCCATTCCAGTTCGATGCCGACTGTGCGGTCATTGAGTTCTTTGCTGGAAATATTGCCGTTTTTGTCAAAAAAACGGGAGCAGATATCGCCGACGGCATTGGCTTTCAAGTATTCTTTCTCCTTAGGATCTGCATAGCCTAACTGGAAAAAGAGGGCATTGTCGCGTACTGTACCGACACTGAAAATGGCAATGTTGGCATTGCGGCCCAGTTCTAGTACCCGATGGATATGGCGGTCCCGGTAGACCATTTCTTTTACTTCTTTGGAATCAAACAATACGGGAAGGGGAAGGTACTGGGCGATGGTTTCATAATTTTTGGCAAATCGTTCCAAGATTTCATTGGCATAGGTTTCACTGCTGGAAAGGGTGATTCCCCCTTCGAGCTGTACGATTTGCGCGCCCCGCAGCGGATGCGATACGAGTGCATGGCAGAGGCAGTGGAGCGTTGTGCCCCAGCCGACGCCGATGATGTCGCCGTCTTGGACGATGTCGTTGAGATACGATGCGCCGCGGCGGCCGATATATTTTTTGATGTCTTCTTCATTTTCAATCGGCGCATTGGCGATGCAGACGTCTTTCAGTTGATAGACCGCAGCGACTTTTTGTGCCAAATGGCTTTGGTCTTCGATGGGATCAAAAATTTCAATGCGGACAAAGCCCATATCCTTGGCATATTGCAGCAGCCGAGAAACAGACGGCCGGGACAGGCCGAGTTCTTTGGCAATCTCGGATTGGCTGTAACCGGACTGATAATAGAGTTTGGCAGCGCTGATGGCCGTTTTGTTTTTATTTATAGGCAATGGAAACACCTACCTTGTCCTGTTATATGGTATACACTACTTTTATATACGTATATTATCGCATTGTTATGACAGAATTGGCAAGAGTCAATTGTACAATAATTGTAACTGTTCGTTTTTATGTTGCGCAAAATAGATACAAAGTATATATGTTATATCATAAATGCAAAAATGTAAAATTTATATTGCAATTATTTTCATCAGCCCATATAATGAAGGCAACGCATACGCTTGTATGTTCAATGCGAAAGTAGAAAGAGAGAAATTTTAGGTGTATTGGAAAGGAGAACGAAGTAATGGAAAAGAAGTATGTTATGGCATTGGATGCCGGCACGACAAGTAACCGTGCAATTATTTTTGATGAAGAATCCCGTATTGTCAGTGTCAGCCAAAAGGAATTTACACAGCATTTTCCTAAGCCGGGCTGGGTAGAACATGATGCCAATGAAATTTTGCATACCATGATGGAAGTTATGCAAAGCGCATTGGAACAGAGCGGCTTGACAGGAGCCGATATTGCAGCCATCGGGATTACCAACCAGCGTGAAACGACGGTAGTCTGGGACAAAACAACAGGATGCCCGATTTATAATGCTATTGTCTGGCAGTCCCGCCAGACAGCGCCGATTTGTGAAGAGCTGAAACAACAGGGATTGGTAGACGAATTTAAAGAAAAAACGGGTTTGGTCATTGATGCATATTTTTCCGGGACTAAGGTAAAATGGATTTTGGATCATGTCGAAGGGGCTCGTGAAAAAGCGGAAAAAGGCGAACTTCTTTTTGGGACGATTGATTCCTGGCTGATTTGGAAACTGACAGGCAATCAGGTTCATGTAACGGATTACTCCAATGCGTCACGTACGCTGATGTTTAATATTAAGACGCTGCAGTGGGATGATCAGCTTTTGAAGTATTTGACAGTGCCCAAGAGCATGCTGCCGGAAGTGCGTCCGTCCAGTGATGTTTACGGTTATACACAGCCGTCTATTCTTGGCGTGCCTGTTAAGATTGCCGGTGCAGCCGGTGACCAGCAGGCTGCGTTATTTGGGCAGACGTGCTATGAACCGGGCATGGCTAAAAACACTTACGGTACAGGCTGCTTTATGCTCATGAATACGGGGACAGAACCGATTGCCTCTAAAAACGGTTTGGTAACGACGATTGCCTGGGGGCTGGATGGAAAAGTCGAATATGCATTGGAAGGGTCTATCTTTGTAGCAGGGTCGGCTATTCAATGGCTTCGTGACGGCCTGCGCATGATTGATACGGCACCGGATTCGGAATGGGTAGCCAAACGGGTACCTGATTCGGATGGCGTATATGTAGTACCGGCCTTTGTTGGCTTAGGGGCTCCGTACTGGGATATGGATGCCAGAGGTTTGATTATCGGCATTACGCGCGGTACGAAAAAATCTCATATTGTACGGGCGACGTTGGATTCCATGGCATATCAGACGAAAGATGTATTGAGTGCAATGGAAGCCGATTCGGGCATCAAACTGGCTTCACTGAAAGTAGACGGCGGCGCGGTTGCCAACAACATGCTCATGCAGTTCCAGGCAGATATGCTCGGCGTGCCCGTAGACCGGCCGCAGGTTATCGAAACGACAGCGTTAGGCGCGGCATACTTGGCAGGGCTGGCAGTCGGTGTTTGGAAATCAAAAGATGAACTTCGCCATAGTTGGAAACTGCAGAATCGGTTTGTGCCGGAAATGAATCCGGAAAAAGCAGCCGCCTATTACAAAGGCTGGCGTAAAGCCGTAAAACACGCTATGCATTGGCTGGATGATGAAGAGTAATTTTGCTGTGCGCGCACAGGTGTAAACATTCTTGTATTCAGAAAGCAGGTGTATGACGATGGACAATTTGTTAGGTGAATTTTTTGGTACGATGGTATTGATGGTTTTTGGGTGCGGGGTTTGTGCCTGCAATACGCTGACGGGCTCTAAAGGACAGAACGGCGGCTGGATTTGTATTACTGCCGGATGGGGCTTTGCGGTTACGCTGGGCGTATTTACTGCGACGACACTCGGCGCACCGCAGGGAGACTTGAATCCGGCTGTTACGCTGGGCAAAACGATGATTGGCATTTATACATGGGAACAGTTTGCTGCTACATCTGTGATTCAGATTCTCGGCGGTATCTGCGGTGCCGCATTGGTCTGGCTGGCATATCTGCCTCATTGGGAAAAAACGGAAGATAAAGCTGCTAAGCTGGGTATTTTCTGCACGGCACCGGCTATCCGCAATTATCCGCTTAACTTCTTGTGTGAAGTCATTGCAACATTTTTCTTGATGTTTGTTATTTGGATGATTTTTTCCAATAAAGTCGGCGCCATTCCCGCAGGCCTTGGGCCGTACATTGTCGGCGTTTTAATCTGGGCGCTGGGCATGAGCTTAGGCGGGCCTACGGGATACGCAATGAACCCGGCTCGAGATTTGGGTCCGCGTATTGCACACGCTATTTTGCCGATTGCCGGCAAAGGCGGTTCGGATTGGGCCTATGCCTGGGTTCCTGTAGCAGCTCCGTTGGTAGGCGCACTGCTTGCCTATGTCGTAGCTGCGGCAGTACATGTATTTTGATGCCGTGTTAAAGGACTGTTGAGTGGACCTCCTGTTGTTAGACAGAAAATCTAACGGTAGGAGGTCCGTTTTTTATGGCAAATAGAGGAATACAGAGAAAAATCTTTATGTGCTGATTCTTTTTTACAAAAGATAGGAAAAATGTTTTACTATAATGGACAAAATTTCATATCATGCAAAACGGTATATATGGTTGCTTTTTTATGCGAAAAATATATATGCACAGCACATGGAATTTTGTAAAAATAGTATTGCAATTATTTTCAAATGCTAATATAATACAACTTGTAAAAGAGAGAAACAAGTTATGCAGTGGTATTTATACAGAGAAAGAGGTTGTGAACATGACAAAACAAGCAGATGTCGTCGTCATTGGCGGCGGTATTACCGGCACAGCCATTCTGCACGAATTGGCAAAATATAATCTGCGTGCCGTGTTAGTAGAACAGGAACCAGAATTAGCTGCCGGCACGACGAAAGCCAACAGTGCGATTCTTCATGCCGGTTTTGACGCACCGACAGGCAGCATGAAAGCGCGTATGAATGTAGAAGGCAATGCGATGTATCATGATTTAAAAGATGAATTGGATTTGGATATTGAATGGTCCGGTTCGTTGGTTGCAGCACTGGATGATGAACAGATGGCAACGCTGCAGGAATTGTTAAAACGCGGCCAGGACAATGGCGTTCCGGGGCTGGAAATTTGGGACGGCGCTAAAGTACGCGAATTTGAACCTAATGTCAGCAAAGACGTCAAAGGCGCATTGTGGGCACCGACTGCCGGGATTTGCTGGCCTTTTGGCATGGCCTTGGCATTTGCTGAAAATGCCGTTATCAATGGGGCAGAAGTTATCCGTGAATGTCAGGTAACGGGCTTTGTCGTAGAAAACGGCGCTGTCAAAGCAGTCGAAACGGACAAAGGTACGATTGAAACGAAGTATGTCATCAACGCGGCAGGAATTCATGCTGATGAAATCAGCAAGATGGCCGGCGATGACTCCTTCCAGATTCATCCGCGCCGCGGCGAATATGTTCTCTTTGATAAAACGGTGCAGAAGGATTTGGTCCACTGTGCCGTATTCCCGACACCGTCCAAAATGGGGAAAGGGATTCTTGTCTGTGCGACGACGCACGGCAACGTATTTGTTGGTCCGAATGCCCATGATTTAGATGACAGTGAAAAAGATGATACGGCTGTTACTATTCCCGGCATGAACGAAATTTTGGATAAAGCACGGAAATTAGTGCCGAATATTCCTGTTGGTGCGACGATTACTGAATTTGCCGGCGTGCGTGCTGTTTCCAGCACCGGCGATTTTATTTTGGGACCGTCTCAAAAGACAAAAGGCTTGATTCAGGCAGCAGGCATTCAATCTCCAGGCCTGACTTCTGCACCGGCTATTGCTAAATATCTCGTAGAAGGGATTGTAGCAGAAACTGGCGCGTCTGTAAAAGCAGACTATAAAAAAGGCCGTCCGGCACAGCCTTGCTTCCGCACCCTTAGCGATGCAGACAAACAAGCACTGATTGCCAAAGATGCTAAATATGGCCGTGTTATCTGCCGCTGTGAAACGATTACCGAAGGCGAAATCGTCGATGCTATTCATCGGCCAGTAGGAGCCCGCACAGTAGACGGCGTCAAACGCCGCACGCGTGCCGGCATGGGACGTTGCCAAGGCGGTTTCTGCGGTCCGCGTGTTACGCAGATTTTAGCTCGTGAATTGCATATTCCTGTTACGGAAGTTCGCAAAGAAATGCGTAAATCATATATGTTTTATAATAAAGAAACACAGAGCGGAGGTAAGGCATAATGGGTGAACAACTGTATGATATTATCATTGTTGGCGGCGGCCCGGCAGGCTTATCCGCAGCATACAGCGCTTGGCAGAACGGCGCTAAAAAAGTTCTTGTCCTCGAACGTGACCGTGAAGCAGGCGGCATTTTGCAGCAGTGCATTCATAATGGGTTTGGCTTGCATCACTTTAAAGAAGAATTGACAGGCCCAGGCTATGCACAGCGCTGCTATGACTTAGTCAAAGACAAACCGGAAATTGAAATTCTCGTTGATACGATGGTCTTAAGCGTCAATGAAGATAAGACCGTAACGGCTGTCAGCCCGAAACACGGCTTGATTAAAGTACAGGGTAAGACCATTATTCTTACAATGGGCTGCCGTGAACGTACCCGCGGTGCGATTCGTATTCCTGGCTATCGTCCGGCCGGCGTATTTACAGCAGGGGCTGCACAGCGCATGGTCAATATGGAAGGGTATCTGCCTGGCAAAAAAATCGTTATCCTCGGCAGCGGCGATATTGGCCTCATTATGGCACGCCGTATGTCTTTGGAAGGCTGCAAGGTACAGGCCGTTTTGGAAATTTGCCCGTTCTCCAATGGCTTGACGCGTAATATGGTACAATGCTTGTATGATTACGATATTCCGCTTCATTTGTCGCACACGATTACGGCTATTCACGGCAAAGACCGCGTTACCGGCGTTACTGTTGCTAAAGTAGACGACCATATGCAGCCGATTCCGGGAACGGAATTTGATATCGAATGCGATACGCTCTTATTGTCTGTTGGATTAATTCCGGAAAATGAATTGTCACGCGGCTTGGGACTGGCTATGCATCCGTTGACCAATGGCCCGATTGTTGACCAGCATCGTGAAACGAGCATTCCCGGTATTTTTGCAGCCGGCAATGTAGTACATGTGCATGACCTCGTCGATTTTGTATCAGAAGAAGCTGAAATTGCCGGTAAATATGCAGCATTGAAAGCACAGGAACAAATCGCTTCGGAAGTAGCTGATGTCAAAGTCGAAGCTATTGATGAAGTACGTACGTGCGTACCGCAGCATATACGCGCTGCCCAAGAGGGCGAAACAATTCGTCTCTTTATGCGTGTCCGTAAGCCGATGAAAAAAGTTCGTCTGACAGTAAAGAGCGGCGAAGATGTCCTTTTGACCAAAGTCCTCCCTGTAGCCAAACCGAGTGAAATGATTGCTGTTAATGTACCGGCAGATAAAGCCAAAGGCCATCATGCGGATTGGACTGTTTCCGTAAAGGAGGAAGCATAAAATGAGTGTAGAAACGAAACAATTAAACTGCATCAACTGCCCTATGGGGTGTTTGCTGACTGTAACCATTACAGATGGTAAAATTACAAACGTAACCGGCAATACGTGCCCGCGCGGTGAAAAATATGCCCATCAGGAATTGACAGATCCGCAGCGTATGCTTACGTCAACGGTTCGGATTGAAGGCGGAGAACTGCCGCTGTTGCCTGTCGTATCCAAAACGACGCTGCCTAAAGGCAAAATTCTTGACTGTGCAGCAGCACTGCGCAGCGTAACGGTACAGGCACCGGTCAAAACAGGTGATGTTATTGCTGCTAATATTTTAGGCCTTGGCGTAGATATTGTAGCCAGCCGCGATATGGATAAAATCTAATACTGTATCTTTTCGTATGAAAGAAGCTGTATCACAAGTGTCTCTTATGATACAGCTTCTTTTTTTGCAGGCTGTTGGGAAATGTGTTTTGCATAACGAGAAACGCAGCTTCCTCATTACGAGTGAAGCTGCGTTTCTACATTACATGAGTGATATTGATGATAGGGATTTTATATTATCATCAGCAAGCTGAGGGGACAGCATGCTGATGAATAATAACGGTGTATTATTGCTGGCTGATGAAGCCCGGTGTAGTAAGATACCGGTCGCCGCTGTCCGGCAAAAAGGCTACAATCGTTTTGCCGGCGTTTTCCGGACGGTTAGCCAGCTGTGTAGCAGCATAGAGTGCTGCGCCGCCGGAAATGCCGATGAGGAAGCCTTCCTGTTTGGTGAATTCCTGTGCCGTTTCATAGGCTTGTTCCGTTGTAACGGTAAATACTTCGTCGTAGATTTTAGTATCTAATGTTTCCGGAACAAAGTTGGCACCGATACCCTGCAGTTTGTGCGGGCCTGCATGGCCTTCGGAAAGAAGCGGAGAATCAGCCGGTTCGATAGCGACGATCTTGACGGATGGCTTCTTGGATTTCAAATACTGACCTACACCGGACAGTGTACCGCCTGTACCGACACCAGCGAGGAAAATATCTACAGCGCCGTCTGTGTCATTGTAAATTTCTGGGCCTGTTGTTTCTTTGTGTACCAACGGATTGACCGGGTTGGTAAACTGGCCGGGAATAAAGGCGTTTGGAATTTCTTTTGCTAATTCATTAGCTTTATCTACAGCGCCTTTCATGCCTGTTTTCCCAGGAGTGAGAACGATTTCAGCACCATAAGCCGAAATGAGATTACGGCGTTCAATGGACATGGTTTCCGGCATCGTGAAAATAGCCCGATAGCCTTTGGCAGCTGCGACGGCGGCCAAGCCAATGCCTGTGTTGCCGCTGGTTGGTTCAATAATGACGGAACCTTCTTTGAGAATACCTTTCTTTTCGGCATCTTCAATCATGGCTTTTGCAATACGGTCTTTGGCAGAACCGGCAGGATTGAATGCATCTAATTTGACTAACAATTTTGCCTGCACTTTAGCGGCTGCGTTGTAACGAACAGGTTCTAATATCGGTGTATTGCCAATTAACTGTAACATGCTTGTATAAATTTTGCTCATAATAAATCGCTCCTTTGTGTGGTTCAATATGTGTGAAATAAAAATATAAATTCATCGTATTCTTGCTAAAAATCAGGTCAACATCGAAAAGGAACCTGATACGAAAACACATCTTTTTCCATGTATAATTTCCCCCAATGATAGCTAAAAAAAGATACCAAAAAAGTATTGTTTATATGTACACCTATAGGCATATTTTGAAGTACCTACAGAGAACAAACGAAATGGTACACAGCCATTAATGTCTGGTTGTAGAAACAGACTGCAGATGCATGCGGTGCGATCCATCTATTTCATCAACTTGGTGCTGAAGCAAAGCAACTTGGCGCTGCAGGGCGACAATCTGATCTTCGATTGGATCTGGCAGACGATTGTGATTCAGGTCTACGTCTTCTTCGTTATGGTGCGCTTTTAAGCGTTTTCCCTTTTGGACGACGACGCGGCCGGGAATGCCAACGACTGTTGAGTAGGGCGGCACTTCTTTTAAGACAACAGAACCGGCACCGATTTTGGCACCTTCACCGACGGTAAAAGAACCCAGTACTTTGGCTCCGCAGGCTACGACAACATAATCACCGATTGTCGGATGCCGTTTGCCTTTTTCTTTGCCCGTACCTCCTAAGGTAACACCTTGATATAAGGATACATTGTTGCCGATAATAGTGGTTTCGCCAATGACGATGCCCATGCCATGGTCGATGAATAATCCCTCTCCGATTTGAGCACCCGGATGAATTTCAATCCCCGTAAAGAAACGGGAAATAGTAGAAATAATGCGGGCTGTTACAAACCATTGGTGTTTATAGAAAAAATGAGATAACCGGTGGGCCCAAATGGCATGCAGCCCTGAATAACACAAGAGAACTTCAGCCGTGTTTTTGGCAGCGGGATCTCTGTCCTTGATGACGCGTATATCGTTGCGAAGTGAATTAAACATAACGGGTAAGCCCTCCTAAACAGACTGCTCCTGCAAAAATGTATACAAAAAGACCACCGCTCCAGTCAGAGACGGTGGTCCGTGGTTCCACTCTGATTTATACTGCATTGTACAGTACCTCATCGTACCTGTAACGGCGGCGTACCGGGACAGCCTACTTCATTTCAACTGTCCAGCTCCCAAAGGCATTCCATCATATGCAGCGGTGGTGCGGGCTTTCAGCCGATGGCCTGCACTCTCTGTATAGGCTTTAATATGTGTACTTGTTTTGGTCATTGCTTTTATCATTGAACACATGATAACTCTTTTGGTATAGTTTTGTCAATAGAAAAAATGAAGAAATTTGACAGATTTCTTCTATATATCTTATATATATGCTTACATGTATATCATGGATTTTAAACGCATAAAAATTCATAATATACGACAATCGTAGTATAAGTAAAAATAAAGAAAATGATAAAATAAATCATTAAGAAAACTAAGCAAAACTATACTTCACTATCTTATTTTCTCATATAAAATAAAATTAAATGTAATGATAAAAAGGAATGCTTAACGATAATAATTTGTAAAATGTTAGGAAAATAGCCGATTTGTGATAAAACTCATATTAACTTTATTCATAATAAAATGTCAATACATGAATTATGGAAAAGCAACATATATGCATATTCCGTATAGTAATATACCAGTGCTTTCATAAATGATATTACATATTTACCATAGGCATCTTGTATAAATTATCTGAATTGCTATACTAATGTTAGTACTTTAAAGTATCGCAAGAATTCATGAAATTTTTTAAATTACATGTAAAGAGGTGTGAAAATGGAAAAAGCAGAATTGTACGAAACGTTCCAAAAGGGATTAACCAGCGTAGCAGGCGAATGTTACCTGGCTAAAAAAGCAGACTTAGGTGCTGCTCTCGTCAAAATTTTCCAAGAAAAGGACACACAAGATGTCGCTATTGTTGAAACGGCGCTTCTGAAGGAAGCAGGTGCTGTCGATGCGCTGCAGAAAGCCGGCATCAAAGTGGATACGGATCACATCCGCAAAAATGCGCCTGATGACAAAGGCGGCGTAACGGAAGCGGATTATGGCATTGCCAATCTGGGGTCGTTAGTTCAGATGAAAGACAATATCGACAACCGTATTGTTGAAACAGTTGCTGATGTATATGTCGGCATTGTCAAATTATCGCAGATTGTAGATAATTTTGATACGATGATTGACATTATGGCAGATACCAAACCATTCCCGAAATTTGCCGGCATTATTACTGGCCCGAGCCGTACTGCCGATATTGAATGCGTTGGTACAGTAGGCGTTCATGGTCCTCGCCAGTATTCGGTAATTGTTGTTGAAGATGAGTAAGGGAGGGAACAGCACATGTCCAATGAATTACTAAAGCAGGAAATTGAACGTGCCATGGATAATGCGCCGCTGCAAAAAGCGTTGAAAAATTTTACGACAGCATATCCGGGAAATCGTGAAAAAGTATATAAAGGATATGACTTCGAAGCACTGCGTGAAAAGGTGCATGAAGTAAAAACATATGCGCGTGAACATTTGGATGAAGTTATGGCAGAATTCATTAAAAATGCAGAAGCAAACGGTGCGCATGTATTTGTAGCTCATTCGCCGGAAGAAGCAATGGATTATGCCTTGAAACTGGCTAAAGACAACAATGTAAAATTAGCTGTCAAATCCAAATCCATGGCATCAGAAGAAATGCATTTCAACCAGAATTTTGAAAAAAACGGTATTACCGCGCAGGAAACGGACTTGGGTGAATTTATTAACTCCATTGCCGGTGATACACCGTCCCATATGGTTATGCCGGCTATTCATTATTCCAAGGAAGATGTTGCCGATCTCTTTACGTCGTATACGAAAGAAAAAGAAGAACCGATTATCTCCAAGGAAGTCAAGACATCCCGCCGCGTTATGCGTCCCAAGTTCTTGACGGCTGAAATGGGTGTTTCCGGTGCCAACGTAGCAGTAGCTGAAACCGGTACTGTCATTACGATGACGAATGAAGGCAATGGCCGTATGGTTGGTACTTTACCAAAGATGCATTTATACATCTTCGGTATTGAAAAATTTGTCTCTAAGATGAGCGATATCCGCTACATTTTCAAAGTACTCCCACGTAACGGCACGGCCCAGAATATTACGACGTACTTGTCGTTCTATACAGGCGCATCCAATGTAGTTACCGATCCGGAAAATGATACAAAAGAACAAAAAGATTTCCATATTATCATTTTGGATACACCGGAACGCCGCAAGATTATGGAAAGCGAAGATTATAAAGATATTTTCTGCTGTATCCGCTGCGCAGCCTGCTTGAATGTATGTCCTGCATTCCGCTTGGTAGGCGGCCATGTATACGGCGGCAGCATTTATACCGGCGGCATTGGCACACTGCTGACATCATTCCTCAACAGTCGTGAACGCGGTAAAGATATCCAGAATATCTGTCTCCAGTGCGGTACCTGCAACACTGTCTGCGGCGGCAAACTGCCGATTTCCAATATGATTTTGAAACTGCGTACCAAATATGCACAGGAAGACGGCTTGAATCCGGTTCATAAATTCTGCTTGGATACAGTTGCAGACCGTCATTTGTTCCATTCGATGCTGCGCATTGCATCGGTAGCACAAGGCATGATTACAAAAGGCCAGCCGATGATTCGTCATCTGCCGATGTTCTTGTCCGGTTTGACAGCCGGCCGCAGTCTGCCGAGCGTAGCTCCGCAGCCGTTCCGCGATATACTGCCGACGATTCAGCAAAATGTGCCAAATCCGAAAGGCAAGATTGCTATCTTTACGGGCTGTCTGCTTGATTTTGTCTATGTTGATATTGCAACAGCAGTTGTCAAAGCCCTCAATATGGCTGGATATACGGTAGAAATGCCGCTTGGACAAGCATGCTGCGGTGCTCCGGCAACGTACATGGGCGATGTAGAAAATGCGAAGAAAGCGGCTGTAATGAATATAGAAGCTATGCACGCAGAAGACTACGACTATATTGTTTCTGCCTGCCCGACTTGCACGCATGCCCTTCGTGATTATAAAGACATGTTTGAAGACGATCCGGAAATGTATAAGAAAGCAGAAACATTATGCAACAAGACATTTGACTTCTCCAAACTGTTGTCGATGCTTGGCGGACTTCCGGATAACGGCGACGGTGTTCCTGTGAAGATTACATATCATGATTCCTGCCATATGAAACGGTTTATGGGTGTTTACAAAGAACAGCGTGAACTTTTGGAAGGAACCAAAGGCGTTGAATTGGTTGAAATGAACAACTGTGATAAATGCTGCGGTTTTGGCGGTTCTTACTCCGTTAAATTCCCTGAAATGTCTGCTCCGATTTTGGAAGAAAAAATCGACAATGTCGTTGCTTCCGGTGCAGATGTCGTCGCAGTGGACTGCCCGGGCTGCCTTCTGCAGATTCGCGGCGGACTGGATGCACGCGGCTTAAACAATATCCAGGTCAAACATACAGCTCAAATTTTGGTGGAAAAGAGACCTAACCAGTAACTGCTATGTAGCCGGAAAGGTGCTTATGAATGATGAAACAGATGGTATTAGAAAACTGTGCTCGGAAATGTATGCCGAAGTATTTTGCCAAAATCAGTGACGAGCAGATTCTAAAAGTAAAAACCTATATAGAGCAGTTTACGGCCCATTCATTTGGAGGTACCAAAACAGGCGCGGTACTGCGCGATGCGACCTCGTCGCGAGGCAAAATGATACGGCCCCGTCTGCTGCTTATGGCAGCTGCCTATGGTGCTGGAGCGTCGGAAAGAAATGAACGATTGTATCAACTGGCTGCTATCGTTGAAATGACCCATCTCGCATCACTGATTCATGATGACGTCGTTGATGAAGCACCTTTCCGCCGCGGCAAGCCGTCCATTCAAAGTAAGTATGGCAAAAGTGCGGCAGTGTATGCCGGTGATTTTCTCATGAGCCGCATCAGTTATTATTTGATGCAGGAAGGGCTGAACCGGGCCGGTATTGTACTAACGAAAACGGTAGAGGAAATGTGTGCCGGCGAAATTGGCCAGGCGATGTGCCGCTATCGAAAAGACGTGACAATACCTGAATATCTGCAGAATATTCACGGCAAAACGGTTGCCTTATTTATGGCATGCTGCCGTATTGGAGCCATGGAAGGCGGCTGCAGTGAACGCGTGATTTCGCTGCTGGAATCTTTTGGCGAATGTCTGGGGTACATGTTCCAAATGCGGGACGATTTGCTCGATTTTTCAGACAGCGTGCTTATTGGAAAAAGTGCCCATCAGGATTTTAAAGAAGGAATCTATACCCTGCCTGTTTTGATTGCGCTGCAGCAGCCTGGCGGCAGGGAGGCACTGGAGCCGTTTATGAAATGCAGTGCTGAAGGAACGCTCAGTGCCAAAGATATTCATCACATGGAGGATGTCGTAGAATCATTGGGCGGCATGGATGGAGCTTGGAAGCAGATTCATGCGTATCAAAGCAAGGCAGAATGGATTTTGCAGGAATTATCCGATAACGATGTGTCAGACCAGCTGTTGAAGCTGATTCGCAAGCTGGGGGCAGTCTAATGAAATCATTTCACAGACTGACACCTGGAATGGCTCTGCGTCTGGCAGCACCGCCGTCATGGATAGCGTCTGTCTATCCAGCTGCTTTTGGTGAGATGTACTGCCTGTATTACGGATATCCTATAACGACGGCTGCAGCAGTCCTGCTGATGTTGGCGTGCGTGCTGATGCAGTCGGCAGTGAATACATTGAACGACTATTTTGATTTTATAAAAGGTACAGACTGTGCTGATGACTATGTAGAAGTCAGCGATGCCGTATTGGTATATGAACATATCAATCCGAAACATGCGCTGCTGCTCGGTTTGGCATATCTTGGTGCGTCCGGTCTGCTGGCGCTGCCGGTGCTGCTCACTTCCGGGTGGGCACCGCTGGTCATCGGAGGTATAGGCAGTCTTGTCGTTTGGACTTATTCCGGCGGCGCAGTACCTATTTCGTATATACCGATTGGCGAATTCGTTTCCGGATTTGTAATGGGCGGTTTAATTCCCATGGGGATTGTGGCAGCAGTGAGCAATCAGTTTGATTTTGCTATTCTGCTGCCGGCAGTCCCGCTGATTATCGGCATTGGCTTGATTATGATGACGAACAATACCTGTGACATCGAAAAAGACAGGAAAGCCGGACGGCATACATTACCAGCTGTTGTTGGCCATCAGAACGCCGTGCGGATATACCGCTGCATGATATGGGTTTGGATGCTGGCAATCAGCGTACTGCCTGTATGGTATGTTGGGGTGTGGGGACTTATCAGTCCCATATGTCTTATAGCTGCGGCAAGAAAAAATGTTGCCTGGCTGCTTCATTCTTCGTTGACGGCGCCTGTGCGGGTAGCACAGATGAAAGGCATTGCCAAGGCAAATGTCATAGGAAATGGCGCGTACTTGCTGGCCTGGGCTGCCGCACTGCTAAAAGGCGGTGTTTGAGATGGCTGATAATTCAAAACGAGAAAAAGTATATCATGTTTTTCAAGAAATTTCCGGTTCATATGATAAAGCAAATGAGCGTATCAGTCTGGGACTGGAAAAACGTTGGAAAAAAGAGCTCGTACAGGAAGTATCTGCCAAGACGGCGCAGGGAGACAGCGTACTGGATGTTTGCTGCGGTACCGGTGACATAGCCATCGCGTTGGCAAAGTCCTGCAGCGCAGTCCGCGTCGTGGGCATAGACTTTTCTCCGGCTATGTTGGAAGCTGCCGAAAAGAAAAGCGGCCGCCTTGCCAATATATCTTGGCAGATAGGCGATGCGATGCACCTGCCTTTTGCTGACAATACGTTTGCGGCAGCATGTATTTCTTTTGGCCTTCGCAATACGGCCAGTTACTTGGATGTACTGCAGGAAATGAGACGGGTAGTCCGTCCGGGAGGATGGGTATACTGCTTGGATTCATTTGTCCCGGATTCTCCGTGGATACGGCCGTTTTATGCCGTGTATTTTCGAGGCATTATGCCGGTTTTGGGCGGAGGATTTCGCCATCGCAAAGAGTATGTATGGCTGTGGCAGTCTACGAAAGCATTTTTGCGAAAAAAAGAACTGCTGGACTTGTTTGGCAAAGCAGGCTTGGTAGAACGAACGCTGAAAAGTCATATGTTTGGAGCTTGTGTGCTTCATAAAGGAAGAAAGCCCATAAGCGGATAGACAGCAATATACGATGATAATACGTTACGATACAACTAACGGTTACTGGAATAGATTCAGAATACCAACCGTATGGTTAAGGAGGGTAAGAACATGAGTAGTGAAGAAAAATTTGATGCCATCGTAGTTGGCGGCGGTTTAGCTGGTTGTGCAGCAGCCCTGACCATGGCTAGAGCGGGACTAGATGTCATGTTGGTGGAGCGCGGTAAGTTCTGCGGTTCCAAAAACTCCAGCGGCGGCCGTATTTATGGGCACAGCTTGGAAAAATTAATCCCTAACTTTGCAGAAGAAGCACCGATTGAACGTAAAATTACGCAGGAACGCTTGTCTTTGATGACAGAAGCAGGAGCACTCAGTTTCCAATACAGCTCTGACAAACTGCAGAATTTGAAATATCCATCGTACTCTGTATTACGGTCTAAATTTGATAAATGGCTGGCTGATAAAGCGGAAGAAGCAGGCGTAATGCTGACAGAAGGATTCCTTGTTGATGAAGTAGTCGTTGAAGACGGCAAAGTAATTGGCGTTATGTGTGCCGGTGAAGAATTTGATGCTGACGTCGTTATTTTGGCAGATGGCGTCAATTCCCTCTTAGCACAGCAGCTGGGTATGAAACAGGAATTGGATCCGAAGGATGTTGCTGTTGGCGTTAAAGAAGTAATTGAACTGGGTGAAGATGTCATTAACGAACGCTTCGGCCTTTCCGGCAGCGATGGGGCAGCCTGGATGATTGCCGGCGACCCGACAGGCGGCAACCTTGGCGGCGGTTTCATTTATACCAACAAAGATACCTTGTCCTTAGGTATTGTTACGACTATTAGTGATATTGGCCGTGTGGATGTCAGCGTGCCGGACATGGTCGAACGGATGAAAGCCCATCCTTCGATTGCCCCGTTTGTCAAAGGCGGCAAGTTGAAAGAATATTCTGCGCATCTTGTTACAGAAGGCGGCTTGAAAATGATGCCGGAACTGGTTCGTGACGGTGTTATTATTGCCGGTGATGCAGCTGCGATGGTTGTCAACTTGGGATATACAGTCCGCGGCATGGATCTGGCTATTGAATCGGGCCGTCTTGCCGGTGAAGCTGTTATCAAAGCAAAAGCACGGGAAGATTTCTCTGCAGCCAGCTTGTCTTGCTACAAACAGATGCTGGATGAAAGCTTTATCATGAAACTGATGAAACAGTATCAGAACTTGCCGGGTCTCTTGGAAGACCATATTATCTTTAACGATGTACCGAAGATGGCCGATGAATTTGCAGGCATGGTTTATAAAGTAGACGGCAGCGCACCGGTTGCTTTGCCGATGATTGCCTTGACGGTTCTTGCCAATAATGGCGGCCTGAATGGACTCTTTGGATTAGGTAAGAAAGCTTGGGAGGCGATGTAACATGGCAAAGATGAGCGTAGATGATAAATTGGGCGTCGTAAAGTTCACGACAGATGAACACGAATCCCATATTCAGATTAATGAAGATTACCATGATGAAGCAGAAATTAAACGGTTAGTCATGGCTTGCCCGGCAGAATTATATAAATATACAGACGGACAGCTCGTATTTAATCATGAAGGCTGTCTGGAATGCGGTACATGCCGCGTTATTTCCGGCGGTAAAGGTGTTAAGAGCTGGAAACATCCCAAAGGAGCTATGGGTGTAGAATATCATCAAGGCTGATTTTCAGCATAAAGAAAAACCTGCTTCCTGTCTTGGCATAGGTGAGCAGGTTTTTCTCTGTATGATGCCGTTTTTCGTATAGCATTGTACTAATTTTATTCAATTTTAATCAAAATAAGGATTTACTTTTTGCATTAATATGGTAATATATTATATGTAGAAGAGATCATCTACAACAGTTGAAGATTTAAGTTGTTCATATACCCCTCGAACACCCCTATCTTATTTCTTCGACGATTTAAGATATTATCTTCCCCCGATGGTATCTTAAGATTTTGGAAAGAGTCGGCTCCCCTCGCTGGCTCTTTTCTTTTTTTTAAAAACCAAATATAAATTTTTTATAAAGCACATAAAGACAGTAAATACCTATATCTTTACTCAATCGGTATTCATTGACATTTTTAGATATTCGTGTAATAATGAAAAAGACGTGGGGAGTTAGTCCCCAGAGAGATATATAGTTGGAGGTGAAAAACATGCATGTTATTTCTGATGAATGCGTAAAATGCGGTGCTTGCGCAGGTGCTTGTCCTGTTGGCGCTATCGAAGAAGGCGACGCTAAATACGTTGTAACTGATTCCTGCATCGATTGCGGTTCTTGCGAATCCGTATGTCCTACTGGTGCTATCTCTGCTGAATAATAGCACCTTAAGTTATAAGATAAAAAAGGAGACATGTATATGTCTCCTTTTTTATTTGAATTTTACAGAGTTATGTGATACGATACATTTGTTTCATTATATAAAATATATACACAAATCTAGGTGTATCAGGAGGTTTTTGTGCAAGTTGTATGGATAGCGTTGCTTACCATACTCCTGGATCAAGGCAGTAAAACCGCTGTTCAGGAATGGATGATGCTTCATGAATCGATTCCGGTTATTCCGGGCTTTTTTCATATTACATATATTTTAAACCGAGGCGCGGCCTTTGGCATTTTGGAAAATCAGCGCTGGCTGTTTCTGTGTATTGCGGCATTGCTGCTGGGGCTGTACGGCATTTTTCACAAAAAACTGCCGTCTCATTGGCTGGTACAGTTGGGGACGGGCATGCTGCTGGGCGGCGCTGTAGGCAACGCGCTGGATCGAGGCGTGCGCGGCGCTGTAATTGATTTTTTTGATTTTAGGGTTTGGCCTGTTTTTAATATTGCGGATATTGGTATTGTTGTCGGCGTGTGCCTGTTGTTATGGTATAGCTGGACTCATATATCAGATAAATGAGGGTATACGATATGAATGAAAAAGAATGGCACGTAATGGAAGAGGATGCGGGAACGCGATTAGACGTGTATTTAGTAAAAATGCTGTCATTGTCGAGGAGTTTTGCGCAGCAAATCGTGCAGCAGGGCGACGTATGGGTGAACGGAAAAGAAGCTAAGGCCAATCACCGTTTAAAAGTAAATGACAATATACGTGTGCAGTTTCAGGAACCTGCTGAAGAAACAAAGGCAGAAGCTGAAAATATTCCTCTTGATGTGATTTATGAAGATAAAGACATCATTGTCATCAATAAAGCACGAGGCATGGTAGTACACCCTGCTGCAGGCAATCCAAACGGGACGCTGGTCAATGCGCTGCTGTATCACTGCAAAGGAGAATTGTCGGGCATTAATGGCGTCATTCGGCCGGGAATTGTCCATCGTCTGGATAAAGACACGTCCGGTGTCATGGTAGCCGCTAAGACCGACGAAGCGCACCGCGGACTGGCAGCTCAGATCAAAGCGCATACGGCGCGCCGGACGTATTGGGCGCTGGTACATGGCAATATTACGGAAGAACGGGGGATTGTCGATGCCCCTATTGGCCGCCACGCCAAAGACCGCATTAAAATGGCAGTGACGTTTAAAGGCGGCCGTGATGCCGTGACGCATTTTCGCGTTGTCAAACGCTACGGCATGTATACATGGATTGAATGTAAGCTGGAAACAGGCCGGACGCATCAAATTCGCGTGCATATGGCTTACATCAACCATCCTGTTGTCAATGACCCGCTGTACGGATATAAAAAAGATAATTTTCCGATTGCCGGACAGGCACTTCATTCACACTGCCTGGATTTAGTACATCCCATTACGGGAGAAGCCATGCATTTTGAAGCACCGGCCCCGGCAGATTTCCTGGAGTGCCTGCAGCAGGCTGAAGAACGCCGTTAAACGAGGTGTACGCCATGTGGAAAGATAAAAATATATTGATGGATGAAAAAGCAATCAGCCGGGCTATCCGCCGCATTGCCCATGAAATTATTGAACGCAATAAGGGATTGGACAATACAGTCCTTGTGGGGATTCATACGCGCGGCGTACCGATGGCGAAACGGCTGGCTGCTGAACTTACGGCTATTGAAGGCTGTGATATTCCCGTGTATGATTTGGATATATCTGCGTATCGTGATGATGGGAAGAAAAGCCATATCAATACGGTTGGCAGTGAAGACCGGGCATTTGATGCCGATGGCAAAATCGTTATTTTGGTCGATGATGTTTTATTTACCGGCCGGACGGTTCGTTCGGCTCTCAATGCGATTATGGCATTGGGACGGCCGCGGTTTATTGAATTGGCAGTCCTCGTGGACAGAGGGCATCGGGAACTACCGATTCGGGCAGATTACGTAGGAAAAAACGTACCTACGTCCCGGCGGGAGGATATTTCTGTCCAGCTTCGCGAAATAGACGGGGCAGAACGAGTGGTTCTGCGGGAAGAAATAAAATAATATGGGCGGTAAAAATCCCTTCTTTTAGAACGGAAGGGATTTTTCTATATCTGCATATCAAATGAAAGGTGTTGAATACGTTGCGAACGATACATATGCTGGGTACAGGAAATGCGATGGTGACGCGGTGCTATAATACTTGTTTTTTGATTCATACAGAAAAAGGATGGTTTTTGACGGATGCCGGCGGCGGCAATACGATTTTGCGCTGCTTGGAAGATGCCGGCGTGCAGTATGATGCATTCCATCATATGTTTGTTACACATGGGCATACGGACCATGTTTTAGGCGTTGTCTGGGTCATTCGCAAGATTGCGTCTTTGATGGCGGCAGGACGCTATGAAGGCGATTTTCACATTTATTGTCATGATGCAGTGAAGCATATGCTTCTTGTTATGTGTGAAATGATGCTCAAGAAAAAAGATTTTTCGTATGTGGGCACTCGCATTTGTTTGGACGAGGTGCAGGATGGGGAGAAGAGAACGTTTTTGGATATGACCTTAACTGCGTTTGATATTGCTTCTACAAAGGCGAAACAGTTTGGCTATGAGCTGCAGTTTTCTGACGGGATGCGGCTGACTTGCTTAGGTGATGAACCGTACAACGAACGGTGCCGCCCGTATGCCTGGCGGGCAGATTGGCTGTTGGAAGAAGCTTTTTGCCTGTATCAGCAAAAAGACGTCTTTCATCCCTATGAAAAACATCACAGCACTGTAAAAGATGCAGCAGAAACAGCGGCACAGCTGCAGGCCAAACATGTTATTTTATATCATACGGAAGACAAAACGCTGCCGACGAGAAAAACGCAGTATGCAAAAGAGGCATCCCTGTATTATGCAGGCGATATTCATGTGCCTGATGATGGCGAATCGATTGTACTGTGCAAATAAAAAATGGCTGTTGTACAAAGCGGCAGCGCATGCCAGAAAAAAACTTTATGCGGCCGTCTCTTGACTTAGAGGATACTGCAGGGGCTATACTAACAGAAGGATACTACAGAAAAAGGGAGATAATACAATGCTGCGGTGGTTAGGAAAAGGATGTATTTTTCTGCTGGTTTTGGGAGTGGCTGCAGGCTGTTTTATTGGCAATATGGCGTTTGAGGAATTTCGTACGGCACCATGGGATACGGTGCTGGGAATTGAAAATCACAGCCATGATGTCAAACAAATGCGACAGCTGGAAAAAGAACGGGATTGGGAACCTGTGCGCGTCAACGGTACAGACGGAACGATGCTGCGGGGAACGTATATTGCAGATACACGGGGTTCGCATCAGACCGTGATTTTGCTGCATGGGCTCTATCAAAACCGCATGATGTGTCTGCCCTATGTGTCTATATATCGGAATTTAGGATATAACGTACTGCTTATTGACCAGCGGGGCCATGGTGAAAGCGGCGGTGAGCATACGGACTGGGGATTGAGCGAAGTGGACGATTTGACGCAGTGGGTACAATGGCTGCATGAAAAAGACGGTGCTATGAAAATTGGGCTGCACGGCATTTCATTGGGAGCTGCGATGGCTCTGCTGTATGCAGGAAGTGACCGCGGTGATTCTTTGTCCTTCGTTGTAGCGGACAGTTCGTACGGAAACATCATTGCCTTGGGACGGGAAAAACTGCGGCAGGCAGCCAGGGATGAACGAGTTGTCTGGGGCTATAATATTCTTGATCCATTTTTTCAAGCGGCGATGCTGTTTCATACCCATAAGTTAGTGGCTAATATTGAACCGGCCCAGGCAGTTCGGTTTATTAAAGCACCAATATTATTTTTGCATGGTGGTAAAGATAAACTAGTACCAGTTCAAACTGTGCAGGATTTGTATGAACATTGCGGCAGTCAAGATAAACATATCTATATCTTTACCCATTCACCTCATGCCGTCGGTATTGAAACAGATACCGATGCATATCATCGTGTTGTTACCCGTTTTTTACGAAATCGTCATGTCCAATCAGAATAGCGTATTGCCTTGACGTAATGTAAGAATGTGTTATGATTAAACACGGAAATACATAATATGCTATACATACAAAATAAACATACAATATATAGTATATGCAAAACGGAGGTACGAACATGAATGAAGCTGAATGGCTGGGAAAAGACAACCAGCTCGGCATGGATATTTGGAAAAATAAATACTGCAATAATGGAGAAACATTTGACCATTGGATTGAACGAGTAAGCGGGCACGATACAGAAACAGCAAAACTGATTCGGGAAAAAAAGTTTTTATTTGGCGGACGTATTTTAGCCAATCGGGGATTGGAATATGAGGGAAAGAAAATTACCTTATCCAACTGTTATGTGATTACGCCGCCGGACGACAATATTGAAAGCATTTTTGACCGGGCTGGTAAGTTAGCACGTACGTATAGCTATGGCGGCGGTTGTGGTATTGATATATCTAAATTAAGCCCGAAAGGAGCTCGCATTAATAATGCGGCAAAAGAAACGAGCGGGTCTATTTCATTTATGACATTGTACTCTCTGGTAACAGAATTGATTGGACAAAATGGCCGCCGCGGTGCGCTGATGATTTCGATTGACTGTGCGCATCCGGATGTGTTGGATTTTATCAAATTGAAAACGGATTTAAACAAAGTGACCAAGGCCAATATTTCGATTCGCTTGAGTAACGAATTTATGGAAGCTGTGAAACATCGTCAGCAGTTTCGGCTGCATTATACGCGTAAAGAAACAGGCCAAGTGATAGAAAGTTTGGTAAATGCGGCCGATGTATTTCACCTTGTCGCAGAAACGAACTGGGATTATGGTGAACCGGGTGCTCTGTTTTGGGATCGTATTTCTTCGTGGAATTTGTTGGCAAATACAAAAGAATTTACCTTTTCCGGTGTCAATCCGTGTGCAGAAGAACCGTTGCCGGCGGGAGGTTCCTGTTTACTTGGCAGCATGAATTTGGCTAATTTTGTGCAGCAGCCATGTACAGCGCAGGCAACATTTGATATGGATGAGTTTAAACGATGCGTTACTGCGGCTGTTCGGGCATTGAACGATGTGTTGGATGAAGGGTTACCGCTGCATCCTCTCAAGGAACAGCGTGATTCTGTACAGGCTTGGCGGCAAATTGGATTAGGTATTATGGGCCTTGGCGATATGCTGATTAAACTAGGCATTACCTATGGCAGTGAAAAAGCCGTTACATTGTGTCATCAAATTGGGTTTGCTATGGCTGACACAGCGATTGCAGCCTCTGCCATGTTAGCGTCAGAGCGGGGTGCTTTTGCCAATTGTCATATCGATGAAATCATGGCAACGCCGTATTTTAAAGCCAATACAACGGAAAAAACAGCGAACCTTGTAAAACAGTACGGCTTGCGAAATTCTCAACTGTTGACTATAGCACCAACAGGGACGTTATCTACGATGCTGGGCATATCCGGTGGTATTGAACCGATTTATGCTAATTTTTATGAACGAAAAACAGAATCACTTCATGGCACCGATGTATATTACAAAGTCTACACGCCGATTGTTGAAGCATATATGAAGGCACACGGTATTAAGGATGATGCAAACTTACCGCCATATTTTGTGACAGCTTTAACGTTGGATTACCATCAGCGAATTGCGATGCAGTCAGCATGGCAGCAGCATATTGATGCGTCTATTAGCTCAACTGTCAATGTTCCCAATAGTTTTACTGTAGAAGATACGGAAAAATTATATATGCTGGCCTACGAAAAAGGTTGCAAAGGGCTGACTTTGTTCCGTGATGGTTGTAAGCGTGCCGGTATTTTAACGACACACGTGGAAGAAAAAGCAGTACCTACTGCCGGTGAAGGACTGGAACGTGGAGAAATTGTTTCTATTGATGATAATGTTATTGGTAAGAAACGAAAATTGATTACGGGATGCGGCAGTTTGCATTGTATGGCATTTTTTGATCCGGAAACGGGAGCTTTACTGGAAACGTATTTGAGCAAAGGCTCAACAGGTGGCTGCAATAATTTTATGATTGGCTTATCACGTATGATATCCATTAGTGCTCGGGCGGGACTTGATATTTATACTATTGTGGATCAGCTCAATTCGACAGGAAATTGTCCATCTTATTCCGTGCGGCGGGCTACACGGGGAGATACGAGTAAAGGCTCTTGTTGCCCCATGGCTGTAGGCAACGCGCTTCTAGATATGTACACAGAAGTACAGGAAGAGCTGAAACAGGTTTCATCTGTTGCCAATGGAAATCTTCCTGTAAAAAAAATGCCTGCATATCCGAAGGCAGATAAAAAAGTAACGGCTGATTCGATGTTTTGTCCGCAGTGCGGCGAACCGCTGGTATTTGAAGGTGGTTGTAATACATGTAAAAATTGCGGATGGAGCAAATGCAATTAAAAGACATAAAAATGATATATGTACGGCTATGAATATGTCTTGACATATTGGACAAACGTGTTTATAATAAACTCAATATTTTAAAGGCGATGAAAGAGAAGCAACTTATAGTTGTCTTTGCAGAGAGCTGCCGGTTGGTGTGAGGCAGTAAGACAGTAAGGCGTTCCGCTCTGGAGCTGCAAATGATGAATTTGACGGGTACGCCCGGTATAGCGGTATAAGTTGGCCGAAAGGCAAGTTGGGTGGCAACGCGGGAATATACTCTCGTCCCTTTAGGGGACGGGAGTTTTTTTATTATGGTAATTGATTTTTTTAGCAAGAGAGCTTTCCCTGCGGCTCCTTGGTGAGTGAGAGGTGTAACGTATGAAACGAGTGTACAACTTTAATGCAGGTCCGTCGGCTATGCCGCTGGAAGTTTTGCAGGAAGTTCAGCGTGAATTTTTGGATTTCAACCATACGGGAATGAGTATTGTTGAAATTAGTCACCGCAGTGCTGCTTATCAGGAAATGCAGGATGACACCGTAGCGACATTGAAAAAACTCCTGCAGGTGCCGGAAGGCTATCATGTTGTCTTTATACAAGGCGGCGGCAGCATGCAGTTTGTCATGCATGCTGCAAATTTCCTGAAGAAAAAAGGCGGCTATATTAATACGGGTGTCTGGTCTGACAAAGCGATGAAAGCGGCACAGTTTTTTGGAAAGACGTATGAAATTGCGTCGAGTAAAGAAGACCACTTTACATATATACCTTCCCAAAAGGATTTTGTTGTACAGCCGGATACGGACTATGTGTACATGACATCGAACAATACCATTCACGGCACAGAATGGCAGACATTTCCTACGTTTGATATTCCGGTTATTTGTGATATGTCCAGCGACTTTTTGAGCCGGCCTGTCGATGTGCAGCAGTTTGATCTTATATACGCAGGGGCACAAAAAAATGTGGGGCCTGCCGGCGTAGTCGTAGCGATTATTAAAGATGAATTTTTACAAAAAGCCAACGACAAACTGCCGCTGATGCTGCAGTACAAGACCTTTGTTGACCATGATTCGACGTATAATACGCCGCCGGTATTTGATATTTATTTTGTCAATAAAGTAGCGCATTGGCTCGATGACCACGGCGGTTTGGCAGCGATGCACCGCCGCAATCAAGTGAAAGCAGATATGATTTACCGTGTGATTGACGAAAGCCAGGGCTTTTATAAAGGACATGCCCGAAAAGATTCGCGCAGCCTGATGAACGTAACCTTTAATTTGGCGACGCCGGAACTGGAAAAAGAATTTGTAACGCAGGCAGCGGCGCAGGATTTGATTGGCGTCAAAGGCCACCGGTCTGTTGGCGGCTGCCGGGCTTCTTTGTATAATGCCGTGACGGAAGAAGGGTGCGCGGCATTGGCAGCATTTATGAAAGCCTTTCAAAAACAGCATTAATTGCTGCATAGACAATATCTACTATAGTTTATGAGTATATTATACAGACATCAAAACTATCTGCTGATTTATAAAGAGAGATTACGCGACAGCGTTTAGGGGGAATACACAATGAAAATTTTAGTTAGCGATGACGTATCGGTTAAGGGTGTAGAATTATTACGGCAGCACGGCTATGAAGTCGATGTGAAGAAAAATTTGGATGAAGACGGATTAGTTGCCTGCATTGGTGAATATGACGGGCTGATTACCCGCTCCATGACGCACGTAACAGAAAAAGTAATTGATGCGGCTAAAAAGTTAAAAGTTGTCGGCCGGGCCGGTGTCGGCGTAGACAGCATTGATATTAAAAAAGCCACAGAACGGGGCATTGTCGTTGTTAATACACCAACAGCTAATACGATGGCTGCAACGGAACATACCTGTGCCATGATTATGGCGATTACCCGCCATATCCCGCAGGCGCACAATTCCCTGATGGCCGGTGAATGGGACCGCAGCAGATTTACAGGTATTCAGCTCAAAGACAAAACGATCGGCATTATCGGCGTCGGCCGCATTGGCTCGCGGATTGCCAAACGCATGCAGGCAATGGAAATGAAAACGATCGGCTACGACCCGTATATTCCGGAAGAACGGTTTAAACAGCTTGGTGTAGAATCGGTCGATTTGGATACGTTGTTAAAAACATCGGATTACATTACGATGCATACGCCGCTGACCAAAGAAACACGCGGCATGATTGGCAAAGAAGAAATTGCCAAAATGAAAGACGGCGTCCGCGTCATCAACGTATCCCGCGGTGCGGTACTCGACATTCAGGCATTGGCAGAAGCGTTGAAAACCGGTCATGTAGCCGGTGCAGCTATTGATGTATTCCCGACAGAACCGCTGACGAAAGACATCAACCCGTTCATTGGTTTGGATAATGTGGTTATTACGCCGCACCTCGGCGCCTCGACAGTAGAAGCGCAAATCGGCGTATCTGTAGACGTTGCCGAAGGGGTCATGGCAGCACTGAATGGCGAACCGGTTCCCACGGCTGTCAACATGGCTCCTATTCCGCAAAATGTTTATAATGTCATCCATCCGTATTTTGATTTGATGGAACGCATGGGGAACTTGGGCGTATATTTGGCAGATGCGCCGATGCGGGAAATCCAGGTTGAATATACAGGTGAACTGGCTGATACAGAAACACGGCTTTTGACAACAGCAGTCCTTAAAGGGGCTCTCAATCCTATCCTTCAGGATTCGGTCAATTTTGTCAATGCCAGTGAAGTTGCCAAATCCCGCCATATTGCTGTCAAAGAAATTAAATCCCATGACAGCGGCACTTTTGTCGATGCCGTAACCGTACGTATCAAAACGTCGAAAGGCGAACACTCTTTGGTAGGCATGCTCTTTAACAAGACAGAAGCTAAAATCGTTCAGATTGATGAATACCGTGTAGACTTTACGCCGGAAGGCTATCTCCTCTTGGCTCCGCATGTAGACCAGCCAAACATGATTGGTCAGATTTCTACGATTTTGGGTCAGGCTCACATCAATATTACGGGCATGCAGGTTGGTCGGATGACGAAGACAGGCAACAATATCATGGCCATTGCTGTGCAGGATGATATTCCCAATGATATTATGCTCAAGCTTCGTTCTATCAACGGCATTATTGATATGAAGCTGATTCACTGCGATATTCACTAACAGGAGGCAACCATGGTACGGATTATACTCATTCGCCACGGCGAAACACAGTGGAACATAGAAGGACGCTATCAGGGTCAGGAAGATACGCATTTGAGCGAACGGGGCCTGCAGCAGGGACATTTGGTCGCAGAAGGCTTGAAGGATACGCCGATTGATGTGGCTGTTTCCAGTCCTCTGGAACGCTCGTATATGACGTGTTCGTTTTGCGCCCAGCTCCATCATATTCCCGTTGCCAAAGATGACCGGCTGCTGGAAATCAATCATGGCGACTGGGAAGGAAAACTGGCTGACGAAATTGAAGCGGCGTATCCGGAAGCATTCCACCAATGGCATACGCAGCCGCATCTCGTGCAGATGCCCGGCAAAGGCGGAGAATCGCTGGAAGATGTCCGCCGCCGTGTCCGCGCGGCGTTTGATGAATACGCGCAGAAATATGACGGCAAAACTGTTTTGGTAGCAGCGCATGATGCTGTCAATAAAGCTATTATTTGTGATGTATTAGGACTGAATATGAGCCATTTTTGGCAAATTAAGCAGGACAATACTTGCATCAATGTATTGGAATGCCAAAACGGCGTATGGCGTCTTGTCTTGCTCAACTCGACAAATCATATGGGGTATTTGTTCAGTGGTATTGAACAAAAGGGACTATAAAGAGTATAATACATAGTAGCTTATCTAAAAATAGACTGTTGAGGAAGGAAGAAAATCATGTTAGATACCAAATTTATTCGTGAACATGCAGAAGAAGTAAAGGCTAATATTAAAAATCGTCATGCCAAAGACGTAGACGTAGATAAATTCGTCGCGCTGGACAGCAAACGGCGCGAACTCCTGCAAAAAGTAGAAGCAATGAAAAGTGAACGCAATACGGTAACGCAGGAAATCAGCCAGTTAAAACGCAATAAAGAAAATGCAGACGACAAAATCGCTGCCATGAAACAATTAGGCGGGGATATTGCCGTATTGGATAAAGAAGTCAAAGAAGTAGAAAAAGACATGCTCGCTATGCAGCTGATGATTCCGAACATGTGCCATCCGTCTGTTCCTATCGGCAAAGATGACAGCGACAATCCGGAAGTCCGCAAATGGGGCGAACCGACGAAGTTTGACTTCCAGCCGCTCAATCATTGGGATGTAGGCGAAAAATTGGGTATCCTCGATGCAGAACGGGCTGCTAAAGTAACGGGTGCCCGCTTCTATTACTATATCGGCCTGGGCGCCCGCCTGGAACGTGCTGTATACAACTTCATGCTGGACCAGCACACGCAGAAAGACGGCTATACAGAAGTCATTCCGCCGTATATTGTCAATCGCGATTCCATGACCGGCACGGGCCAGCTGCCTAAATTCTATGAAGACATGTACCGTCTGAATGTAGAAGGCGAAGAAATGTATATGATTCCGACAGCGGAAGTGCCTCTTACCAACTACTACCGCGGCGAAATTATCGACGGTGCCAAACTGCCGATATACTTCACGGCCATGACGCCGTGTTTCCGCGCCGAAGCCGGTTCTGCCGGCCGTGATACGCGGGGCCTTATCCGCCAGCACCAGTTCCATAAAGTCGAAATGGTCAAATATGTAGCACCGGAAACCAGCTATGATGAACTGGATAAATTGACAAACAATGCCGAAGATATTTTGAAGGCACTCGGCCTGCCGTATCATGTTGTTTGCCTCTGCACGGGCGATATCGGCTTCTCTGCTGCCAAGACATTTGATGTCGAAGTATGGTTCCCGGCACAGGGCAAATACCGTGAAATTTCGTCCTGCTCCAATACGGAAGATTTCCAGGCACGCCGCGCCAACATCCGGTTCCGCCGCGACACGAAGTCCAAACCGGAATACGTACATACGTTAAACGGCTCTGGCCTTGCTGTTGGCCGTACAGTAGCCGCTATTTTGGAAAACTACCAGCAGGCTGACGGTTCTGTCGTCATTCCGGAAGTTCTCCGTCCGTACATGGGCTGCGATATCATTACGAAACAAAAATAAATGTATGTTGTTTACATGAGATAGTAACCATACTAAAAAGGCGTGCTGGAGCACGTCTTTTTAGTATATTCTTTTTAGTATACTCTTTTAGTTTTCCTTCTTTTATGGTACAATGACTTGATAGTAAATATACTAACAATGGGCAAGATGGACCTTGTCTTTCGCTTTATGCTATATATACATCTCATTACTACTCAATTTTATTAGGAGGCACCAGAATTGGAGAAACTTGTTATTCATGGTGGAAAGCCCTTGCAGGGCACGGTTCGCATCAGCGGGGCTAAAAATGCGGTCCTGCCGATTATTGTCGCATCCATGCTGGGAACGACAAAAAGTACATTGACAGAAATCCCAAAATTGGATGATGTGCACACGGTTTGCGATGTCATCCAATCTCTTGGCGTGCATATAGAAAACCCGCAAAAGGGTGTTTTAGAAATTGACGCAAGTCATTTAGATTCTACGTCTGCACCGTACGATTTGGTTCGCCGCATGCGGGCATCGTTCCTTGTTATGGGGCCGCTGCTGGCACGGAAGGGGAAAGCCCAGATTTCCCTGCCTGGCGGCTGTTCTATCGGCGCACGGCCTATTGATTTGCATTTAAAGGCGTTTGAAGCAATGGGGGCAGTTATCAACCTGGAAAACGGTGATATTGAAGCCCATGTTCCCAACGGCTTGAAAGGAGCTCAAATTTATCTTGATTTCCCAAGCGTTGGCGCTACTGAAAATATTTTGATGGCCGCTTCGCTGGCTGAAGGTAAAACGGTATTGGAAAATGCGGCTGAAGAACCGGAAATCGTTGATTTGGCAACGTACCTCAACAGTATGGGTGCCAATATCCGCGGTGCCGGAACCAATGTAATCCGCATTGAAGGCGTAAAGGAACTGCACGGAGCCAATCATTCCGTCATTCCTGACCGCATTGAAGCCGGCACGTTTATGGTTGGCGCGGCGATGACGCAGGGCAATGTATTTGTTGAAAATGCCCTGTCCGAACATTTAAAGCCGCTCATTGCCAAATTGAAAGAAGTCGGGGCAGAAGTACAGGAAGAAATAGACGGCATACGCGTTATTGGCCACAAACCGCTCAAACCGGCAGATATTAAGACCTTGCCGTATCCTGGTTTTCCGACGGATATGCAGGCACAGTTTATGGCGTTGACGACGATTTGTGAAGGAACGAGCGTTATTACGGAAACCGTGTTTGAAAACCGCTTCATGCATGTCGATGAATTTAAACGCATGGGTGCCAAAATCCGCATTGAAGGCCGGAGTGCTATTGTGGAAGGGGTTCCCAAGCTGAAAGGGGCCGATGTCAATGCGACAGACCTTCGTGCTGGTGCGGCATTGGTCATGGCAGGGCTTGTTGCCGAAGGAGAAACGCGGGTCGGCTATTTGTACCACATTGACCGCGGCTATGATAATCTTGTATTAAAATTACAAAGGCTAGGTGCTGACATTGTTCGGGTCAATATTGAAGAAGAAGAAGAAAACTAAGAAAAAAGAACGGCATACTAAAAAGTCACATTCTTTTTTTCTGGCAAATTGGCTGGGCAGCGATATTGCCATTGATTTGGGGACGGCAAACATTATTGTCTATGTAAAAAATCGCGGTATTGTCGTCAATGAACCGGCTGTCATTGCTGTCGATAAAAATACGAATAAAGTCATTGCAATTGGCAAAGAAGCACGAGCCATGCTGGAACGGACACCAGAGCATATTGATGCGTATCATCCCATGCAGAACGGCGTGATTGCCGATTACGATGCCACAGAATATATGCTGCGGTATTTTATTCGCAAAGCAATTGGCAATGCCTTATTTTTTAAACCGCGCGTGATTATTTGTGTGCCGTCCAGCGTTACCAATGTCGAACGAAGGGCTGTCATGGAAGCGGCGATGCAGGCAGGCGCACGGAAGACGGTCGTTATGGAAGAACCCTTGGCGGCAGCTATTGGCGCAGGACTGGATATTGCCAGCTCTAATGGCTCCATGGTAGTCGATATGGGCGGCGGTACGACAGATGTAGCCGTACTGAGCTTAAGCGGCATTGTCATTAGTGAATCGCTGCGCATTGGCAGCAATACCTTTGATGAAGCGATTATTACCTATTTGGAAAAAATTAAGCATGTAACGATTGGACGCCATACGGCTGAAGAATTGAAAATATTGATTGGCACAGCTCTTCCTGACGGCCGCAATTTAACAGCGGATGTCCGGGGCAGAAGCTTGGAAACCGGTTTGCCGACTATCATTGATATAGATTCGCAGGAAATTCGCAAGGCATTGGAAGAACCGATTCAGACGGTGCTGCGGACGATTGTTTCTATTTTGGAAAAGACGCCGCCGGAACTGGCTGCTGATATTGCAGACCACGGCATTGTCCTGACAGGCGGCGGCCTTTTGTTAGACGGTTTTGACCAGCTGATATCCCAGACGACAGGCATGGCGGCTTATTTATGTGATGAACCGCTGCTGTGTGTAGCCAACGGGGCCGGTAAATCATTAAAAGAAATGGATCGATTAAAAGATAGTTTTGACGATGTATAAATACGAAAAGGGGGAAGCGTTATGAAAAAATTACGTTGTATATTCGCAGTGCTTGCCATTACGTTTGCCAATATATCTGCAGTGCTGGCAGCAGATGTATCCTATACATCTGTTTTAAGCGGCAATGTAGTCAGCGTTTCCTCTGCAGGTACACCTGTCAAAGCAGGAGATGTGCTGATGACGGTACAATCACTGGCAGGCCCGATGCCGGCTGTACGTGCTGATGTTGAAGGTACGGTCAAAGACGTGCTTGTTCATCCGGGAACGCAGGTACAGCAGGGAGCCGTTGTCTTGATAGTTGAAGAGAAATAGGGGAATCGATGTGATGAGTAAGCTGCATGCATTACGGCGTATAGCCGTGCGTACTTGTTTAACAGCTGTTTGCTGCGTCATGACGATGACGGCGCTTGCGCAGGAATTTATGAATGTCAGTGACATTCAAGAGGGCATGACAGGATATGCAAAAACAGTAGTACATGGAAATGAAATTGAAACATTTCCTGTGAAAATTTTAGGTGTGATGAAAAATCAAGGACCGTCCGGCGATTTAATCTTAGCAGATTTTTCTTGCCCGCTTATTGAACAGACGGGCGGTATTGCCCAAGGCATGAGCGGCAGTCCTGTATACATTGACGGAAAGCTGGTCGGCGCGATTGCATACGGCTGGGGATTTACGCGGTCTCATTTGGGCATGATTACGCCGATTGGCGATATGATTAAGCTGTGGAATGTGCCGGCCAAAGAAGAAATCCGGCCGTTTAATGCCAGAGAATCTTCTTTAGTGCCGATTGCTACGCCGCTGATGATGGGCGGCTTTGATTCTTTATCAGCATCTTGGATGCAGTCCAAACTGCCGCAGTATCATTTTACGCCAGTCGATACGGCATCGGCTGCAGCGGATACGACAGTACAGCCGTTGGAAGCCGGCAGTTCCGTAGCGGCTTCTCTCGTCAACGGAGATATGACGATGGGAGCAATCGGTACGGTTACGTATGTAGACGGCGACCGTATTGTAGCGTTTGGACATCCGTTTTTAAAAAAGGGCAGTATGAATTACTTTATGCATAATGCCTATATTTTTACAGTAGTTAACAATATGTCCAGCTCATTTAAGCTGGGCTCTATCGGAGCCGAAGTCGGAAAAATCAGTCAGGACCGCGGTGCTGGCATTGCCGGACGATACGGGTATTTGGCACCGGGCATACCAGTCATTATCAAGGCGCGCGATACAGATACGGGAACCGATATGCTCAAGCGCGTTAAAATCGTAGAAGATAACGAGCTGACGCCGGTGCTGGCGGCAACGACGGTATATAATACAGTTAACAAGACGATTGACCGCAGCGGCGGCGGTACGGCAACACTGCGATATACAATTCGTTCTTCTGACGGCAGAGATAAAGATATTACGCGGCACAATATGTATTATTCAGAAGACAACATCAATGAAAAAAGCATTGATGAATTATACAATGTCCTGGATATACTCAAGCACAATGAATTTATAGATTATCCAGTATTGGATATCAATATGTCTGTCGACGTGACACAGGCTAAAAAATCAGCGCGTATTGTAGACGCGACGGCTGCGCCTGTTGTAGTCAGTCCTGGAGACACCGTATATTTTAAAATCAAGCTGCATCCCTACCACGGTGTCGATGAAGTAAAGACTATGAGCTTTACCGTTCCGAAAAAGCAGCCTATCGGCAATATGGTTTTGGAAGTCCGCGGCGGCGGCGTGATTCCCCTGCCGTACTTGATTGAAAAACAGCGGTATAATTTAACCGATGAAATCTTGGAACGGCTGCGTCATTATAAAGATTTTGCTGAACTGAAAAAAGAAATCGAAGGAGAAGATGCCAATAATGATTTGGTCATTGAAATCCTGGAACAGAATGTTAGCATGATTAATGACGGCGGCACGAAAACCAAAAAAGTAAAAATCCGTGGCAAAGAACCGGATACGGGTAGCAAGGATATTCTCAAGCCGGATAAACGGTCTTTGAATGAAGATTCCAAAAAAGAGGCAAAATCGTCGATTACGACACCGTATATTGTCAAGGGCGACGGACAAATTACGATTAAAGTCGTTCCGCCGGAAAAACGGGATGCATATCTCAATAAAAACCATCAGCTCAATGAAGCAAAAGCCGTTATCAGTGATGAAGCTGAAGAAGTCACACAGAATGAAGACTTAGTCAAAGGCACTAAAGACAGCGGCAAAAAAGAAAGCAACGGCGAAAAGACTGCGGCTGCCGATGAGACGATTCGCGCCATTGATTTGGCATCACAATTTTGATATAAATAAGAAACGTATTGTACAGAATGTATTCTGTATGATACGTTTTTTTATATTAAACTTTACATGAAAATCGTTGTTTGCCCACAGATTCTTTACAATTATCCCGTAATATACTTTTTAGAAAGAATAATTCTTGTGCGGATGACAGCGCGTACGAGAAATTCAGCATTTAGGAGGCAAATCGTATATGAATTGGAAAAAAGCATTACTTTGCGCAACTGTTGGCGTCATGACAGCAATCAGTCTGACGGGCTGCGGCGGTGGCAGTACAAGCAGTTCGGCAGACAGCGGTAAAACGGTGGAAATCGAATATTGGCATGTCGCATCAGACAGCTTTGGCGGCAAAACCGTTCGAGAATTAGTCGATGACTTCAATAAAAGCCACCCGAATATTAAAGTAAAAGAAAAGTTTAATCCCGATATGTATAAAGGGCTGACACAAAATCTGCAGGCTGCCGTTGCGTCCGGCCAAACACCGGACGTAGTACAGATGGGATGGGACTTCCTGTATTATGCTGATGAAAATTTTCAGCATGAAGATATTAATAAAATTTTTGCCGATGCAGGAGATCCGGATTTTGTCAACAATACATTTGAACCGAACATTGCCAAATTAGCGCAGACTGCAGACGGCAAACAAGTCGGCTTGCCGTACTCCCTGTCTGTACCGGTTTTGTATTATAACCCGGATATTTTCAAGGCTGCAGGGCTGGATCCCAGCAAACCGCCGAAAACATGGAATGAAGTCCGCCAGTATGCACAGCAGATTAAGGATAAGACGGGCCAGCCGGCGTTCTTCATGCAGGAATATGCCGATACATGGACTAACCAGGCTCTCGTAGAATCCAACGGCGGCACGATGCTGAAAAAAGAAAACGGCAAATGGAAGGCAGGTTTTGATACACCGGAAGCAGCCGAAGGCTACCAGTTCATTGCAGATATGGTCAAAGACGGCATCGGCCTGCACGCAACAAACGAAGAAGGCTTCCAAGCCTTCACATCCGGCAAACTGGCCATGGTTTGCACGACAATTGGCAAACGCGCCAACTTCGAAAAGAGTTCCCAGTTTAAAGTAAGCACGACATCCTTCCCGGCATTTGACGGCAAACAGGTCAAAGTACCGGCAGGCGGCAACTTCCTCATGATTCTCTCCAAAGATAAGGACAAACAAAAAGCAGCTGCTGAATTTGTCAAATATTTGGAATCGGCTGAAAGCCTGACAAAGTGGGATACAGGAACAGGCTACCTGCCGCCGCGCAAAGGCATGGACAAAGAAGGAGACTACAAAAAATTGATGGATGAAAACGAAAATGTACGCAAAGCGATGGAAATGCTTCCCAATGTAACTCCTTGGGTCAGCTTCCCCGGCCAGAATGGCTTACAGGCTGAACAAGTTCTCATCGATATGCGCGATGTCGTCCTCAACGGCAGCAAATCGGCTACGGAAGCCCTTCATGAAGCCGCTGTCAAGATTGACGGCTTATTGAACTAAGAACGAACAGAATGATACCGATGCGGACAGGAACCAGCAAATGCTCCTTCCTGTCCGTTCTTTTTTAGAAAGGATGTGGCGGGTAATGAATCCTTTATCCCGAAAAGGCGCATTGCTGTTTGTGCCGGCAGCGCTTGTCTTTATTGTTTTTTACTATTGGCCGCTGCTTGCCAATATTGGCTTAAGCTTTTTTTCATGGAATATGGTCAGCCCTAAAATGAAATTTGTCGGCTTAGAAAACTATGCTGCCGTACTGCAGAGCCATGAATGCTATCAAGTCTTGGGCAATACGATTTTGTTTATCTTGTTTTTGCTGGTATTCAATTTTGTTCTGCCCTATGTCTATTCGTATATCATGGGCCATATGCTGCGGCGCGGCAAAACGGTATACCGGTCTTTATTGTTTTTGCCGTCGCTGCTTAGTTTGGCAGTAGTCAGCATTTTATTCTTATGGATTTATAATCCCTTGGCAGGACCGATTCATGAAATCCTACAGCTTTTTGGTTTGTCGTCGCCGCGCTGGTTTAAAGAACCTATTTTGGTTATTTTTTCCATCAGCACGATTATTGGCTGGAAAGTGTTTGGCTACAATTTGATTTTGATGTTGGCTGCAATGGTTTCTGTGCCACAGGAAATGATTGAAGCAGCCCGTCTGGAAAACGCGTCGGACTGGGTTATTTTCAAAACCATCATCTTGCCGCAGACATCTTCGTCAGCGATTTATGTATTCGTCATTACTGTTGTATTCGGCCTGCAGTATGTTATGGTACCGGTCAATATGCTGACGCAGGGCGGACCGGATCAGGGCAGTGCCAATCTGGTCTACGTCATTTATCAGTATGCCTTTGTCTTTTATCAGACCGGTAAATCGGCAGCTTATGCCGTCATTACGATGATTCTTTTTGCCGTATTTTTATGGTGGCGCAGCCGTGTCGCAGATAAGAAGGTGTACTATGAAAATTAATATAAAAAAAGAAATTCCCTGCCATATTCTCCTCATTGCGGCCGTGATTATTTCCTTATGGCCTGTCGTATTTATGCTGTCGGCCTCTTTGAAAGAACTCAACCAGGTTTTTCAGTCGCCGCTAAATCCGCTGCCTTTTCCGCCGACCTTGGAAAACTATCAGACCGTTCTCAGCCGCTTTCCCATTATGCAGTTTGTCGGCAATACCTTTTTTATCGCGTTTTTCGTGACGCTTTTCAAGATTATAACGAGTCTTTTGGCAGGATTTGCCTTTGTGTATTATCGGTTTAAAGGGCGGGAGATGCTGTTTAACTGCATGCTGATGACTTTCTTTATTCCCGTAACCGTCTTGATTATGCCGAACTATTTATTTATGTCTCATTTGGGCTTATTAAATACGCCGTACGGTGTCATACTCACAGAACTGGCAGACGGCATGGGAATTTTCCTCATGCGGCAGGCTATGCGCAGTATTCCCAAAGCATTGTTTGAATCAGCTGTGCTGGAAGGCGCAGGCCCGATGTGCATCTTGCGGACGATTGTCTTTCCCTTGGTTCGTCCCTCTGTGATTGCCGTCGGGATTATGTTTTTCATTAATTCATGGAATGAATATTTTTGGCCGCTGCTTATTTTAAAAGATAAATCGCAGTATACACTGTCTTTGGCACTACAGATGTTTATCAGTGCCGAAGGCGGCAGTGAATGGGGCATCGCCATGGCAGTCGCCGTGCTTACGAGTCTGCCGCCCCTTATTTTATATATGTTTTGCCAAAAATTTATTCTCAATACATTTATGCAGGCAGGAGTGAAAGGATAATGCACGATATTGTTTTTGAACACGTTAGTAAATCCTATGGAAATAAACAAGTTATTAAAGAACTGAACTTTACCATTCATGAAGGAGAACGGGTCGTCTTTCTCGGCCCGTCCGGCTGCGGCAAAAGTACGACGCTGCGCATGATTGCCGGCTTTGAAGATATTACAAGCGGCAAGCTCCTCATGGGCGGCCAATGCGTCAATGACTTGGCTCCGGGCAAACGCAACATTGCTATGGTCTTTCAAAGCTATGCCTTGTTTCCCCATATGAACGTTTGGGAAAATATTATCTTTGGGCTGAAAATTCAAAAACTGCCGGCAGAAGAAATAAAGAAGCGGGCCAACACTGCCTTGGAAATGCTTCATTTGGAAGAATACAGCCTGCGTCCGGTTCGTTCCTTATCAGGCGGGCAAAAACAGCGTGTGGCTTTGTGCCGCGCCATTGTCAAGCAGTCGCCGTATTTTCTCCTCGATGAACCTTTATCCAACCTCGATGCGCAGCTTCGCCAGCGGGCACGCCAGGAACTAGTCAAAATTCATCATGTTAATCACTCGACGATGATTTATGTTACGCATGATCAGGTAGAGGCGATGACCGTAGGACAGCGTATAGCCGTTCTTCATGACGGCAGCTTGCAGCAGATTGCGGCGCCGCAGGAAATTTATGACAATCCGGCCAATACTTTTGTGGCTTCTTTTATCGGGTCCCCGGCTATGAATCTGCTGGATGCCAAAGTCGATGGTCCACGCTTGGTTGTTGACGGCATGGCTGTTGCGCTTCCCCGCGGCTTGGAACGATTTTTAGGCAGCGGCAATGTGGTTATGGGGATTCGGCCGGAAAATATCCGCATTGTACCCGATGCAGAAGCTATTTTCAAAGGCCAATGCCAATACACGGAAAACACAGGCAATCTGCAGACCGTATTGCTGCACCTGCCCAATGGGTCCCATGTATTCGTACAGACCAGCGGCAAACACTATGATGTACAAGTAGGAGAAACGGTTGGCCTGTCCTTTGTTTGGGACGATGTTCGTTTCTTTAGTGATGAAACAGGAGAAAATCTCTATGTTCGTGAAAAAGGAGGCATAGCTCATGCCGCGCATTGAAATCAGCGATTTGCTGTTTCCGGCTTTTAATAAAGCGGAGCTAGAACAAATTCCCGCTGCGTATGGAATGGAAATTTTTTATGAATTTGGCGGCGATGCCTATTGGGACAGGCTGTTGGACCGGCTGCAGACTGCCGCTCGTCCTTTTTCTATTCACGGACCCTGTGTGACAGTCAATTTGGCAGATACAAACGATACTGCCTATTTGGCACGATATGAAGAAACGTTTGCCTATGCCAGAAAAAAAGGAGCTGCCTTTGTTGTCGTACATACGAATGAACAATGGCACGGGCCGAGAAAAGAAACGCAGGAATTGGTCACAAAAAGACTGCACCACATAGAACGCTTGGCACAGCGCCTGCATGGAGCGGCTATGGTCATTGAAAACGTAGGTCTTACGCAATATAATCTCTTTAATGAAGAAGAATATATTGCATTACTGGCAGAGTTTCCGACGGCACAGGCTTTGCTTGACGTAGGACACGGCCATGTCAACGGCTGGGACTTGTGCCGCTTGGTCCGGACGCTGGGTTCTCGTATCGCCGCGTTTCATCTGCACGATAATGATGGGGCAAGCGATCAACATGTACCAATAGGCAAGAGCACGATTGATTGGCAGCACTTGCTGCCGACCATCCAAACCTATGCGCCGGAAGCCGTGTGGGTATTGGAATATGCCAATGGCAGTTTTAAAACAGCGGCCGATTTGATGCGGCATATTGAAAACGTGCGCAGTACATTCTCGTTTTAAATATACGAAAAAGGAATGGTGCATGAAGTTTTTCACTATCATGTATCCTTCCCTCTCTTTAAAAGTTTTTAGTTTTTGTTTGAAGCCAATGAATAGTGATACTACAAACTATGCACGTAACGCCGTATAGTAAAAGGGCTGTGACAAAATGAACGAATACATTTCATTTTGTTACAGCCCCTTTAGTATCGAAATAAAATCGATAATCTGAAAAAATTTAGCTGCTATATCCAACCAAATTTCATGCAGGCGTGGAGAATGCCGCCTTTGTCATTGTCATCTGTAATGTAATCTGCCCGGGCTTTGAGTTCCGGTTTGGCATTGCCCATGGCAACGGAGAAAAATGGCTTGCGGAACATGGAAATATCATTCAGCCCGTCGCCAAATACTACAGTGTCTTCCGGACTGCCGCCGATGTAGTTCAGCATGCGCAGAATGCCGATACTTTTGTCGGTTGGTTCGACAAGATATGTATGGTCTAAATAGGTTAAATGGGGCAGTTGATGTTTGTCTGGTTCGTTTTTTTCATCGTCCGGACGGACGTACGTGATTTTGTAGACGGCTGTTAACGCGTCAATATCAACGGGACGGACAACGGTTTTCATATAGTTCCTGCGGTCAGCATGGGGAAATGTATCGTACGGTGTGTAGCGGTAAATGGTATTGTCCGTGACGACGGCCCAAGGAAGCTGGCGTTCATCCAGCTCATGAAGCAGGGCTTTGCAGTTTTCCAAGGGCAGGCCTTTCATTTCAATGACGCTGCCGTTAAGAGAAAAACTATTGCCGCCGTCCGACACTACTGCCGGCACGCCGTAACGGTCGGCAAACTGCTGGGCATCGCACTGCAGCCTGCCGGAAGCAATGGAAATAAAATGGCCGCGGCGCTGCAGCTGGCGCAGACAATACAGTGTATCTGCCGGAATAATACTGGTAATATCCAAACCGAGTGTGTGGTCAATATCAAAGAAGAAATACTTTTTTTTCATAGGTACAGTCCTTTCCTATATACATAGTGAATGGGGATATCTGTATTATACTGTATTGCCTGGGGAAATCAAAGGTAAGAAAACGTATAGAATGTGTAAAATATGTATAACGCAGCGCCTGCAGTGAAAAAAGCGGAGAAAATAGGCTGTATTGGCTTGTACTGACAAAAAATAAAATGAGAATAGCAGGTCAGGTTATAGGTTGAGCATTGACAAATCCGGGGGATATTATACATAATAGTAACAGACACGATAAACTATTCGTAGCTTTCACAAAGGAGCGATAAAAAACAATGAGTACAATTGATACGACCTGTGTAAACGCTATCCGCGTACTTTCTGCGGATGCGATTCAAAAAGCTAACTCCGGTCATCCGGGACTGCCTTTGGGCGCAGCACCGATTGCTTACGAACTTTGGGCAAACCATATGAACCACAATGCCAAAGATCCTAAGTGGGCTAACCGGGACCGTTTTATTCTTTCTGCCGGCCACGGCTCCATGCTGCTGTATTCGCTGCTGCATTTATTTGGCTATGGCTTGACGATGGATGATATTAAACAATTCCGCCAAGATGATTCCCTGACACCGGGCCATCCGGAATACGGCCATACAGTTGGTGTAGAAGCTACGACAGGACCGCTGGGCGCCGGCATGGCCATGGCTGTCGGCATGGCTATGGCAGAAGCGCATCTGGCTTCCATTTTTAATAAACCGGGCTATCCTGTTGTCGATCATTATACCTATGCCCTCGGCGGTGACGGCTGCATGATGGAAGGTATTTCTTCAGAAACATTTTCCCTGGCAGGCACATTGGGCTTGGGCAAATTGATTATTTTCTATGACAGCAATAATATTTCCATCGAAGGCGGTACGGATATTGCCTTTACGGAAAATGTACAGGAACGCATGAAAGCGTTTGGTTTCCAGCTGCTGGAAGTAGCTGACGGCAACGATATGGAAGCTATCGGCAAAGCAATCGAAGCAGCTAAAGCTGATACAGAACACCCGTCCTTTATTACGGTGCATACGCAGATTGGCTATGGCTGCCCGGCTAAACAAGGCAAGGCCTCTGCCCATGGCGCGCCGCTTGGTGAAGACAACATCATTGCCATGAAGGAAAATCTCGGCTGGCCGAGTACGGAACCGTTCTATGTTCCTGATGAAGTATACAAACATTATGAAGAATTAGGAAAAAAAGGGGCAGACGCAGAAGCTAAATGGCAGACGCTGTTTGCTGACTATGCAGCTAAATATCCGGAAATGAAAGCAAAATGGGATGCATTCCATCAGGATGTAGATGCCCAGGCACTGCTTAATAACGAAGATTTTTGGGCTTATGAAGATAAGCCGCAGGCTACGCGTAATTTGTCCGGCACGATGATTAACCGGTTAAAAGATATTATGCCGCAGTTGATTGGCGGCAGTGCAGACTTGGCACCGTCTAATAAGACGAATATGAATGGCGAAGGCGATTTCAAAAAAGGCGATTACAGCGGCCGCAATCTCCATTTTGGCGTCCGTGAAATGGCGATGGGCGGCATTACCAACGGTTTGGCGCTGCATGGCGGTTTGCGCCCGTATGCAGGGACATTCTTTGTATTCAGCGATTATATGAAACCGATGATTCGTCTGGCTGCTTTGATGAAACTGCCGACGACGTATGTATTGACGCATGACAGTATCGGCGTTGGGGAAGACGGCCCGACTCATGAACCGGTTGAACAGCTGGCTATGCTGCGCGCAATGCCGAATGTCAATGTATTCCGTCCTGCTGATGCGACAGAAACAGCTGCTGGCTGGTATTTGGCTGCTACGAGCAAGCAGACGCCAACGGCGCTGATTTTGACGCGTCAAAACTTGCCGCAGCTTTCCGGCAGCAGCAAAGAAGCACTCAAAGGCGGCTATGTATTGGCCGATTCTGCCAAAGCAGTACCGGATGCCATCATTATTGCCAGCGGTTCGGAAGTAGAACTGGGCGTCAATGCCAAAGAAGCGTTGGCTAAAGAAGGATTGGATGTCCGTGTCGTCAGCATGCCCTGCATGGATCTCTTCGATCAGCAAAGTGATGCATATAAAGAAAGCGTACTGCCGAAAGCCGTACGGGCCCGTGTTGCCGTAGAAGCAGGTTCTGCATTTGGCTGGGGCAAGTATGTCGGCCTTGACGGCCAAACGATTGCCATGACTGGATTTGGCGCTTCTGCACCGGCCGGCGTGCTCTTCAAGAAGTTCGGCTTTACAGCGGAACATGTCGCAGCAGTAGTCAAGGATGTCGTTAAGAAGGCATAATTTGCTTTTTTGTCAAGACTTGATTTTTTACATAGTTTTTATTATACTATGAACAAGAGAAAACCCTACTGTGTACGTAAATGGTCTCGATGTTTTGAACCAACACTTTTTACATTGGGAGTCTGGGCTCTGCACCGCAAGACAATGCCTTTACTGGACTGTCGATCCTTGCAGGAGGACACCCACCTGCTTAGGCAGGCTCAAAACTCGGTTTATAAGCGGCATGGTGGGGCTTCTTTTACTTGTAGAATAGGAATGTAATCGCCGCTAAGATTTCTTGGCGGCGTTCTATTTTGATTGGGGAGCAAACAAATGAACGGAGACGATCTTTTTTCGTTTGCCGGTGAGGCGCAGCGCCAGTCGTATGAACCCTTGGCCGTGCGGATGCGGCCGGAAACGATAGATGAAGTATATGGACAAGAAAAAATAATAGGGCCGGGAACTTTTTTGCGTGCCATGATTGAGCGGGATACGATTCCGTCTTTGCTGCTGTATGGCCCGTCCGGCGTGGGCAAGACCACGCTGGCCCATGTGATTGCACAAGAAACCAAAAGCTCTTTTGTTCGTCTCAATGCCGTGACAGCCGGTACGGCAGAGCTGCGCAGCGTCATTCAGGAAGCGAAAGACCGGATTCATATGTATCAGCGGCGCACGATCTTGTTTATCGACGAAATTCACCGGTTTAATAAGAGCCAGCAGGATGTTCTCCTGCCGTATGTAGAAGACGGGACGGTGATACTGATTGGCGCGACGACGGAAAATCCGTATTTTGAAGTGAACAGACCTCTTTTGTCACGGCTGCGGGTCGTGCCGCTGGAGCCGCTTTCTGAAGATGCTATTGTTCGGGTGTTGATGCGGGCTCTGCAGGATACAGAAAAGGGATTGGGAAACCTTCATATAACAGCATCTTCAGAAGCACTGCACACCATAGCCCGCCTGGCAGATCGGGATGCCCGCGTCGGCCTTAATTTGCTGGAACAGACAGCCATGCTGGTGTCTGCCGGCAGTGAGATTACGCATGCAGATATAGAAAAAACGGCCGGGCATCAGGTATATACGTATGACAAAAAAGGGGATGCCCATTACGATACCATTTCCGCTTTTATCAAAAGCATGCGCGGTTCCGATCCGGATGCGGCGCTTCATTACATGGCACGCATGATAGAAGCGGGAGAACAGCCGTCTTTTATTGCCCGCCGTCTCGTCATTTGTGCGGCTGAAGATGTAGGCTTGGCAGATCCGCAGGCGTTGGTCATTGCCAACGCGGCCGCGCAGGCAGTACAGTTCGTCGGCTGGCCGGAAGGACGCATTATCCTTTCAGAAGCCGTCATTTACGTGGCATGCGCTCCAAAAAGCAACAGCGCATATATGGCTGTCGATGCGGCTGCTGCTGATGTGCGGCATGGCAGCTGCGGCGATATACCGGCTTATTTGCGGGACAGTCATTACAGCGGCGCTGCTTCCCTGGGACACGGCCAGGGGTATCAGTATCCCCATAATTTCCCCAATGGCTGGGTAGCGCAGCAGTATTTGCCAGATCCGTTGAAACATAAAAAATATTATCATGAAACAGATCGCGGCAAAGAAAAAGAGATGGCAGCATGCTGGCATCAGCGACGCAATGATACATAATATAATAGAAGGTGAACGGATTGACACAACGAAAAACTCGTCGGAGTACACGAGCTTCGGAGACGCGCAGAAGAGCGAAACCGAAAAAGAAAAGTGCTCCGCTGCTTAAATTTGAAATTGTCGGTCTTATTCTTATCTTTTTTGGCATTTTTGCAACCATCGGCATTCTCGGTGTTGATACAGGCAGTATGGGGTACGCACTGGATGGCATCTTGGCATATGGATTTGGTTTTGGCCGCATTGTCGTGCCGCTGGCCTTGATTATTGCAGGCCTCAAATACATTATGCTGCGCAGTGCTTGGCCTTTTACTGCTGTTTGGGCGTGGGGCACTTGGGCATATGAACTCTTTTTGACACTGATACATCTCGTGATTGTTCCTGATGGAGCAGAATTTATGCCTGCCAGCCTGCGTGTTGGCGGCGGCATAGCCGGAGCGGTGCTGGCAGCGGCACTGCGCGGCTTGTTGGGACAGATTGGGAGTATTTTGTTTATTGTAGTTGCAGCTGTCGTTACAGCACTTTTGTGGAAAAAATGGTCCATTGCCGAGCCTGTAGCGATAGTTTCCAATAAAGCGACAGAAGAAGTATCCAAAATGTCAGACAAAGCCGTAGAAAGTATTCAGGATGCCTCGACAGCTATTCGCGGCTGGCAAAAACCGCATATTTTTGATTTCCAAAAAGAAGAAGAAAAAGAGGAAGAACGAAATGCCTTGCTGCAGGAAAAGCCTAAAGCAGTATCTGCATTAGAAGAAGACGACGAAGCGGAAACGGCGGAATCAGAAGAAAAAGTGCCGTTTACTCCTGTCTATGCAGATGAAGCGGCGGATTTTGATGAAGCAGACCCTGCGTATGAAGATGAATATGACGAACAGGACGAAGCACAAGAGACCGTACAGGATGCGCCGGCTCATACCGACTTGGCTCATGAAACGGACGTACTGCAGTCGGATATGGCAGATTTAAAACCTGTAGAAGTAGAAAAAACAGCGGCGACGGCGGATGTCGGTACGGCCGGCACGAGTGCAGTGCCTAAAGCCGAAGGAAAACGGCCGTATCATTTACCGCCGATGACCATGCTGAATCCCGGCAAAGCGCAAAGCGGCGGCTTAAGCGATGAAGTGCGGCAGAACGCCCGTATCCTGCAGGAAACGCTGCAAAGTTTCAATATTGACGCTAAAATTCTTAATGCCAGCCAGGGACCGGCTGTTACGCGTTATGAATTGGAACCGGCAGCTGGCGTAAAAGTCAGTAAAATCGTTCATTTAGCAGACGATATTGCGCTGAAACTGGCAGCGACGGATATTCGTATTGAAGCGCCGATTCCGGGGAAAGCGGCTGTTGGCATTGAAGTGCCAAATAAAAAATTGTCCGGCGTAACCATTCGCGATGTCCTTGATACGGATGCGTTTAAAAATGCAGTGGGCGGCGTACCGGTCAGTCTGGGCAAAGATATTGCCGGCAATCCGGTCATTGCCGATCTGACCAAAATGCCGCATTTGCTGGTAGCTGGTTCTACCGGTTCCGGCAAGAGTGTCTGCATCAACACGTTTATTGCCAGCATTTTGTTTAAGCAGCGGCCGGAAGATGTAAAACTTATCTTAATTGACCCGAAAGTCGTCGAACTATCCAATTACAACGGGATTCCGCATTTGTTGACGCCTGTCGTCACAGATCCTAAAAAAGCAGCAAGTGTATTGCGCTGGGCCGTACGGGAAATGGACGACCGGTATAAACGGTTTGCCTTGACCAAAACGCGTGACATCTCTCGGTATAATGAACTGCATCCGGAAGACGCCATGCCGTTTGTCGTCATTATTATCGATGAATTGGCAGACCTCATGATGGTAGCTTCCAATGATGTCGAAGAATCAATCTGCCGTTTGGCACAAAAAGCGCGTGCCTGCGGCATGCATCTTGTCTTGGCTACACAGCGGCCGTCTGTCGATGTCCTTACCGGCTTGATTAAGGCCAATGTGCCGAGCCGTATTGCCTTTGCCGTATCCAGTCAAATCGATTCACGGACGATTTTGGATATGGCGGGAGCAGAAAAACTGATCGGCAAGGGCGATATGCTCTTTTACCCGATGGGGGCTTCCAAGCCCCTTCGTGTTCAAGGTGCTTTTATTTCTGATGCAGAAATCGATAAGATGACGGAATTTATTAAACAGCAGGGCGAACCTGAATATGATGAATCCGTCCAAAAAGCCCAATCCGAACACAGTGACAGCGAAATGGACTTTTTTGAAGATGAATTGATGACGCAGGCCATTGATATGGTGCTGGAAACAGGACAGGCCTCAGCTTCTATGCTGCAGCGCCGCTTTCGCATCGGCTATACGCGGGCAGCCCGCATGGTCGATACGATGGAAGCCATGCATATTGTCGGCCCAAGCAATGGCAGCAAAGCCAGAGAAATTTTGATGACGCCGGAAGAAGTACAGGCGAAGTACTTAGATGGAAAATAGAACTACGCAACAGCATACATGAAACGGGATAGCGCATGAAGTGTTTGGCAGTCATGCGCTATCTCGTTTTTTAAAATTTTACATTTTGCTCTTGTGCGTTCAAGAAAAATCATTTTTGTTTTTATAGCAATACGAAACGATACACTAAAACATTGCAAACAAAAGGGGCTCGCCGCTTCGTGCGGCAGCCCCTTTTACGTGTATAGACTGATAGACTGTATTTAGTTTTTATCTTGTTTATATGCTGCAGCATCGAAGGTGCCAAGCTGTTTGTCGATGACCAGCGCATTGACGACAGAGCCGGCGACGTTCAGCATCGTGCGGGCCATATCGATTAAGGGGTCGATGGCAAGAATAGGGCCGATAAGGCTGAAGGAAGAAGCCATACCGACACCGGACAGGCTGACAGATGCAGCCATCGTAGCTGTGCCGGGGATACCGGCGATGCCAAGTGAACCTAGGCTGACGACAATGATGGTCATGATAATCATACTGAAATCCATAGGAGAACCGGTGAGGTTGCAGACATACACGATGAGCAGGGATGGGAAAATACCAGCACAGCCCTGCATGCCGGCAGTCGTGCCAAACCCGGCGACAAAACTGGCCGTTCCCTGATTGACGCCTAATTTTTTGACAAGCGTTTCAATCGTAACAGGCAGACAGCCGACACTGGAACGGGACGTAAATGCCAAAATCAGCAGTGTAATGGCTTTTTTTAGGTAATGAATCGGATTGATGCCGTTGAGGCTCAGGAAAATCAGCTGAATAATAAACTGCACGATAATCGCTAAGTACAAAACGAGAATAAATTTGCCAACTTCTAAAATGCTTGCTAAGCCTTTTTGGGCGATGGTATTGGCCAGCAGGGCAATGACAGCCCAAGGCATGTAGTCGAGAATCAGAAGGGCCATGTTCATCATGGCTTTGTGCAGCCCATTGATGAGATTTTTCATGAAAGCACCGGCTTCAGGCATATCGGCTTTAATCCACCAGATAGCGCGGCCAAAGAAAGCACCGAAAATAACCATGCCGATGATGTTGTTTTTCACCATGGCATCGACGAGATTCCCCGGAATCAAATGGCGAATCGTCGTGGCAATACTGGCAATATCTTTGGCTTTCGCATCAGAGACAACGGCTGCGGCGTTGCCGCCGACATGGAAGAGAATGCCGAAGAAAAGACCGACGACAGCGGATACAGCGACCATGCCCATCGTAACGATAATCGTCCGTTTGACAAGACGGCTCATGCCTTTATCAGAATCCATATTGACGATAACATGGGCAATCGAGACGATGACCAAGGGGACGACAATCATCTTGATAAGGTCGATGTAGCCGTTGCCAAACAATTGGAACCATGTCGTCGTTTCTTTGACAAAGGTTACCTTCATGGGTGCATCGGAAAAACCGGACATGACTTGCATGCTAAGACCCAGCAGCGCACCGAGAACCATGCCGATTACTACGACAAGGGAAAAATCCATCTTGCGGACTCGGTACAAATAATGAATGACCCAGAATAACACGGCCAATACAACTAAAAAAATAACTGTACGATAATCACTAATGGTTAAAAAAGATTGTAAAAATTCATCTACCATAACGTGCAATGTTCCTTTCTTTTTACTGCAGCGTATAGGTAAAACAGTAAAAATCAGGTAACATCATACTATAAATGAGGATCGAAGACAATATGATTGATGCAGGATAAAAAAAAGATTTTGGAATGCAAAAACAGGAAGATAAGGGTATATGAACTGTTTCCTATTCGTTGGATAGGTGGTCTAACAATGAGGGTACAATTTCTTTCTTATAAGATGGCCTGCACAAAAATGTGTATAGCTGTATATCATTTTTATCCGTAATAGCTGGACAGCACGCTCCCTTTTTTCTTGACATCAGTATAAAAAAAATTTACAATTAAAGAAGCCGGTTTGATACACTGGTATATTTTGCATAATTGTAGGTTTTTGAAAATGATGTAAACAACGCATACTCATTATAAAAAAGCCGGACTGGTTGTTCGGCTTTTTTTTGTGAAAGAGAAAAAGAGGAGGTGAAATCAATACATGTTGGCTATTATTGCAGCAGCAGTCGCCTGCGGCATTATCGGGGCCGGTACAGGATATTTTTACCGCAAAAAAATTGCAGAAGGTAAAATCGGCCAGGCTGAAATCGAAGCGCAGCGTATTTTGACGACAGCTCAGCAGAATGCAGAAGCCCGTAAAAAGGAACTCGTTCTCGAAGGCAAAGAAGAAGTACACAAGCTGCGCAGCGACGCGGAACGGGATAACAAAGAACGCCGCAACGAATTACAGCGTATGGAACGGCGCCTGCTGCAAAAAGAAGAACATTTGGACAAAAAGTCTGATTCCATGGAAAAGAAGGAAGAAGCCTTACAGCGCAAGGAAGATGAAGTAACTCAAGTACAAGAAAAGATTGAGGCGCTCCATGTGCAGGAAATGGCAGAATTGGAACGGATTTCTGGACTTACGTTTGATGAAGCAAAAGAACTGCTTTTAGCAAATGTGAAGACCGAAGTTAAGCATGATACGGCACAGCTGATTAAAACGCTGGAAGAACAAGCCAAAGAAGAAGCAGAAGGCAAAGCGCGGGAAATTATTTCGACGGCCATTCAGCGCTGCGCTGCAGATCATGTAGCAGAAACGACGGTGTCTGTTGTTTCCTTGCCGAACGATGAAATGAAAGGCCGGATTATCGGCCGGGAAGGCCGTAATATCCGGGCTATTGAAACGCTTACAGGTGTTGATTTGATTATTGATGATACGCCGGAAGCTGTCATTTTGTCATGTTTCGACCCCATTCGTCGTGAAATTGCCCGCATTGCATTGGAAAAATTGATTGCAGATGGCCGTATTCATCCGGCACGTATTGAAGAAATGGTTGAAAAAGCCCGTAAAGAGGTCAACCAGAAAATTCGTGAAGCTGGTGAACAGGCTACGTATGAAACAGGCGTACATGGCCTGCATCCGGAATTAATCAAGATTTTGGGCAGACTGCGGTACCGTACCAGCTACGGACAAAATGTACTGCGCCACTCTATTGAAGTATCTCAGCTGGCAGGCATTATGGCTGCTGAACTGGGTGTGGATGAAACCTTGGCCAGACGGGCAGGCTTGATTCATGATATTGGCAAAGCCCTCGATCATGAATTGGAAGGCACGCACGTTTCGATTGGTACAGAAGTGGCTAAGAAATATGGTGAATCCAAAATGGTTGTCAACTGCATTGCAGCTCATCACGGTGATGAAGAACCGCGCAGCGTGGAAGCTGTGTTGGTTTCGGCGGCAGATGCTGTTTCAGCAGCACGTCCGGGTGCTAGAAGAGAAACACTGGAAAATTACTTGAAGCGGCTGACCAAGCTTGAAGAAATTGCAGAATCCTTTGATGGTGTTGAAGACTGCTTTGCTATTCAGGCTGGACGTGAAATCCGCGTTATGGTTAAACCAGAAAAACTGGATGAAGCCGGCTGTGTGCTTTTGGTTCATGACATTGTCAAACGAATTGAATCCGAGCTGGAATATCCGGGACAAATCAAAGTTGTCGTCATTCGGGAAACCCGGATGATAGATTATGCAAAATAACAATGAATATAAATCCCTTGCCGTTTAACGGCAGGGGATTTTTTGAAAAAATAAAAGAAAATAGAAAAAAGTGAAAAAAAGACTTGCCAAAGAGGTTACTCTATGGTAGAATACTTTTTGTCGGAACGAGAGAGGTTCCGAAATATGAATGGCCTCGTGGTGTAGCGGTTTAACATGTCGCCCTGTCACGGCGAAGATCGTCGGTTCAAATCCGATCGAGGTCGCCATATTTGCTCAGGTAGCTCAGTCGGTAGAGCAGGGGACTGAAAATCCCCGTGTCGGCGGTTCAATTCCGTCCCTGAGCACCACAATCATGCGGAAGTAGCTCAGTGGTAGAGCATCACCTTGCCAAGGTGGGGGTCGCGAGTTCGAGTCTCGTTTTCCGCTCCATATTTATGGCGGCATAGCCAAGCGGTAAGGCAGAGGTCTGCAAAACCTTCATCCCCAGTTCGATTCTGGGTGCCGCCTCCATATTTTTTTTCGTCATGCCGAGGTGGCGGAACTGGCAGACGCAACGGACTTAAAATCCGTCGGTTAGAAATAACCGTACCGGTTCGATTCCGGTCCCCGGCACCAATTCAACAATACATTGCTGTGAGCACCGTGCCAGTTATATGGGCATGAGTCCCTTGCAAATGATCAAAAGGTTTGGATGAAGATCCAAACCTTTTTTGTAATTTCTTGTATTTTATCATATAATATAGAAATGGCGGTCTGTATGGAAGAATACAAATACAAAGTATCGGATTTTGAAGGGCCGTTGGATTTGCTCTTATATTTAATCGAAAAAAATAAAGTCGATATTTACAATATTCCTATTGTCGAGATTACAGATCAGTTTAATGCGTATGTAACGCAAATTGATGCGTTTGATGTCAATTATGCCAGTAAGTTTTTTGTCATGGCAGCGACGCTGCTGCAAATCAAATCACGGCTGCTTCTTCCTAAAATGCCTAAGGCAAAAGAAGAAGAGGAAGAAGATCCGAAGGAAGCATTGGTACAGCAGCTTGTTGAATATAGACGCATGAAACAAATTTCAGCTGTCATGGGCGGTTTGTGGGATGAACGAAGTCATATGCTGGGACGGGAACGAACGCCTCTTGCATATGAACCGCAGTTTTCCGGGATGATTGAAACGGCTGCATTATACCACGCGTTTCGGCTGGTGTATCAGTCTCTGCAGCAAAAAAAGCCTGTGGAAATTCATATTCAGCAGGAAATTTACAGTGTAGAAGAATGCATGCAGCGTGTCGCCTACATGCTGCGGCAAACAGCAGGAACAACGGCTGTTGAGACCATATTTCGCGCATGCCGTTCCAAAATGGAATTGGTTGTCACCTTTTTAGCTGTATTGGAAATGCTGAAATTAGGGCAGTGCCACACGGTGGCAGAAGGAGAGGATGGAAATGCCGTCGCCTTGCGATACACACCAAGTTGAAAACATGGAGCCGACAGCCGTATTGGAAGCATTGCTTTTTCTAAGCGGTCAGCCGATGAAGATAGCTGAAATTGCAGCGCATACCGGATGGAGTTCCAGTCAAATTCAACAGATAGCGCAGGCGTTAAAAACGTCTTTGGCGGCAGCTGGCCATGGCCTGACGGTGCTGCGCGTAGCCGGCGGCTATCAGCTGGTGACGAAGCCGTGCCTTTTTGAAGCTATTCAATGGGTGCGGACCGGGACGACGGAATTGTCTCCTATGGCGTTGGAAGTATTGGCGATTGTCGCTTTTAAGCAGCCTATTACGCGTGCTGAAATCGAAAAACTCCGCGGCGTATCGTCTGAGCGGATTTTGACATCGCTGGTACAGCAAGGGCTGGTTATTGATTTGGGACGGAAAGACAGTCCGGGCCGTCCTATTTTATACGGGACATCGGCGTATTTTTTGGAATGCATTGGCATGGATTCGCTGGCTGATTTGGCAGCCCATGTTCCGGAAAGCAGTACGGAAACACTACAGTCGGCACAGCTGACACGGGAACTGGAATCGACAACAAACAAGGGGGAAACAGATGGAAAGGCTACAGAAAGTAATGAGTAACTGCGGTGTCGCGTCACGCCGCGCATCGGAACAGATGATTTTGGATGGCCGTGTTCGTGTCAACGGTGTTGTTGTTCGTGAACTGGGCACCAAAGTAGATCCGGATAAGGACATCGTCCTTGTCGATGGACAGCGGTTGGAAATGCAGCCTAAGCATTACTATTTATTTAATAAACCTAAGGGTGTAATTACGACATCCAGTGATGACCAGGGCCGGACGACGGTCATGGATTATTTCAAAAAGGAAAAAGACCGTATTTATGCCGTTGGCCGTTTGGACCAAAATACGGAAGGGCTGCTCATCATGACCAATGATGGGGAACTGGCCAATATTTTGATGCATCCGAGCAAAATGGTCGATAAGACCTATGAAGTAAAAGTCAAAGGACGTATTGCGGATTCGGTATTGCAGCATTTGGCGGATGGTGTAGAATTAAAAGATGGCATGACGGCTCCTGCAGATGTATATTACATTGGCTTTGATGGCCGCAGCGGTATTACGACTATTGAAATTACGATTCATGAAGGACGCAATCGGCAAGTGCGCCGCATGATGGAATATTTTGGCTTCCAAGTGCATAATCTGCGGCGTGTGCAGTATGCGTTTTTGACGCTCAGCGGCGTAAAGCGTGGTGCCTATCGCAGCTTAACAGCTGAAGAAGTAGCAGAATTATATAAATATAAGTAAGGCGGCATGACTATGGGCAAAAACGTCATTGTCATCGGTGCCGGCGCGGCCGGCATCATGGCGGCACTGGCAGCAGCCGAAGCAGGCGCAGCTGTGCAACTATTTGAAAAAAATAATATTGTAGGCAAAAAAATGGGCATTACTGGGAAAGGACGCTGCAATTTGACCAACGCCTGTACGATGGACGAATGCATTGCCCATACACCGGGGAACGGCCGTTTTTTATACAGCGCGTACGGCCAGTTTACCAATGAAGATTTGCTGCAGAAACTGCACGCGTGGGGGCTGCTGACCAAAGTAGAACGGGGCGGACGCGTATTTCCACAGTCCGACAGTGCGATTGAAGTGCGGAAACTGTTTTACAGCCGTCTGCGAATTGCCGGCGTCGCGCTGCATTTGGAAGATGCTGTAAAAGCAGTCCATCAGTGGGATGACCGCGTTGCTGTGCAGGCAGCTTCCGGAACTTACGAAGGCGATGCCTGCATTATTACGACGGGAGGCATGTCGTATCCTGTTACCGGCTCTACAGGTGACGGTTATGGGTTTGCTAAAAGCTTGGGCCACAGCATTACACCGGTCAAACCGTCTCTGATTCCGTTTACGACGGCAGATACGTGGCCGCATACGTTGTCCGGCATGGCCCTTCGGAATATAGAAGCATCCTTGTGGAAACGGGGAAAAAAGCTGGCTTCCCAATTTGGCGAAATGCTTTTTACGCATTTTGGCGTATCCGGCCCGATTATTTTGATGCTCAGCACGACGGCAGCCCATAAAAAACAATGTGTTTATCCAATGCAGCTGCGCATCAATCTGAAACCGGCATTGTCTAAAGAAAAACTAGATCAGCGCATACAGCGCGATTTTCAAAAATACATACGCAAAGAAGTAGAAAATGCCATGAAGGACCTGCTGCCGCAGCGGCTCATACCCGTTGTTTTGGAACAAGCCGGTATCGATGTGCATCTGCCTGTCAATCAACTGTCCAAAGAACAGCGCCAGGATTTGGTTGACACGCTGCAGGCATTGTCGCTGACGATTACAGGTACCCGTCCGATAGAAGAAGCTATTGTTACGGCTGGCGGCGTATCTGTCAAAGAAATTAATCCCAAAACGATGGAATCCAAAATTACACCGCATATCTATTTTGCTGGTGAAGTTATGGATATTGATGCCTTTACAGGCGGCTACAATTTACAAGCTGCCTTTTCCACTGGCTATGCAGCCGGAAAAGCAGCGGCAAAGGAGAGTGAATCATGGGAAAATTAACAGTTGCTATTGACGGGCCGGCCGGCGCGGGCAAAAGCAGTGCGGCCCGTCTGGCTGCAGGCAGAGTACAGTATTTGTATATCGATACAGGTGCAATGTACCGAGCCATTACATGGGCTGTTTTGCAGCACCATGTTGATATAACAGACGAACAAGCCGTAGGTTCCTTTATTCAAGACTTGACAGTACGATTGGAACCGTTGGCAGATACGTGCCGTGTATACGTAAATGATATAGAAGTTACGGATGAAATTCGCACGCAAACCATATCTTCTCACGTATCTTCTGTTGCAGCTCTTGCAGTAGTAAGGCAAAAACTGGTACAATTACAGAGAGACATGGCCAAACAGGGCGGCGTCATTTTGGATGGACGCGATATTGGAACGGTGGTACTGCCGAATGCAGATATTAAAATTTTTCTGACAGCGTCTGTTCATTCCCGGGCGGTGCGCCGCTATTTGGAAATGCAGGCCAAAGGAAGCAGCGAAACGCTGGAAGAAATTGAAAAGAGCATTGCTGCAAGGGATTACCAAGACTCGCATCGTGCTGTGTCACCGCTTAGACAGGCTGCTGATGCCATGCTTCTCGATAACAGTGAATTGAATTTGGAAGAAACTGCCGATGTTATTACCGATTTGATTCGCCGCAAAGAGCAATGAGAGATTTTACGTATAAAATTATCCGCTGGATATTTAATTTCGTCACCTACACACTCATCGGCATGAAGGTTTACGGCGAAGAACATATTCCAGATAAAGGACCTTTCATTATCGTCTGCAATCATGCCAGCTATTTTGACCCGCCATTGGTAGGTACTGCTGTGCGGCATCATTTAATTCACTTTATGGCCAAAGAAGAACTCTTTCGTAATCCGCTGATGAATTGGTTTCTGCGCTATGTACATACTTTTCCGGTTCACCGCGGCCGTATTGACCGCCGGGCTATTATGGAATCATTCCGTGTCCTCAAACAGGGAGAAGTATTGGGAATTTTTCCGGAAGGCACAAGCAAAGACCAGGGAATTTTGGGCAAATTCCACGATGGATTTGCCGGCATCGCCATGAAGGCCGGCGTGCCCGTACTGCCAGCGGCGGTTATTAATTCCCGGCCTCTTCCTAAAAAGAAAGGCCCGGTCTGCGTTGTTTTTGGCGAACCTGTTATGCCGCCGCAGGGAATGCATGCCGATAAGGAAGAAGTCAAAGCATTTACAGACGAAATTCGCAATATAGTCTTAGCTATGCTAAATCAGTATGGAGAAATGAAACGATGAGAGTAACAATAGCAGATGCCTGTGGATTTTGTTATGGTGTGCGGCGTGCCGTGGACATGGCTGCCCATGCCACAAAGGGTACGAAAACATTGGGACCTATTATTCATAATCCCCAGGTAGTATCCCGCTTAGCGGCACAAGGCATAGAGCCGGTCGATTCACTGGACGAAATTCAGGCAGGAGAAACCGTGCTGATTCGTTCACATGGCGTAGGTCCGGCAGTATATGTAGAAGCTGAAAAAAAAGGACTGCATATCGTGGATGCGACCTGTCCTCATGTCAAAAAAGCACAGCAAGACGCAAAAAAAATTGTAGAACAAGGCAAAAAATTGATTATTATAGGCGAAAAAGCTCATCCAGAGGTAATTAGTATTTCACAATGGGGGGCAAATCGTGCTATTATAATAGATAGGGAAAAAGAAGCAGAAGAAATTCTGCCGGCAGATTCCCTGGGAGTCGTCGTACAGACGACATTCTCGCAAGAGCAATTCAAACGCATTGCTGCCGTGTTGCAGACCAAGACAAAAGACTTGGATGTGCACATGACTATCTGCACGGCGACGCAGCAGCGACAAAATGCAGCCATCGCACTGGCCAAAACCGTAGACGCCATGATTGTCGTAGGAGGCAAAAACAGTGCCAATACCAGACGTCTGGCACAAGTGTGCAAAGAACAGGGTTGCCCTACATATCACGTTGAAACAGCAGCTGAATTAGAGACGGCGGCGTTTCGTGGTATGAATCATATAGGCATTACAGCCGGCGCTTCCACGCCGGATTGGATAATACAGGAGGTTGTTGAGATTATGGAAAATTTGCAAGCTGAAGGCACAGAAGTAATGAGTGAAGAATTGTTGGACAAGTATGATTATGAAGAAAATCCAAAGAAAGGTGACGTTGTAAAAGGCACGGTTATTTCTGTGAATGATGATGCTGCCTATGTTTCCATCGGTACGAAAGCAGAAGCTATCCTGCCGAAAAAGGAAATGGCTGTTCCCGCTCCGGAAAAAGCCAGTGATTTTGTCAAAGTTGGCGACGAACTGACAGTAGAAATTGCCAATAACATTAAAGAAGAAGGCGCTATTGTCGTTTCCCTCGTAAAAATGAAGAAAGTCGAAGACTGGAAAGAAGTCCGTGATGCATTCGAAAACGATCAGCTCGTTGAATGCGTAGGTAAAGAAACGAACAAAGCAGGTCTTGTTGTTTCTATTAAATCGCTTCGCGGCTTTATTCCTCTTTCCCAGGGCGATGTCAAATTTGTTAAATCCTTGGATTATCTCGTAGGTCAGACTTTCCAGGTAAAAGTTATTGATATTGACGAACATAAAAACCGTCTTGTCCTTTCCCGCAAAGCTGTTTTGGAAGCAGAACGCGAAGCTAAACGCGAAGAAGCTTTGAAACACATTGCCGAAGGCGTAGAAATCGACGGCACAGTAGTCAAAATCATGCCGTACGGTGCGTTTGTTGATTTGGGCGGCGTAGAAGGCCTTCTCCACATTTCTGATATTTCTTGGAAACGCATCAGCTCTGTAGATGCAGTTCTCAAAGTCGGTGAAACCGTACACGTTTTGGTACAGAAATTTGACCAGGAACGCAATCGTATTTCCTTATCCTTGAAAGCACTGCAGAAAAACCCGTGGATTGCAGCAATTGAAAAATTTGAAGTCGGCGATATTGTCAAAGGCGAAGTTAAAAAATTGCTTCCTTTCGGCGCTATTCTTGCTATCGATCCGGAACTGCAGGGTCTTCTCCATGTATCTGAACTGACAGAAAAACGCGGCGCTGTCGTTAAAGATTTGGTCAACATCGGTGACGTTATGAACGTTAAAATCATCGGCATTGATACAGACAAAAAGAAAATTTCTTTGAGCGTCTTGGCTATTCAGAAAGATGAAGAAGAAAAAGAAGTAAAGAGCTATTTGGAATCCAACCAGGATGAAGCTAGTGCTACCATTGGTGACGCTGTAGAAGAAGATAAATAATTTTTCGTAAAAAAGAGGATAGCCGGCGTGTACCGGTTATCCTTTTTTCGTCTTATGAGGAAAGGAAATAAGCTTATGTATAAACCGTTAGTAGCTGTCGTAGGCCGACCGAATGTCGGCAAATCGACATTATTTAACGCCATTGTCAAAAAACGTATTTCCATTGTCGAAGACATCCCCGGCGTGACGCGGGACCGCATTTATTTTGACGCAGAATGGCTCGGCCAGGAATTTACCATGATTGATACAGGCGGCATTGAATTTGTCGATTCGGACAATCATATTTTTACGAGCATGCGGTATCAGGCAGAACTGGCTATTCGTGAAGCGGATGTTATTTTGTATGTCGTAGACGGCAAAGCAGGCATTCAGCCCCAGGATGAAGATATTGCTCATATTCTTCGCTCGTGCGGCAAACCGGTATTGCTGGTTGTCAACAAAATCGATAGTGTAGAACAGGAAATGAACATATATGAATTTTATAATCTAGGTCTGGGAGATCCGATTGGCGTATCGGCTGTCAATCTAATGAATTTGGGTGATTTACTCGATGAAGTATTGAAACATATCAAATCAATTCCTGTTGTAGAAGAAGATGACGAAACGATTCATATTGCCCTTGTCGGCCGGCCGAATGTCGGCAAATCCTCTCTTACGAATGCCCTGCTGGGCCAGGAACGCGTGATTGTCAGCAACATGCCGGGTACGACGCGGGATTCGATTGATACGCATTGGAATTATGACGGCTCTAAGTTTGTGCTGATTGACACGGCTGGCATGCGCCGCAAATCTAAAATCGATATTCCTGTAGAACGGTACAGTGTCGTCCGAGCCCTGCGCGCTGTAGATCGCTCTGATGTCGCCGTGTTGGTATTGGACGCTGTAGAAGGCGTGACCGAACAGGATAAAAAAATTGCCGGCTACGTGCACGAAGCCGGCAAAGGATGCATCATTGTCGTCAATAAATGGGATTTGATTACTAAAGACAGCAAGACAAGCCAGAAATTTGAAGAAGATATTCGCCGTGAATTGGCATTTCTGCAGTACGCGCCGATTCTTTTTGCGTCCGCACTGACAAAGCAGCGTGTCAACCGCTTGGCCGATATGGTAAAATTTGTTTCAGAACAGCAGCACATGCGTGTTTCCACCAGTGTCCTTAACGAATTGATTGAAGATGCGCAGCTGACCAATCCGCCTCCGGCTAAAGGCGGCAAGTTGTTGAAGATTTACTATATGACCCAGGCTTCGGTACAGCCGCCGACATTTATTTTATTTGTCAATGAACCACAGCTTATGCATTTTTCTTATCTCCGTTTTTTGGAAAACAGGCTGCGTGAAACCTTTGGTTTTGAAGGCACGCCGATTCGTCTTATTTTGCGGGGAAAGAAAGATGGTGATTCATTATGATGGGTATTGCGCTTCTTCTTTTGGCATACGTGGCTGGCTCGTTGCCGAGCGGGCTGGTTATTGGCAAGGCATTTTTCCATAAAGACCCGCGTGACTATGGAAGTCATAATACGGGGGCAACCAATTCGTACCGCGTATTCGGTGCTGCCGGCGGCTTGATGGTCTTGATTTTGGATGCAGGCAAGGGCATGTTGGGTGTCTATCTGGGACAACAGGCCGGTGCTATGATGGTCCCGGAATACCAAATTTATATGATGATTTTGGGCGGCTTGCTGGCACTTGTCGGTCATTCCTGTTCATTGTTTCTGCATTTCAAAGGCGGCAAGGGCGTTGCGACCGGTTTGGGCATTATTTTGTTTTTAGCGCCTTGGGAAACGCTCATCGTATTTGCCGTTTGGGCCGTTATCGTGGCGTTGACGCGTATTGTATCGCTCGGCTCGATTGTAGCAGCTGTGCTGGTGCCGATTACGATGTATTTCTTTGCCGAACCCATGCCGGTTACCCTTTTCGGCTTATTGGCAGCCATCTTGGTCGTAGTGCGGCATAAAGATAATATTATCCGCCTGATGCAGGGCAAGGAATTAAAAGTAGAACGCATTAAAAAATAAGCAGTACTGATAAAGCCATAAACAAGTAATTTTTTTACTGTTTATTATTTGATATGTCTTGAAAAACGTGTATAATGATTGTGTACGAGCAGGTGATTATGTGAGAATCATATCCGGCAGTGCAAAAGGAAGAATATTGAAATCGCCGAAAGGCATGCTGACACGTCCTACATTGGACAGGACAAGGGAAAGCCTTTTCAATATTTTGGCAAATGACGGGCTGGAAGGCGCAAATATACTGGATATATTTGCCGGAACAGGCGCTTTGGGGCTGGAAGCCTTGAGCCGCGGTGCTGCCAGTGGCGTGTTTATTGACCACTATACGCAGCAGCTTATTAAGCAAAATGCTGCAGCATGCGGCGTCAGCAGCCAATGTGAAGTGCTGCGCATGGAAGCAGCCAAAGCATTGGCGCATTTGCAGGGGCGGCAGTTTGATTATATTTTTGCTGATCCGCCGTATAATAAGAATTTGGTGAACAATACAATTGCTTTAATATGTCAATACGATTTGCTGGCACCGCATGGACTTCTACTCATGGAACGCAGCAAGGACGAAGATATAGCTGATAGCCCTTTGTATGAGATCATCAGAGAGAAGGCCTATGGGAAAGACACGCGAATTACCTTTATCCGTAGGCAGCAGGGAGGAAAATAAGGTATGCGAATCGGAATTTGTCCAGGAAGTTTTGATCCAGTCACCAATGGACATATTGATATATTTGAACGAGGCAGTAAGTTAGTAGATAAGTTGATTATCGCTGTATTTGAAAATCCGGCAAAAAAACCGTTGTTTACAATGGAAGAAAGGGAAACCATGCTGCGTGAAACAACAAAGCATATTCCCAATATAGAAGTTGTCAGTTTTCACGGACTTTTGAACGAATACGCTATGGAACATGGCGCAACTGTTATCATTCGGGGCCTGCGCGCTCTCAGTGACTTCGAATATGAATTCCAGCGGGCACTGCTCATGAAAAAAGTGGAACCGGATATTGAAACGGTATTTATCATGACAAGTACCCAGTATTCATATATCAGTTCGACGGGTATTCGTGAATTGGCCTGCTTCGGCGGCAAACTGGACGGCATGGTACCGGATTATGTGGAAACAAGATTGAAAGAAAAATTCAAGGACAAATACGACGTATAGAGGTGGAAGACATGAATTCAGATAAATTATTGGAAGATTTGGAAAGCTTGGTAATGAATGCCTCAAAGGTGCCTTTTACCAACAAAAAAATGATTGAAGAAGAAGAGCTGCTTCAAATTATTGATGATTTGAAAGAATCAATGCCTACAGAATTGGAACAATCCAAAAAAGTATTGGCAGAAAAAGAAAAAATCATTGCTGACGCACAGCATCATGCCGACAGCATGGTGGCACAGGCAAAAGATTATATTGCTAAATTAACAGAAGAAAGTGAATTAGTTCGCCAGGCTCAGGAACATGCCAATCAGATTATTTTGAATGCCAACCAGTCATCAGAAGAACTTAAAAGCAGTTCCATTACGTACGCCGGTGATGTCCTTAAATATGTGGAATCGACATTGGAAAAAACATTGTCCAGCATTAAACAAAACCGCGACAGCCTGCTTTCTTCCAACAAATCGCAAGATACAAATAAACAATAAGAAAGTTAGCGGCAAGATAATAGAAGGGGCTGTCAGAACGACAAGCCCCTTTCGTATTCGTTTGGCTTTTGTCGAGACCATTTGCAGCAGTAGGCAAGAGGATATATCTGCAGCATACGAACATAAAAAAATTGGTGATGAACGACAGGTAAAAAAGGGGCTGCGCATCAGGAAAAATCCTTCATGCGCGAGTCCCTTATTTTTAAGTTATGCAGACGATAGAGGCAGTGCAGCTTATCGCTTGCAGCATCAGGAGGAAGAGAATGTACGAAGAGATAAAAGAAATTACGTCACGGGATAACCAATGGGTAAAACTGGCTTGTGCCGTAAAACAAAAAAAAGGCCGCCAAACACAGCAGCGGGTTTTTGTAGAAGGACTGCGTTTAGTGAGTGATGCCATGGCAACAGGCATTCATGATGGGATTTGTTTTGTATCTCCTAAGGGAAAAGCGCATGAAGAATTTGCCGCTTTGTATGAAGAGGGCCGCCGTTTGGATTGGACTTTCTTTTTGGTAACAGACAGCGTATATGATAAAATAAAGGATACCAAGACGCCGCAGGGGATTGCGGCGCTGCTTCCTTTTTTTGCCTATGATTTGGAAAGCCTGCCGGCTGTTGCGCCGGATAAAGTGGTATTGTATCTGCGGGCTGTTCAGGACCCGGGTAATCTCGGCACGATTATTCGCACGGCGGCAGCTGCCAACGCAGGAGCCATCCTTCTCAGCGAAGACAGTGTAGACGTGTATAATGACAAGACCATTCGCAGTGCCATGGGAGCTGTTTTTAAAGTACCTATTGTACAGCATGTGACAGACGAAGAATTGGATGCGTTTTGCGCGGATGAAGACCGCCTTGTATACGGTACGGCGGCGCAGGGAACTGTATCGTATGTGCATGCCGATTACAGCCGGCCTGTCATTTTGGCTTTTGGCAATGAAGGCAGCGGTTTAGGCGAAGACTTTTTGTCCTGCTGTGATGATGTGCTGACAATCCCTATGCGCAGTGATACAGAATCACTCAACTTGTCTATGTCTGTCGGGATTGTTTTGTATAAAGCATGGGAAAGCAATGGATTTCGGGAGTAAACGATGAAAGATATATCGACGATTTTAGAAGCGTATAAACAAGGTAAATTGTCACTGCATGATGCGGTATCTGCCGTGCAGGAACAAGCCGGCAGCGTGCAGAATTTGGGATTTGCCAATCTGGATTTGCAGCGCCAGCAGCGCTGCGGCTTTCCGGAAGTCGTGTATTGTGCCGGCAAGACAGTCAGCCAGTCTGCAGATATTTTGCGCCTTCTCATGAAAAAATATGACAATGTCATTGGCACGCGGGCAGATAAAGCCGTATATGATATGCTGGCTCCGGATATTGCGGCGGTACAGTATGATGAACTGGCTCATATGGTATACCAATGGAATGATAAGACCGTACAAAATGGAGACCGTGTGATTGCCGTCATTACAGCCGGAACCAGTGATATCCCTGTAGCAGAAGAAGCGGCCCTGACGGCGCAGATTATGGGAAACACGGTGCAGCGGATTTACGATGTCGGCGTTGCCGGTATCCACCGTCTTTTAGCGCGCAGCGAAGAAATACGGCAGGCCAATGTTTGTATTGTTGTGGCCGGTATGGAAGGCGCGTTGGCCAGCGTGGTCGGCGGCTTGGTAGACAAGCCGGTTATTGCCGTGCCGACGAGTATTGGCTACGGTGCCAATTTTCACGGTTTGTCAGCCCTGCTTGCCATGCTGAACAGCTGTGCAGCCGGTGTAGCCGTCGTCAACATTGACAATGGATTTGGCGCAGGCCGCATGGCTGATGCAATCAATCGAATGAGGTGAGGTAATGGAATCGCTTTGGCAGATAGAGGCCAATATTGATGATATGAATCCGCAGTGCATGGAATATGTATTCAAACGGCTCCTGGATTTGGGCGTCAATGATGTCTGGGCAGTGCCGATTATGATGAAAAAATGCCGTATGGCATCGATGCTCTGCATCTTGTGCCGCAAAGAACTGGTAGAAAATGCTGCCGCCATTGTGTTTGCCGAAACCACATCGATTGGCATGCGGTATTTTCCGGTCCAGAGGACGATTTGTGAACGCACGGTACAGGTAGTCCATGTGGATGGAGAAGACATACACTGTAAAATTTGTTCTCACGACGGCAGTATTACCAATATTTCTGCTGAATACGAGGACTGCCGCCAGGCGGCTGTCAAGACCGGCATTCCCCTCAAGGAATGGCAGCGGAAAGCAAAGGAAGAGGCATATACGATTTATGGATAACCTATTACAAAAACGAGTTGCCCAATTTAAAAGGGCATTGGCAGAAGCAAACATTCGCTGCAGCCGCGAAAAAGCGATCAACTATGGGCATCAGCTCCATTGTGCCAGCGGCAGTGACGAGGCAACTGTCAACATATACCATGGCAAGAAAGGATTTTCTGTCGTGGTCCAAGGCAAAGAATCGCCCTTTAAGCATACCGTAGAAGCACTGGCTCAAGGTGCGCCTGCCCCTAAAGAACAGGCTGTTTCCAACGCGGCGATGGACGGGCTGCATCCAGCCGGTATTCCCTGCTGGATGGGCTGTGATGAATCTGGAAAGGGGGATGTGTTTGGCCCGCTTGTAGGAGCTGCCTGCCTGATTACCAAGGAAGAAGAAGGCAAGCTGCGGAATTTGGGTGTCTGCGACAGCAAAATGCTTACAGATACCAAAATTGCCGCGTTGGCAGAAAGTATTCGGAAGATGATTGGTGACCGCTGTATTGCGACTGTATTGATGCCCAGGGAATATAATACACAGTACCATGAACTCAAAAAACAGCATAAAAATTTGAATCATTTACTGGGACGTCTTCATGGAGAAAACATTTGCCGCCTATTGTCAAAATACGAATGTCCATGTATAATAGTCGATAAGTTCGGAAAAGAAGAATATGTTCTTCAGGCACTTGGCAGTGCGGCAGTATCTCATCAGGTTATACAAGTTCCCAAAGGAGAACGGGATACGGCAGTGGCCGCTGCGTCTATATTAGCCCGCAATGGGTTTGTAGAAGCCATGGAGACCTTGTCAAAGCACTATGGCATGCCCTTTCCCAAAGGAGCGTATTTGGGGATTTCCTCGACCATACAGGCTTTTTGCAGTGCCTACGGCAATGAAGCCTTGGCAGAAGTGGGAAAATTGAATTTTAAAAATTTTGATTTTTTACGGTGATATACGACGATGAACAGAGTTATTTTTAATGCCGATGATTTCGGTATTCACACCGAAGTCAATCATGCAGTCATAGAAGCATATGAAAATGGTGTGCTGCGCAGCACGTCTTTGCTGGCATCCGGCCCGGCTTTTGATGAAGCCGTGACGCTAGCTAAACGATGTCCCGGCTTAGGAATTGGCATTCATTTGTGTTTAGTAGGAAGCCTGCCGACCATTCTTTCTCCCAGAGAAGTACCGACGCTGGTTGATGCTGACGGTCTTGTACCGGAAAGTTACGTTCCCTTTGTCAAAAAAGTCATGGAAGGACACCTTGATTATGAACAAGTCTACCGTGAATTGGATGCACAAATGGAAAAAATCATGGCGCAGGGACTGAACATTACCCATGTAGACAGTCATCAGCATATGCATATGCTGCCGCCTATTTGGGCTATTGTACAAACATTGATGAAAAAATACGGCCTGCATCGGCTGCGCGTGCCGCGGGAACCCTATCTGTTTAAGGTATTTTCCGCAGGACCGGTCCGTGTCATGGGCCGCAATGGCCTGACGTTTTTGGCACAGAAAGCTATGGCAGATGTCAAGCGGCTGCGGTTTACAACGACGGATTATTTTTGGGGAATGGTAGACGGCGGCAATATGAATGTCAACAATCTGGCGTATATTTTACAACGCATGCCCTTTGGCGTACATGAAATTATGATGCATCCCGGCTGTAGTACAGCAGCCCTTTCGCAGGTTTTTTCCTGGGGATATCATTGGGAAGACGAGCTGCATGCTTTACTGTCGCCGACGACAAAAAAACTAATGAAAGAACGTCATATAGAACCGATTCATTTTGGAATGCTGCCGTAATACTAAAAACGGGGGAGGAATACATATGAATATATTAGTAACAGGCGGGGCTGGTTTTATCGGCTCACATTTGACAGACGGTCTGATTGCAGAAGGACATCATGTCATCATTATTGATAATTTGAGCACAGGCAGCCGTAAGAATCTCAATCCCAAGGCCGTTTTTTATGAAGAAGATATTCGTCATGCAGAAGCGCTGGATCGTATTTTTGCTAAAGAAAAGATCCAAATTGTTTTTCACGAAGCGGCACAGACGCTGGTTCCCTATTCGATGGAACATCCTAAAGAAGATGCGGAACTCAACATTATGGGACTGATTAACGTATTGGATATGTGCCGCAAATACCATGCAGAAAAAATTATCTTTTCTTCTTCTGCAGCGGTATATGGAGACAACCTGCATGTTCCCTTGAAGGAAGACCAGCCGCTCATGCCGACATCGTTTTACGGCCTGACTAAAGTCACTGCTGAAAAATATATTCAGATGTATCATGATGTATTTGGCCTTTCCTATGCAATTCTGCGGTATTCCAACGTCTATGGAGAACGGCAGGGCAGTCATGGCGAAGGCGGTGTTGTCTATGTCTTTTCAAAAGCCTTGGCCCAGGGAAGGGATTTGACCATTTATGGTGATGGAGAACAATCCCGCGATTTTATTTATGTCAAAGACGTTGCCAGAGCGAATATAAAAGCCATGGATGCATCTGTTCCATCGGGGATTTATAATGTAAGCACGGCGATTGAAACAACAATTAATGCGCTGAAAGAAATTCTTTTGTATTTTTCACGAGTTCCTGTTCAAGTTTCGCATGCCGAAGCCCGCAGCGGTGATATTTATCGTTCAGCCTTGGATAATACCGCTGCTAAACAAGTGCTGCAGTGGAAACCGGCGACCAAGCTCTTGCCAGGACTGCAGGCAACGTATTCCTATTTTGTAGAGGAGGAATCGTAATGAAAGACGCAAAAGAGGAAAAAAACTATCGATTTTATTTGGTACGCGAAGACATTCTTCCGGAAGCGATAAAAAAGACAATTAGAGTAAAAGAAATCCTGAAGCATCATCAAAAAAAGACAATTAACGAAGCTGTGCATATGATGAATTTGAGCCGCAGCGCGTATTATAAGTACAAAGACTACGTCTTTCCATTTTATGATGTTACGCAGGGTAAAATTGTCACCATTGCCATTATGATTCTGGACAAACCGGGTGAATTGTCACAAGTACTGAATACCATAGCCAGCAGCAACGGCAGTATCCTGACAATTAACCAGGGAATTCCGCTGCAGGGCATGGCTGATGTCAGCGTATCGATTGAAACGAAAGAAATGAAAGAATCTATTGATGATTTAATCAAAAAACTGGAAAAGCTGTCCGGTGTCAGCAAAGTAGAAATTATTGGACAAGCTTAAATACTATCGTACTATATGGTGAGGGGGAAACGAAATGAAAGAAGTATCAATTGCATTGTTGGGATGCGGTACCGTAGGCAAGGGCGTCATTGATTTGTTGGCTATGAACGGCCCCAGTATTGAAGAACAGCTGAATACTAAAATCAATATTAAACGCGTTCTTATCCGGGATATGCCGAAGTATGAACAAATGGATTTGCCGAAAACCATTCAACTGACGACAGACTTTGCCGACATTATCAATGATGACGAAATTGAAATTGTCGTTGAAGTCATGGGCAGTGCCGATTTTGCCAAAGACTGCATTGAACAATGCTTCAAAAAGGGGAAAAGCGTTGTCAGTGCCAACAAAGATTTGATTGCAGATTACGGTATTCCGCTGCTGAAATTATCGAAAGAACACAATGTTGATTTTCAATTTGAAGCCAGCGTAGCCGGCGGCATTCCGATTGTACGGCCAATGTATTCGTCCCTCAACAGCAACCGGATTGAAGAAATCATCGGCATCATGAACGGCACGACCAATTATATCTTGTCCAACATGACAGAAACGGGCATGTCGTATGAAGATGCCCTGAAGGGCGCCCAGGAAAAAGGGTATGCCGAAGCAGATCCGACCAATGATGTCAGCGGCTATGACGCAGCCCGCAAAATCGCTATTTTAGCAACTTTGGGATTCCATTCTGCTGTTACATTCAACGATGTCAATGTAGAAGGTATCGAAACGATTGCTAAGGAAGATATTCAGCATGCAACGGAAATGGGATATGTCATTAAGCTGCTGGCGATTGCCCGACAGGATGAAGAAGGTATTACGCTGAACGTTCATCCGAGTTTTATCCGCAAAGGCCATCCGCTGGCCAATGTCGGCGGTGCCTATAATGCTGTCTATGTACGCGGCAACTGCGTAGGCGATATTATGATGTACGGTCAGGGAGCCGGTTCCTTGCCTACTGCCAGTGCTGTCGTCAGCGATGTCATGAATGTTATTCTTCATTGCAACATCAACATTACAGGCAGTCGTGATTTTGTATGGCATGAAGCCAAACTGAAACCGCAGGCAGATATTTGTGCGCCGTACTACATCCGCATGATTGTCAATAATGCGCCGGGCGTATTGGCCAGTGTATCCCGCCTGCTGGCAGATTATCATATCAGTATTCGTTCCCTGATTCAAAAAGATGAAACGACAGAAATCGCTGAAATCGTTATTTTGATTGACAAGTCACCGGCTGGCTTGGTTGAAGAAGCACTGCGGCGGATTGAATCTCTGCCGAGTGTCCGTAAAGTAGCAAATGCAATTCGCGTTATCGAGGTGTAATGATTATGACAAAACAAATTCATGTACGAGTTCCGGCAACATCCGCTAATATTGGTTCTGGTTTTGATGCCGTTGGCATTGCGCTCAACTTTTTTGATGATTTTTATTTTACAGAGGATGCAGCCAAAACACATATTGATATTGAAATTGAAGGATTAGGGAAGGACTCTATTCCTACTAATTTTAGTGAAAATTTCGTAGGACGGGCCATGAAAGCCGTAGCTATCAAAAATAAAGGTGCTCTTCCCAAGGGCGGTACATTAAAACTGGTCAATGCCATTCCGCCGGCTCGCGGCTTGGGCAGCAGTTCGGCTGCTCTTGTAGGCGGTATTTTGATTGGCAACGCCCTGACCGGCAATAAAATGAACAAGGAAGACATGCTTTCCTTGGCAACGACGATGGAAGGCCATCCGGATAATGTAGCCCCGGCTCTTTTCGGCGGCTTGACCGTATCGATTATGGCAGACGGCAAGACGATGACCAACTCGATTCCGATTGACGATGAACTGTCATTTATCACGGTCAGCCCGGAAATTGAAGTATCGACAGAAAAAGCTCGTGAAGCACTGCCTAAGACCATTGATTACCAAAATGCGGTATTTAATGTCAGCCGCGTCAGCTTCCTTGTTTCTTCGTTGTTTACCAAACAGTATGACCGTATTTTCTTTGGCCTGCAGGACAAACTGCATGTACCGTACCGGATTCGGCTCATTCCCGGCGGCAAAGTCGTCTTAAAAGCAGCAGAAGATGCCGGTGCCTTGGGTGCTACGATCAGCGGCTCCGGCTCGACGTTGATTGCCTTTACTACAGAAAAGGAAGAAGCGATTATGAATGCCATGGTGAATGCGTTCCGCGCACAGGGCATCGAATCGACAGGCCGTATTCTGAAATGCTGCAACCATGGAGCTCAGATTATTGAATGATACAAGATATAAGTCCGCATACCTATCATAACGAATATCGTCCCGTGCCGGTTCAAGAGAACAGCCCTGTTCTTGCGTATCGGGGACGCACTGTTTTGGTTCGCGCTGCCGCAGACAAGACGTTTACCTACCCGACGTACGGTGACCTTGGCTTGACTGAGGACAAAGTGCGCTGGCTCTTTCAAGAAGACCAAACCTCTTATTTTTTGGCATTGGCAGATGTGCCGGAAACGCAGGGATTTACGTATGTGTCTATCAATTTTATGCGTGCGGCGCAGCCGCGGTTTCAAGCATTTGCCGGCGTAACAGGCATGTCCCTGTATTACTGGTATCAAAACCATCAGTACTGCGGCCAGTGCGGCCGTCCCATGCAGCACAGCCCAAAAGAACGCATGATGTACTGTGACCATTGTCATACGATGATGTACCCGCAAATTTGCCCGGCTGTCATCGTTGCTGTGCGCAACGGCAATAAACTGCTGGTGTCCCGATATGCAGGACGGGAATATAAAAAGGCAGCCTTTCTGGCAGGGTTTGCTGAAATTGGCGAAACCATAGAACAGACCGTCCATCGCGAAGTCATGGAAGAAGTAGGCATCCGCGTCAAGAATCTGCAGTTTTATAAAAGCCAGCCCTGGTGTTTTACAGATACGCTGCTGTTTGGCTTTTTCTGCGACTTGGATGGAGAAGATACACTGCGTGTAGACCATAATGAACTAGCCGTGGCACAGTGGGTAGACAGAAACGATTTGCCTGATGACCCGGAAAAAGCAAGCCTTACCATGGAAATGATGACCTTATTTAAAGAAGGTAAATGGTAATGGCAGACAACGGTATATAACCAAAAGCCCGTTTCAGTATCATGCTGAAACGGGTTTTTGAGGTTCTATAATAAATGTTGGGGTCTTGTGGACATCTAGGTTCACAAGACCCCTTATTTTATATAAAATAAGATATATCCAAACCGCATTTCAACTCAACCACCACGAAGAACTGAAAGGAGTATAGATATGTCTCTTTATTATTTTATCGAAAAAAATTTAATTGGGAAGAGGATTTTGTCAAAGAAATTGAAAAATTGGATGCTGGCTTCCTGATTCATCTCCAGTTTCATGCGTCTGCTTCCTGCTGTCCTTATTGCCACAGCCACAAACTTCATATCAAAGACTATCGAAATCAAAAAATCCTG
>ERZ808240.197-NODE-197-length-83554-cov-5.762225_pt1 | contig 83554 bp, 66 predicted proteins | sample MGYA00521084_ERZ808240 | MGnify/ENA primary metagenome ERZ808240 (study PRJEB31516, sample SAMN03275571) | gut metagenome | biome: mammalia-associated habitat; material: feces | host: Papio cynocephalus | place: Kenya | collected 2012-08-06 ...
CTGCGAAAGCGGGAGAGCAGGTCATCGCCGACTTGAAGCGCAGGGCCGCGCGGGAAGACAGGAAGCTGTCGCCCGCGCGGCTCTCGCCGTTTTTGCCCTTAGTGCCTTTAAGGCCTTAAGGACGCTGGGGAGGGGGCTGTCAATATTCGCTGTAGGTGGTGGGGGTATCAACAACCATCATTGTGTCCATGACCATGTCGGTGTCTACCACTGCTGCTTCAGTTGTGTCTGCCAAAGTGTCGTAGTCTACCCCCGACTTTTCAGCCTCTATTGCTCGGCTGGCATCGCCAGATACATCAGACATGGCGAATGACACTCGGGCATTCGTTGTAACCCCGACGTCGCTGAAGTTTTCACGGCACACATCTTTGCCGTCCAGGTCAATGATTGAGAAGCTGGGGCTTTTACCAGCCAGAAGGTTGTCGCTGTTAATGGGAATGATTTCTCCTTCACGGAATGAGATTATCACTTCGTCCTTATTGTTTATTACGCCCCATTTGTCGTCCTTCTCCGCCAGGTAAAGGTCTTGGTGTTTTCCCTTCTTGTCGAAGAGAGCATTGTAGGGCAACAGCCTGTCGTATTTTGCCCGGATTACTGTTTCTCCGTTCAGGTCTTTCAGACCATATGAATCCTCCTGTTGGAAAACTACCATATTGTCATAGACACCGAGATACTGCAGCATGGAGGAGTAGTTCCATGCCCCGATTGTGCAAACGCGCTTACCGGTCTTGTCAAGCACGAAAGCATTGTCACTGCTGTCTGCCGCTATGAGATAACCGTTGACAAACTGTGAACAGCCAGTGTATCCCTTTGTGGAGAACAGGACTTTGCCAGATGTGTCTACGGCGACAAGGTTTGTTGCGGGGGCGTCTAATCCTCCTGTGTATTGGGCCATTATCGCGATGCCATCTTCAGAGAAAAAACTGTAGCAGCTGTCGTATGTCGGCTTTACTACAATCTCTCCCTTTTCGTTTATGAAGCCAAATTTGTTGTCAGTTGTCACAATTATTGCATAGCCGTTGACGAAATTCGAGGCGATTTTTATCGAGCTGTTGAGGGTGGCTATGGTTTCGCATTTGTCGTTGATTACGTTGATGGCCTTGCCCTTTGGCGTGGCGACGGCGATGCCGTTCTCGCTGAACGCCGACGCGCTGACATAGCTCTCCTTGTTGATAGGCTTGGTCACGTTGTCAACGGAGAAATAGTCGTAAAGCCCCTCGTCGTTCTGGACGCAGAATTTGTCGCCGACAATGGCGGAGGGCTGGTTCTTGAACTCATCGCGGTGGATGATTTCGCCGGAGTTCACGTCGACGATGCTCCAGCGGTCGGAGTCTACGAGTTTCACGGCGGCATAGCGGGTCTCGGACTTGTCGCCGGAGAGCAGATTGCATGAGGCCAGTGTGATGACGGCGATGACAGCCGCCGCCCATGCGGTCAGAGTTTTGGTATTAAACATAATCGGTTATTTTGATGGTTTTGGTTCAGTCTGGTTTTGGTCAATGTTTCCTGCTGCAAATATAGTCCTTTTCAGTCATATATGCGTAATTTTTGCATCTGTTTCCGTCAAGTTTTTAGGAGGCGGGTTTGTGAGTTCGGAAAAAAATCGCTAATTTTGCGGCAAACATTTGGAGATGCCGGTTTCGGCATCAACGGGATTTCAAGTCCGGGTAGGGTCACTGATGCCCAGCCCGGGTTAGTTTATATTTTATACGAAAACAAAAACAACCGACAAAATGGCTACATATCTGACACAAGAGGGATATGACAAGAAGATGGCAGAACTGTCCGCACTCGAGGCACAGCGTCCGGCTATCAAGGCTGCCATCGCGGAGGCACGCGACAAGGGAGACCTCTCCGAAAATGCCGAGTATGACGCAGCCAAGGAGGCGCAGGGCATGCTCGAAATGAAGATAGCGAAGCTCAAGGAGCTGATAGCCTCTTCGCGCATCATCGATTCAAGCAAACTCAACACGGAGGAAGTACAGCTGCTCAACACCGTGACCATCAAGAATGCCGCCACGGGAATGACCATGAAATATACCATAGTCACTGAGAGCGAGGGCAACCTGCGCGAGCATAAGCTGGCATCCAACACTCCTATTGCACAGGGGCTGCTGGGGCACCGTGTCGGCGACACGGTGCAGGTGAAGGCTCCTGCGGGCATCATCAACTTTGAAATCGTGAAAATCGAAATCTGAAACATATCAGGGCCATGACCATTTTCTCCAAGATAATCGCCGGCGAAATACCGTGCTACAAGATTGCCGAGGACGAGCAGTTTTTCGCGTTCCTTGACATCAACCCGGTCAACTGGGGGCATACGCTCGTAGTGCCGAAGCGTGAGACGGACTATATATTCGACATCGAGGATGACGAGCTGGCGGCGATGGCGCTTTTCGCCAAGCGTGTGGCGAAGGCTATCCGCAAGGCGCTGCCCTGCCGCAAGGTGGGTGTCGCCGTCCTCGGGCTGGAAGTGCCGCACGCGCACATCCACCTTGTGCCGCTCAAGCAGGAGGGGGACATGAACTTCAGCAAGAAGATAGACAACCCCGACCCGGAAAAGATGAAGCAGATAGCCGCTGCCATAGTGGCTGCCTTCGAATAACGTCGAGGGCGGAGCAAGACAGACATAACAGTAAAAAGGGACTCACCTTCCGGTGTATCCCTTTTGTATTTCCAGCTGTTTCCTGTTGGTGGCGGCTTGTATGCTTGGTTGTCAGCAGTTACAGCCGCTGTTGCCGCAGCCGCCTGCGCAGTCGCCGTCGCTGCAGCTTCCGCCTCCGCAGCCTCCGCAGCAGCCTCCCTTGGGGTGCAGCTCGTCCTCGGTTGCTGGACGCACCATCACTATCTCGCCGTCAAACTTGACGGTCAGGTCGGCAAAGGGGTGGTTGAAGTCCATTGAGACGTGTGTGTCGCCGATTTTCATGACACGGCCCTGCACGCGGTATCCCTCGGAGGTTATCATAGGCACGATAGCGTCCTGCACGATTTCGTCAGCCATTTTGCCGTCGCGCATGAATATCTCTTTTTCGAGCTGCATGACGTGTTCCTCGTCGCGTTTGCCGAAGGCTGCTTCAGGCGGGAGGGTCATGCTGAACTTGTCGCCCTCTTTCATGTCTTTGATTGCGGCGGCGAGCCCGGGTATTATGCCCTCGGTCACGCCGTATACCATTACGTCGGGTGCTTTGGCAGTTGCCTTGAACAGTTCCTCGCCGGTTGCGGCGTCGGCCACTGTGTATGCGAAAGCCACAAACATGCCGTCGCCTACCTTATATTCCTTGTTTCCCATATATTCTTGATGATATTTTCGTTGTCGGTAATTTCAGAACTTGTCACTGCGCCGGGGCGTTGTCGGGGTCTTCCTCCTCTTCAGCCGGCACGGCTGCCGCCTCCTCTTCGTCATCGTCCGCGTCTTCCGGGTGCTTGAGTTCAAACTGCTCGGTGGGTATGACCATGTTGAAGAAGAATTTGTCGGCGACCTTGTTTTTGAGCCTCCGTGCGGTCTCCTCTTCCGGTTCGACCTTCAGTATGTCATACCCTGGGTACTGCTCGAAATCGACAGCAACTGCATTGTATCCCAGCAGCTGGACCATGTCGTATTCGTGTGCCGGGTAGATGACGTACCAGGCGTTTTCCACGTCCTCGCCGGTGCCTGTGCTTTTGATAGCCGCGAGCAGGTTTTCGAGGCGGAACTCCCAGAACTTGGCTCGGTAAGTCTTTTCCTTCTCCTTGAGGGCGTGCACGAGGAATGACATGTGGCGCAGGTCAAATGGGTTGTCGTTGAGCGACAGCTCGGCGTATTTGATGAGCGTGTCCACCTCCTGGCGGGTGTGCTTGGAGCGTGTTTTCAGCGGCGCGGTCTTCTCGTCATACGGCGACACACGGTACGGGTCATAGTCCTCCTGGAACATGTAGCCGAGATAGAGGTAGCGGTATTCCTCGGTGGTCATCACCGTGTCGTTCTTCTCGAAACGCTTCATGAGTTTCGGGAAATAGAAGCGGCTTTTGGGGTTGAGGGTCTCTGCCTTGATTTTGTCGAGGTCTGGGCGTTCCACCTTCACGGTCTTCTTGGCCGGAGAGGCGGACACCTGACGTCCCTGTGCTGCGGCGGTGAAGCAGCCGGCTATCATGACGGCCAGTGCTATGAGTGTTGAGTGCAGTATGCTTGTTTTCATGAGGATAGTCTTGTTAATAGGCATGAGTCGTCATTGTATTTCCCGCGAGACGGCGAGCGCGAGCAGAGCGGCTACACCCGCCATCGCCACGGTTATCACAGTGGGGAAGCCCTTTGCGAGCATGTATCGGAAGAACCGCCCGGTGTGCAGAGCCACGTCCTCTCCCTTGGGTGTGCGAGAGAAGAAGAGCATGCCGGCAAACGCGCCGATTACGGTCAGCAGCACCATAATGCTGTACAGCAGGTGTTCGGCGATGCCGAATGAGAAGGCTGACAGCCCCAGCGCCATGCCTGTTACAGCACCGGCGGTGATGTATGCCGTGCCGCGCCGTTGTGCCTGCAGCACCTGTGGCTGCAACACGGTGACGGCGGTCACGACGAGTGTCATTGCGAGCCATCCGGTGAGTATGACCCCGTTGACTGGCAGCAGCTGGTAGCGTGCGGCATCCTCGGCAAAGCTGATGACGAGCAACGCGAGGTATGACACCACGGGCGCAAGCATCTGCCGGCGCGACATGGTGAGTGCCAACGCTGCCACCCACATCAGACAGCTTATTGTGACGATTACGACTGCCATGTCTGTTAAGCCCGAAGGGCTATATACATAACGCGGATTGCTGCTGTAATATTATTTTGCTACTGCAGTCGAGGGTGTAGTGGCGGTCTGTGCTTCCACTGCCTCGTGACTGTGTATCTCCGGGTATGCCACGCGCGAGTGGTATATGGTGGCAAGCCGCTTTTTGAATGTTGCCCGTACCGTCTCGAGGTCTCGGAATGACAGCGGCGACTCGCGGAACAGCCCATCGCTGACTTGCGAGTCTATGATGCGGTCTACGAGCGAGTTGATGTTTTCCACCGAGAAGTCCTTGAGGCTGCGGGAGGCAGCCTCAACGGCATCTGCCATCATCAGCAGCGCGGTCTCGCGTGTCTGCGGGTTGGGCCCGGGATAGCGGAACTTTTCCGGGTCGATGGTTTCGCCGGGGTGCTCGTTGACGGCCGTGTTGTAGAAATACTTGGCGAGGCCGCGGCCGTGGTGTTCGAGTATGAAGTCGATTATCACTTTCGGCAGCTTGTTCTTCTGCGCGAGCTGCACTCCGTATGTGACGTGGCGTATTATCTTGCGTGCGCTGGTCTCCGGGTCGAGGCCGGCGTGCGGGTTTACGCCGTGCTGGTTTTCGGTGAAGAAGAACGGGCTTTCGAGCTTGCCAATGTCATGGTATAGCGCGCCGGTACGCACGAGCTGCACATTGGCGCCTATGGCGAGAGCGGCTTCGGCTGCGAGGGTGGAAACCTGCATTGAGTGCTGGAACGTGCCTGGGGCTTCCTCTGCGAGCTGCCGCAGCAGCGGCGTGTTGATGTCGCTGAGTTCGACGAGCGTGACTGTTGAGGTAAAGCCGAACACTTTCTCGATGATGACTATCAGTATGTATGCAAACGAGAGTATTATGGAGTTGATGCCGAACAGTCCTATCATGTTCCACGAGAAGTGGTCGAGGTCGCCGTTGGCGATTAGCGTTGAGACGAAATAGCTGGCGGAGTATGCGATGAACGACAACAGTGCTGTTCGCACGAGCTGCGAGCGTCGCGACAGCTGGTGTATGCTGAACACCGCCACGAGGCCGACGCACATCTCCATGAAAATGAACTGGAACTGGTATGTCGCCACCAGGGCGCATATCAGCACTGTGGTCAGGAGCGAGAAAATGGCGGTGCGGGAGTCAAAGAATATACGTATCACCACCGGCAACGCCGCGAAGGGCACGAGGTAGATGCCGTTTGAGAAGTTCTCGAACAGGATTATGGTCAGCGCGGAGAACATGGCGATGAATGTCATCAGGAATGTCATCTTGCGCAGGTCGCCGTAGAACTGCGGGCGGTTGAGCGCCATGAACAGGTACAGCAGCACGATGCAGATGAGTATGTACAGCGTCTGTCCGAGCATGAAGTATGTCTGCTGGCTGGCGCCGTGCAGGTTCTTTTGCACCATCTCCTGAAACGTGTTCAGGTTGGTGTATATCTGTGGCGTGATGATTTCGCCGCGGTCCACGATGCGCTGCCCCTTCTTGATGATGCCCTGGGCACCGGTCACGTTGAGGAATTCCTGTTTGCGGTATTTGGTGTCGAGGGCGGAGTCTACCACGACATTGGGGACTATGCTGATGTTCAGTGCTTTCGACAGTTCCTGCGGCATTCCGGCGCCGTCGAGGTTGTGGAAGCGCGAGGTGTATATCGAGTCGATAAACTCAAATGCCTTGACAGGGGTGAACATCTGCGACACGTCCACCGTCCCCACCACGTCCGGGTCGTCGGAAGTTTCGGACATGCGCACTTTCGAGCCAGTGTATTCCGACACCTTGGCATACAGGTCAGGCTCCATTACGCCGACCTCGTATACCTGCGCCAGCAGCTGCTGGACGATGGCTATGTCGTGGCTGTCCGCACTGCCGTATGCGGCAGTGCGGAACCGTTCCGTCACGTTTTTGGGTATACTCGCTTCGCGCTTCACGAAGGGGACGAAATGCTTGTCCACGCTGTCGCGCAGGGTGGTGAGCGACGTGGAGTCGCGCATTATCGGCATGTCAAACGGGGCAGTCAGCAGCGGGTATTTCCACGGCTGGTTCAGCTCGTAGCTGTATGACTGGCGGTCGGCGTGAGGCAGCAGCAGCAGCACGACGGCTGTGAGGACTATTGCCATGCCCACACGTGCCATATTTACCTTTGAGAAAAACTTCATTGTCTTGAGTCTGTGTTATATGTGTTGTCCGGGACGTGTGTCAGCTCATTCGCTTGACGGACTTTATCCCTGAAATCTTCTTGAGTGCGTGGATTATCTTGTCGAGGGTGTCTGTGGTGTCTATCTGCACGGTCATGTCGGCATGGAACACCTCGCCGTCGGCGCGGATGTTGAGGCTGCGTATGTTGATGCCGAGCTGCCTGGAGACATTGCCGGCGATGTCGCCTATCATGCCGGCGCGGTCCAGCCCTTCCATAGAGACGGAGGCCATGAACCGGTCAGCGGTCCCCTCCCACCGTGTTGCGACGAGGCGAGTGCCGTATGCGCTCTTGAGGCGCATTGCGGTGTCGCAGTTCACCTTGTGGACCACCACATTCTCCTCGTCATCGACAAACCCGAGCACGTCGTCTCCCGGGACGGGCGAGCAGCAGGCTGCCAGCCGGTAGTTTGGCGAGCTTCCGGGCCGCAGCACATACACTTCGCCGAGGTTGACATGGTGCGCTTCGGCAGCCGGCATCTCCTCCTTGCGGCGCGACGAGAAGGGGTTGCGCAGCAGTTTGGAGAATATTGACGACTTGGAGCGTCCCACCCACGGCAGGTCTTGCGCCAGCGAGGCGATGTCGCCCCGGGCGAGCATCAGGTAGAACTCTGAGGCGTTCTCCGCCTTGTAGTGGCTGGCAATGCGGTTGAGCAGCTTTCCGCCTGGCTTGACGCCCCGTTGGCGCAGGAAGTCGAGGTATATTTCCTCGCCCTTGCGGGCTTGCAGCCTCCGGTCCTTGCGCAGGATTGAGCGCACGCGGTCGCGGGCCTTGGCGGTATGGCAGGATTCCAGCCATTCGGGCTGCGGCGACTGTGTGTCGGAGGTTATGATTTCCACCTGGTCGCCGCTGTCGAGTATGTGCGACAGCGGGACGAGCTTGTGGCTTATCTTGCCCGCCATGCAGTGTATTCCGAGTTCGGAGTGTATGGCGAATGCCATGTCGAGCACCGACGAGCCGGCGGGCAGCGTGTACAGGTCGCCCTTGGGCGTGAACACGTATATCTCTCGGGAGAAGAGGTTGAGCTTGATGGTGTCGAGCACGTCGATGGCGTTAGGCTCGGGGTTGGCGAGGATGTCCTTGATGGTGCGTATCCAGTTGTCGAGCTCCGTCTCGTCCTCGTACACGCCGCTCTTGTATTTCCAGTGGGCGGCATATCCCAGCTCGGCGATGTCGTCCATCTTGCGCGAGCGTATCTGCACTTCTATCCATTTCCCCTCCGGCCCCATTGCCGTCAGGTGCAGGGCTCGGTATCCGTTGGCCTTCGGCACGGCCGTCCAGTCGCGCAGCCGGTCGGGGTGTACCACGCGGCCGTCGGAGAAGAAGGTGTATATCTGCCAGCAGCGCAGGCGTTCCAGCGAGTCGTCATCATTTTCGAATATCACGCGCACGGCATAGATGTCGTATATCTCGGTGAACGGGATATGCTTCTTCTCCATCTTGTTGTAAATGCTGTACGCGCTCTTGACGCGGGTTTTGATCTCATACTTGAAGCCGGCTTTGTCGAGCTTCTCGCGTACCGGGCGCACAAACTCCTCGACGATGCGCTCGCGGTGGTCTGCGCCCTCGTTGACGAGCGACATTATCTCCTCGTACTTGCGCGGATGTTCGTAGCGGAAGGCGAGGTCTTCGAGTTCCTGCTTTATCTTGAACAGTCCGAGGCGGTGCGCCAGCGGCGCGTATACATAGAGCGTCTCGCCTGCTATCTTGTACTGCTTCTCGGGGCGCATCGAGCCCAAGGTGCGCATATTGTGCAGGCGGTCTGCCATCTTGATGAGCACCACGCGGATGTCGGTGGACATGGAGAGGAGCAGCTTGCGGAAATTCTCGGCCTGCAGCGAAGCCTTGTCGCCGAATATGCCGCCCGAAATTTTGGTCAGCCCCTCCACGATGCCGGCAATCTTGTCGCCGAAAGCGGCGGCGATGTCCTCCCTCGTATAGTCAGTGTCCTCGACCACGTCATGGAGCAGCGCGGCGCAGATGGACGTTGAGCCGAGCCCGAGTTCCGAGATGACTATCCGCGCCACGGCAATCGGGTGCATGATGTACGGCTCGCCGCTCAGGCGGCGCACGCCGCGGTGTGCCTCACGCGCAAACTTGTATGCGCGGTCGATGATTTCCACCTTCTTGCGGTGGTTGGAGGCCAGGTATGCGCTTAGGAGACCCTGGTATGCCTCGTCAGCCATACGGTCTTCCTCCCCGGTGGTGTATTGCGGATAATCCTTGATGCTCATGACAGGAGAGTGTTGGGGCACGTTTTGCGCCATGCAATACACAAAGTTACAATTTTTCCGCCATATCCGCAACCCCGCCGCCGGGGGCGCGGCGTTACAGCGCGGCTATGATTTCATTCCACCGCCGGCGGTGCTCAAACCTCACGCCCTCATCCGCAGCCAGCCGGCGTGCATAGTTTTCCACGAACAATGCCGTGTCTGACAGCAGCCGCAGGTAATATTTCAGCGACGGGATTATGCCGTTGATTACGATCTGGCAGCCGTGGAAGTTTTTGACCTGCGAGATAATTTCCGAAATATGCGGCAATTCCTCTTCATGTACGGGAATGGTTGACAATACATAGTAACGGCTGACGGAGGACGGAAGTATCTTTTCTTTCGCCCGTTCTACGATGTTCCTGTTTACCGGGATGTCATGCTTAATCTCAACAGCCTCAAAAGGTTTGCCGTCACGGTCAACGATGTCTATGTCGCCGAGTCTGCCGCTTTGTGCGTCGGCTGAATTGTGGCTTTCGAGCGGCAGCAGTGTCATGCCTTCATAGCGTTTCAGTTCGGGCATCAAGGTCTGGTATACGGCATAGAAGGCAATGACTGGCAACCGTGATGCTCCGCTGCCTTTGTAGGTGCTTGTGAAATGCTTTTCAAGCACATTGACAATAGCCAAAATCGTGAGGCTCTTGGGCTTGGCAAGTTCTATCGTCCGCGAATCCCGAATCACTGCAAGGCGAGCAAACAGGTACTGCACGGCCAATTCCGTATCGACAGGGACATTCTCCGCCATATCAAGGACGCCCAGGAATGCGTCTTTCAGCTGCTTGGGTCTGATTGCGCCGGTATAGTCAAGATTGTATGGGACTTTTTGCTCCAACGACCGCGTGAGCCAGCCGCTTTCAGCCATGTTGGGAAATGACTTGGCTCTCAGGAAGGGCGTTATGTAGTGGCTGTCAAATGTGCGTCCTGAATAGCCGCCGTCGATACTTTGCTGATGCCGGCGTACATCTTGATTCGGGTGCAATGCCTTGTAGACCAAACTTGTAACGGTCACAGCTAACACACCTTTGGAATTTTCGGAAGCGAGTGCTATTGTGTCAAGCCTGTTTCTCATCAAGTCCGGCAGTGTCGCAAAATCCTGTTCAAGATTCTTGTCGAGCGCATCGCTGTAAAGACGCTCGATAAATAGCTCAATATTGTTCATAGCAGCTGCCTCTTTATTTCTCTCATAATCTCGCGAATCATGGGGATGCAAACGGAGTTGCCCACTTGCCGGTACTGCTCGGTGACGCTGTTGCTGCGCACGAAGTTGTCTGGAAATCCCATTATGCGGTAGCACTCGTTGAGCGTCAGTTTCCTCACCGTTTTCCCGTCGTAAATCCAAAACCTTCCTGATGTTTCTTGCGAGGGTATCGCCGGATGCACGCCGTCTATCGAATATATGCGGTTTGGCTGCTTGTGTACTCGCGACAAGTGCTCAGTGCCTGGGCGCACGCCCGCTTTACGTATGTTTTTGTTGCGGTAGCCAGCGAATATCAGGCCTGATGGCTGCCGTTTCATATCCGGCAATATAGTGTACGGCTCTTCCAGATACTCGAACTTGGTCTGCGCAGGGTCGTCCAGGACTTCTCGCAGCATGACTTTCTTCTGCCGGTGCAGCTGCGAGAAATCAAACACCTTGTCATGGTGCGCGATTATGATTATCCGCTCGCGGTTTTGCGCCACTCCGAAGTCGGAAGAGTTCAGGACTTTCCAGCTGTATTTGTAGCCGAGGCTTTCAAGGCCGTCCAGTATCGTCTTCAGGGTCTTGCCCTTGTCATGGTGTACCAGATGCTTCACATTCTCGAGGAATACGACTTTAGGCTGCTTGGCTTCGATTATCTGGAACACGGAATATATGAGCGTTCCCCTTGTGTCCTCAAACCCCTTCATCTTGCCCGAAATGCTGAACGGCTGGCAGGGGAAGCCGGCCGTCAGCACATCGTGCGACGGGATTATCTCCTTGGGTATTTTTGTTATGTCGCCAAATGGGTATTCCCCGAAATTCGCCTCATAGACGTTTTGCGCCGACGGGTTGAACTCTAGATGAAAAGACGCATTTGCCCCCTTCCCATTGCAGCGGTATGCGGAAACCGCCGATGCCGGCAAAAAGGTCGATGAAGGAGAATTGCGGCTTGTCTGTAGGAGGGAACGGCACGTCAAAATCAACGTGGTCTTTGAACAACGAATTTGCATAATACGCCACTTCAGGCTCCGAGGCCATCATGCACAGCTCGCTGGATTCGTATTCTGCGCCGCTTTGCAGAGTGTGCGTTATGAGAGCCTTGTCGTTACCGGAGTAACGCTCATCGATATCCTTGTATAATTCGCTTAGCAACATTGGGTTTGACAGCTATGTTCCGTTGTGAAGATGTCCGCACATTGTCTGATGTACAGGCAGTACAAATTTAGCGACAAATCTCCTCATTCGCAAATTTAGTGCGGGCGGAGTGGGCTCATCGCCGCAGCGCGGAATGTTAAAACCGCATTTTCAAGTCGCGTGGGCGGCGTAACTTTGCGCCAAAAAACTTCAATATGGAAACAGAGGATTGCAAGAGCCGCATGGCACGGTATGCGGCTGATTTCGAGGCTTGGGCCCATGAGTGTGTCAGGATAGTTGACAAGGAGAGCGGGCGTGAAGTGCCGTTCACGCTCAATGCGCCGCAGCGGCGTGTGCTGGCGCAGATGGAGCGTGTGCGCCGGTCGCGCCAGCCGGTGCGCGTCATCATGCTCAAGGCGCGGCAATGGGGCGGCTCGACGCTCGTGCAGATTTACATGGCATGGATGCAGATGGTGGTGTGCCGAGGGTGGAACTCGCTCACGTGCGCCCACGTCAAGGATGCCGCCGCTGCCATACGCGGCATGTACACGCGGCTGCTGCGCTGCTACCCCGAGGCGATGAAGCCGGGCAAGCCGAAGGACTGGGAGCTCGTGCCTTACGAGAAGTCGGCATCGACTGCCTGCCTCGCTGCCCGTGACTGCCAGGTGGCTATCGCCACGTCGATGTCGCCCAACTCTGTGCGCGGCTCCAATTTCGCCATGGCGCACCTGAGCGAGGTGGCTTTCTGGGCTGACGGCGACGCCCGTACCGCCGAGGAGATAGTCCGCACTGTCGGCGGCTCGGTGCTGCGGTGTCCCGATTCAGTGGTGGTCATGGAGTCAACTGCCAACGGCACTGACAATTATTTCTACCGCGAATGGCAGCGAGCCGTGGCGGGCGAGAGCGACAAGCTCGCGATATTCGTGCCGTGGCATGAGATAGAGATGTACCGCCGCGAGGTGAAGCCAGAGGAAATGGGCAGGCTGCTCGCGGCAACGGACGAGTATGAGCGGCAGCTGCTCTGGCCGACGGCGTGCCGCTGGAGGCTGTGGCGTGGTATCATGACAAGCGGCGCGAATACCAGAGCCACGAGGCGATGATGGCGGAGTTTCCCACGACTGCCGAAGAGGCGTTCCGCACCTCGCGTGTGCCGGTGTTCGACCCGGCAAGCATCCCCGCGCCGTCTGCGCTGCCCTCAGACAGCCGCCCGGCATTGGGCGTGCTTGTGCCGTCTGACAACAACCCCGACAAGCGGTGGACGTTATCGCTGTTCGGCATTTCGGGGGCGGGGCTTCAGGCACTGGGTGATGAGATTTTGCCCGACAACCCCGGCGAGGCGATGCGCCATGTGTGCGGCCGCTGCAAGGCCGGAGGCGTGCCGCTGATGATCGTGGAAGGCATGGACACTGTGCGCAGCCACGCCGCATGGTGTGCCAGCGCAGCTGCAGCCGCTGGCGTACAGCTGTGCTATGACGATGAGGACAGGGCATGGTTTCGCCCCGAGGGCGACACCCTCTCCGAATTGATAGACACGCTTTCCGAAATGCTGCGGCAGGGGAGGGTGACGGAATGTGGCGAGGCGGTAGCCGACGAATACCGCCGCTTCCGCTATGACGCGCCGTCGCGCACGCCCCGGGTGCTGGCACGCCTTGCAGCGGCATACCGCGCCCATCGCGGCACACCTGCCGCCGACTTCGCCTCCCTCCTCTGACCGCCTTATGCTCCTGTATGATTGCGCAGCCAGGGTGGGGACGCGGCGTGCTGAGTCTGAATGTTGGCAGGTGTGTATGTTGTTGATTTGTAATGCTTTTGTGCGGACACGGCACGCCGTGTCCCTACCTTGTTTACGCGGTAGGTTTTGCATTAATTCACATGGTCGATGTTGTGTGTTTGCACAATTTAGTATTCGGGGGGGTGAAACACAATTATCCGTTGTAACTTTGCGCTAACTGAAAGCGTCACCGCTTTCTGGAAACAAAAAATCAATACGCAAATGGAACAAAAGCAATTAAGAGTTGGTTTTGGAGAGGCTATCAAACGGGCGTTCTCCAAATACTGCTGTTTTTCGGGACGCGCCTCGTGCGAGGAGTACTGGTGGTTCGTATTATTCATTTGGTCGGTGAGTTGGGGGGTGGGTATGTGCTTTGCTTTACTTCAGGAACTGTTGTTTGGTGATGCCCCTCACGCATTAGACAATGCAATTAATACGGTTTCGCTTATTTGGTTGGCGATAGTTCTTTTGCCGTATCTTGGCCTTTCTTGTCGTCGTCTGCATGACATCGACAAGAGCGGTTGGAATATTCTTGTCATAGCCGTCCCTTGTGTTGGCTGGATAATATGGCTGATATGGATGTGCAAACCGAGCGACATTTGGGCTAATGAATACGGGGACGTTCCAAACGTGGTCGATAGCGAGGAAGAGCAGTAAAGCAGCAGATATTCAGCAAATTGCAGCGGGGGCACGCCACGGCGAGTTCCCGAACTGACGAGATATGGCGAAGGCGCACCGGAAGGGTGCGCCTTTGCTGTGTGTATGGGGTTGCCCCTGTTGAGGGGGCTGCGGGTCAGATGCGGACTTTCACGGTCCGGGCTGTGCCGCCTTGCGCGGCGCGGACGATGTAGATGCCGCGCGGCAGGGTGAGGCTGACGGTGTCCGTCGCCGCGCTGTCTGCGCGGTATACACATAAGCCGGCGGGGGTGTATACGGCTATGCTGCCGTCGCTCCCGGCGATGTTGAGCGTCCCGTTGCTTCCGCTGACGGTGAGGCGCGTGCTGTCGCCGTCGATGCTTTCAACCTCGGTCAGGTCTGCCGAGCCGATGACTGCGTAGCAGTTGGGCGCGACGGTTATGTAGCCGGCTGCGGCGTTGTAGGCCGGGTCGGTGTCATACGATTTGGACAGCACCTGGTAGTCAGCGTTGTCTGACGACTTGAAGGGTACGGAGACGTTTATCGGCTCGCCGTCGATGTTGGGGTTGACGGCGAGGAGTATCTGCTGGTTTCCGTTGTTGAGGACTATCGAGCGTCCGTTGTTCCAGTATGAGGCGGAGGTGTTGACAGTCACCTGCACGTCGCGTGAGAACATCTGCGGGTTGTTGTTGCGTATGGCGGCGAGTTCGGCATACGAGTCGTATAGGCCGTGGCGGTTGGCGTTGTCCAGGTGCTTCCAGTTGACGGTCTTGGGGTCGGTGTTGTTGCCGCCGGAGTTCTTGGTGTTCTGTGCGTTGCCGAGTTCGGAGAACTGCCAGATCATGTGCGCACCGGGCGACATCATCATCTGCGCGGCGGCAGAGCCGAGGCGGTGCATGGAGTTGACGATGTTGCCCTTGATGCCAGTTGCGCCGCTGGTGTTCTGTACGTATGCGAGGCGTTGCTCGTCGTGCGATTCGAGGTATGACACTGTCGAGCCCCAGTTGCGGCTGTCTGCGGGTGCGTAGAAGCGGTTGAGGCCGGAGTTGTCTTTCAGCCCGGCGGCATACTGCGAGCCGGAGTAGTTTACGTTGGCCCAGTTGAGCTGCCCGTATTCGGCCATGGCGTTCTCCTCGGTGGGCGAGGCGAGGTTCTCGTTGATGAAGTATGCGTCGGGGTTAACCTCTGTTACGGCCTGCTGGAAGCGGCGCATATTGTCGATGCGCGACTGGTTGAACTGCTCGGTGGCGGATTCGCCCGAGCCGTTGTACGACGAGTTGTCGCCGAGGCCTTTGACCAGGTCGAAGCGGAAGCCGTCAACGCGGTATTCTGTGAGCCAGTACTGCAGCACGTCGCAGAAGTACTGCCGGACGAGCGGGTTGCCCTGGTTCCAGTCGTTCAGCACGCTGTAAGCGTGGGGCGCGGTGGCGTTGAAGAAGGGGTTGGAGCCGGCGGGGTACATCTGGTACCAGGGGTGCAGCCAGTCGCTCTGGTTGAAGACCATGTCGAGTATCACGGCGATGCCGTTGCGGTGGCACTCGTCGATGAATGCCTTGTAGTCGGCCGGTGTGCCGTAAGCCTTGTCGGGGGCGAAGTAGAAGTTGGGGTTGTAGCCCCACGAGTTGTTGCCGTTGAATTCGGTGATGGGCATCAGTTCGACGGCGTTGACGCCGAGCTGCTTGAGGTAGGGTATCTTCTCCATGGCGAGGCGGACGTTGCCGTTGCCGTATGCCTGGCCTTCAGTGCCGGTGAAATCGCGCAGCAGCAGTTCGTAGATGAGCAGGTTGGAGGCCTCCGCGCCTTTGAACCCGGACACTTGCCAGTCGTAGTCGTTGATGTTGTCATTGAACACCGCGAGCGGCACGTCGCTGACGGCATCGGGGTATGCCGGCATATCGGGGAACACGCCTTCGGCTATGTACCGGTCATAGTTGGGGTCGAGTATCAGGCGTGCGTAGGGGTCGCCGACCTTGGTCGTGCCGTCTATCAGGTAGTAGTACATATAGTCCTTGCCGCGCTCGAGGCCGGGGACTATAATCCAGAAATAGCGGTTGCCCTCGTAGTCCTGGTATGCCATGGTGTATTTCGTGTCTGTGGCATAGACGTTCCAGCTTCCCACGAGCATAGCCGTCTGCTTCTGCGGCGCGGCGATGCAGAACGTCACTGAGCCGTCGCCGTTGCGCACTGCTCCCATGACGGGCTTGCCGCCGGGGTAGTCGGCAGCTGGAGAGGGTGCGAGGCATACGTATTCTATTGACTTGGTGACGGTTTTTCCGCCGGCAGTGGCAGTGCCGGTCACGGTGTAGTTGCCGGACTGTGCAAAGCTGTACTTGGCGGTCAGCTCCGTTTTGCCTGAGGCCGAGCCGATGCTGTTGCCGTTGACCGAGAGGGTGAGGTCAGCCGCCTGTGAGGAGCGGAGGGTGAGGCTGACGTTGCTGTGCGGCTGCAAGACAGTGCCGTCAGTGTCGGCGGACAGCGAGACTTGCAGCCCCTCGGGCAGCACGTCGAGGAATATGTCGGTATTGCCCGTGCCTTTTCCCTCGGCAGTGCAGGAGGCGTTGCGGAACACGAAGGCAAGACGCTTGACGCTTACAGACGGGTCGGTGATGCCGTAGTATGAGCGTATGTCGCCGATGTCGAGTTTCCAGAGGTCAGTGCTGACATACTCGAGCTTGTACTTCGCGCTGTTGTCGCCCCAGTTGGGGGCGTATTTCCAGTCGCTTGACGATACGGAAGCGTTGGTTATTACGCCGGTGTGGGCGTATATCTGCGCCGAAGCCGGCTGTCCCATAAGCCCCTTGTTGCCCTGGTCTGCGTGGAAATATATTACCACGTCAGGGCTGCTCTCCTGAAGCAGTGACGGTGTGGAGGTGACTTGGGCGGATAGGGTGAACGAAGCCGCCGCAAGTGCTGTGATGGATAGTAGTTTCTTGAACATATTTTTAGTAGTATTGTAGTGTAATTCAGCCGATTGAGGGTGTGTGCAAAATATGCGCAGCTGGGTAGGGACACGGCGTGCCGTGTCCGAAGGGCGACAAACACAATCGATTGATATGCAATGACTTGGTTGCGGACACGGCACGCCGTGTCCCTACCTTGCCGCCCCAATCATACGCAGTCTGTGCATTTTGACACACCACCATAATTGTCCTGAAGGGGGTCACTCCCCGGGGTTGATGTATGTGTTTTCGCGCATCTGGCGGTATTCCTCCCAGTCGGGGTCGGACTCCGCATCGATGACTATAGGCAGTGCCGGCAGCTCCTGCAGTGCGCGGTTGAACACTGATGAGAACACGCGCAGGTTTGAGGTGTAAATGACCCAGTTGCGTTCCCCCGCACCAGTGTAAATGCCTGTTATCACGCCGATTTTCTTCTCTCGGCGGAAGGCGGCTTTCAGAGCCTCGTCGGCCTGTTCCATCAGTTCCGCGTCCTCGCGAGAGGGCATGCCGTCGGGAAGTGCGTCGTATTTCCACGACACGTCGATGCGGTAGATGTATTTGCCGCTCTGTCGCACCTCGTCGATGTCGTCGCGGCCAGTGATCATTATCAGCTGGCCGTTGTCCGCCTCTGCCGGGGCTGTCCACCATTCGTCGCTTATTGTCATAGCGTTAAGTGTTTGTGTGTCAATGTATAGTCACGAGCGTTGCTCCAAATCCGTATTCGCGGAATGAGGCATCTTGCGTGGTCGCTTTCGGGTATTCGCGTTTCAGCAGGCTGAGCACCTCGCGTCGCAGCACGCCCTCCCCCTTGCCGTGGATGAAGACTATCTTCTGGCCGAGGCGGCGGGCGTTGGCCTTCATGACGCGGCGCACCTCGTCGAGCTGCATCTGCAGCATTGCGGCATTGTCCATGCCGGCAGTGGTGTCTGTCAGTTCGCCGATGTGCAGGTCTACCTCGATGAGGGGGAGCAGCTTGTTGGGGTTGTCAGCGTCGTTTTTCGGCTTTTTCTTCTTGGGCGTGTCCACGCGGTATTTCTCTTGCAGCCGGCGTGCCGCATCCTCCTCGCCCTTCTCGGTGTCGGCAATGGGTGTGCGCGGCTGCGCGTCGTCGCTGACGAGGGGCAGCTCTATCACCGGCGTATCGAAATATGTGCCGGGACGGAAGCAGTGCAGCTTGTGGAACTTGGTGAGGTCGATGCGTCGCGAGACGTTTATGACGGGCTTCAGCTCGTAGGGCTTCCCTTCCTTGTATGCCACGGCTTGCAGGGCGATGCGCTCTATGTCCGGCAGGTCGGCATGGGAATACTCGTGCAGGTCTATCAGCTCGTTGGGGGCGACAGAGCCTTGGTATACCACTGTCCATTGGTGTTCCTCCGCGCTGCGGCGGGCGAAGGTGAACAGCAGGTGGTAGTTGGAGTCGTTGACCAGGACGGCGTTGAACGTTGCCTGTGACAGCTCGCGTGTCGAGGAGGGCTCGAAGGCGAGGACGATGTTCAGCTTGTCGCCGTGCTGGGTCTCCACTACCGGCAGCGGCTTCTCCTCCGCTTTCGGCACGGGAGCCGGTTCGGGTGTCTGCGGACGAGCCGTCGCCGCGTCGCGTATGCTCTGGTCAAACATCAGCTTCGGGCCGCCGCTCTGCGCCGGGTGCCCGGCAGGCATGACCACCACCAGGTCGGAAATCAGCATCGGGTTCTCGAAGCCGTTGTCCTCGACGTATGCTATCTTGCCGTCAACGCGGGTGACGATGCCGCCGCCCACCTCGTTGAGGTATCTTACTGTGTCTCCTTTCTTTACCATGTTGTTCTCGTTTTATCGGCAACCGGACTGGGCGCGTGTCGTCACTGCGGCTGCTCCGCCTTTGCGGCGGCGCGGTCGGCGAGCTGCTGCTCCCACTCGCGGTCTACCTGTTTCTCGCGGGCCTCGTAGGCATCGACCATGCGCTGCACGAGCGGATGCCGCACGATGTCCTTCTTCTCGTATTCTATTATCCCTATTCCCTTTACGCCTCGCAGTATGCGCAGCGACTGCACCAGTCCGCTCTGTATGGAGCGCGGCAGGTCTATCTGCGAGCAGTCGCCGGTGACGATCATCTTTGCGCCCATGCCGAGGCGTGTCAGGAACATCTTCATCTGGTGCTTGGTGGTGTTCTGCGCCTCGTCGAGTATGATGATCGCGTCGTTGAGCGTGCGGCCGCGCATGAATGCCAGCGGCGCGATCTGTATCGTGTCCGCCTCCATGTATTCCTTCAGCTTGAGCTGCGGCAGCATGTCCTCGAGAGCGTCATACAGGGGACGCAGGTACGGGTCTATCTTGTCTTTCATGTCGCCGGGGAGGAAGCCGAGCTTCTCGCCGGCCTCGACAGCGGGGCGCGACAGGATGATGCGCTTGCACTCACGCGCCTTCAACGCGCTCACTGCCAGTGCTATGGCGATGTATGTCTTGCCCGTTCCGGCCGGGCCGAGGGCGAATGTCAGGTCGTTGCGCTGGAACGACTGCACCATGCGTGCCTGGTTGGCGTTGCGCGGTATTATGGGCCGCCCGGAGGTGGAGTAGAGGATAGCTCCTTCCTGCGACACGCGCTTGGGCGCGTCGCCCTTGATGATGTCGATTATGGCATCTTCGCTGAGCGAGTTGTATTGCGTGGCATACTCTTCCAGCTTCTTGATCTTGTCGGCAAACTCGGCGGTCTCGCTGTCCTCGCCGATCACCTTGATCACATTGCCGCGTGCCGCCATGCGCAATTTCGGGAAGAGATTGCGTATCAGGTTGATGTTGTTGTTGTTGACCCCGTAGAACACCTGCGGGTCAACGTCGCTGATGATTATTATGCGCTCGTTCATTTATGGTCTTTGGTATAGCGCGGGGGCTGCGGCGGCTTATCCCACCGACCCCTCGAGGGTCACTTGCAGCAGCTTCTGCGCTTCGACGGCAAACTCCATCGGCAGCTTCTTCATCACCTCCTGCGCGTAACCGTTCACTATCAGCCCGACAGCCTTTTCCGTCGGGATGCCGCGTTGGCGGCAGTAGAATATCTGTTCTTCGTTAATCTTGGATGTCGTGGCCTCATGCTCGACGGTGCAGGTGTCGTTCTGCACGTCGATGTAGGGGAACGTGTGCGCCCCGCACTGGTCGCCCATGAGCAGCGAGTCGCACTGCGTGTAGTTGCGGCAGTTGTCAGCCTTGGCTGCCATCTTGACCTCGCCGCGGTAGCTGTTCTGCGACTTGCCGGCAGAGATGCCCTTGCTGACGATGGTCGAGCGCGAGCCGCGCCCGATGTGTATCATCTTAGTGCCCGTGTCGGCCTGCTGATAGTTGTTGGTGACGGCAACGGAGTAGAACTCGCCCACCGACTCGTCCCCCTTGAGGATGCACGACGGGTATTTCCACGTGATGGCCGAGCCGGTCTCGACCTGCGTCCATGAGATTTTGGAGCGGTCGCCGCGGCACAGCCCGCGCTTGGTGACGAAATTGTAGATGCCGCCGCGCCCCTCGCTGTCGCCCGCATACCAGTTCTGCACCGTGGAATACTTGACCTCGGCGCGTTCCTCGGCGATGATTTCCACAATAGCGGCGTGCAGCTGGTTCTCGTCGCGCATCGGCGCGGTGCACCCCTCGAGGTAGCTGACGTAAGCATCGTCGTCGGCGACGATGAGCGTGCGCTCAAACTGTCCCGTGCCGGCGGCGTTGATGCGGAAATAGGTGCTCAGCTCCATGGGGCAGCGCACTCCCTTCGGTATGTAGACGAATGAGCCGTCGGAGAACACTGCCGAGTTAAGTGCCGCGTAGAAGTTGTCGCGGTAGCTCACCACCGAGCCGAGGTATTTGCGCACCAGGTCGGGGTAGTCCTTGACAGCCTCCGAGAACGAGCAGAAGATTACGCCCAGTTCGGCGAGCTTCTCGCGGTGGGTGGTGCGCACGCTCACCGAGTCCATGACCGCGTCCACAGCCACGCCGCTCAGGTGCTTCTGCTCCTCGAGCGAGATGCCCAGCTTGTTGAACGTCTTGACCAGTTCCGGGTCAACCTCGTCCATGCTTTTCTTCTTCTCCACGGGCTTCGGCGCGGCATAGTAGCTGATTGCCTGAAAGTCGATTTCCGGGATGTCGAGGTGCGCCCAGTGGGGTGGGGTGAGTGTCAGCCAGTGGCGGAACGCTTTGAGACGGAACTCCAGCAGCCAGTCCGGCTCCCCCTTCTTGGCTGAAATCTGGCGTATTACATCCTCGTTTATCCCCGGCGGCACTATCTCCGTGTCTATGTCGGTGACAAACCCGTATTTGTATTCGCCGGCGGTCGCGTCCTTTATGATTTCGTCGTTGTCCGGCGCGGTGTTTTGACGTAGGTCCATTGTGGATGGCATGTTAATGATTTCAGGAGCGGCCCATGCCGGTGGCAGGCGGACAGCGCAAGCGTCCGGCAGCAGCCACGGCATACCACCCCAAATATGCTGCAAAATTAGCAAATTCCGCGCTATTACGGCTCGTTTCCGCCCGATAATATTCTGCGAGATGCAGCATGGGCATCACAGCGCTATGTCTGCATCCTTGCTTTTTGCGCCGCGAAGTGCGTGGGTGGACAGCGCAATGCCGAGGTTGAGCACTCCGATGCGCCCGATGTACATCAGCAGCGCAACGACCAGTTTGCCGAAAACGCTCAATTCGGGCGTCACTCCGAGGCTGATGCCCACTGTGCCCAGTGCCGACGCCGCCTCGAACAGCAATGAGGACATCGGCGAGTCTTCTGACACCACCAGCAGCACGACGCCGCTCAGCAGCGCGACGCCGTAGATCAGGATGCTGGCAAGCGCCGAATCCACCCGGTTGGCAGGCAGGCTGTTGCCGCGCAGTGTCACCTTGCTGTCGCCGCGCAGCCGCGACATGACGAAGGCATAGACTGCCGATATCGTGGTGCACTTCACGCCGCCGCCGGTGCCGGACGGCGAGGCGCCGACGAACATTATAATCGTGAGCACGAGGGTGGAAGCCGGCGCAAGCGTGGAGAGGTCGAAAGTGTTGTAGCCCACGGTGGTCATGGCAGACATCGTCTGGAAGAAAGCCTCAAGCATCCTCGCGGCAAACCCCTCGGACTGCCCCGAGGCAGGGAAGGCGGTCAGCGCCGCTGTCCCGGCGACTGTCATGGCCGTGGTCATCACCAGGATGACACGTGTGGTGAACGTGACACGGTAGCGCCGGTTCGTGCATTTGTTGCGTATGTCGGTGATGACTATGAAGCCCATGGCGCCGGCGAAACTCAGCACGGACACTATGATGTTGACAGGCAGGTTGTCCCTGAAGCTGCACAGCGAATCGTGGAACGTCGAGAAGCCGGCCGTGCCGAATGACGAGATGCTGATGAACAGCGCGTCCCACGCCGGGTGCTTCACTCCGCTGCCCCCGAAGGCTATCCACAGCGCTATGAACCCGGCCAGCTCGAAAATCAGCGTGAAGTGGACCACATTGTCGATGAGCCTCTTGACGCTCAGCTCGTCCGGCGTAGGAAGGGCGGTGCGTATCACCTTGAAGTTCCGCTCCGGGATGCGGCGTGCCAGGTGCAGCATGAGGTACGAGCTGATGGTCATGTAGCCGATCGACCCTATCTGGACGAGCAACAGGATGACGCATTGCCCGAAGGCGGTGTAGGCTCCCGGTATGTCAACCGTCGCCAGGCCGGTGGTGGAGACTGCCGACACGGCTGTGAACAGGTCGTCCACCCAGTTGCACGTCGCCGCCGTGTGCGACCACGGCAGCACCAGCAGGCCGAAGCCCAGCAGTATGTAGAACAGGTATGCCAGCGCGATGTTGCGCTCCGGCACGCTGGAATCGCACCCGAATGTCAGCAGCTTCGACATCGACACCTTGAAGGCGGCGGGCTTGACATGAACCAGCGCTCTCAGCAGAAATCTCTTGAATTTCATCTCGGTTTTCCCTGCGTTTCTTTAATGTCCGTATGTCCTACGCTCAGGCGCGGGTCAGTTGGAGTACAGGAATCGCTTGATGGAGCGTTTCGGGGTCTTCTCAAACTCGTTGGGCATCAGCACTATTTTCGACAGCCGTTCGTATGGGGCGACGAGCTTGTTCAGCTCGCCTCGCACATTCTCCATTTCGCGCTCCAGCTCGTCGCCGCCGCTCAGGCCGAGGCGGTCGGCGGTCTCGAAGTCCGGGTATACCAGCCCCACCAGCTTGCCGTCGCGCTCGATGACGAGGCTCTCCGCCACAAAGGGCATGTTGTTCAGCTTGGCCTCTATCTCCTCGGGGTAGATGTTCTGTCCGCTGGCGGTGAGTATCATGGTTTTGGAGCGGCCGCGCAGCGAGAGCGTGCCGTCGGCGCTGAGCGTGCCCATGTCGCCGGTGCGCAGCCAGCCGTCGCTGTCCAAGACCGCTGCCGTCGCCTCCGGGTTCTTGTAGTAGCCCTGCATGACGTTCATGCCGCGCACGCATATCTCGCCCGGGATGTTCTCCGGGTCTTCCGAGAGGATTTTCGCTTCCATGCCCGGCAGCAGGCGGCCCGACGTGCCGGCGCGGAACTCCCGCCAGTGCGTGTAGGAGATGAGCGGCCCGCACTCCGTCATGCCGTAGCCTACGGTGAACGGGAACTTGATGCGCTTCAGGAACTCCTCGACCTCATGGTTGAGCGGTGCGCCGCCCACGATGACCTGCTCAAAGTTGCCGCCGAACACCTCGACGAGCCGCTTGCGTATCTTGTTGTGGATGACCGTGTCGAGAAACGGCACGGCGAGCGTCCACCGCATAGCCCCCTTGGAGATGAGCGGCAGTATCTGGTTCTTGTATATCTTTTCGAGTATCAGCGGCACGCATATCACCAGGTTGGGGCGCACCTCGCTGAACGCCTTCATCAGTATGCGCGGCGAGGGCACTTTGCCCAGCAGCGTGATGTGCGACCCCACGGCAAGCGGCGTGAGCATGTCGAAGGCGCACCCGTATGCGTGAGCCATCGGCAGGAACGCCAGTGCTCGCGAGGTGCGGAAATGCAGCTTGGTCTTGATGCCGAATGTCACGTTGCCCGCCAGGTTGCCTCCCGTGAGGACAACCCCCTTGGAGAAGCCCGTAGTGCCTGACGTGTAGTTGATTTCCGCCGGCAGCGAATTGTCGCGCTCGGCATAGCGGATGTCGCAAGCGCGGTACCCCTTGGGGTACTCGCGGCGGTAATGGCTCGACAGCTGGTGCAGCTCGCGGTTCAGCTCCGTCCCCGACGGCTCGTGCAGCAGGCCGCGCGAATCGAGCGACATCACCCCGCGCACGCGCAGCAGCGACGACGGGTCGATCTGCTCCCATACAGACTCGGCGATGAACAGCAGCTCCGCCTCGCTGTGGTTGAGGATGTGCGTGATGTCAAGCGGGTTGAACTCCGCGAGTATCGGCACCACCACCGCGCCGTAGGTGACAGCCGACAGGTATGTCACCACCCATGATATGGAGTCTTTGCCGCACAGCGCGATTTTGTCGCCGGGCTTGATGCCGATCGCCTTGAACAGCAGGTGCCGCAGCGCAATCGACTGTGCCAGCTTGCCGTAGGTCAGCGTGCGCCCCGACGTGTACTCCGTCAGTGCCGGGAGGTCCCAGTTTTGCGCGAAACTCTTCTCGTACAGCTTTATGAAATTGCTTTCTTCCATGGGTATGTCATTCTAAACAGGTGAAACATAAATAGTTTGCTGCGGGGGCGTTGTCAATGCCGCCCCTTCAGCCAGCCTCGCAGTTTGCGCTTCAGCTTCCTCCGCCGCTCCATGCGGACGCTGCGCGCCATGCACCGCGCCGCCGCTCGCCGGCACTTCTCCTCGCCGTAGCCCAGCCGAGTGCCGAACTCTACTGTCAGCCTCTCGATAAGCCCCGGGCAACGCTCCGCCCCGAAGCGCGTGAATGCCATCGCCACCATCGCCGGAGTGACCCGGCGGAACTGAAGCCGGTTGATGTCTACCATCGAGAAGCGGAACTCCCCCTCCGCGCCGCGTGACACCAGGAAATTGCCGCGGTTGAAGTCCCGCTGGTACACGCCTCGGCGGAACAGCGACAGCGCAAACTCCAGGAACGCCCGCAGCATCGGGTCGTCGCGGAAACGGCCGCCCATGGCCGGGCGGTCCTCCTCCGTCACGTAATGGCCCACAGGCAGGGCATCGACATGGCGGCACACGTACCACGAATCCGTCACCGCCAGCCCGCGGCTATCCACTATCACCGCCACCGGCGCAGGGGTGTCTATCCCCATGTCCGTCAGCCGCAACGCATTGTCATAGCTCCGCACTGCCTTCGGCGCACGCCACAGGCGGTACACAAAGCGGTTGACAACATTCGGCCGCTTGAAACGCTTGACCACCAGCGGCACGCCTTCCACGTCAACGCGCTCGACGGTATTGCGGCTGTGGCAATAGACCGCCGACGGCGTATAGCCGTGACCGGGGATTTCCGCGATTTTGCCCCGCAGGAAATCATAGTCGGGATGTATGCGTATCTCTCTGCTCATCTGCCGTGTCAACTGCAAATTTAGCAGAATATTCCGAAACTGCCAAATGCGCTAACGCCGCCGCCCTCGCATGGCCGCGTCCACGACGAGCCACAGCAGCAGTGCCGCCACAGCCACGTCGATGACATTCCACACCAGCCGCCCCAGAGGGAAGCGGAAGAACGGCTGGAACAGCAGCGCCAGCAGGACGAACAGAACTCCCAGCCCGCCACGGCGGGCGCGGAAATAGACGTATGCCAGATACACGAAAGCCGCTGCGGCGACAAACCGCACAAGCATATAGAAGAAATAAGGCATGTGGGCAAGGCACAGCAGCAGCAGAACAGCCATGCCGACCTTCACCCACGGGGTATAATTGCGTACACTCATGACATCAGTTCATTTTGAGGATTATACATATACACAACGCGCATCGCCCCCGAAAGTGATAACTGCCTCACTGGTTTATCCCCGACAGGGTAGGGACACGGCGTGCCGTGTCCGAAGGTCGGCGAGTGTGGATGTTGTTGATTTGTTGTGACTTGGGTGCGAATGCCTCCACATAGTGTCCCAACCATGACATCATAGCAGCCATGATGTTTTTCTGTCGGGGCTGCTCTATAATATCGGCAAGTTGTATTATCTTTGTGGATATAAAACTAAACCCGATAGCTTGACGAGTCAGGGGCTACCGGGAATCAACACTGCAAAAGTAGTGCTTTCTGTTGATTACAACAAATCTGGACTCAAAAAGATTGCAAAAAATGAAATTCGTTGAGTTTCAAACTGTATTGTCTGCTGAAAGACTTCAGCGATATCTTATAGCCTGCAGCAATGACACGAAAAAGACGATGACGCTTTATCGCCTTAATATCAACCTGTCGCAGGAGGTCTTTACCTTGCTGAGCTGTTTTGAAGTCGCTGTAAGAAACGCTATTGACAATATTCTCGTTCAGAGGCTTGGCAAAGATTGGCTTCGGGACGCTGTTATGCAGGGCGGTATATTCGATGTACCCGGTTGCCGTGACAGCGCAAACATAATTCGCAAGGCATATCGCCGGTTGCAGCGAGATGGCTGCTACACACACAGCAAGTTGCTTGCAGAAATGGAATTTGGCGTGTGGAAATATATGTTTGCCAATCCGCAATATCGTGCAGTCGGGCGCGGTCTGCTCGCTATTTTCCCGAACAAGCCTCGCTCTACCGCCCAATGCCAGTATAACAACACCTTCATTTTCAACGAGCTTGACGGCACCAACATCCTAAGAAACCGCATTGCTCACCATGAGCCGATATGCTTTGCCCTAAGGCAACCCGCAATAGGCACTTCTTATATTCTCAATGCATATCAGAAACTGCATACTCTCTTTCTGTGGATGGGCATCGACAGCCATTCGCTTCTGTATGGGCTTGACCATGTACAGCAAGTCTGCAACAGAATCAACAACTTGAGTGTAAAGGCGAGTCGCACCATCGTATAGCAGAATATATGCACTGGCTCTTAGGCACGCCGTGTCCCTACCGTGGCACACTCTGATGCGGCAGTTGAGCCGCCTCTATAAAATAAATCAACCCCCGCCATTCACATGGAAGGGGCCAAAACCCAATTAATTTAATCTCTTGATTGAATCTTATGAAATTAAGAAACAGTGGGCGAAGATGGATTCGAACCACCGAAGGTATAAACCAGCAGATTTACAGTCTGCCCCATTTGGCCACTCTGGTATTCGCCCTTTTTGTGACCGCAAAGTTAGCCAATTCCCACGACACCTGCAAATCCACTCCCTCTTTTTTGCATTTATTCGCACATTCTCCCTCTCCAAACTCGCGCCGCCTGGGTTGGGACACGGCACGCCGTGTCCGCCGGCAGTCGTTGCAACACAACAATATACCCGCTTGCCGCCATTCGGACACGGCACGCCGTGTCCCTACGTTGCTCTGCGCTGTGTCCCTGCTGTTACGGCGCGAATATGTTAAAGTCACGGCTGCCGGCGGCATCTCTCGCCGCAAAATCGTACCTTTGCATTTCATAGCAACAACCGACTATCATACCTGACTCTATGGCTGACAACGGCATCGCCCAAAGGGCTAACTTGCAATCCACCATCTGGAAAATCGCCAATGACGTGCGCGGCGCGGTGGACGGCTGGGACTTCAAGCAGTTTGTCCTCGGCACACTCTTCTACCGCTTCATCAGCGAGCATTTCGCACGCTTCATCGAGGGCGGTGACCCCGGCGTGAACTACGCCTCGCTCCCCGACGACGTGATCACGCCCGAAATCAAGGACGACGCCACCAAGACAAAAGGGTATTTCATCTATCCCAGCCAGCTCTTTGCCAACGTCGCCAAGACCGCCTGCGCCAACCCCAACCTGAACACCGACCTGGCGGCTGTCCTCGACGCCATCGAGGGCTCGGCTCACGGCTATGCCTCCGAGCACAACATCAAGGGGCTTTTCGCCGACTTCGACACCCGCAGCAGCCGCCTCGGCAACACCGTCGAGGAGAAGAACAAGCGGCTCGCTGCGGTGATCAAAGGTGTGGAGAGCCTCGATTTCGGCAACTTCGAGGACAACGAGATCGACCTCTTCGGCGACGCCTACGAGTTCCTCATCTCCAACTATGCCGCCAACGCCGGCAAGTCGGGCGGCGAGTTCTTCACCCCGCAGAACGTCTCGCGCCTCATTGCCCGCCTCGCAATGTCGGGGCAGGCCTCGGTCAACAAGATATACGACCCCGCTTGCGGCTCCGGCTCGCTGCTGCTCCAGGCGAAAAAACAGTTTGACGACCACATCATCGAGGGCGGCTTCTTCGGCCAGGAAATCAACCAGACCACCTACAACCTGGCGCGTATGAACATGTTCCTGCACAATATCAACTACGACAAGTTTGATATCGCGCTCGGCGACACGCTCCTCAACCCGCAGTACGGCGACCAGAAGCCCTTCGACGCGATAGTGTCAAACCCTCCCTACTCCGTGACATGGATAGGCAGCGGCGACCCTACGCTCATCAACGACGACCGTTTCGCCCCAGCCGGTGTGCTTGCGCCCAAGAGCAAGGCCGACTTTGCCTTCATACTGCACTCGCTCCACTACCTCTCGGCACGAGGCCGCGCTGCCATAGTCTGCTTCCCCGGCATTTTCTACCGCGGAGGCGCCGAGCAGAAGATACGCAAATACCTCGTTGACAACAACTTCATCGAGACCGTCATCGCGCTCCCGCCAAACCTCTTCTACGGCACAAGCATCGCCACCAACATCCTCGTCCTCTCAAAGCACAAGGACGCGCCCGTGACGCAGTTCATCGACGCGAGCGGCGAGGAGTTCTTCGTCAAGGAGACCAACAACAATGTGATGACCGAGGAGCATATCGCCCGCATCGTCAGCATATTCGAGAGCAAGGAGGAGGTGACGTATGTCGCAGCCTCGGTGAGCAACGGACGCATTGCCGACAACGGCTACAACCTCTCCGTGAGCAGCTATGTCGAGGCCCGGGACACGCGGGAGAAGGTGGACATCACCGAGCTGAACGAGCGCATACGCCGCATCGTGGCACGCGAGAACGAGCTCCGCGCCGAAATCGACGCCATAATCGCCGAACTTGAAACCGACGCGCAATGAACGGCAAGCCGGCACTGTACATCATCGCCGGGTGCAACGGCGCGGGCTGCGCAACCTGCTGGAAATTTACGCCCACGAAGTAGATGCCTGGTCAATGTACGACAACGGAGGCCCGATGCGTCCGATTGTTGACCGCAGTATAATCGTAGATCACGACAAATTTGCAAGAATCAAATCGTTATGTCAGAGCAAGAAGAAATAAAGCTGTTCAGCAAGATAAGCGAAGGGATACAGACGGCGCAACGCCGGTTGTTTGAACGCAAGGCGAAGTTCGGCGAGCCGGTGATAGTAGCCGATGCGGACGGACAGCCGGTACGGATATCGGCAGAAGACGCAATGCGGCGGTTAGACCGCGCCGCAGCCGAACCCGAAACGAAAACGATATGACAACGGCGCATATAAATATTACCGGCAAAGTAGGGACACTGCGTGCCGCAAATGTAGGGACGCACCCTGCGTGCGTCCGAGGGGCAGAATGTGCTGTCAAAGTAGGGACACGGCGTGCCGTGTCCGCCGGAAGTCATTGCAAATCAGATAAATGTGTTTGTCGCCCTTCGGACACGGCACGCCGTGTCCCTACCGTGACAGCATAAAACGATAATTAAATGAGCAAACTGCAAGAACTGATACAACGCCTTTGCCCCGACGGCGTGCAGTACAAACCCCTCGGTGAAGTGGCTTGTTACGCCAAAGAGCGTGTTTCAACCAAAGGTCTTTCTTGTTATGTTGGTGTAGAAACACTTTTGCAGAATAGAGCTGGAGTAGGAGATTACAGGAAACTCCCAAAAACGAAAAATAGTATCAGGTTCGATATAGACGATATACTTGTGGGAAACATCCGGCCTTATCTAAAGAAGATATGGTTAGCGGATATGGATGGTGGTACTAATGGCGATGTCTTGACTATTAGGATTTTAGATAGAAGGATAAGGCCAAGATTCCTATACTATTTATTGGCAAACGACAGGTTTTCCAATTTTCATAATCAATACGCGAAGGGTGCGAAAATGCCTCGCGGAGACAAAAGGCGGGTTCTTGATTTTCGTATACCCGTGCCGCCGGTGGAGGTGCAGGAGGAGATCGTGAAAATACTCGACCGCTTCGCGGATTATGCAGCGGAGCTGCAAGCGGAGCTGCAAGCGGAGCTGCAAGCACGCAAGCAGCAATACGAGTATTATCGTAATCTGTTGCTCACATTCAATCCCACCGCCTGCGGCTGCGGGACCGATGATGACCAACAGATAAGCGTAACTGCTTGGGGGGGTGATAGTTACAAAATTAAGTGGATGTCTATGGATGCTGTTTTTGAAATGCGCGGCGGTTATACTCCGTCAAAGAGCAAATCTGAGTTTTGGGATAATGGCACGATACCATGGTTCAGAATGGAGGACATTAGGGAAAATGGTCGGATATTATCTGACGCAATCCAACATATAACGCCGGCAGCAGTAAAAGGAAAAGGTTTGTTCGAAGCGAATTCATTTATTCTCGCTACGACAGCCACTATTGGCGAACACGCTCTTTTAATTGCTGATTCGCTTGCGAATCAGCGATTTACGAACCTTAAGGTTCGTAAATCGCTGAGGGGTAAGCTGCTGACTAAATACGTTTACTATTATATGTTTGTCGTGGATGAGTTCTGTAAGGACAATGTCAATTATTCGGGTTTTGCATCAGTCGATATGGGTAAGCTCAAAAGAATGCCTTTCCCGATTCCTCCTCTGGAGGTGCAGGAGCGGATTGTGGCTATCCTTGACCGGTTCGAGACTTTGGTCAACAACCTCAACGAGGGGCTGCCGCACGAAATCGAGCTGCGCAGAAAGCAGTATGAGCATTACAGGGACCGGCTGCTGTCGTTCCCGGAAATAAGCCGCCCTGGCACCAAGCAACGGATATAACAGGTTGAACCACAACGCATGGAGGAACAGCAATGACACAATATAGCACCATAGCGGAAACGAACAACTTCATCGTCCTGGACCATTACGACAAGGTCTGTGAGGCAAACGAGCCGCCTGCCGGCTACCAGACGGAGGCGGCGCTAGAGCGCGAGTTTATCGAGGACTTGCAGCGCCAGGGGTATGAGTACCTCCCACGGCTGACCACCCCGGCGGCTCTGCTGGAGAATCTGCGGACGCAGCTGCAGGCTCTCAACGATGTGGCTTTCACCGACGGGGAGTGGCAGCGCTTCCTGGACGAATACCTCGACCGCCCCAACGACAGCGTTGTGGACAGGACGCGAAAGGTGCAGAATGACCCGGTTTACGACTTCGTGTTTGACGACGGCCGTATGCAGAACATCCACCTCGTTGACAAACAGACCGTGGCACGCAACCGTGTGCAGGTCATCAACCAGTTTGAGCAGACCGGCACGCATGCCAACCGCTATGACGTGACCATACTGGTCAACGGGCTGCCCATGGTGCAGGTGGAGCTGAAGAAGCGCGGCGTGGCGATACGCGAGGCGTTCAACCAGGTGCACCGCTACAGCAAGGAGAGTTTCAACAGCGAGAGCTCGCTCTACAAGTACCTGCAGCTGTTCGTGATCTCCAACGGCACTGACACCCGCTATTTCGCCAACACGGTGCGGCGCGACAAGAACAGCTTCGATTTCACGATGAACTGGGCGACGGCTGACAACCGCCTGATCCGTGACTTGAAGGACTTCACGGCGACGTTCTTCCAGAAGAACACGCTGCTGCAGGTGCTGCTGACCTATTCGGTGTTTGACACCAGCGACACGCTGCTGGTCATGCGCCCATACCAGATCGCGGCGACGGAGCGCATACTGTGGAAAATCCGCAGCTCCTTCCAGTCGAAATGCTGGAGCCGGCCCGAAGGGGGCGGTTACGTATGGCACACCACCGGCTCGGGCAAGACGCTGACCAGCTTCAAGGCGGCTCGCCTCGCCACACAGCTCGAGTTCATAGACCGTGTCTTCTTTGTCGTTGACCGCAAGGACCTGGACTACCAGACCATGAAGGAGTACCAGCGGTTTTCCCCGGACAGCGTCAACGGCTCGGAAAGCACCGCCGGGCTGAAGAAGAACCTCGGCAAGGATGACAACAAGATCATCGTCACCACCATACAGAAGCTCAACAACCTGATACGCAGCGAGAGCAGCCTGCCGGTATACGGCGAGCAGGTGGTCTTCATTTTCGACGAGTGCCACCGCTCGCAGTTCGGCGAGGCGCAGAGGAACATACGCCGCAAGTTCAAGCGGTTCTGCCAGTTCGGGTTTACCGGCACGCCGATATTCCCGCAGAACGCCTTGGGCGCGGAGACCACGGGGAGCGTGTTCGGCGTGCAGCTGCACTCGTATGTCATCACCGACGCGATACGCGACGAGAAGGTGCTGAAATTCAAGGTGGACTACAACAATGTCCGCCCCTGCTTCAAGTCGGCGGAAACGGAGACGGACGAGCTGAGGCTGACGGCTGCCGAGAACAAGCAGCTCCTGCTGCACCCGGACCGCATACGCGAGGTTTCGCAATACATACTCCGCAATTTCCGCATCAAGACCCACCGCACCATGGGCGCCGGGGGGTTCAACGCCATGTTTGCCGTCAGCAGCGTCGAGGCCGCCAAGCTGTATTACGAGGAGCTGAACGCGCTGCAGCAGGAGGCAGACAAGCCGCTGCGCATAGCCACCATATACTCGTATGCCCCTAACGAGGAGCAGGAAGCCAAGGGGAGCATCAGCGACGAGACCATCGACACCTCCGCGCTCGACAGCAGCGCCAAGGAGTTCCTCGCCAAAGCCATCGGCGACTACAACCGCATGTTCCGCACCAGCTTCGGCATCGACAGCCGCGAGTTCCAGAACTATTACCGCGACTTGGCGAAGCGTGTCAAGAGCGGCGAGGTGGATCTGCTGATAGTCGTGGGCATGTTCCTGACCGGGTTTGACGCGCCCGCGCTCAACACGCTGTTTGTTGACAAGAACCTGCGCTACCACGGGCTGATACAGGCGTATTCGCGCACCAACCGCATCTATGACGCGACCAAGACGTTTGGCAACATCATCACCTTCCGCGACCTGGAACAGGCGACGGTGGACGCTATCACCCTGTTCGGCGACAAGAACACGCGCAACGTCGTGCTCGAGCGGAGCTACAAGGAGTACCTCGAGGGGTTCACCGACGCGCTGACGGGCGAGACGCGCCGGGGGTATGTGCAGATAGTCCGCGAGCTGACCGGGCAGTTCCCCGACCCGGCGGAGATAACCACCGAGGCGGACAAGAAGGCTTTCGTCAAGCTCTTCGGCGAGTACCTGCGCGTGGAGAACATTTTGCAGAACTATGACGAGTTCTCCATGCTCAAGGCTTTGCAGCGCATTGACCGGGGCGACGCGGAGGCTGTTGCAGCCTTCCGCGACAGGCATTTCCTGACCGACGGCGACATAGCCTCGATGCTCGGCGTGGAGGTGCTGCGGGAGCGTGCCGACCAGGACTACCGCTCCACATACAACGACATACGCGACTGGCTGCGCAGCCGGCGAAAGCCGCAACAACATGAAGAGTCTGCCATAGACTGGGACGACGTGGTCTTTGAGGTCGATCTGCTCAAGTCGCAGGAGATAGACCTGGACTACATACTCGAGCTGCTGTTCGAACACAACCGCAAGGCGAAGGACAAGGACGCGCTGGTCGAGGAGATGCGCCGCATCATCAGGGCGAGCATCGGCAACCGCGCCAAGGAGAGCCTGGTGGTGGACTTCATCCACGAGGCTGACATCGACGCTGTACACGACAAAGCCGCGCTGCTGGAAGCCTTCTACACATACGCGCAGCGCAGGATGAGGGACGAAGCCGCCGCGCTGATAGCCGGCGAGCAGCTGGACGGCGAGGCCGCAAGGCGTTACATACGCGCCTCGCTGCGCCGCGAGTACGCCACCGACAACGGCGCAGACCTCAACGCGATGCTGCCACGTATGAGTCCGCTCAACCCCAAGTATTTGACCAAGAAACAGACGGTATTCCGCAAGGTCGCCGACTTCGTCGAGCGGTACAAAGGCATCAGCCGCGACATCTGACTCCGAGCCGCCGTGCAGGCGGCTCGGATGCGGACACGGCACGCCGAAAGCACTGAAAAAGTACCGCATTTTCCGAGAGGGCTTTCGTTTTGCAGGCGTGCTGTTGCATTTTGACAGGGTGCGATATCAGGTGACCCGAAACATAGTGAGTTGCGGCTCTCGGACATTGTGTGATTGCGAAGCCAAAGTAGGGACACGGCGTGCCGTCAGGGGCGGAGGAGGGTATGGAGGTTGGACATCTCGATGGCGGCGACGGCGGCTTCGGCTCCTTTGTTGCCGAGGCTTCCGCCGGCCCGCTCCTGAGCTTCCTCAAGGCGGTTGACCGTCAGCACTCCGAAGATGACTGGCACTCCGCCGCGTGCGTTGATGTCGGCGATGCCTTGCGTCACTCCCTGGCATACGTAGTCGAAGTGTGGCGTGTCGCCGCGTATGACGCAGCCGATGACGATGACCGCGTCGGGGCTGAGCGCGTCGATGGCTGCTGCTGCGGCGTTGACGAGCTCGACTGTGCCGGGCACTTGTAGGCGTGTTATGCGGTCGTCGGCGACACCGGCGGCGTGGAGCGTGCCGATTGCGCCGTCGGTGAGCGCGCCGGTTATGGGCGCGTTCCACCGGGCGGTGATGATAACGGCGCGGAAGTCGCCTCCGCGTGCTGGCTTGGGTATCTCGAGGGTTGTGCCCTCGGTGTTGAGTATGGTTGACATTCTGGGGTCGGTGTTACTTGTTTTCGGGCGTTGCGGCTGCGTTGCGGTTGCCGGCTGCGGTGCCTCGGGCGATTATCTTGGCCATTTCCTCGGAGATGCGTTGCTTCTCCTTGCGGGCCTTGTTCTTCTTGTCGGTCAGCGAGAGGCGGTGCAGGAATATCTTCCATTTGGGTTCCTGGAGGATGTCCTGGTCGATTATCTCGATGAGGGCGAGTATGTCTTCCTCAAGTTCGATGGTGCCGAGGGTGACGGCGTGCGGGAGAATGGCGTTGAGGAGGCGTTTTGCGCGGGGGCGCATCTGGCGCATGCGCATCATTATCTCTGCCATTTCGATTGTCATCTTGACTTCGCGGCGTGTGACGCGGCCTGTGCGTTTCTTGGAGAACTTGATGGCTTCGGCGTAGAATTTCATGGCAGCGCGGTATTCGCCGGACGAGGCCTGTAGCTGCGCGAGCTTGCGGAGCGAGTCGACGAGCTTCTCGGTGGCGGCGACCACTCCGGAGTTGACTTTCTCGTACAGTGCGCCGGTGTGTATCTGCTGCTTGGCGAGCAGGTCGATTGCTTTCTTGCGCGAGCGCAGCACTCGGGTCGAGAGCTCCATGGCGAGGATGTGCGCCGGGGCGAACCGCTCGCTGTCCTCGGCGAGGAGCTGGTCGAGGACGCGGAATAGCATTTCGAGGTCTTTCTCGCACTGCCGGAAGTCCTTGAGCGAGAAGTGTATCTCGGTGAGGTCGAAGAGGACTGTCAGGAGGAGTGCGCGGAACTCGGTGTTCTCGAAGTCGGAGAAGTCGCGCATGGTTCGCAGGGCCTCGACGGTGCGTTCCATAGCGTCCATGAAGCGGGCCTCGCCCATGAGCTGGCGGGCTGTCTGCCGGCAGCTTTCGGCTGCCCTCATGATTTCGGCGTCTGCCGGTGTTTTCTCGACTTTGGCGTAGTCGAGGGGTAATTCCAAGAGAGTCATATTCGGGAGAAATTAAGTGTTCATACTGTTGCTGAGGGGAGGGGTGTCATTTTGCGGCGTTGCGCTTGGCTGTCGCGCCGAGGTATCCGCCGTGGTGGCGTTTTGCGTATTCGGCTGTTGTGAAGCCGATAGCGTCCATCACTCCTACCACGAGGACATCGCCCATTACGGTCATCATCGTGGTTGAGGTGGTGGGTGTCAGCCCGAGGGGGCAAACTTCGGGCGCTCCGCCGGTGTGGAGTGTCACGTCGGCGCGTGCGGCGAGCTGGCTGTCGGCGTTGCCTGTAATGACGATTACGGGTATGCCTGGGTTGAGGTTGTTTGCCAGGTCAACGAGCTCGAGTATCTCGCGGGTCTTCCCGGAGTTGCTGAGCAGGAGCATTATGTCGTTTTGCTGCAGTATGCCGAGGTCGCCGTGCTGCGCTTCGGAGGGGTGGAGGAACACGGAGGGCGTGCCAGTTGAGCAGAAAGTGGTGGCGATGTTCATGGCTATCTGTCCGGCCTTTCCCATGCCGGAGGTGACGAGCTTGCCTCCGCACCGGTTGACGTGTTCGACTATCATGTCCACGGCCCGCTGGTATCCGTCGGTGACGGGTATGCTGGTGATAGCCTTTGCCTCGGCGGCTATGATTTGGCGCATCAGTGTCTGCACTCTGTTGTTCATGGTGTTTATGCTGTGTTTGGGGTTGTTGTGTTTGGGGTTGTTTGCCGGTCAGGCCTCGAGGCTTCTGCCTTCGTATGCTTCGAGCTGTCTGCGCCATTCGCCGCTTACGGGGGTTGACTTGTGTGTGTCGGGGTCGAAGCTGACCATTACTGTCTCGCATACTGACATCACGGTCATTTCGGGCATTTTGACGAGCATCTGCTGCAGGCGGAAGCTCTTGTCGCGTATCTCCATGCAGCGGGTGTACACCTCAATGCTGTCGCCGAAGACGATTGAGTTGACGTATGCGCAGTTGACGTTGACGATTACGGTGTCTACGCGCTTCCAGTCCATCGAGTCGCCGCGCACGGCCTTGAAATAGTAAGCCTTGCCGGTGTCGTAGAATGAGAAGTATACGGTGTTGTTGAGGTGTCCGAGGATGTCGATGTCGTTGAAGCGCACCATCACTGGGGTGTGGTGGCGGAAGAGGGAGATGTCGGGTATGTTGTCAGTTTTCATTCTATTAAGTTCAATGTTTCTGGCCGTGTATATGTTCATTCGCGGCGGCTGGTGTCGCGGCGGCGATGCCTCCGATGAACCGTATTTCTGTCACGACGTTGCTGCCGAGGGCCTTGTTGATAGAGGCGGCTATCGCGGAGCGCATCATGGTCAGCTCGTTGCGCAGCGAGGGCTTTTCCACGGGGATGTGCATCACCGCCCCCCGGAAGAACGGCTTGCCGGTCATGGCGGCGATGTGCTGTCCCATCACGCGGGGCCATAGAGCCTCGGCGCGTCGGCGCAGCAGTTCCTCCTGCAGCTCGCATTCGTTGATGGCTTGTTCCAGCACTTCGCGTATGCTCTGCGGTTCTGTGCGTTTCATGGCTGCGTGTTGGTTATGGGTGTGAACTTGCCGTCCTCGACCTGCCACATGCGGTATTCGCCGCCGATGCTTGCGACAGTTTCGTCGAGGTGCTTGCGGTTGGTGTCGGTGACGAGTATCTGCCCGAAGCGGCCGTGGTCGCTGACGAGGCTCATGATGCGGGCCACGCGCGAGGTGTCGAGCTTGTCGAAAATGTCGTCGAGCAGCAGCAGCGGCGTCTTGCCGGTGTGTGCGCGTATGTAGTCGTAGACGGCGAAGCGGAGGGCTATGGTGAACGTCTTCATCTGGCCCTGGCTGCCGATGCTGCGCATCGGGCTGTCGCCGAGCGTCATGTCGAGGTCGTCGCGGTGCACTCCGGCGGAGGTGTAGCCGAGCGACTGGTCGCGCATGCGGTTGCGGTCAAACAGTTCATGCATAGTGGTCTGGGCGAGGTTGCTGCGGTATCCGATGGCTGCCAGCTCGCCGTCGGCGGCGACAGCGGCGTAATGCGCCGCGAATGAGGCTGATATTTCCTCTGTCCAGTCGCGCCGCCTCCGGTAAATTTGCGCGGCAGCGTCCTCCATGGCCTGTTCTATCGACTCGTACAGCAGCGTGTCGCTCACACCGGCGCGAAGCATCGAGTTGCGCGAGGTCAGGGCGCGGTTGTAGTGCATCAGCAGCGGCAGGTAGGAGGAATCTGTCTGTGAGATGACCATGTCCATGAGCCGTCGGCGTTCCTGCGCCGAGCCGCGTATCAGGTCGGAATCGTCGGGCGACACCGTCACTATGGGGAAACGGCCGATGTGGCTGGAGATGCGGTCATACTCCTTGCCGTTGAGCATCAGCTTCTTGCCGCGTCCGGCGACGATGCCGCAGCTCACGGTGTCGCTGTTGGCGTGGCCGGTGTCATAGATTCCCTTGACGAGCAGCCCGGAGCAGCCGTGGCGTATGAGCGACGACTCGGCGACGCTGCGCACCGGGCGCGTGAAGCTGAGGAAATGCACCGCTTCGAGCAGGTTGCTCTTGCCCATGCCGTTGGAGCCGAGCAGGCAGTTCACCCCGGGGCAGAAGTCCATGTCCGCCTCGGCTATGTTCTTGAAATCAGTTATGACCAGATGTTGCAGCCACATGGTGTTGTCTTGCAGTAGTTTGCCGTGTCTTCGGGGTCAGTCTTTCTCGCCGTAGGCGAGGTCTCCGGCATCGCCGAGGCCCGGGACTATGTAGCTGTGTTCGTTCAGGCTTTCGTCTATCGCGCCGGCCCAGACGGTCGTCTTGTCGGCGGGGAAGTGCCCGCGCACGAAGTCGATGCCCTGCCGCGAGGCGATGACGGAGGCGACGTGTATGTGTGCCGGGTTGCCCTTGGTGAGCATGGCTTGGTATCCCAGCAGCATCGAGCTCCCGGTGGCGAGCATCGGGTCAACGAGCAGCAGCGTCTTCCCTTCGATTGAGGGCGAGGCGAGGTATTCCACCAACACGTCAAAGTCGTCTCCCTTCTCGTGGTAATGGCGGTATGCGCTCACGAAAGCGTTCTCGGCGCGGTCGAAGCAGTCCAGAAACCCCTGGTGGAGCGGCATTCCGGCACGCAGTATTGTCGCGAGGACGAGCTGCTCGTCGCACTTCTGGCATACGCACTTGCCCAGCGGTGTCTGTATTTCGGTGTCGCGGTAACGCAGGTGCTTGGATATTTCGTATGCCATGGCATGGCCGATGCGCCGCAGGTTCTCGCGGAAACGCAGCGGGTCTTTCTGTATGCCGACCTCACGGAGCTCGAGCATGTAGCGGCTCACGAGGCTCGGGGTGTCGGCAAAGTTGATTACTTTCATAACGTGCATAACTTATCAACGTACAAAAATAGCAAAAAATACGGAGATGCGCTATACCCTCCCGAAAAAACGCCCTCGCGGCAACCGCATCTCGGCTCGCCTTGGGCCGCCAAACCGGCCAACTGCCACAGTGAAAAACCGCCAACTGCCACAACGCGCTTCATATTTCCTTTGGTAATCAATTAGTTGTGAATTTGGGCGAAGTGTGGCGGTTTTGATGAAAAAACAGCCCGGAAAATAATCCGGACTGTTGTATAATTACGCTATGCGTGCGGGTCAGAGGGCTTTGCCGTCAGAGCCGAGCACGTTGATGATCTTGTGCTTGTAGAGGCGTTCCATCTCCTCGCGGGCCGGGCCGAGGTATTTGCGCGGGTCGAACTCGCCGGGCTTGTTGCTGAGCACTTCGCGCACAGCAGCGGTCATTGCCAGGCGGCTGTCTGAGTCGATGTTGATCTTGCACACGTCCATCTTGGCAGCCTTGCGCAGCTCGTCCTCGGGGATGCCGATGGCGTTGGGCATCTTGCCGCCGTACTTGTTGATGGTGTCAACATATTCCTGAGGCACTGACGATGAGCCGTGGAGGACAATCGGGAAGTCGGGAAGCTTCTCCTCAACCTTCTCGAGCACGTCGAATGCCAGAGGCGGCGGCACGAGGCGGCCGGTCTCCGGGTCGCGCTTGCACTGTTCGGGAGTGAACTTGTATGCGCCGTGCGAGGTGCCGATGGATATAGCAAGCGAGTCGCAGCCGGTCTTGGTGACAAACTCGATTACCTCTGCGGGGTTGGTGTAAGTGTGATGCTCGTGGCTCACCTCGTCTTCAACGCCGGCAAGCACGCCGAGCTCGCCCTCTACAGTCACGTCATGCTGGTGCGCGTATTCCACGACTTTCTTGGTCAGAGCCACATTCTCCTCAAAGGGAAGCGCGCTGCCGTCGATCATTACGGACGAGAAGCCGTTGTCGATGCAGTCCTTGCAGAGCTCGAAAGTGTCGCCGTGGTCCAGGTGGAGTGTAATCTGGGGATGTTCCCAGCCGAGTGACTTGGCATATTCCACAGCGCCCTGTGCCATGTAGCGCAGGAGTATAGGGTTGGCATAGTTGCGTGCGCCTTTCGATACCTGGAGTATCACAGGCGACTTGGTGTCGGCGGAGGCCTTGATTATGGCCTGGAGTTGCTCCATGTTGTTGAAGTTGAATGCCGGTATGGCATATCCGCCATGTACGGCCTTGGCGAACATCTCGCGGGTGTTGACCAGGCCCAGTTTCTTGTAATCTACCATAGTAATTATGTCTTACGTGATCTCATTTATCCTCATAACAACAAGGACACGGCAAAGTTAGCAATAAATGGCTTATAAGCCGCTCCTTTTTTTATTTTTTTCGCCCCTGTAGCTGCCAGGGCGGCAAAAACTGGTGTCGGGATTGTCTGGCAACGGCATTTTTCATACGGCGGCAGCGTCAGCCGGATTGGGCAGCGTATGCCCGCGGCGATTTGCCAGCTCGCGCAATTTTTCGTATTTTTGCCGAAACAACCGTTTTCGCTATGAAAATATTCAATTCCGAGAAGCTTCGGGAGATCGACAAGGCGACGTGCGAGGCTCAGCAGATAGATTCTGTCGAGCTGATGGAGCGTGCCGCCTCGGCGGTTTCCTACGAGATAATATCACGCTTCCTGCCAGGGCAGCGCATCGTTGTCGTTGCCGGCCCGGGCAACAACGGAGGCGACGCGCTGGCGGTGGCGCGTATGCTTATAGAGCAGGGTTACCGCAAGGTCGAGGTGTTCCTGTTCAATGTCACCGGCCGGCTTAGCCATGACTGTGAGGTGGAGCGCAAACGCCTCATAGCCATTGATGCGGTGGATTTTACTGAAATCGAGAGGGAGTTCAACCCTCCGTACCTCAGCGAGGACGACGTGGTCATCGACGGGCTGTTCGGTTCGGGGCTGAACAAGCCCTTGCAGGGCGGGTTCCGTGCCGTGGCGCGGCTCATCAACGAGTCGGGGGCGTATGTGGTGTCGATTGACGTGCCATCGGGGCTGTTCGGCGAGTGGAACGACCATGTTGTGCTGCGTGATGTGGTCCACGCCGACCTGACGCTGACGTTCCAGACTCCGCGCCTGTCGTTCTTTTTCGAGGAGAACGAGCAGTGTGTGGGGGAGTGGAAGATACTCGACATAGACCTGGACGAGAACACGATACGCAAGACACAGGCTGACTTCACGCTTGTCGAGTCCCGCAACGTGCGTCCGCTGCTGCGTCCGCGCCGCAACTTCACGGGCAAGCGCGACTACGGTTCTGCCCTCATCATGGCGGGAAGCCTGGGCATGATGGGCGCGGCAGTGATGTGCGCACGTGCCACGCTGCGCTGCGGCGCAGGCCTCGCCACTGTCCATTCCGCCCGCTGCGGCATGCCGGTGCTGCAGACGGCTGTGCCGGAGGCCATGTTTGAGCCGGACAGCAACGAGAACTTCATCGCCGACATGAGCGTGCACCACAACCATCAGGTGGTCATGGCCGGGCCGGGGATAGGGACGCGCGAAAAGACCGCCACCGCCCTTGCCGACCTGCTCAAGAAGGTGAAGTCGCCGCTGGTGCTTGACGCCGATGCGCTGAACTGCATAGCGCAGCATCCGGAGCTGCTTCAGCTGCTGCCGCCGCAGACAGTCATCACGCCTCACCAGGGGGAGTTTGACCGGCTTTTCGGCGAACAGCAGACGGCGGAGCAACGCCTGAAGAAGGCTATCGAGATGGCGCAGTACTACAATATAATAATAGTGCTAAAGAGCCACCATACGGCGATAGTGCGTCCCACGGGACGTGTGTATTTCAACTCGTCGGGCAACCCTGGCATGGCGACTGCCGGCGCGGGCGACGTGCTGACGGGCGTCATAGGCGCGTTCATCGCGCAGGGCTACCGCCCTGACCTGGCGGCGACCATCGGCGTGTACATCCACGGCCTCGCCGGCGACTTGGCAGCAAGCGAAATAGGGCAGTTCGGGGTCATCGCGTCCGACATTTCCGACCGCCTCGGCCGCGCCATAAACAAAGTCATTAACTCCAAGTAACATATTCCCGAAACACCGATTTCACATGATAACCGTAAATAGAATACTCGCTGCCGCCGTTACGCTTTGCTGCACAGCTGCATTGCCGGCTCAGCAGACACAACGCCTCACCGCCGACCGCCACAACGAGTACGGTCTGGTCTATTCGCTCCCCATAACGTCGCTGTCGGTCAACGTAACTGCCGTCAAGACCGTCGAGCGTGCCGGCAAGTTCCGCCAGTATGCCGCCAAATGCCTCGGCATAGACAATGTGGTGGCTGAAGACCGCACGCGCTGGGAGATAACCGGCGTGTCGGTGACGCCCTTCGGCGTGGCTTACGATGACAACCAGTATCTGATGCAGCTCAAGCCCGGCGCGTCCACGTTCATTTCGGTGGACGACAATGGGATGCTGCTCGCCATAAACACTGACGCTGACGCGCCGGATGCCCCGGAGACGGGGACGACTGTGGTCTCCTCGACGCAGCAGGTGAACGATGCCGACGAGTACCTGCAGTATGTCAACGAGGATTTCCTCGCCTCGCAGTCGTCGCTGAAACAGGCGCAGATGCTTGCTGAGAGCATCATGGAGGTGCGTGACGCGAAAATCGCCCTCACACGCGGCACGGCGGACAATATGCCGACCGACGGCAAGCAGCTCGAGCTGATGCTCGCCTCGCTGCGCCGCCAGGAGGAGTCGATGACGCGCGTGTTTACCGGCGATGTTTACACGGAGCAGATCAACGCCTCGTTTACGTTCACCCCCGACGAGGACGGCCGCACGGTGCTGACACGGGTGAGTGACTACGACGGGTTTACCGATGCCGACGACTATGCCGGCGAGCCGCTGTACATATCTGTCAAGGTGACTGACAAAGCGGAGCTCCCCGTCGACGAGAAGGGTGAGGTGAAGAAGCTGCCTCGCGACGCGGTGATGTATACTATCCCCGGACGCGCGCAGGTGTCGCTCACCTGGCGCGGCAAGACCATCTGGTCGGGCGAGTTTGACATGGCGCAGTACGGCGTGCAGTTCGGCCTCAACCCCTCGCTGTTCACCGACCGCAAGAAACCCTCATATGTCATTTTTGACACCGCAACCGGCGGCGTGCGCAAAATCGGGCAGGTGTCCGACTTAGACAAATGACAGGCACTGCGTTTGACGGCATGCAGCAGCCCTCTGCGCTGACGCTGCGGCAGCTCACCGGCTATGTTGGCAACGTGCTGCGCATGTCGCGGCAGCTGCAGCAGGTGTGGGTGGTCGCCGAGATGAGCGACGTGCGCACTTCGGGCGGCCATTGCTACATGGAGCTGGTGGAGAAGAACGAGGAGGGGCAGACTGTGGCGAAAATACGCGCCAACATCTGGAGCTCGACCTATGTCGGCCTTGCCGCGAAATTCCGCAATGCCACGGGACATAACATCGCCGCCGGCATGAAGGTGATGGTCTGCGGCAGCATCACGTACCATAGTATTTACGGCCTGTCGTTCAACATCACCGATATCGACCCGGCATATACCCTCGGCGACATGGAGCGCATCCGCCGCGAGATACTCGAGCAGCTGGCGCGTGAGAACATCGCAGAGGCCAACAAGCAGCGGTCGCTGCCGATGAACCCGCAGCGCATCGCCGTCATCTCTGCCGCCGGCGCTGCCGGCTACGGCGACTTCTGCAACCAGCTGCATGCCAACAACGCCGGGTTCGTCTTCTATACCCACCTGTTCGGCGCAATCATGCAAGGGGAGCGCACGGCGCAGTCTGTGATGGCAGCCCTCGAGCAGGTGGAAATGACTATCGACCTGTGGGACTGCGTGGTGATAATACGCGGAGGCGGCGCGACGACAGACCTGAATGGCTTCGACAACCTCGACTTGGCGCGTCGCGTGGCGCAGTTCCCGTTGCCGGTAGTTGTCGGCATCGGGCATGAGCGCGACATGACCGTCCTCGACTATATAGCGCACACGCGCTGCAAGACCCCCACGGCAGTCGCAGAGTTTCTTGTCGAGTCGCTCCGCAACGCCGCGTCCACGGTGAGCAGCCATGTGCAGAATATAATAAGGTATTGCACGGAGCGCGTGCATGGCGAGCAGCAACGCCTCTCGGCAGCTGCCTCGATGATGCCGGCCATAGCGGCTGCGCGTGTGTCGCAGGCCCGCACGCGCCTTCAGGCTGCTGCCTCGCTGCTGCCGGTGTCGGCTGCCGCCCGCATCACCGCTGCCCGCAGCCGCCTCTCGACAATACTCGCAGCCGCCGGCAATGCCGCGACCACCAAGATTGCAATGCAGCGCACGCGCCTGGATGCCGTCCCTGACCAGCTCACTCGGGCTGCACAGACGGCGTTGGCGCGGCAGTCTGACCGTCTGTTGCGCCTTGGCAGCCTCATCGGCGTGCTTGACCCGCGGGCCACGCTGCGTCGCGGCTATTCCATAACGCGCATCGGCGGCAAAGCCGTCACCTCGGCTGCCGGCATCACCCCCGGCGCAGTAGTCACCACTGTCCTCGCGGAGGGGACGGTGACATCAACCGTAAATGAAACATCTCAAAACGAACAGATATGAATCCCGAAGACAAGCAACTGACATACAACCAAGCCGTGGCGCAGCTCGAAGCGATAGTCGCCCGGATGCAGAGCGACGACTGCGACATCGACAAGCTGTCGGCATACACGCGCCGCGCCCTCGAGCTGCTGCGCCTGTGCAAGGAGAAACTCACGACCACCGACGAGGAGATCAAGAAGTGCCTCGAGGAGCTTCAATGACCCGGTTTTGACCCCGAAAACGCGGATTGTTGACTCTGAATGGTTAAATTGATGGGTTAAAATTCAGGGTTGAGCGTTAAAAGTGAACGGTCGGGCGATTTTGGGCGAAAAAAATGGGGTCAAGCTATTGCGGCGCGGAGTTTTAAGCACTAACTTTGCAGCGTTTTTGATAGCAAACATGTTTTATTATTTTAATCATCAATCAAAATGAAGAAAGTAGCATTATCACTCGCTGTTATTGCAACACTCGCTCTCGTGTCTTGCAACAACAAGGCAAAGAACGCTGACACTGACACAGCTAAGGACACAGTCGAAATGACTGCTGAGCCGGTGGACACCAACATGGACACTACTAAGGACTCCACTAAGGACACTGCTACAGTGAAGGCTGAGACTCCCGCTGAGACTCCCGCTGAGACTCCCGCAAAATAATAGCGAGCAATCAGAAAGAACAATCGGTGTATTCCCCAACCGGGGTTTACACCGATTTCCGTATAATCACGGCAAGCAGGGACACGACATGGCCGCACATCCCCGACATAGTAGGGACACGGAGTGCCGTGTCCGAAGGGCGACAAACAATAATTTGATTTGCAGTGACTTGGTTGCGGACACGGCACGCCGTGTCCCTACACTGACAACGTAATCATACGCGGTCTGCTCATTTTGCCGCAAAACCGCCGTTGCACCGCTTGCCTAAAACGAGACTGACATGACAGAGATACCCGAAGACCTGCTCCACTGGGCAGACGAAATAGACGCGGCAGTCACTATCTGTGACGCTGATGCCAAAATACTGTATATGAACGACCGCTCGCGACAGACTTTCGCCCGTCACGGCGACATCATCGGCCACGACCTGATGCAGTACCACCCGCAGCGGGCGCAGGAGCAGATACGCCACATGCTCGCCACCGGCGAGACCAACGCCTATACCATAGAGAAGAACGGGCTGCACAAGCTCATCTTCCAGACACCATGGCGACGCGACGGCAAGATTGCCGGCCTCGTAGAGCTGTCGATGGTAATCCCGGCGGAGATGCCGCATTACATACGCTGACGCATAACGACATACACTCATGAAGAAACGTCTCCTCTTATTCTGCATGCTGCTCTCGCTCATAGGCACAGCAGCGGCGCAGAGCGACTATTACGCACGCAAGGCGCAGGGTTACCAGCGCGAAGCGGAGTATTACCAGAAGAAGGCTGACGGCTACCGCCGCGAAGCCGAATATTACCTGCGCAAGGCCGAGGGCTACCAGCGCGAGGCGGCATATTACACGCGCAAGGGCGACACTGACCGCGCCAAGACCAACAACCGCTGGGCCAGCGACGCGATGGACCGCTACAAGACGCAGATGCGCTGGGCCTCCGAGGCAAACGACAAGGCCGCCATGTACCTGCGCTGGGCTGCCGACACCCTGAAAAAGCAGTAGTCCGCCCGCTATGGGGGCAGGTCAAATCAGAGTTCTCGGAGTTCTCGGAGTTCTCAGAACTATCGGAGAACTCCGGGCAGGTGTGATTTTGATTTTAGGGGGATTGTGACTAAATTTGCAGTCTGAACATCAATATTACCGCTATATGAACCGCAAGCAGAAAATCGTGTTCTTTTCCGGCCTGGGCGTGGCCGTCGCCCTCATTGTGCTTATCATCGTGCTGTTGGTCAATGACCGTGGCGCGTCAAAGTCTGGCGACGAGGACTCGCTGATGGACAAATCAGAGCAGGTGGACTCGTTGCAGAACGCTTACGACGAGCTGGAACTGGTCAATGAGTACCGGGAGCTCGAGGCTGACTTTTCGCAGTATGAGGGGCAGCAGAAGTACCTTAAGAACGACACGCTGGTGCGCCAGTACAATGACGCGAAGAAGCGCGTGGAGTCGCTGCTCAAAGAGCTGAAGAGCGAGAAGCGCAGCAATCAGGAGAACCGCGAGAAAATCAAGCAGCTGCAGGCGGAAATAGCGACGCTGAAGGACATAGTGCGCCATTACCTCGAGGAGATAAAGCGCCTTGGCGAGGAGAACGAGGGGCTGAAGCAGGAGATAGAGCAGGTGTCGGCCCGCAACCAGGAACTCAGCTCGCAGGTGACTGCCGCCAACGCGAGCAACGAACGGCTGGCGCAGACTGTCAGCGTTGCCAAGAAGCTGAACATCACCGGATTGTCGCTGACTGCATACAATAAGAACGGCAAAAAGGAGAAGAAAATCAAGAAGGCCAAGCAGCTGGGCGTGAGCTTCACCGTGGCTCCTAACAACACGGCCGCTCCCGGCAAGAAGACATTCTATGTGCGTGTGCAGTCGCCCGAGGGCAGCCTCGTGGGCAGCGGGCCGTCATTCACGATAGACGGCGCGCAGGTGCAGAGTTCGGGAGCCAGACAGTCGGAGTATGACAACGGCGAGCTGAAAGTGACGGTATACGTCAATGTCACGTCATCGCTGACCCCCGGCAGCTACACCGTGGAGGCGTTCTGCGACGGCAACCGTCTCGGCTCGACGCACGTCACGATGAAGAATTGATTAATTGTTTGATTTGCAATGATTTGATTGTAGGGATGCGGCACGCTGTGTCCCTGCACTGACAGCACAATCTTATTCGCGGTAATACACGCGCTTGACACGCGGCGAGACGGAGGTGACAATCTCGTAGGGGATTGTGCCGAGCACGTCCGCGAGCCGCTGCACAGGCATCTTCCTGCCGAATATCTCGACCGAGTCGCCGACCGCGCAGTCGATGCCGGTCACGTCGATCATGCAGGCATCCATGCAGATGTTGCCGACCGTGGGCGCGGGTTTGCCGTTAACGTCGACGCATATCGCGCCGCAGCCGAAATGGCGGTTCATGCCGTCGGCGTAGCCTATGGGGATGGTGGCAATGACGCTGTCGCGCTGCAGCACTCCGCGCCGCCCGTAGCCGATGGTCTCGCCCTTCTTCCAGTGGCGCAGGGCAATGATGACCGTGCGCAGCGTTGAGACGACGGCGAGCGGCTCTTCCACCTGCGGCGACAGAGTGTTGATGCCATAGAGGCCTATGCCCAGGCGTGCCATGTCGTAGTGCGCTTCGGGGAAACGCAGTATGCCGGCAGAGTTTAGGACGTGGCGGAGTATGCGGCGCGGATAGTGCGACTGCATGTACTCGGTGTACCGCGCGAAGCGGTCGAGCTGCAGCTGCGTGTAGTCGTCCATGTCGAGGCAGTCGGCGGTGGCGAGGTGCGAGAACGCCGAGCGTATGGCCACATTGCCCTGGCTGTTGACTGTCTCCATGAGCTGCGGCAGCTCCTCCTCGACAAATCCCATGCGGTGCATTCCGGTGTCGAGCTTGATGTGCACCGGATAGTCATGCACGCCGTTTTTGGCGGCCTCGCGTATCACGTCATGCAGCATCTCCATGCTGTAGATCTCCGGCTCGAGGCGGTTGGCAAACATCGAGCGGTAGTTGACGACTTTGGGGTTCATGACCATAATGGGCATGGTGATGCCGCCTCGCCTCAGTTCGATGCCCTCGTCGAGGACGGCGACGGCGAGGTATGCCGCGCCCTGCGCCTGCAGTGTCTTGGCAATCTCGTAGCTGCCGGCGCCGTAGCCCGAGGCCTTGACCATGGCTATCAGCCCGGTCTGCACCGGCAGGTGGCTGCGGAAATAGTTGTAGTTCTTGACCACGGCATCGAGGTTAACCTCGAGCACAGTCTCGTGCTTGCGTGCTTCGAGCATCTCGCACAGGCGGTCAAATCCGTATTCCGGCGCGCCTTTGAGCAGGATAATCTCGTTGGAAAAGTCAGAGGTCGAGAGGTTTTGCATCAGCTCTGCCGTCGAGGCGAAGCAGCGTGCGCTGCCGCCGAAGAGGTCGCGTGCAGCCACGAGTTCCGGACCCACGCCGATGAATCGGTGCACGTGCATGGCGCGTACCAGGCGGCTTATGTCGCCGTACACGTCGCTGCGGCGCGATTCGTGGCGCAGGTCGCTCAGTATCAGCGTTGTTGTCCTGCCGTCGGCGGCGCGGCGGTTCATGAAGTCGAGAGCCGGCATCAGCGACCCGTAGTCGCTGGTGTATGAGTCATATATCAGCGAGCAGCCGTTTACGCCCTCGCTGACGTTCAGCCGTGTGCCTATGGCATGGAGTGCGGCAAACCGCGTGTGTATCGTCTCGCTGTCTATGCCGCACAGGAGCATATATGCCAATGCGTTGAGGGCGTTCTCGATGTCGCTGGCGGCGGTGAAGCCGATGGTCAGAGTGTCCGCTGTGCCGCCGTGTACGTATTCAATAACGGTGCTGCCTCCTGTCTGCTGAACGGACTTGACATACAGGGCAGCGGAGGTGTCTGTGCGCGAGCGGCGGAAGCGTCGCGAGGGGTCTATGTCGGCAAGCGCGCCGGCGATAATAGGGTTGTCGGCATCATAGATTACGTGCCGGACATGCGGCGCGTGGGCGAGCAGTGCTTTCTCGCGGGCTTTGTCAGCGATTGAGTTGAAGCCCTCGGCGTGTTCGTCGCCAATGTTGGTGAAAATCACCACGTCCGGGTCGATGATGTCGGCGAGGGTCTTCATTTCGCCCTGCCGTGAAACGCCGGCCTCGATGACAGCCACGTCCGTATTGCCGTCTATTTCCCACATCGAAAGGGGCACGCCGATGCGGCTGTTGAAGCTTCGCGGCGAGCGCACCATGCTGCATAGCGGCTCCATTAGCTGGAAAAGCCACTCCTTGAGGGTGGTCTTGCCCCGGCTGCCGGTAATGGCGACCACCTGCGCGGGGCGGGGCGGCAGTGCCTTGGCAACGGTCTGCAACGCCGCCACAACGTCCGGGACGACGAGGAAGACGGCATCTGGCATTTGCCGAGCGTCGTCAGGCATACGGTCAACGACAAAGCAGCGCACGCCACGGTCATACAGCTGGCGGATGTAGCGGTGTCCGTCATTCTCGGGGGTGCGTATAGCGAAAAACAGGGAAGTCTGCGGATATGAAAGCGACCGTGAGTCGGTCAGCAAAATTTCGATGCGGCGGTTTGTCGCCGGCACGGGCAGCCCGAGCGTCCGCGCCACTGTCTGTACGTCTGTTACCATGATGCCTGTATGGAGTCTGCTGTCAAAAACGAAGCCGAAGGAAGACGCTGCATGCCGCAGCACCGTTCCTTCGGCAGTTGAATATAGGGTTTTACTTCTTGGCTTCGGGCACGAGGAAATGGTCGCCTGTGGCGCGTACTATGTTGTCATAGTATTCCTGGTTGTAGCCCGGGAAGTCGGGGTATACGGGGTGGTGGTTCTCGTCATAGATGAACTTGCCGTTCTCGTCCACTTTCTTGCGGTTGCCGTCCATGTAGCGGACCAGGAGGAACTGCGCGAGTTCGCGGTAAGCGTCAGTAGCCTCCTTGGCTATTGCTGCGCCCTCGCTGTTTACCTCGGCTATGAGAGCGTCAGTGCTGCCGGTTTCGGCGAGCTGCGCGAGGTATTTCTCGCGCTCGGGGCGTGACGAGATGTATTTCTGCTCGAGGCGTGACTGCACCTTGCGTATGTCGCCTATCATCAGGTCATAGCGGTTGTACGCCTGGTTTGCCACCCAGTTGTTCATCCAGAAGTTGGACGTTTCGGAGAATGTGTTCATGTCGCCGTTGCCGTGGCGTATCTCGAGGGGGACTTCCGTCATTGAGCAGTAGAACGGCATGTATACGCAAGTGTTGGTGTCGTCAGTGCCGAACCATATCACGCCGCCGACGGGGTCGGGGAGGTCGGCGCGGCTCTGTGTGACGAAGCTCCAGCCGGTCTGCTGCGTAGCGATGGCGCGTTCATGCACATAGTGCTTGCCGTTGACCTCATAGTCCATGGGACGCCAGCGGTAGGGGACATGGTTGGGACCGGCGCCTATGTCATTGTGCATGTCGAAGGGGGTGTCCTCGAAATGGTCGCGCATGCGCTCCTGCATCTCGGCGAGCGACACCTTGCGGTCGGGTATGATATAGAGCGGCATCGGCTCGTTGCTTTCGCCCGAGCACCAAGCGTAGTATTTCTCGGCATCCTTGCTGAAGCGGCGGAAATAGCTCCATACGCGGGCGTCGCAGCCGCGGCGGGTGTCGGGGTTGTGCTCGCCGTATGTGTCGGCAAACGAGAAGTCCGCGTCCTTGCCGTCGTACCAGCCGCGCTTGCGTGCGAAGGAGATCATGTCCTTGGAATAGCGCACATTCTCCTTGTCCTTGAGGTTGACCTGACGTATTCGCGGCTCGTTGGCGTGTCCGGAGATAGCCTCGTCGGGGATGCGCACTGCTATCCACACCGCGCCTTTCTCCGCGCCCTTGCCTATCATTTCGAGCACCCACAGCTCGTTCTTGTCAGCGATAGAGAATGACTCGCCGGAGCTGGCGTATCCGTATTTCTCGACCAGCGAAGTCATCACGTCGATGGCCTCGCGGGCAGTCTTGGAGCGTTCCAGTGCAATCTGTATCAGCGAGCCGTAGTCGATGATGCTTTTTCCGGTAGTGTCCTGCAGCTCCTTGCGGCCGCCCCAGGTGGATTCGCCTATGGCTACCTGATGCTCGTTGATGTTGCCCACGACGTTGTAGGTGTGTGCCACTTCCGGTATCTCGCCGAGGGGCTTGCTCGTGTCCCACTCGATGACGCGGCGCATCGCGCCCTTGGGGTGGTCGGCAGCGGGGGTGTTGATCAGCTCGCCGAAGAGGTTGTGCGAGTCAGCGGCGTAAGTGACCATCACAGAGCCGTCCGTAGTCGCCTTCTTTCCGGCGAGGAGGTTGGTACAGGCCCATGCCTCTGCGCCTCCGGCGGCGAGCATGGCTGCAATCAATAACGGGATATATTTCATCGTGTCAGGTTGATATGGTAATTATTGAAAGACGAAATTAGTACAAAAAGGGGAGTTTTCCAAGGATGACGGCGAAATATCGGTATATTTTTATTAATTTCGCGGCATAATTGGGTGTGCCACAGGCATGCCTCGCCGATTACGTGACATTATATGCCGCCGTCAGCCGCATAGGAGGGGGTTGTTGCAGCATATCCGTCAGGGGTCGTGCGTCAACAACTAACAAAGGACTATATTGAATACATTTGAAGATTTGGGGGTAGACCCCCGACTGCTGCAGGCCATAGGCGAGATGGGGTTTGTCAATCCCATGCCGATACAGGAGATGACCATCCCGCACCTGCTCAACGAGGACAGTGACGTGGTAGGGCTGGCGCAGACCGGCACAGGCAAGACGGCGGCTTTCGGCCTGCCGCTGCTGCAGCGCATTGACAGCGAGCGCGAAGTGCCGCAGGCGCTCATCATTGCGCCCACGCGCGAGCTGTGTCTGCAGATTGCCGGTGACCTCGCCGACTTTTCCAAGTACATGCCCGGCATACGTGTGCTGCCAGTATACGGAGGCTCGAGCATCGAAAGCCAGATCAAGGCTCTGCGCAAGGGCGTGCAGGTGATAGTGGCGACCCCCGGCCGCCTTATCGACCTGATACGCCGCGGTGTGGTGCACCTCGACGAGGTGCATACCGTGATACTCGACGAGGCCGACGAGATGCTCAACATGGGCTTCATCGACGACATCAACCAGATACTCGGCAATGTCCCCGAAGACCGCAAGATGCTGATGTTCTCCGCCACTATGCCCCGCGAGATAGCGCAGATAGCCAAGGACTTCATGCACGACCCCGTGGAGTTCGTGGCGGGCAACCGCAACGAGGGCGCAGCCAACGTCAAGCACGTCTACTACATGGTCAAGGCGCAGGACAAGTACCTCGCGCTGAAACGTGTAGCCGACGACAATCCCGCCATCTACGGCATCGTCTTCTGCCGCACGCGCAAGGAGACGCAGGATGTGGCGGACAAGCTGATCAACGACGGCTACAACGCCGACTGTCTGCACGGCGACCTGTCACAAGCGCAGCGCGACCTGGCTATGAAAAAGTTCCGCGACCACATCACGCAGCTGCTCGTGGCAACCGACGTGGCTGCCCGTGGCCTCGACGTGGACGACCTGACGCACGTCATCAATTACGGCCTGCCCGACGACACCGCCGTCTACACACACCGCTCCGGGCGTACCGGGCGTGCCGGCAAGACCGGCGTGTCGGTGGCTATAATACACTCTCGCGAGAAGGGGCGGCTGCGACTGATCGAGAAGAAGATTGGCAAGGAGTTCGAATACAGCAAAGTCCCCACGCCCGAAGGCATCATCGAGAAGCAGCTCTATGACCTCGCCGACCGCCTCGAGAAAGTGGAGGTCAACGAACCCGAGATAGCGAAATACCTGCCGGCGGTGCGCAAGAAGCTCGAATGGCTCTCCGAGGAGGACCTGCTCAAGCGCGTGTTCTCGCTCGAGTTCAACCGCCTGCTGTCCTATTACCAGGATATGCCAGACATTGACCTGAACGAAACCGGCAGCCGCAAGAAGGACAAGGAGACGCGCCAGCGCGAGAAGAAGGACAAGGACCGCCGCATTGCAGAGGGCGGTTACGAGCGTGTAATGGTGGACATAGGCAAGGCCGAGGGCTTCTTCCCGGGCAACCTCATGGAAACCATCAACAAGAACATCGACGGCGACAAGCCAGACATCGGCCGCATCGACCTGCTGCCGGGCTACACACTCTTTGACGTGCGCAAGGCCGACGCGCAGAATGTCGTCGCCGCGCTCAAGAACGCCGACTTCTTCGGCCGCCGCCTATATGCCGAGATTGCCGACCCGGACAAGGACTATGCCGCCATGCGCAAACGCCGCAGCAAGCGTGGCGACCGAAAGGACGATGACCGCCCCCAAAAACGCCGTGACCGCCGCGAGGACGCGCATGAAGACCGACGACGCAGGCGCGACGACGCTTTTGCCGCTGTCGCTTCCAGAAAGCCGCGCAAGGAGAAGCCGCGCAAGGAGAAACCGTCCAAAAAAGCCGACAAAGCCCCCAAGAAGCCGAAATACAACGGCAACTACGACATTTTCATCAACAAGAAGAAAAAATAACCGCATACAAAACCTCTCCAGCCATGAAGCAACTGTTCATACGCATAATGTGTGCCGTCGCCGCGCTCCTTGCCGCCATCGGCGCATCTGCCGGCAAGGCCGAGCCCAGACATCTGACAGCCGACAGCGTGTTCATCAAGCTGCCCGTTGACGTGATACAAGTGCTCAACGTGTCCTCTCGCATGGACATGCTCGACTATTACCGCAACGACAGCATATACCGCGCCCCCAACCTGCCGGGCGGCGAGTCGTGCCTGCGCCGCGTGACGCCCTCCTATCTCGAGGCCGAGCTTACTGCCGTCAGCACCATACAGATACGCATACTCCCCGGCAAGGACGGCGACATCGCCGCTGTCAGCTACACCGTGGACAGCACCGGCACGCAGGCCGACAGCCGCCTGTACTTCTACGATGCCGACATGAAGCCGCTCCAGGCCTCGCGCCTGTTCAGAGAGCCGGAGACGCGCCAGTTCTTCCGCATAGAGCGGGGGAGCGCGACCTCGATGCGCGAGCTGCTCGACATGGTGCCGTTCCCCACGGTGCAGTATTCCCTCTCTGCCGACGACACCGCGCTGACGGCTCGCCTGACAGTCGAGGGGAACATCGACACGGACGACTACAACATAATGAAGCTGTTCCTCGTGCCGGAGCTGCGGTACGTATGGGACGGCAAGAGATACAAGCTGGAAAAGAAGAAATAACGAGCGCGGCGCACGGCACTACCGTGCCGCTGCCGCCCGCATAAACAAGATACGAATATGGAAAGACCGGTAAGGGTGAGATTTGCCCCGTCGCCTACGGGCCCGCTGCACATCGGCGGTGTCCGCACGGCTCTGTTCAACTACCTTTTCGCACGCCGCAACAACGGCAAGATGATATTGCGCATTGAGGACACGGACTCCAACCGCTTTGTCCCCGGCGCGGAGGACTACATCAACGAGTCACTCGCATGGCTCGGCATACATATTGACGAGGGTGTCCGCGAGGGAGGGCCTTTCGGGCCGTACCGCCAGAGCGAGCGGCGCGACATTTACCGCAAATACGTGGATATGCTGCTCGACGAGGGCAAGGCATACATCGCCTTCGACACCCCGGAGGAACTCGCCGCCGCCCGCGAGCGCACGCCCAACTTCCAGTATGACGCTTCCACACGCATGCAGATGCGCAACTCGCTGACACTCCCCGCCGAGGAGGTGAAGCGCCTCATCGATGCCGGCACGCAGCACGTCGTGCGTTTCCTCGTCGAGCCCCACCGCGAGATTACCGTCAACGACCGAATACGCGGCAAGGTGACCATCAACTCCGACATCGTGGACGACAAGGTGCTGTTCAAGAGCGCGGACAACCTCCCCACGTACCACCTCGCCAACATCGTCGATGACCACCTCATGGAGGTGAGCCATGTGATACGCGGCGAGGAGTGGCTGCCCTCTGCGCCCCTCCACGTGATGCTATACGAGGCTTTCGGCTGGACTGACACCATGCCCGAGTTTGTGCACCTGCCCCTGCTGCTCAAGCCTGTCGGCAACGGCAAGCTCTCAAAGCGCGACGGCGACAAGCTCGGCTTCCCCGTCTTCCCACTCGAGTGGCATGACCCAAAGACCGGCGACGTTTCCTCGGGATACCGCGAGAAAGGCTACCTGCCAGAGGCGGTGGTCAACTTCCTCGCCCTGCTGGGCTGGAATCCCGGCGACGACACCGAGCTGATGGACATGGACACGCTGATACAGAAGTTCTCCTTTGAGCACTGCTCAAAGGCCGGCGCCAAGTTCGACTACAAGAAGGGCGCATGGTTCAACCACGAGTACCTGATGCGCATGCCCGACGACAAGCTGGCCCGCCTCTTCATGCCCGTGCTTGAAGCCAAGGGCGTGACCGGCTTTTCAGAGGACTATGTGGCGCGTGCCGTAGGCATGGTCAAAAGCCGTGTGGATTTCATCGACGAGCTCTGGGACCAGGGTGACTTCTTCTTCGTCGCTCCGACTGAATATGCCGAGAAGGATGTGCGCAAACGCTGGAAGGAGGACACCCCGCAAATCATGGACCAGCTCATCGGCGTGCTTGAGGGCATCGACGACATGACCTCCGCCAATGCGGAGAAGATCGTCCTCGGCTGGATAGAGGAGAACGGCTATCACCTCGGCAACGTGATGAACGCTTTCCGCCTCGCAGTCGTGGGCTCTTGCCGAGGCCCGCACATGTTTGACATCACCGAGCTGATGCCGCGACAGGAGGTCATAGCACGCATACGCCGTGCCATCGACACTATCGGCAAATGAAGAGCCTGGCAAGCAGACTGAAAGAGGCGCACAGTGCGGTGGCGGAAGTATGCCGCCGCACCTTTGAGCCTGCACTCTACACTGCCGGCATACGCCTGTATGCCGCCGGTGTGAAATGCGCTGCGCTGTGGATGCCGAAAGCCAGGCTGATGATCGAAGGGCACAGGCAGACGAAAGAGCGGCTGAAAGCGGCTGTCTCGTGCTGCTGCAAGCCGAGGATATGGGTGCACGCCGCCTCGCTGGGAGAGTTTGAGCAGGGCCGCCCGCTCATCGAGGAGATACGCCGCCGCCGTCCAGATGCAAAAATCGTGCTGTCGTTCTTCTCGCCTTCCGGCTACGAGGTGCGCAAGGACTGGAACGGCGCGGACGCTGTGGTCTACCTCCCTTTTGACACCCCGGGCAATGTGTGGCGCTTTCTCGATGCCGTGCGCCCGGAGATGGCGTTCTTCATCAAGTACGAGTTTTGGCGCAACTACCTCTACGGGCTGTGGAACAGGCATATACCCACCTATCTGGTGTCAGCGGTGTTCCGTCCCGAGCAGGCGTTTTTCAAGCGGCGCAGCGCGTGGTACCGCTATTGGCTGCGACTGTACAGCCGCATTTACGTTCAGGACGAGCGTAGCGTGCGGCTGCTCGACGCTGTCGGCATACGCAATGTCGAGGCGGTAGGCGACACCCGCTTCGACCGTGTGACCGACATCATGAACTCGCGTCGCGAGATACCCGCCTTGCAGTCATTTGCCGCGCCTCGCGAGGACAATTCCCCGGTTATGGTGGTCGGCTCGAGCTGGCCCGCCGATGAGGAAGTGTACCGCGACTGGGTGACGGAAAAGGGGGTGCGCACCGTCATTGCGCCGCATGAGTTTGACAGCCAGCGGCTCGGCCGCCTTCAGCGCGAGTTCCCCGATGCCGTCCTGTATTCGCAGGTCAAGGACGACCCTGCGAAAGCCGCCACGGCTCGGACACTCATCATCGACTGTTTCGGCCTGCTCAGCTCGGCATACGCATACGGCGACATGACATACGTCGGCGGAGGCTTCGGCGCGGGTCTGCATAACATCAACGAGGCGGCTGTCTACGGCATTCCTGTGATATACGGCCCTAACAACCATAAGTTTATCGAAGCGCAGGAGCTTAAGGCAGCCGGCGGCGGCTTCCCTGTCGCCTCACGCGAGGAATTCTGCCGCGCCGCCGACGCGCTGCTCGATGAGGGCGTGCGCCGCGTTGCCGGCGAGAAGGCCGCCGCATATATCCGCTCCAAACTCGGTGCCACAAAGCGCATCTGTGACGATATATTCTGACCGCGCAATATCGCAGGGCGCAGCCGCGTTAAAGTATTACTATGCATAGGATTGTCAGATATTTATGTATTATCATAGCACTTCTCGCCCTCCCGGCGTGCAAGGGCCCGAAACTCTCTGTAGCCAACGAGCAGATGGCTCGCGGCGAGTTCTTTGACGCTTCAAAAACGTACCGCAAGGTCTACAACTCGCTCAACCCCAGGGACCAGCGCGAATTGCGCGGCGAGGTGGCGTACAAGCTTGCCACCTGCTACCGCCGCCTAAACCAGGCTGCACGTGCCACGGCGGCATACCAGAACGCCATAAGGTACGAATATCCCGACTCGATGGTATACTATTACCTGGGACGCTCCCTTCAGGCCGAAGGGAAATACCAGCAGGCGATAGACGCATACGCCATTTACCAGCAGTGGCATCCCGATGACATCCTCGCCCGCGAGGGTATACGCGGCTGCCGGACCGCTATGGCGAAAAAAGGCACTCGCGACACACGCTATGTGGTCAAGAACGCCAAGCTTTTCAACTCGCGACGCGCCGACTTCGCCCCGATGTACCTCGACAAGAACTATGACGTGCTTTACTTCACGTCAACAACCGAGAAGGCTACCGGCAAGGACAAGAGCGAAATCACCGGCACTAAGAAAAGCGACATATTCTTCTCCAAGAAGGACGAGCGCGGCGAGTGGCAGCGTCCCGAGCCGGCAGAGGGCGAGCTGAATTCCGAGATGGACGAAGGCATAGTCTCGTTCTCGCCTGACGGCATGACCATGTACCTGACCATGGCGCGACGCTCTCCCGTGGCAAACACTACTGTGGAGATATACACCTCCAAACGCTCCGAGCAGTCATGGAGCAAGCCCGTGAAGTATGAAGTCACCCCCGACACCCTGTCCGCTGTGGGGCATCCCGCTGTATCGCCCGACGGCAACTGGCTATATTTCACCTCCGACATGCCCGGCGGATACGGCGGCAAGGACATCTGGCGCATCTCGCTGACCTCCGCCAAGGGCTCGCTCGAGAACCTCGGCCCGCAAATCAACACCCCCGGCGACGAGATGTTCCCCTATATGCGTGCCGACACGCTGCTATATTTCGCCTCTGACGGACACCCGGGCTTCGGCGGCCTCGACCTGTTCCGCGCCAACCTCGACGCGACAGGACAGCGGTGGACTGTCGAGAACATGGGCATGCCCATCAACAGCTCCGGCGACGATTTCGGCATCACTTTCGGCAAGGGCGAGGAGGGCTTCTTCAGCTCAAACCGTGGCGACGCCCGAGGCTACGACCACATTTACAGCTTCGTCCTTCCCGACTTGAAAATCACCATCTCCGGTTATGTCATCGACAAGGACGACGAGCCTGTCCCCAACGCCATAATACGCATCGTCGGCGACGACGGCTCCAACCAGAAGGAGGTGGCCCGCGACGACGGCTCGTTCAAGTTCAACCTCCAGCGCGGCGTGAAATATGTCATGATGGCCGGCGCGAAGGGGTATTTGAACATGAAGCAGGAATTTGTCTCCGACTCTGCCGAGGAGGATGCCGACTATGTGATAGACTTCGTGCTGGCCTCAATTAACAAGCCCAATGTGGTCGAAAACATATTCTACGACTTTGACAAGGCGACGCTCCGCCCCGAGTCAAAAGAGGCTCTCGACCAGCTCGCGCAGATGCTGCGTGACAACCCCAACATCACCCTCGAGATGAGCAGCCACACCGACCGCTGGGGCTCGGACGAGTACAACATCGACTTGAGCAACCGCCGCGCGAAAAGCGTTGTGGACTACCTCATCGCAGCCGGCATCGCCCCTGACCGCCTCACCTGGGCCGGATACGGCAAGACCCGACCAAAAAACGTCACCAAGCGCATCAACTCCCAGTTCCCGCAGTTTGAGGAGGGGACGGTGCTGACCGAGGAGTACATACTCACGCTCTCCGAGGAAGACCAGAGCGTGGCTGACCAGATAAACCGCCGCACGGAGTTCAAGGTGACGGCAACGGACTATGACCCGTTCTGACCAGTTGCGCATACTCTGATGGACACCTCATTCCGCACCCCGTACCGTCCGCACCCCTCTGCACCGATTGACCTGCACAAGCCTGTGCTGATGATAGGCTCGTGCTTCACCGACAATGTCGGTGCGCAGTTGCGCCGGCGCATGGTCAACGTGTCACACAACCCCGCCGGGACGCTCTTCAACCCACAGTCGATTTGCAACGTCCTCAACGCCGCCCTCGACGGCATAATGCCGGAATATGAAGACCACGGCGGGTTGTGGAACTCATGGCTGCTCCCCGGAGAGTTCTCCTCGCCCGACCGCGACCAGGCCGTAAGGCTCGGCTCTGGCGCTCTGGCGCGGCTCGCCGAATATGCGCGTACCGCCGGGACGCTGATTGTCACATTCGGCACGGCGATAGTCTATGCACTCGCCCGCCCTCCCTTTGACGTGGTCTCCAACTGCCACAAGCAGCCCTCGGCGACATTCTTCCGCGACCTGCTGACCGTGGAAACGATAACGGCGGCATGGGACGCGCTCATCACGCGGCTGCGCAGCGTCAACCCCTCGCTGCGCATCATATTCACCGTCAGCCCCGTGCTGCACCTCAAAGAGGGCTTCCACGCCAACGCCGTCAGCAAGTCGGTGCTCCTCCTTGCCGTTGACCGAATCGCCTCGCTGCACGCCGGCTGCGAATATTTCCCGGCTTACGAGATATTCAGCTACGACCTGCGCGACTACCGCTTCTACGCCGATGATATGCAGCACCCCTCGCCGGCGGCCGTGGCATACATCTACGACCTGTTTGAGCAGACGTACATCGCGCCCGACGACCGCAAGACCCTCGACCGCGCCCTGAACCTGCGCCAGCGCACCGAACACCGTCCGCTCCACCCCGGCACCGAGGCCGCCCGCCGCTTTGCCGACGACACCGCCACCCTCCTCCGCGACTTCCTCTCCCGCCATCCCCACCTCGTCCCATAAGCATGGCAATATCCCCGGCAGGGTAGGGACACGGCGTGCCGTGTCCGCTGGGTTGCAAACGCAATCATTTGATTTGTAACAACTTGGACGCGGACACGGCACGCCGTGTCCCTACCTTGTCCTCGCATTTTTTCGGCATACGCCGCTGCCCGGCGCGGGGAGTGCGTCGGTGTGGGAATAATGTGCTAAATTTGCACCCGAAATGAGTGTACAGGCAAAGGAGAAAATATCAGAAGTGGGGGAGTTCATCTCCGAATACGCAGCTCACATGGTCGGCTGCGGCGTGCATACGTCGCGTGTCATACGCTCTGCCAAGCGTATCGGCAAATCCTACGGCTATGAGGTGAAAATCAGCGTGTTCCAGCGCAGTGTCATCATGACTCTCTTTGACAGCGAAACACACGAGGCGCACAACGAGGTCGAGGAAATCCCCGTGCTTCCCATCAGCTTCGAGGCAAACTCCCTGCTGAGCGCGTTGAGCTGGGAGACGTATGACAGCCACCTGCCGCTCGCCGTGCTGCGCGAGAAATACCGCAAGATAGTCAGCCGCCCGGCCATACACCCCTTTTTCGTGCTTATGCTCGTCGGGTTTGCCAACGCCTCGTTCTGCCGCCTCTTCGGCGGCGACTGGTGGTCGATGGGGGTAGTGTTTTCCTCCACCCTGTGCGGCCTTTTCCTCAAGCAGCTGATGACACGCAGCGGCATCAACCACTATATCGTGTTCATGGTTTCCTCATTCGTCGCGTCGCTATGCGCCTCGATAGCGTTGATATTCGACACGACCTCCGAGATTGCACTCGCCACCAGCGTGCTTTACCTCGTCCCCGGCGTGCCGCTGATAAACGGCGTGATCGACATAGTCGAGGGGCATATTCTCTCCGGGCTGTCGCGCCTCATTCAGGCGTTCCTGCTGATAGTCTGCATTGCAGTCGGGCTGTCGGTGACATTGTTGTTGGTCAAAGACAGTTTGTTATGATAGCGGTTGACATCCTTTCCGACGCATTTTTTGCCGCCTTGGCCGGCATAGGGTTCGGGGCAATCTCCAACCCTCCGCTGCGTGCCTTCCGCTTCATAGCCCTGCTGGCGGCAGTCGGCCATGCATGCCGCTACTGCCTGATGACATTTGCCGGCGTGGAACTGTCCATGGGGTCGCTCGCCGGGGCGTTGCTGATAGGCTTCGGCAGCCTGTGGCTCGGCAAACGCGCCCGCACTCCGATGACCGTGCTGTACATACCCGCTTTGCTGCCGATGGTTCCCGGCAAGTTCGCTTATAACATGGTGTTCTCGCAGATTATGTTCCTGCAGAACATGGATAACCCCGCAGAGCGTGCGCAGTATATGGAGATGTTCTTCTCCAACACCATGGTGACGTGTACCGTAGTGTTCCTCCTTGCCGTCGGGGCAACGCTGCCGATGTTCATATTCCCTAAACGCGCCTCGTCGCTGACGCGGCATAAACGAGACCGCTGATGGAGATATTCTGGAAGACTATAGGCCTCTACAATTCGGCGACATGGATATGCCAGGCCGTCATAGTCGCCGTGGGCATTGCCCTGACATTCGCGCTGCGGCGCAAGCCCGGGCGTGTGAGCTCGGCGGCGATGAAGCTGTTCCTGATATTCCTCTACCTGTGGATAGCCGTGGCGTATTTCTACGTCTGCTGCGCCGAGCGCGAGTACAGCAACGTTATGGCGATATTCTGGGGCATACTCGCCGGCTCATGGATATGGGACTTGGCTACCGGCTACACCACATTCAAGCGCAAACGCCGCCACACCCGGTTCGCAACCGTGCTGTTGCTCATGCCGTTTCTCTATCCTGCCGTCTCGCTGTTGCGCGGCATGGAGTTCCCCATGATGACCTCCCCCGTGATGCCCTGCTCCGTGGTAGTGTTCACCATAGGCGTGCTGCTGATGTTCGCCCACCGCGTCAACATATTCATCGTCCTGCTGCTGTGCCACTGGTCGATGATCGGGCTGTCAAAAACCTTCTTCTTCAACATTCCCGAGGACTACCTGCTCACATGCGCGACAGTCCCCGCGATATACTATTTTTTCAAGGAGCAGTTCCTCGGCGATACGCGCCACGAGACCAAGCCGCAGGCGAAATATCTGAACTGGCTGCTCATGGGCATCTGCGTATGCCTCGGCGCAGCCCTTGCCGTCCTCCTCTTCGTCGAGCTGTTCCAGACCGCCTGACGCGGCAATGTGTTGATTTTGCTGTATTTATTCCTCATCGGCTTGTATATATTTACGCACTCGCAGCGGTGGCATTTTGCTGGAAAGGTGACTTCGGTTGATTATCAGCGATTTGGTGATGCTGCGTGTGCGGCAATTGATATAAATCAAGCCCGAAATCGGCATTTTGCAACGGCGGCTGCACTGTAGATAGCGACAATACTCTGCATGACAGGCACTTTGTTATGACCTGCAAGAAAAATGAACTGATTGGAATTGTTTCTAAATCTTTAACATCAAAATCGGGGGGGGGTAGAACATTTTTGCCTAATTTAGTGGCGGAAATAATAACCATTCTAACCAACAAACAATTGTTTTTCATGAAACATTTCACTTACACCTTACTTGTGGTGGTGGCTGTCCTGTTCGGGATCAGCCCGGCCATGCAGGCAGCGGTTGCGGGTGGCGATGCCGGCGTCAAGTCTTCGCCGGCATCGACGCAGTTCCGCTCGGCCAGCCTCCCACAGACCCGCCCGGCCGGGTATTCTCTTGCCAAGCCGGCGAAAGATTTCCGGCAGCTGTCCGGTCTTCGTGCTGCCGGCTCTGAACTGCCGGAAATCTGCGGTTCGCTCATCTACACAGCCGAGAGTGCGGCGGTAGCGAAGGAGATGGGCATATACACCCTGCCGGAGATGAACCCCGTGAGGGTTGACCCCATGCTGACTGCCAACGGCGGCGGTGTCCTCGCCAACGGCAAGTACCACTTCATTTACTACTATGAAATGTCGGGCGCGGTTTTCGCGTATTACCGCGTCGTGGACATTGACACCTGGGAAACCCTCTACTCGGCACGCACCGACCAGACGAGCATCGCCACTGACATGGCTTACGACCCCATTTCCGACAAGATTTACGGCTGTTTCGTGGGCGAGTCAAGCTACGTATTCGGCACTCTGTCAAAGGACTACGGCGAGATGACGGTGATTTCGTACCTCGCCGAGCCGTTCTTCACGCTCGCGTGCAACGCCAAGGGCGAAATGTATGCCATTACGGCTAACGGCAAGCTGAACCGCATCGACAAGACAAACGGCAAGCTTACGCCGGTTGGCGATACCGGTGTCACTCCGGCATACCAGCAGTCCATGACTTTCGACATGGCCACCGGCCGCCTGTTCTGGGCTGCTTGCACTGCCGCTTCTGCCGGCCTCTACGAGGTTGACACAACCTCGGGGAAAGCCACGTTAATTTCCGAGTTCGCCGGCAACGAGGAGTTCGGCGGCCTTTATACCCTGTCGCAAGGCGCGGTTGACGGAGCGCCTGGTGAGCTCGGCAACTTCTCTGCTGAATATGTCACCACTACACAGTCTGACATTGCCGTCAGCTTCACGCTTCCGGCCGAGACTTACGGCGGCCAGCCGCTTTCGGGCAACGTGCAGTGGATAGTCAGCCTCAACGACGTGGATGTGGAACTGGGTGAAGGACAGCCTGGCTCGCAGGTCAGCGTCACGCTGGCAAACGCCCCGGTGGGCATGAACACGATAGCTGCATACGCTTCAAACGATGCCGGCAAGGGGCCTCAGTCCCGTCTGCGCAAATGGATAGGCGTGGACACCCCGCTCCCCCTCGAGAACGTGACCGCCACGCTAAACGGAAACATTGCAACCATATCGTGGCAGCCTCCGGCGGGAGCGATGCACGGCGGTTATTTTGACCCCGCACAGCTCAACTACCGCGTTGTGCGCCAGCCTGGCAACGTCACTGTGTGCCAGAAGACCACCGAGACTTCCGTAACCGACGAGCTCGACGCTTCTCGCCTGATGAACTACTATTACGACGTGATTACATACGTCGGCACCACTCGCGGCGAGACTGTCTCGTCAAACAAGGTGACTGTCGGCGACGCGCTCTCGATACCGTACACCGAGAATTTCTCCAACGCCGAAGATTTCAACCTCTTCAACATCATAGACGCCAACAACGACGGCCGCACCTGGGCGTACAACTCCGGCGAGGCCAAAAGCACGTACAGCGTGACCCAGGCTATGAATGACTGGCTCATCACCCCGCCGCTGAAGTTTGAGGACGGATACCTCTACACGCTCCGCTTCAAGCTGCACACTGCCGGGTTTACCGAGAAAATGCGCGTTGCCATCGGCAACGATGCCTCGGTCGAGGCCATGTCTGCGGAAATCATGCCGCAGTTCCAGATTACTGACCGCAGCTACACCGAGTTCAAGTGCACGTTCAACCCCGGAGCCGGCGACAAGCGCATCGGTTTCCATCACATCAGCGATGCGGAGAGCGGAAACCTGTTCCTCGACGACATCGAGGTGATACGCGGCGCGTCTGTCAAGTCGCCGGCAGTGGTGGAGGACCTTACCGTCACTCCTGCCGACAAGGGCGCGCTCAGCTGCACGGTGGCTTTCCGCGCTCCGAGCAAGTGCGTGGACGGCTCTGACCTCTCCTCTATCTCGCGCATCGTCCTCTACAAGGGCAACAAGATAATAAAGTCTTTCTCTGCCCCCGCTCCTGGCGCAGAGCTTTCTGAATCCGGCATCGCTTGCGACGCCGGCGTCAACGAGTTCCGCGTTATCGCCTCTAACGAGAGCGGCAACGGCCTCGAGGCGACGGCTTCTGCCTTCATCGGCCCGGACAAGCCCGGCATACCCAACAATGTCCGTGTAGTCGAGGGCGACGAGGAGGGCTCTGTCGTCCTGACATGGGAGCCTCCCACAACCGGCGAGAACGGCGGATACATCGACGTTGACAACCTCAAGTACCATATCTGCGCACAGAATTTCGAGACAGGCGGTGTTGACGTGGTGGCTATGGATGTAGAGGGTTGCGAGTATGTGGACTATCCCACTGTCGAGGGACAGCAGGGCATGGTGGCATACTATGTGTATGGTGTGAACCAGCAGGGCGTAGGCTACGGTTGGATATCAAACACTCTCGTAATAGGCACTCCATACGCGCTCCCCTTCGAGGAGTCATTCGCCGGCGAGGGCGCAAGATACTCCACATGGCGTTCACAGAGCCAGGATCCTGACAGCCAGTGGGGCATAGCCGCTTCCGGCACATATCCCGTGGCTGCTCCTTACGACAACGACGGCGGCCTGCTCACTTTCCAGCCGGGCATCGAGGGCGCAAAGTCGGTCATCACCAGCGGCAAGATTGCCATGGACAAGGCTTCGAACCCCGTGCTTGAGTTCTATTACTACTACAACAGTCTCGGCTCGGACAAGATTTTCGTGCAGGTTTCGACCGACGGCATCGACTATGAGACTGTCAAGTCTGTCGATATGGCTGCGGAGTCTGGCGTGAGCGGCTGGCGCAAGGTGAGCGTCCCCCTGACGAAGTGGGCTAAACGCAGCCACATTCAGCTCGGCTTTGCAGTCGAGTGCGGCAACGACCTTTCCAACATCCACTTTGACGACATAGTGGTGCGCAATGTCCTCGACAAGGACCTCGCGGTCACGTCAATAGCACAGTCTGCCCCCTTTGAGGCCGGCAAGGAAAGCAGCATCAAGGTAAATGTGGCCAACCTCGGCTCGGCCGGCGCTTCCGCATTTACTGTGACACTATACCGTGACGGCAAGCAGGAGGCTGTCCAAAACGGCCGCAACCTGAACGCCGGCGAGGAGCGCGAATATGTGTTCCCGCAGACTCCTGACCGGTCATTCGGCACAAAGGCTGTATACAGCGCCCGCGTAACCCTCGAGGGCGACGCCAACACCGGCAACGACGTGTCTGCCGACCTGACCGTAGCCATCAAGCTCCCGGCTCTACCCATAGTGGACAACCTCACAGGCTCCTTTGACACGGCTGCCGGTATTGCCAGCCTCTCGTGGTCTGCTCCTGACTTCTCGGCCGCCCCCCGCGTATATGACGGCTTCGAGGACTACCAGTCATTCCTCATCCGAGACTTCGGCGACTGGATGACACTCGACCGCGACAAGGGTTCGACGGTATATTTCAGCAATGTGCCGATGTGGACCAACTGCTCAGCACCGCAGGCATACATTGTCTTCAACCCCAAGGCTGCGCAGGTCGATGAACCTAACCCCGACGGCTCTCCCTCGATGTTTACCAACCACGGCGGCGAGCAGATGCTCATATCATTCGCTTCCGAGACCGGCACAAACGACGACTGGCTGATCTCCCCGCGCCTCAGCGGAAACGCCCAGGAGGTTTCGTTCTGGGTCAAGGGCCTGACCATGTACTACGGAGCCGAGACTTGGGAGTTCCTCGTCTCTACTGGCGACTACCGCGAGAACATCTCCGACTTTGAGGTTATGGAGGGTGTCGGCGGCGACGCTTCAGAGGACTGGACCGAAATCAAGGTGAACATCCCTGCCGGTGTCAACTATTTCGCAATACACTGCACATCTGCCGACAAACTCGGTTTCTGCGTTGATGACATCACGTTCATCCCGCATGCAACCGAGGGCATCGAGCTGCTCGGATACGACGTATACTGCAACGATGCCAAGGTCAACGAAACCCCCGTTTCTGCAACCTCGTTCTCGCAGGCCGGCCTCGATCCGATGAAGGACTACAAGTACAACGTCGTATGCGTCTTCAACATCGGCGACTCCGCATTCTCCAACGACTGTTTCCTTAACGGCGCGGGCGTTGACGGCATCGGCGCTGACGCGGTGAGTGTCGTGGCACGCGACGGCCGGATTGTCATCTCCGGAGCGTTCGGCATGCCCTTCGCCGTGCACACCCCCGCCGGCGTGGCGATTGCCTCTGGCATTGCTGCCGGTGTGCAGAATGTCCCGGCTGTGCAGGGCGTCTACCTCGTGACCGTAGGCTCTGCCGCTTACAAAGTCTACGTGAAATAACAGCAGAATTTCAAATCCATCAACCCCCGGCACGCCAATTGCGGCGTGCCGGGACAATACCCAAAAATTCATGAGAACTACTTTACTTTGCTCTGCATTGGCAGCATGCGCAGCCTTCGTGCCACTGGGCGCTGCGGCTGAGGTGACGTCCATAGCCGTCTCCGAGCCGGGCACGCTGTCAACACTTATCTCCCAAGACCAGAAATTCGCCATCACCGAGCTGAAGGTCACGGGCTCCATCAACGGCGATGACATAGGCTTCATCCGCGAAATGGCCGGCGTGTCGCTCTCGAGCTACGACACCCCCACAGAGGGCCAGTTAACCAAGCTCGACCTCTACGATGCAGCCATAGTTGCCGGCGGGTACTACATAGACTCCAAGTACTCGTGGGAGAAGAAACAGGCTGAAGCCAACACAATCGGCGACAACATGTTCCGCAAGTCCAAGCTTACGGCAATCGAGTTCCCACAAGGGCTGACAAAAGTGGGGCAGAGTGCGTTTGCCGGCGCTCCCGTAGCATCTGTCATCCTGCCCCCGGGCGTGACGTCCGTAGGCTCGGAGGCTTTCTCTGGCTGCACTTCCCTCACAGAGGCCTCATTCCCCTCGGCTGTCACCTCTATCGGCAGCCTCTGTTTCCAGAACTGTACCTCGCTCGCCTCGTTCACCATGCCTGACATAACCGCTCTTGCCGACCAGACGTTTGCCGGCTGTACCGCAATGACGGAAATCGAGCTCCCCGCTACGCTGCAGAGCATCGGTTATGCGCCGTTCCCCTCGTCGCTGACCGCTTTGCGTTGCCTTGCAACCACGCCTCCCGCGACAAGCTGGGGCCCGTTCAGCGGCATCAATTTCAGCAGTTGCACCCTCTATGTCCCTGCCGGAACGGTGGCTGCTTACGCCGCCGCAAGCAACTGGAGCCAGTTCACAAACATTCAGGAAATAACCGGCGAGACCCCGCCGCTGGCTGACGAACTCACTGTCACACTCACCGAAGCCGGCACGCTGTCCACAATTTTCCGCTCCGACGAGGAGAAGTGGAATGTCAAGAAGATCACCGTCTCCGGGCCGCTCAACGGCTCTGACCTCAAGGTGCTGCGCGAAATGACCGGCATCGACGACCGTTGGAACGCCACTGACGGCAAACTCGTGAGCATAGACATGAGCGGCGCTACTCTCGTTGCCGGCGGCGACCCGTTTGTAGCTGCAAAGGGCTCGGAAGACACCGACGAGCCGGCGTGGATTCAGGCTCGCGAAAACTGCCTCCCCGAAGAACTCTTCTCCGAGAGCAAGCTCGAGACTATCGTCCTCCCCACGAGCATCATTGGCATTTATTCATCCTTTGCCGACGCTACCGCCCTGAAAGGCAGCATCGTGGTCCCCGAAGGCGTGACATTCATCGGCGAGTGGGCCTTCAGCAACACTGCTATCGAGGGCATCACGCTCCCCTCGACGCTCGCTGACACCGAAGACCGCTTCCAGCACAACAAGTCAGCCATCGGCTCTAACGCCTTCAACGGCTGTTCACGCCTTGCCTCTGTAAACATACCGGCTGGTGTGACGATACTCAAGTCAAACGTGTTTGCCGGCTGCGCTGCTCTCACAGAGTTACGCCTCCCCGCTTCTGTCGACTACATCGACGGAAACGCTTTTGCCAACTGCATCGGTATCAAGGACTTCTATGCCGAGACGCTGACCCCGGCCTACGCGAATTACGGAGCGTTCTCGGGCATGGACTTCGACGGCTGCATACTGCACGTGCCCAGCCATGCCACACAGAACTACCGCAACGCCGACGAGTGGAGCAATTTCATAAGCATACTCGAGGCTGACCCCGTAATGACCGACGTGACTTTCGCAACACAGCAAGACGATTTCTCCGGCGTGACCGTAACCGTTGACGGCAATCCTGCCGAACTAACCGGCAATTCGGCTGCGCTCAACATGGCCATAGGCTCTGTAATCGTGGTTGCGCCCAAGTACAACACCATCATCGACGCTGTGGAGGCTGCAAACGCCCACGTCAAGGAAGACGCGCAGGAAAACACGTTTACCGTCACTGTCATGGGCGACGGCTGCAGCGTCAGCATCGCATGGCACGAGGCGAAAGTGCGCGTCGAGGCCATCTCGACATACGACGGAGCCACACTCGCCGGCAAGCTCTCCCTCGAATACGACGGCAATACGGGTTCTTCGTTTGAACTCCCGATAGGCGCGACTGTCACATTCGTTGCCGAGCCTGCCGAGGGCTACCTGTTCAAGTACGTCACACCTGTCACTGACGGCTCTGACGACAGCGAGGATGCTGGCGCAAGTTACACCGCAGCCAAGGCAGACAGCAAGGACGGCAAGGTGTTCAAAGGCGTGTTCGAATACGTCGGCAGCGTTGACGGCATCGACGCCGATGCGTTCCGCTACGATGCCCGGACCAAGACCGTTTACGCCTCGTCTGGCCTCACGGAAGTGTACGCAACGTCCGGGCAGCGGCTCATCTCCTCACGCGAGGGCGTGCTCAGCCTCGCCTCGCTGCCCTCTGGGCTGTACGTAGTCCGCAACGGCGGCAAGAGCCTGAAGGTGATAGTCCGCTGACGACCTGGTTTCTCTGATTACAGCGGCATTGCGCCGCACCCACAGGGGATGTGCAGCCGCGCATCCCCTCTTTTACCCCCTCACCGCCACACAAAATGCGGAGTTGTGGAATTTTAACGAAAAATATTTGCATTTTCGGGGGGGGTAATTCCTAATTTTGCAGCGTCATCAAGAGGCTGCGACCGGTAAGCCCCGAAATGGCAGACATATTACAGGAAGGTTTTCGCCTCCTCTGGCATTGACAAATCACCACCTTGTCCAACCTATAGCACAGAGACAGCGGGAATGTTTCTCACACGGCCGAGCGTATCGCCCATTGGCGGTAACGACAAGGCTTGCCGTGAGTTGCTATCGCGTCATATATCCATTGGGCAATGCAGTGAACGTGGCTGTCGAGGACGCAAGCGGCTCACCTTTTTTGTTTATGCCTTACAGAACCCTAACCCAACAACCGCGCTCCCTGCCGCAAGCGCACAACTAAATTTGATTAATAATATGGATATTGAGTTTGGGAATCTAAAAGCTGCCTTTACAAGAGCTAGAATAGCCAGTGATGAAAAAGAGCAAGAGAAGATTTTAGAGGCCATGAGGAGAAATCTAATTGAACGTAACGGAGGAAATTTTGTTGTCATTGACACTCTGACTAAAGGTTCTCCCATATCAATAGACACTGCGAATTTAGAAGATCTCTATAGGGCAGATGGAATACTTGCTGCACGAAAAACATCAAAAGACCCTGATAGAATGGTCTGAAGATAAAAAGCAATGAGAACAATCGATTTTTATCGTCCCGAATGGACTTGTGGACGTTATGATGCGCAGCATCATGCTGCACTTATGTATAATCTGCTTGAAGGTATGGCCTATTTCTTTGAGGATATCAGTGCAGATGTAATGGGTGTTGTTTTGTCGATTCCGACTAATGGCAAAATGACCTTGGTAGAGCTTTCGGGGAAATGCGGACTGGCAGAGAACAACTTGAGTCCCTTCTTACAGCAACTCACCCAGCTGAATCTTGTTACACAGGAGCAGGTTACAGAGAATGGGGTCATAGAATATCGTCATGCGCTTTCAGAATGGAAACGGACACATAAGTTCAGCAAACCGCAGCGGACTATAGAAAAGTTGCCCTTCGAAATGAGTAATGCTGAAATGGCATACGCCGAGAAGGTAGGAGGTGTTACTGCAGTGATGCTCGAACTGACTTATAATTGTTCTGAAAAGTGCATTCACTGCTATAACATAGGGGCAACGCGAAATGATAGCGAGGATAATGGGAGGAATTCTGTCAAGAGTATGTCTTTCGGTCAATATCATGATGTGATTGACCAACTTTACGACTGTGGGGTAGCAAAGATAACTCTGTCAGGAGGTGATCCATTTTCTAGCCCATTGTGCTGGGAGATAATAGATTATATTCATAAAAAAGGAATAGCACTTGCGGTCTTTACAAATGGGCAGAGCATAGTCAACGATGTAGAAAGGCTGGCTGACTATTATCCCCTTCTCGTTGGAGTCTCAATATATAGCACAATCCCTCAAGTTCATGACTATATCACACGGGTTGACGGTTCATGGCGGAAATCAACGGATGTTTTAGAGCGGCTGTCAAAGATGAGTGTGCCTCTAAATGTAAAATGCTGCATTATGCGTCCAAACGTCAAATCATACAGGGGCGTGGCTGAATTAGCGCATAAATTAGGTGCTTACCCTCAATTTGAATTAAGCATCAGTGATTCTGTAGAAGGTGACAAATGCGCTCGGTATCTTCGCTTAAACCATTCCGAATTGGAAGTCGCATTGAGAGATGACAATATACCATTGTACGTGGGAAAAGAGGCTCCCAATTTCGGAGGGCAAGAGCGTGATATGGATGCAAATGGCTGTGGTGCAGCAGCAACAACGTTTTGCATATCGCCAAATGGTGCATTAATGCCTTGCTGCTCATTCCATCTTGAATTTGGCAATCTAATGGAAACACCCATAGAGGAGATTCTCTCGAATTCAGAATCATTGAAGGAGTGGAGACAGGCGACTTTGCGACAATATGACGAGTGCGGATTACACGATTACTGCGGTTATTGTAATCTTTGCCCTGGACTTGGTTATAGCGAACATGGCTCTTGGAAGAAGGCCGCTGAAAATTGCTGCTACATGGCAAAGGAGCGTTTTTCTTTGGCAACGAAGATGCTGGAAGGGTATGACCCATTACGAAGCAGATCTGTTGATGATGCGATCCAATCTCTCCCTGATTATGAACGGAAGGCTCTTCGTCGAGTCTTTGAGATATAGCAGTATGTGGATAAACACCGTGTCCCTAAACTATGGTGACAACCTCTAAATTAAGTCGAAGCATGAAAACGCTTAAAGTTTCTGTGGCTACTGACATCGTTTGCATGTCTAATTGCCCGAGGAATTTCCAGTCGCAGTGCGGTATCGCATATCGTTCGGCCTAAATTCTAACTGAGTGATGAAGGCAATGGTTTCGACCGTTGTTTTCATCACTTTCTCGAATATGTATTATGTATAATTTACGTGCACATAGCTGCCCATATTCTATTATTCGCGCTGCTAATTCAGCAGAGCCTCGCCCCGTGTATCCTTTCTTTCGAGATGAAGGGGGCGACAAAATCATTACTGTAGTTTCTCCACAACATGGACGTAGTTTCATCGTTGGAAAAGATGAGGAAAACCGCTACATCATCAGTAAAGGTAATGGGTTGAGTTATACTACTGCCTCATATATCAAGACTTCGGAGTCTATGTTTGATGTTTGGGGACTGTTATTAAAGCAGGATGCTATTCGGGATTTTGTGCTTGGCAATGAGGTGGCATCGTTAGGCATACAGACAAACAGAATGGAGTATGTCCTTGAGCTTGATAATCCTATTCAGGTATGTCAGGAACGTAGTATAAACCCCATATTGTTACAATATTCAGTAGAGTGTCCTTTTCGGATAAGCGATGCTCTGTTCATTGACAAGAGCTGTATTGAGGAATATGTCTGGAAGTGGCCGGCTAAATTCAATATACACGAAGAATTGCCAAAGCACTTAATTGCTGCGGAAGTAATTGTACGCACGTTATCTACACTGCATAAGCACGGCATAATTCACAACGCAATTACATCCCAAAATATAACATGGGCATTAGAATTACTTGATTTTGAGTTGGCTTGTTCACCATCGCATCCTTATGACAACGTAGACTCCCAACGTCATTATGTTGACCTCTTTGAGAGAGAGTTGATATACGCTTATAATATAATACTCGATATTGCTGGTGTTTTGGGCGAGGAAGCCGATTTCTCTCAAATAGAAAATGTTTTTTCAAGATATGATTTGATGTTGAAATGCTGGGACTATAACAGACGCTAAGACTGTAACAATCGGAAGACTACATAGTACTTTTCAGGCGATTCATGCATTTTGCGCCCCTATTGTGTTGTTGACGGCAGAGGCTGTACGGCATGTTGCTGTGCGGGGTAATTTCGGCTGTGAGGGCATAAAAGCGGGCGTGGGTATTGACAAGCCACGCAGGATTGGCTATATTTGCAGCTGTTTAACAGCATCCGATTATGGACAGAAAATTTGACTTACTCACGCCGGTGCTCTTGCTCACCGGCTATCTCGGCAGCGGCAAGACCACTCTGCTCAACCGTATTCTCGCCAACCGCCGGGGCATACGCTTCGCCGTTATCGTCAACGACATCGGCGAGGTCAACATCGACGCTTCGCTGATACAGAAAGGGGGCGTTGTCGGACAGGACGGCGCGGACGACCTCGTGGCGTTGCAGAACGGCTGCATCTGCTGCACCCTGCGCACTGACCTGATACGCCAGATTGCCGAAATCATCGACACCGGCAAGTTCGACTATGTGGTCATCGAGGCGAGCGGCATCTGCGAGCCTGAACCGATTGCGCAGACCGTATGCACAATGCAGCAGATGGCTGCCGGCTCGCCCACGGGACGCGGCCCGCGCCTGGACTGCATCGTCACCGTCGTGGACGCGCTGCGCATGAAGACCGATTTCGCTGGCGGCAAGGCGTTGACCGCCCAGAACATCGACGACGAGGACATCGAGAACCTCGTCATACAGCAGATAGAGTTCTGCAACATCATATTGCTCAACAAAATATCCGAGGTGTCGCCCGAGGAGGCGAAGCAGATCCGCGCCGTCATACGCGCCATTCAGCCCAACGCCAAAATCATAGACTGCGACTATTGCAACGTGGACTTCGACCAGCTGCTCAATACCGGCGACTTCGACTTTGACAAGACCGTCTCGTCGGCCGCCTGGATACGCGAGCTGGAACGCCCCGCCTCCCAGGCCGAAGAGGCTGAAGCCCACGGCCACCACCATCATCACGATGAGGACGAAGACGACCATGACCACGACCATGAGGAGCATGACCATGAAGACCACGACGAGCACGGGCATCATCACCACCACCATCATGACGACGAGGGCGAGGCAGAGGAATACGGCATCTCGACATTCGTATACTACCGCCGCGCACCGTTTGTCTTCGAGCGGTTTGATGACTTCTGCGCCCGCCGCTGGCCGAAAAGCGTGATACGCACCAAGGGCGTGCTGTACTTCAGCCACAACCGCGACATGTCGATACTCTTCGAGCAAGCCGGTGTGCAGAAGAAGATTTCCGAGGCCGGCAAATGGTACGCCACCGCGCCCGAGGAGGACCGCCGCCGGCTCATGGAGATGGACCCGGCGTTTGCCCGCGACTGGGACGAGGAATACGGCGACCGCATGGTGAAGCTCGTCTTCATCGGCCGCGACATGGACCGTGCCGCGCTGACCGCCGCCCTCGACGCCTGCCTCGCTCCCCGCTGACCCCCCGACATGGACTGCCAAAATGCGCTGACAGTGCATGATTGTGCTGTCAGTGTAGGAACTCGGCGTGCCGTGTCCATGCGCGGACGGGGACGTTGCGAGAGAAAATGTTGCGGCGTAGGCGGATTATTCCCGGGAAAGTTGTACCTTTGTGATGTAAAAATCATAAACTTGATTTCGCCGATGAAACAATAACCGAATGACGACATATTAAAGAAGTGTTTGCTTCTTACGGGCAGCTTTCAGAAATCGCCAATTTATTGAAACACACCTGCTTCGTAATGAGTGGATGCTTGCACCTTAGGGGTGCGGGCTTCTCTTGTTTGTAGGTGTAATGTGTTTGGCGATACATTGAAAGCTGAAATAAGGTCGCTTGCACCTTCTTTTGTGCCGATATTCACAAAACAAATAAATATATTATGACATACTTCGGTCACATCGGGACTTGCATAGCCAAGTCATTCACTGCCGAGGGGCGGACTTCTCTGGTGCAGTACGCATGCCTTACCTCCTTCCAATGGCTTATCTGCTTGGCATTGGTCGTCTTAGGGGTCGTGTCCATGTCTCGTGGCGCATCATCTGATGCCCTAACCATAATCGGTCTCATTGGGCTTGCCTATCTTTTGGTGAGTTTGCCCACTATGTGGAATGCGACAATCCGCAGACTCCATGACATCTCGTCTTCAGGTGGCTCTGTGGCTGTATTCGTATTGCACGCAATATTTGCTGTTGGTACGGTTACGTCTTGGCGGTTCCAAGGGGATGGAGCATTAACGATTGCATTGACATGTTTTGCGGCTGGGACACTCTTATGGGCGTTGTTCATTATTCGGGATTTGTGGACATTGGGCTGTGGGGTCGAAAACGATTATGGACTCCCTCCTTCGGAAAACGAGGAAACGCCTGAAGGCGTGAGGACTCTGTTCAAATACATTCGTGTTGGTATAATTTCCTTGTTGTCAATATGGGGGCTTTTGATGGTTGTCGGAACTGTTTGCGGCTATTTTGTGAAAGGCAAGAAAGCCAGCCCGACAGAATATCCAGTCGAAAGACATAGCCGCTATATTCCTGACAATGAGTTGGAAACAGCCCTACGAGAAGTCAACAAGACATGTCCTCAAAAGTATGGTCCGATTACTTATGAAAAAGCCGAATTGAGCAGGGAAGAACGGATACTCCAATATAACTACACTGTCGACTTGGGAGGCGAACTTGATATTCAAAAGTTTAAGACTGCACTGAAATGGGAATTGACCTCTATGGTCGAACAGATGAAACGAGATCCTAAGACGTTGGCATTCTTGAATGTTCTGCTTAGAAATAATTTTGGCATACGTGCCAGATATGTCATTAAGCCGTCCAATGAAATAGTTCAGGATGAACTGTCTGCACGGGAAATTCGCCAAATACTGGACAAATAAACGGGTGAGATCAGAAGTTGCGGAGCCAGGCGGCGATGTCGGCGAGGACCTGGGGCGAGAGGGTGGTCTCGATGTCGCAGTATTCGCTGGCTTCGCCGCTCTCGCAGGGCTGCATCAGGTGGTTCAGCCCGGGGTAGACGCGGATGACGTTGCTGTCTCCCTCGGGCAGCAGCTGGCGTATCCTGCCTATGTTGCTCTCGGGCGGCACTTGCGTGTCTTTCTCGCCGCCGAGCACCATTGCCGGCACGCGGGTCGCGGCGATGTCTGCCGCCGGGTCGTAGCCGGCAAACCAGCTGAGCCATGGGCTTGTCGAGCATACGCCTGTGGCTCGCCAGTCCTCGACGGATATGGGGGGCATGTTCAGGCGACTGCGCTCGCGGTTGACCTGTGCCGTGACTATTGAGTCGCCGCGCAGCCCGGGCGCGCCCATGGTTATGATGAAGTCTGCGTCGCCGCGAGCTGCGAGGATGAACGCTATCGCGCCGCCCTCGCTGTGCCCGAGTATCCCGACGCGGCTGAAGCGGCGGCTGTCGCGCAGCCAGCGGACGGCTGCTGCTGCATCGTCGGCGTTGTCTGCTGTGGTTGCGTCTTCCGCATTGCCGGTTGACCCTCCGCAGCCACGGTCGTCATAGCGCAGTGTGGCGATGCCGGCGCGTGCGAGACCGTCGGCTATCACTGCGAAGGGGCGGTGTTCGAACAGAGTCTCGTCGCGGTCTTGCTGTCCGCTGCCGCTCACGAGCACCACGACTGTCGGCTTCCCCTCGCAAGTTCCGGGGACGGGCAGCGTGAGCGTTCCTGACAATGTGGCCGGCAGATGCCCAGTGTTGGCGAATGTCACTTCCTCTGTGGAATAGGGGAACGGCGGCTTGGGTGTCTGCGGGCGGTTGAGAGCCTGACGCTTGCCGCGCACCAGCCGCAGCGGCAGCGTCATGCCGCCCTGCGCGAATGTGCCGGTCATGGTGTCGCCCTCGGCTCGTCCTGTGTATGTCATCGCTATCGCCGGCACTGACAGGCGCAGCGAGTCTGTGCCGAATACGGCAATCTGCGCCGGTATGTCGTATGCCCCCTGGTCGGGGCTGTCCATGGCGGCGGAATATGTGCCGTCGGCCTCGCTGATGTGGAGCACGAGGGCGAGCTTCATGCTGCCCAAGTCGAGTGTGCCGTTCCAGTCGCCGGTCACCTGGGCGAGCGCGGAAGAGGCAACGGTTGCGAGTGCGAGTATGGTTGCGATGAGAGTTTTCATAATCGGTGAGTTATAGAGGGTGTCATTTGCTGCCGACAGCGTCGGTGGGGTAGTAGTATATGCGTCGGCGGTCAACGCGGTTGGTCACAGAGCGTGTGGTCTTCATGTTGGTGCCGTCGGCCTCGCCGTCGGTGATTTCGGAGCTGCATTTCACGCGCCGTTCCGTCCAGTTGCCGTTGCTGTCAAACTGCGTGTAGGTATATTCTTCCTCTACGGATACATCGCCGCTCATGTCGGCTATTTTGGAGACAATCTTGTCGGGGAGTCCGTCGTCATTGTACGAGTATGTCACGCGCTGCGTCCCTTCGCCGCTGTATTCCGTCTCGTCGGAATAGAGAGTGCCGTCAGTCCATTCCAGCAGCCTGACGAAGGTGTCAGGGTTTGACATTTCGCGGTCAGTGCCGAGAGCCTGTATCACTTGCAGGTATCCTCCAGAGGTGCGTGAGAGCTTGATGATGAGCTTGTTGCCGCGAGCCGCCGCAGCCTTGTCCGTGCCGGACTGGAACTCGCCGCTGTCGCTGTATGTGAGCAGCAGCTCGGAGTCGAGGTATGTTTCCCCCTTCTCGATGCTTCCGCTCGCCAGCGAGGTGAGCAGCCCCCGGGTGTCGAATGTGATTGAATCGAGGGCGGCGACGGCATCCGGCGCGGGCAACGCGCTTTCGTCCTTGACCTCGTAGGAGAGGAACGCCGCGCCTGAGACGTGTCCGTGCAGGTGCCACAGCCCGAGGTCGGGCGAGGTGAAAGTGTCTATTGAGTCTTTTTTGACGGCGGGCATGCTGTCGCTGTCGGCATCCTGCCGCTTCTCCGAGCCGCAAGACCCGGCAAGCGCCACGGCGGCAACGGGAGCGGCTATCAGCAGGGCCCTGCGGGCAAATGGGCGTATGTGTTTTGCGAGGTGTTTCATATCATTTCAGCGTCGATAGATGTAAGCAGCGCGTGCAGCGTCTTGTTGTTGTCGGCAGCCTGTTTCAGCGACTCTCGCGGCGACAGCACGCGGGCGCGTTCCTGCGGCTTGGCTTGTTCCACGACGAGTGTCAGCGCGTCATTGTGCAGACGCTGGCGCAAGTAGCCGGTCAGTTCGGGCAGCGAGGATGTGAGCGTCTGCTCCATGCCCGGGTGGTCTGCCATGATTTTGTATCGGCCGCTGCCGATGCTTTGCGGCGCGTGTTGGCGCATTGCGCTGAGTAGCAGGTGCTTGTCCTGATGCTCATCCATGAACGATTTCCAGCACGCCATCAGCTCCTCCTGTGTGAAGCTCCTGTCTCCCCCCACCGGTGGATGGCTTGCCGGCGCTTGCGGTTCAGCCGGTGCTTTTGTCGTCGTGGCAGCCGCTGCCTGTGCCGGTTGGGCTGGCCTTGGAACGGCAGCGGTGCGCGGCGCAGCGGGTGCAGCCGTAATCCTGACGGTGTGGCGCACAGCCGGGTTGTGTGTTGTGGCAGCTGTGGCAGGTCGCGGTTGCGGTGGGGCAGCAGGGCGGGGCGGCGCCGGTGTTGTCTGCTGTTGCTGTGCCACGGCTGCAGCAGGGGCGGGCTTTGCCGCAGCTTGCGGAGCGGCAGCCTGTGGTGTCGCGGGTGCTGCCGGTGCCGCAGCGGGTGCAGCTGCTTGTCCTGCTTGGTTCGGTATGCCGATGCGGCACAGGCGTATCAGGCACAGCTCGACGTGCAGCCGCTTGTCTGTCACCTGCTTGTAGCTCAAGTCGCAGTCGTTGAGCAGCTCAATGGCGCGGTAATACCAGTCGGCAGTCAGCGAGCCTGCTTGTTTCATGTATGTTGCCGCCACCTCGTCTGCCACTTCAAGCAGGGCAGTGGTCTGCGGCGTGCTTGCCACCATCAGGTCGCGGATGTGCCCGGCGAGGCCGTTGACGAAAAACTGCGAGTCAAATCCCTTGTCGCGTATCTCCTTGTACAGCACCAGCGCACGCTGCACGTCGTGAGTGCGGAAAGCGCCAACGAGGTTGAAATAGTAGTCATAGTCCAGCACATTCAGGCTCTCGATAGCCGAGGCGTAGGTGATGTTTCCGCGAGACGATGCCGCTACCTGGTCGAATATCGAGAGCGCGTCGCGCATCGCGCCGTCGGCCTTGCGTGCTATCACGTTCAGCGCCGGCACTTCCGCGCTTATCCCCTCGCTCTGCGCCACATGCTGCAGGTGCGCCACCATGTCGGGTATGGTGATGCGCTTGAAGTCATATATCTGGCAGCGGCTCAGGATAGTCGGTATGACCTTGTGCTTCTCTGTGGTCGCGAGTATGAAAATCACATACTTGGGCGGCTCCTCAAGCGTCTTGAGGAAGGCGTTGAACGCCGCGTTGGAGAGCATGTGCACCTCGTCGATGATGAACACGCGGTATTTGCCTACCTGCGGCGGCACATTCACCTGGTCCGTGAGGTTGCGTATGTCCTCGACAGAGTTGTTTGAGGCCGCGTCCAGCTCGATGACGTTGAACGAGTTGCCCTGCTCCATGGCGCGGCAAGACTCACATTCGCCGCACGCCTCCCCCTCGGGTGTCGGGTTGAGGCAGTTTATGGTCTTGGCGAATATGCGGGCGCACGATGTCTTGCCGACGCCCCTCGGCCCGCAGAACAGGTATGCCTGCGCGAGACGGTTGGAGTCGATGGCGTTCTTGAGTGTCGATGTCAGGGCCTCCTGCCCCACAACGGAGGCGAAAGATGAAGGCCTGTACTTGCGTGCCGACACTATGTATGGCGTGGATTGCTCCATGGCGTAATGTGTGGTTTGTTGCGTAATCAGCCCAGCCGCGACAGCCGCGGCGGAAGCGTTCTGCAAATGTAAGACAAAATCGGCGCATACGCAAGATCTGCGTCATGTTTCTGCCGCGAAAAATCCGCTGGCGGCTGCAACAAATCCGCGCCAGCCTCGTTACATAGAAAAATCACTGGATTATGGCCAAAAGCAACCTGTACACGCGCGGCGGAGACGCCGGCACGACATCGCTCGTGGGCGGTGTGAGAATAGCAAAAAACAGTGTGCGCCTCGAAGCATACGGGACTGTCGATGAGTTCGGCTCGTTCCTCGGCGCAATTCTCTCCGACCCTGACTGTCCCGAGGAGAACCGCAAGCAGCTGCTGTCGGTGCAGAACATGCTCTTCAACTTCGGCGGCTATCTCGCCACCCCCGTTGAGCCAGGCACTGAACCCAAGACTTGGGGGCTGACCCAGAGCCATGTTGATGCGATAGAGAAATGGGTGGACACCCTCGACGAAGCCACGCCGAAGGTGCGTGCATTTGTCCTGCCAGGCGGCACGCCCCTTTCCGCCAAGGCCCACATAGCGCGCAGCGTGTGCCGCCGCACAGAACGCCGTCTGCTCGACCTCGCACAGGAGGAATACGTAGACCCGACGCTGCTGCGCTACATCAACCGCATGAGCGACTACCTCTTCATCCTCGCCCGCTATTTCAACCACATCGCAGGCGTGGAGGAGATAAAGTGGAGCAAGGACTGAGATGGCGTATTGCATATATCGCCGTCTTTTATTATCTTTGCACCCCGAAATAAAAACCGATAACCAAACAAGACATTCATATATGTACTGGACACTTGAACTCGCGTCAAAACTTGACGACGCGCCATGGCCCGCGACACGTGAGGAACTGATAGACTACGCTATGCGCAGCGGCGCCCCGATGGAAGTGATAGAAAACTTGCAGGAAATCGAGGACGAGGGCGATACATACGAAAGCATCGAAGACATCTGGCCGGACTATCCGACCGGCGACGACTTCTTCTTCAACGAGGAGGAATACTGATTGCTTTCAGCAAAGGAATGTCAGTTCAAGCGGCAAAATAAATTGTGAAGTTGTGCTGGCGTTTTTAAGAAGCAGAGTGGTTGTCTAATGGGCAATCCCTTTTCAACCTATACTTGTATTGAGGTATGCCGAAAAAGAACCTTAAGGTGATAAGTCTGTTTTCAGGCGCGGGCGGTCTTGACATTGGCTTTGACAGAGCCGGGTTTAAGATTGCTGTGGCTGTAGAGTTAGACCCATCCTGTTGCGACACTCTTAGGACAAACATGCCCGATCTCCCTGTAATCAACAGGAGCATTGCAGATGTCCCTGCTTCAGAGATTTTGGAGGCAGGAGGTCTTCGAGTAGGAGAAGCAGCTTTGGTGATTGGAGGGCCTCCGTGTCAGAGTTTCAGCCTTGCTGGTATGCGCCGGGGCTTAGATGATGATAGAGGGAAACTGCTTTTTGAGTTTGTGAGAATAGTCCGAGAGACTCTTCCTGAAGGTTTTGTGCTTGAAAACGTGAAAGGGTTGACTAACTGGGACAACGGCCGTGCCCTTAAACTCCTCATAGAAGAACTTGCCAAGCCGATAGAACATGGCGGCTCTATTTACCGGTATCAAATTGCCTCGCCTGAATTGCTTGATGCAGTAAATTACGGCGTTCCCCAATTTAGGGAAAGGCTTATATTAGTTGGCAATAGGATTGGAAAAAACTTTGAATACCCCAGACCTTCTGCAACTCCATACACAACTGTTTGGGACGCAATAGGGAATCTTCCTGACCCAGACGAGCCTTCAGAAACGGCAAGAAGGGTGGCAGGTTGTATAAAAGACAGAATAGAAAAATATGGCTACTAAAAATCTACCCAACCATGTTATGACGGCACATTCGCCATCTACGATTGCAAAAATCAAAAAAGTTCCAATAGGCGGCAAACTGGCAGATATAGAAAAAATCTATGGGTCTACTTACAGAAGATTGGACCCTGACAAACCGTCGTTTACCGTTACTAGAAGCGGCTATAGGGACTTTATTCATCCGTACGAAGATAGAATGTTGACTGTAAGAGAACTGGCGTGTCTTCAAACATTCCCGTTAGACTGGGAATTTAAGGGGGTTCGGCTAGACTCCTATAGTTCTACACGAAAAACTACAATGACTCAATTCGGCCAGGTTGGCAATGCGGTGCCGCCAGTTTTGGCAGAAGCTGTGGCAAAAGCTATTATGGAGCAATGGTTTAGTGTGGAGGAGGATTGACTATGACGAAATTACCGGAGTCTGTAGTGAGAGAGTCTTATCTGCTAAAGTCCACTTTCTTTTATAATAGGTTGAATACCAGTGGCTACTTTTCCCTTTTTATGAAGGTTAAGAAGTTTGTGAAAGTAGAGGGGAATAAGCTGGACTGGAGCAAAAGGACAGAATGGAGTATAAGTGAAGATGCCTGGAGTGTAATTTTGGAGAATGGGATTTCACCAGCATTGGTGTTTGTTCACCCTAAAGTGCTTAAGCTGAATCCCGGCTTTTTGAAATTCTATAGGTCTGTGGCCATGCTCCCGCAAAAAGGACTGACGGCTATTTCGAAAGTTGCTAATGTGGATTCCATAGAAAAAAGCAAAGTGGATGCCGGACGGATTAAAGCCGAAAGCATAAATAGGCTTACAAGAACAATAAATGAAGTGATGTCTGTTGTTGTAACGGTTGCATCTGAACTGAATGAAAAACGTTTGGAGGGCATGATGTATGCAACTGCCGGAACAAACATAGACGGATCTTGGCGTAATCAAATAGGGGCTGAAGGTGAAAGGGTTGTCAGAACTATAATTTTGAATGGGTTGCTTTATAATAATGAAGTGACTTCCTATATTGACAAGGCAAATAATACAGTAGAGATTAATTCTCCCGAGGCGAAGAAATTTTCAGAAGACGTAGACTTGATTAAGACCATTAATCTTTCAAATGGTTATTCGGTCTATTTTTCTTCTGAACCAGATGTAACCATGTATAACCCAAATGGAGATGTGGTGGGTGTTATAGAAATTAAAGCAGGATTAGACCCGGCCGGAGCTTTGGAGAGGCTGGGTGCAATGTTCAAGTCCTTTGAAAACACATTGGCAGAATATCCTGATGCTGTCACAATTTTAGTCGCTTCTTGTATCACCAAAGAGGTGGACAATAGACTTAATGCATCAATGGTGGTGAGGCAAAAGTATATCACTCCTGACATTACGGCCAATGACAGGGAAAAGCGTAAGTTCGTAAATAGACTGAGAGTGATAATGAAGCTGGCCAGGCCTAGTTTCTGAGTATATGCAGTTTTCACGGCAGGCATTGCCGAAGAGTGTATTGACGTTAAAATAAAGAAACCGCAGATTAGGACACTATGCAAAGGGCCTTGGCAATGTCGGCG
>ERZ808240.198-NODE-198-length-82808-cov-43.153396_pt1 | contig 82808 bp, 79 predicted proteins | sample MGYA00521084_ERZ808240 | MGnify/ENA primary metagenome ERZ808240 (study PRJEB31516, sample SAMN03275571) | gut metagenome | biome: mammalia-associated habitat; material: feces | host: Papio cynocephalus | place: Kenya | collected 2012-08-06 ...
ATAACGACTTTTTCCTTTTAGTTGTCATTCCCGAAGGTCGTAGTCGGGAATCTGTCTTTGCTGTTGTTGTTTTCTTACGAAACGGCAGATCCCCGACTAAATTCCTCGGGGATGACAACAATAACGACAGATCTAGGATATAAACATTTCAAGTTGACGGCACCAGGGCAAAAACCCTATTCTTTGCAATAACAGAAAAAATATCTTATTTACACAGTAAAAAGGCACCCCGGGGAAGATATCCCCGGGGTGCTTTGCATTACACTAGAATTTTGCGTGCCGCGGGAGCGACTTGCGCCACGCGGCGTTTGAGCCAAACACCGGTTTATAACGACATCTTCACGCCGTCAATAAACTCCTGCCACGGGCGTTTGGCCTCGCCGCCGCCTTGGGCAAAGTCGGCGCGTCCGCCCGCGCGGCCGTTCAGGTCCGCCGCGATTTGCTTGGCAACGGTTGCCGCATTGGTATTGGGCAGGCTGCCCGCCGTTTTGACGACAAACGCGCGTTTGCCGTCTTTATCGCAAGCCACAATAATCAAGGCCTGTTTGTACTTTTGGGCAATGGTATCAGCGATGTTGCGCAGTTCCTTGGGTTCGGCACCCTCGGCGTTGCGTACCACCAATACTGTACCATTTTTCAGCGTGAAACTCATCTCGTTAATGCCACCGGCGGCCAAGGTCTTTTCGCGGAATTGCAAGTAGCGTTTTTTGACCTCTTTCAGTTCGTCCGCAATCGCATTAACGCGTGTGAAGACGTCCTTAGACGGCACTTCCAAACGGGCGGCCAATTCTTCGGCTTGGCGGTTGACATTCTTTAAATAGTCCAGCGCAGCATAACCCGCCACGCCTTCCACGCGGCGCACCCCGGCGGAAACGGAGCCTTCTTTAAGCACTAAAACCGTCATTACATCCGCCGTATTTTTAACGTGCGTACCCGCGCACAGTTCCAAACTGTACTTTTGTTCCGGGTGAGCAAAACTGCCGCCCATTAACACAAAGCGGGCCGGGTCGGCGTATGTTTCGCCCAACAAGGTTACCGCGCCCAATTTTTCGGCATCGGCCAGCGGGCGCACCTCGCAAGTAACGGGAAGCGCATCTTCGGCCGCTTTATTGGCAATCGCCCACGCCTTGTTTAATTCCTCAGCGGTCGGCGTTTTGGAAAGCGTATAGTCAAAGCGGAAGCGTTCCGGCGACACATAAGAACCGCTCTGGTGTACGGACGTGCCGAACACCTGGCGCAAGGCCGCGTTGACCAAGTGGATAGCGCTATGGTTGGCCATACAGCGTTTGCGCAGGGCCGCATTGACCGTAAGCGTAACCTTTTGGCCTTTTTTCAGCGTGCCGGAAATTTTGTGCAAGAACACCTTGGCAACGGGCTTTTGCACATCGTCCACGCGGGCAATTTCTTTTCCGTCCAGCGTGATAACGCCCTTGTCGCCCACCTGTCCGCCGGATTCAGCATAGAAAGGCGTGCGGTCAAAGACGGCGTAACCTTCACCGTTTACTTCGTCCGTCAGTTCAAATTTGTCGTTTAACAACATCAGCACGGTACCCTCATCCGTCAGCGTTTCATAGCCCGTAAACACGGTGGCGGGGTTGTGGGTTTCCACGTGCTGCATCATATAGGCTTTATCCTTGGTAAACTCGTCCGCATAGGAACGGCTCTTTTCCTGCGCGGCAGATTTGGCTTTTTCGTAGCCCTTTTCATCCACGGTTACGCCCTTGGCGGCCGCGATTTCCTTAGTCAGTTCCAACGGAAAACCAAAGGTTTCGTGCAAGTGGAACGCTTCCTCGCCGGGCAAGGTTTTGCCGCAGGAAGCGAGCAGGGCGGAAAGTTTTTCTTCGCCGTTTACCAAGGTTTTTAAGAAAGTGGTTTCTTCCAATTTCAGCACGTCTTGGATGTGCGAAAGGTTCTTGTCAATTTCCGGGTACAGGCCCGCAAAAATTTCCTTTACCACAGGGACTAAGGTATAAAGATACGGTCTATCGTTTCCCATTAATTTGGCATAGCGCGCGGCGCGGCGAATCAAGCGGCGCAAAATGTACCCGCGGCCTTCGTTAGAGGGCAAAATGCCTTCGGCAATTAAGAAACTGGAACTTCTGACGTGGTCCGCAATAATGCGCAGGGCGGAAACCTCCTCTTTGGTGTTTCCCGCAATATGCAAGTCCTGCTTGGCGCGGTTGATGAGCGGGGTGAAGAGGTCAGTTTCAAATACGTTTTTGGCGTTTTGCATCGCCATACACAAACGTTCCAAACCCATACCCGTATCAATGTTGTTATGCGGCAAGGGTTTAAAGGTACCGTCCTCTTGGCGGTTGTAACTTTCAAATACAATGTTCCAAATTTCTACGAAGCGGCCGCAGTCGCAGGTGATGTCGCAATGCGGATTTTTGCAGCCTTTATCGCCAAAGTCATAATAAATTTCACTGCACGGACCGCACGGACCGGTAGAGCCCATCGTCCAAAAGTTGTCCGCTTCGCCCAGTTCAAAAATGCGTTCCTTGGGCACATAGTTAAGCCACAGATTATAGGCTTCTTCGTCGCGCGGGGCAATACCGCCCTTGTAAATGCTGACGTAGAGTTTATCCGGGGACAAGCCAAGTACCTTGGTTAAATATTCCCACGCCCAATCAATGGCTTCCTTTTTAAAATAGTCGCCAAAGGAAAAGTTGCCCAGCATTTCAAAAAACGTCAAATGGCGTTCGGTAAAGCCCACGCTGTCAATATCCGTGGTGCGCACGCATTTTTGGCAGGTGGTGGCGTTTTTGAGGGAGTCGTCAATGCCTAAAAAGTTGGCTTTAAACTGCACCATACCGGCGGAAGTAAAAAGCAAGGTCGGATCCGAGTGCGGAATAAGGGAACTGGACGCGATAATCGGCAGTCCTTTGGAGTGGAAAAATTGCAAATAACCGTTTCTGATTTCTGTACTTGTTTTCATAAAACCTTCTTAACGTAGCGTTTAAAACATATATAATAAAGTATATCAAATACAGGGGCTTCCACGCCCGCTGTACGGAGGAGCAAATGACTTTTAATCCCCAAGCCGTCCGCTTTGTGTGTTTTGACGCGGATGACACCCTTTGGAAAAACGAAGAATTTTACCGCGAAACGGAAGATAAATTTTACGCGCTTTTTGACGGAAAATTAACCGCCAAACAGGCGGGAGAAGCCCTGTTTAAAACGGAAATGGGCAATTTGGAAACCTTTGGATACGGGGCCAAAAGTTTTACGCTTTCTATGATAGAAACGGCCCTCGCCAACCTAGATAACGAAGAAGCCGCCCGCGCCGCACGCGAAATTTTGCAACTGGGCAAGGCGCTTATTAACCGTCCCGTAACCTTACTGCCCGGCACGCAAGAAACCCTACGGGCCCTGCACGGCAAGTATCATTTGTCCGTCGTTACCAAGGGCGACCTGCTGGACCAACAGCGCAAACTGAAAAATTCCGGGCTTCTGCCGCTTTTTGACCATATAGAAATCCTAACGGAAAAAACTCACCAGGCGTATTTGGATTTATTCGCCTGCTTGAACGCGCAACCCAATGAGGTGCTGATGGTGGGCAATTCCCTGCGTTCGGACATCTTCCCCGCGCTGGAAGCCGGGGCACAGGCGGCCTATATGCCCTGCGCGTTTACTTGGCAGCACGAGGCCCGCACCGAGCCGGAAAACCCACCGTATTTGCAAATTAATACGCTAACAGACATACTGCCTGTTTTGTTATAATTTCCCTATGAACAAAATTTTTGGATATTTACTGATTTGCGCCGGGTTAGGCTTAATCTTTTTTTCGCTGACCGGGATGTACAAAGTTTTTGTAAACGGCGGGGCCGTGATGCCCGTTATACAATTTGCGGATATGCAAATTAATACGCAATACGGGCCAATGCTCCTGCCGATGAAGAACCTCAGCACGCTGGCCAACCTGGGCTTGTTTGCGGTATTTATGATGTTTGTGTTATCTGCCGGAAGCAAGGTAGCACAAATCGGCAACGGGCTACTCAAAACCGAACGCTTGTGCGAAATGATTAAAAACAGCCGCACAGACGAAGAAACACTGAAAAAATTATGAAAATCCTTTTTATCTTAAACCCCAAAAGCGGTAAAACCCAATTAGACCAGGACCGTTTGGAAGCAATGGCAAAATGTATCCAACTTAATTTTCCGGGGGCGGATATGCGCCTGACCAAGGCCGCCGGACACGCCACGGAACTAGCCAAAGAAGCCGCCGCCAACAGATACGACGCCGCGGTGGCTATCGGAGGGGACGGAACTATTAACGAAACGGCACGCGGGCTGGCGGGCACGAATACGGCTTTGGGCGTAATCCCCAAAGGATCCGGCAATGGCTTTGCGCGCGAGTTGGGTATGCCGCTTTTATTTGAAGAGGCCGTAATGCGTTTGCAACGCGCTAACATCCACCCGTGCGATGCGGGGCGCGCCAACGGAGAACTCTTTTTAAATTTGGCCGGGGTCGGCATTGAAGCCGAAATCGCCTGGCAGTTTATGGAACAGGGCAAAACGGGCAACCGCGGGATGTGGCCTTATTTTAAAATCGGCGCGAAAACCGTTTTTTCCTATAAGCCCAAAACCTTGGAAATAGATTTAGACGGCACGCCCCTTACCTTGGCCCCTTTGACCTTGGTATTTGCCAACGGCCGCCAATACGGCAGTAACTTTAAAATTGCCCCCAAGGCCAATTTAAGCGACGGCGAACTGGATATGGTTATCGTGCGTGATGCGCCCAAATGGAAACTGGCGTTGTCCGCACCGTCTTTCTTTACCGACAACTGGCGCCCCTTCGGCATTACGGAAACCACACACGCCAAACACGCCGTTATCCGCGCGCCGGGCGACATTGTTTATCACATTGACGGCGAGCCGCGCAAAACCAAGGACCAACTGGAAATTGCCATACAGCCCGGTGCGTTAAAGGTAATGTTCCCGGAGAAATAAATGGCCCGCAGAAGAAGAACCTCCACCCGCAAAACAAATAAGCAGGTAAAATTTTGGGCGGCTGTGATTGCCACCGCCGTGCTGTACATTATGCAGCAGCAGGGCAAGCCGCTCACCCAAACGGGCGAGGTGGAGGACGGCGCGATATTTAGGGATGTGTCTATCTCCTCGGTATATGACGGGGACACGTTCAAAATTAATTTAAATTGCTCCCTGGCCGTATATTGCGAAAAAGTGCCCGTGCGCGTGCGCGGGGTGGATTGCGCGGAAATGAAGGGCAAGACCGAAAAGGAAAAGCGCAAAGCCCAACAGGCCAAGGAATTTACCCAAGCGTTTTTGGACCAAAAACCTATTACGCTTTCCGACTGCGGACGGGATAAATATTTCCGCCTGCTGTGCGACGTAACCAACGGCGAAGGCAAAAACCTGGCGGACGAACTCATCCGCCGCGATTTAGGCTACCCATACGACGGCGGCACAAAGTCCAAAAGGTATCAATAATTATCTAATTCCATAACCAAGTCTCCCCCGATATTTCTGAATGTACCTTGTCCGCCGTTTAAATAACGGCATAAGGTCAAGCCCTCCGGGTTATTGGTGCCAACTTGGAATAACGCCTGCCTGAATTAATGGCCACTTTATAGCGCAATTTGGCAGTTTGGATGCCAATTTCACCGCCACTAATTTGTACCAAGCCATATTTCTTGGAAGAACAAAAATTCATATAACTTTCCGTATGATTACAGGTAGGAATTTCTACCCCTATTTCTAAAAAACTAGTAGGATAACGCCCATTAGCCAAATAAAAAACTTGTGCTTCCTTACGCGCATATTCCGCCCAATTCCGCACTTCTACCATTTGCGCTTTAAAAACCGCTTTATTATACTGTGGCAAGGCCACCGCCGCCAAAATACCAATAATAAGGACGACGACCAAGAGTTCTATGAGTGTAAAGCCACGGCTAACAACCCAAGCAGTAGATCCTGAAACAAGTTCAGGATGACCTTCTTTTTTCATAAAGTCGTCATTCCCGAAAGTTGTAGTCCAGAATCTGTTGTTGCGAAACGGCGAGATTCCGTACATAAACCCTACGGAATGACGTCTGCTTGGGGTGGCCGCACGGCAACTAGTAATAAAGCCTTTCATTTTTTCTCCTTGTTAAGGCCTTTATATTTGAGCAAAACGGCCTTTTATACACGTTTTTACACACCGGATACATCCGGGTACGACCACCGCAATTTATCAAAATTTTAACAAAAAAAAACAAAACAACCCCTTTATGAACAACTGCTAAACAACAAACGACAGATCCCGTATAAAGACTCTACGGGATGACGACACCTTGCAGGCGACAGATTTTCCGCGCTCATTTGATTAAGGAAGCCCCACTGGCTTTGTAATGTTTCACCCCAACGAAACGGCAACAATAAATAAGGTCGTTATAAAAATTGAAGGTCATACTGGAAGGTTTGCCGGCGCGGAGCGTTCCAGAATCCGTTGTTTTCCTCTGTTTTAAGAACAACAGATCCTGGACTACAACTTTCCAGGATGACGACAACGACTAACAACCCAATCGGTATTTTGTGGGTCTTGCACGGCGGTTAGTGCGTAAAAGGCGGAGGAAAGGTGCCTTTTCCGCGTGTGCTGTTGGCTGTGTAGGCCGCCCGTGCGTTGCTGATAAAAAGCGAGTTGAACGGAAAAATATTTTGATTTGTTTGAGCCCGTTCGGGCGAGTGATCAAAATATCCGTTCAACTCTGCTTTTTATAACGCTTTGGGCGGCGAGTTTTTTGCTACTTTTTTTCGGTAAAAAAAGTAGGGAAATGTATTCTATACCATTGGAGCATAATCACCGTTTTGGCGTCGGTAATTTCGCCGCTTTCCACCATTTGGTAGGCTTTTTCCAAGGGCACTCTTTCCAAATTCAAAAATTCGTCCTCATCCGGCTGGTCTTCCCCGCGCGTGAGACCCGTAGCCAAATACAAATGCTGGATTTCGTTGGAAAACGCATTGCACGGGTGGAAGGTCATCACCTCTTGCAGTTTTTTAGCCGTTAGGCCTGTTTCCTGTTTGAGTTCCGCTTCGGCACACATCAAAAAAGTTTGGTTTTCCTCGCGCTTGCCGGCGGGGATTTCCAGCGTAACCTGCCCAATCGGGTAGCGGTATTGCTGGACTAAATAGACATATCCGTCCTCTACGGGCAGTACGCCGCTTGCGCCGCGGTGGTCAAAATACAAACGGGTGGAGGTCTTGCCGTTTACTAATCTTACTTCATCCATTTTTACACCCAATACACCCTTATAGAGCGTTTTGGAGGAAATCGTTGTCTCTTTTAATTTACTATAATGTTTCATATACATATCTTATAACATTTAGACCCGCCCGGACTGTTTATCCGTCCGCCGATTTTAAAAGGATTTGCCCCTATGGCCGAATTTGTACAACTGCACAACCACACGGAATACTCCCTCTTGGACGGTATGCTGCGCATATCCTCCAACCACAAACCCTCGCAATTTTTGCAGGATTTAGTGGCGCAGGGCATCCCGGCTATGGCAATGACCGACCACGGCAATATGTACGGCGCACTGGACTTTTACGATACTGGCCGCGCGGCGGGCATTAAGCCTATCATCGGGTGCGAGTTCTACATTACCGAAGGCAAATATAACGAAAAGGATAAATCCCGCACCGGGCACTTAACCCTGCTGGCCCGCGATTATGAGGGCTACCGCAATTTAATGAAGTTAAACTCTATGGCCTGGGTGGACGGATTTTATTATCACCCGCGCATAGACAAAGAAATTTTAGCCCAGCACAGCGGAGGACTGCTCTGTTTGTCCGGCTGCTTAAAGGGCTTTTTATCCCAATATGTGCGCGAACCGGGCGGCTTTGACAAGGCCTGCGCCCTCGCCAAGGAGTACCAAGATATCTTTGGCGTAGGAAACTATTACATTGAACTAATGGACCACGGCATACGGGAAGAGGTGGAATCCCTGCCGCTTTTAAAGGACGTCGCCAAGCGCACGGGCATCCCCGTGGTGGCCACCAACGATTGCCACTATTATAAAAAGGATGACTGGCTGGCGCACGACGTGGCCGTTTGTATTGCAACGGGCAAGACGTTAAACGACCCCAACCGTATGCAAATGTCGCACGAGTTGTATTTCAAATCGCCCGATGAAATGTGCGCGCTGTTTTCGCACACGCCCGAAGCCTGCTCCAATACCTTGGCCATTGCCGAAAAGTGCAATTTGGAGTTCCCTAAACACGGGTTTATTTTGCCGAATTTTGATATTCCAAAAGAGTTCCCCAACTCAGCCGAATACTTTAAGGATATTTGCCGCAAGGGGCTTATCAAAAAGATGAACGGCAATGTGCCGGACAATTATTGGAAGCAGTTGGAGTTTGAGTTCAACGTTATTATTACAATGGGCTTTGACTGCTACTTCCTTATTGTGCAGGACTTTATTAACTGGGCGCGCGCCAACGGAATCCCGATAGGGCCGGGACGTGGCTCCGGGGCAGGGTCTTTGGTGGCGTACAGTATGGATATTACGCGCGTGGACCCCATTGTCAACAAACTGCTGTTTGAACGCTTTTTGAACCCGGACCGTGTAAGTATGCCCGATTTGGATATTGATATGTCCGACGCGGGGCGCGAACGCGTAATTGATTATGTGCGCGGCAAATACGGCTATGATAAAGTTTCCCAGATTATTACCTTTGGTACGATGAAGGCCAAACTGGCCTTAAAGGACGTGGCCCGCGCAATGGAAATCCCGGTGGCCGAGGCCAACCGTATCGCCAAAATGATTCCCAACGACCCCAAAATGACCTTGGAAAAGGCGTTGGAAATCAATGAACTCAAAAACGAAATTGACCACAACCCGCAGAGCAAAAAACTCTTTGAAATGGCCCGCAAAATTGAGGGCTTAAAACGCCATACGGGTATTCACGCCGCCGGGGTACTGATTACCAAGGATGCGGTTTCCGAATACGTGCCGCTTGCGCGCGGGGCGCGTGATTCCATTACCACTCAGTTTGAAGGGGAGCCGTGCTCCAATTTAGGGCTACTGAAAATGGACTTTTTGGGTCTGCGCACGCTGACGGTCATTGATAATGCCGAAAAAATGATTCGCGCCCGCCACGACCCCAATTTTGATATTAATAAAATTCCGTTGGACGATAAAAAAACCTACGATATGCTCTGTGCGTGCAAAACGCTGGGTATCTTCCAGTTGGAAAGTGGCGGTATGCGCGACCTTATCAAAAAGTTGCAGCCGACCCAATTTAGCGACGTATCCGCCTTGGTGGCGCTCTACCGCCCCGGCCCGATGGAATCGGGTATGATGGATATGTTCGTGCGCCGCAAAAACGGGCAGGAAAAAATCGTCTATGAAACGCCCCTCTTGGAAGAAACCCTGAAAGACACCTACGGTTGTATGGTGTATCAGGAGCAGATTATGCAAATTTCCAAGACGTTGGGCGGCTTTACCCCCGGCGAGGCTGATACCTTGCGTAAGGCTATGGGTAAAAAGAAACTGGACGTAATGGAAAAGTTCGGTAAAAAATTTGTAGAGGGCTGCAAAAAGAACAATATTTCCGAAAAAATCGCTACGCACATTTATGAACAGATGAAGGCCTTTGCGGGCTACGGTTTTAACAAATCCCACTCGTTTGCGTACGGCTTGGTATCGTATCAAACGGCGTATTTAAAGGCCAACTATCCCATTGAATTTATGTGCGCGGCCCTGACCAACGAAATCGGGCACAACGCCATTGGCTCCGACGATAAGGAAAACAAAATTGTTACCTATTTGGAAGAAGCCAAAAAAATGGGCTTTGCCACCTTGCCGCCGGATGTGAACAAGTCCGAGCCGGAATTTTCCGTAGAGGAAATTGACGGAAAGGAATACATCCGCTACGCGCTGGAAGCCATCAAAAACGCCGGGGAAGAGGCTTGCCTTTCTATCGTGAACGAACGCAAAAAGGATGGGCCCTATAAATCGTTGGAAGATTTGTGCAGCCGCATTGACCTGTTCCAGGCTAACAAAAAAACAATTGAAAGTTTAACCAAGGCAGGCGCGCTGGACTCTATGATGCCGGGGCAGGACCCCAAGGCCGCCCGCGCCACGCTGCTGGCCAATATAGACAACGCCGTAGATACCGCCCACTTGGTGGCGAAAGAAAAAGAAAAGGACGCGGGCAACCTGTTCGGCGACGATTTTTCCTCCGTACTAAGCGTTAAGAAAAAACCGGCCGTCAAGGCCGAGCCGCTCACGCAAAGCGAGTTGCTCGCTTACGAAAAAGAAGTATTAGGCCTGTATTTCAGCGGGCACCCGATTGCCAAGTACCAAAACTATTTAAAGCAACTGCGCTGTACGCCGATTATTGATATTTTGGAAGGGCGTGCCACGGGCCGCTTAAACATTGTGGGCATTATTACGCTCTTTAAAAAACGCCAAAACAAGCAAAAGAAAGAGTGGGCGCAAATGACGATTGAGGACTGCACGGGCTCCATTTTGGTAAACGCATTTGCCTCGGCCTATGAAGGGATGTCCCACAAACTGGCCCCGAACGCCATTTTGAACTTTATGGGCGATATTAAGGTGGACGAGGACAGCGCGCGCATTGAACTCAATTTAAAGGGCGTAAGCAGCGTAACGGATTTAATTTCCAACATTGCCAAGGAATTTACGATTCATATTCCGGCGGGTTATTCCAAAAACAACCTGCAAAAATTGCGCACATATTTGGATATGACGCGCGGCACCACCGTGGTATATTTGGAGGTTCCCTCCAAGGAACACCCGGACAAGGTGCACCGTATCCGCACCAACAAGCGGATTTTGCTCCACAAGGGGCTGCTTGAATTTATTGAAAATACAATGGGCAACGCTTGGAGTTTTAAGTAACGCCTAACCTATTTTAGGGGCGGCCAAGCAAAGACAGATTTTGTATAGTAATAGCATCGGGGCGGAAGCCCCAAGGGGGAAGTAAAAGTATGGAAACAAATTATATCAATTTTAGCAAGGTGGGCATTATTGGCTGCGGATTTGTCGGCTCGTCCTCTGCGTTTAGTTTGATGCAGAGCGGTATGTTTACCGAAATGGTCCTCATTGACGCCGACCAAGCCCGTGCCGAGGGCGAAGCCCTGGATATCAGCCACGGCCTGCCGTTTGCCAAACCGATGAAAATCTACGCCGGCGGCTATAACGATTTAAAGGACGCCGGACTGATTATCATTACCGCGGGCGCCAACCAAAAACCCGGCGAAACCCGCTTGGACCTCGTTAAAAAGAACATCGCGATCTTTAAGTCCATTATCCCGGAAATCAAAAAAATTGATTACAAGGGTATTTTGCTTATTGTGGCTAACCCGGTGGATATTTTGACGACCGTCGCCATTAAGTTAAGCGGTTTTCCGGCTAACCGCGTTTTCGGTTCCGGCACTGTGTTGGATACCGCACGATTGAAATACAACTTGGGCCAGCATTTGGATGTGGACAGCCGCAGCGTACACGCGTTTATCATCGGCGAACACGGCGACAGCGAAATTGCCGCTTGGAGTTGCGCCAACGTGTCCGGTATTAAGTTAAACAAATTCTGCGAAATGCGCGGTTTTTTTAAGCACGAGGAAGCAATGAAGAGAATCGCCGACGAAGTGAAGAACAGCGCTTACGAAATTATCAAACGCAAACGCGCCACTTATTACGGTATTGCTATGGCCGTGCGCCGCATTTGCGAAGCCATTGTGCGCAACGAAAAATCCATCTTGCCGATTTCCTCGTTAATGAACGGGCAATACGGCATTTCGGGCATTGCGCTTAGTATGCCGGCGATTGTAGGCAGAAACGGCGTAGAAACGCACGTCCCGTTTGAAATCAACGAACAGGAAGCGGCCGACCTGCAAAAATCTGCCAAAACCTTGCAAGAAGTCCTCGCCCAAAACGAACTGTAATCGTTGCGCAACAGACCGCTTGTAAGCATTAGCCAGCAGACCTCCTTATACGCGGCTTCTGTGGCAAAACAAAATTCAACCCCGGGGAAATTATAAAAAATTCCCCGGGGCTTTAATACTTGGAACAATTTTAAGATAAGGATTACTCCTTAAAACACTCGGGGAGAACACCATATTCACTTTTCACCCTTAGACAATTAGTGCTATAATAAATTCCTAAGTAACTGGTTGGATTATCCTCTCGTTGTGCACAATATTTATTCAACCAATATTCATCATATATCACACAAGTTTCACACCCCTCAGCATTAAGGTTGCGAACTGTTCTTAAACAATGGTTTTTAGCATCCTCCTCCATAGTGGCTCGTAAATATTTATACTGTGCACGACGATATGACTTATTTGCCTCAGAGCCCATTTTGCATAAAAGGCAAATTAGTATAATGGCTCCTATACCTAACCCAACGCATTTACATATTTTCATAAAATCATCATCTTGTTTAGATGGAAGGATTTGTGTTAAAGGGTTGGTTTCTTGCTTCGTAGCAGCAATTGGTTTATTAGGCTGTTCTTTTTTGTCCACTTCGTTATTTGGCATTTTTCCCTCCCAAATTTATTAAACCAATTACTAGACACGCAATAGCCCCAATAAAAAAGGCCGTAAACACTGAGTCATGGTAAGAAGTATTAGACAGCCATCTCCACGGTTCACTTAGACTCCAATCTTCAAAGGGCACCGTAATAAGATGTAAAACTATTCCCATACCCAGCACTAATGCTCCTGCCATAAATAATTTTTTTGACAAACTCATACTATAATTCTCCTTTATTTATTATATTTTTTAACAAATTTACCGCTTCTATATTATTTACTTTTAGCGCCAAGTCTAAAGCCGTATCTCCGTTATTATCGGATATTTTCCAGTCTGCTCCGCCCAATAATAACTGTTTAATCACAGCAATGCTCCTAACAGGCGGTTGAACTGCACGCATTAAGGCAGTTTCTCCTTTATAATCTACCGCATTAATATCGGCTTGATATGCCAATAATAACTCTATAATTCTACAAGCCTTTTGCGGATCGGAATTACCTATTGCATACATTAGCGGAGTCGCATCATTTTTATCCCTAGCATTAGGATTTGCCCCTTTTGCTAAAAGTAATTCCACTAAATCTACACAATCCGTTGTAATATTTACACAAGCATACATCAATGGTAATTTTTCTTTTTGTATTGGATTTAATTCTTCTTTTTTTAACTGTGCTATTATTTTTCTCCCTATATCAATAGAAACTCTATCTAATAATGTTTTGTTGTACATTTTACCTCCTAAATTTAAGATAGTGGCGTTTTTAGCCATAAAAAAAGCGACGTATTACCAAAGCCATTGCACTAACCATGGTAACCGTCGCCCACCTCCCCCCGAATTAGGGAGGGAGGTGCGAAGCAAACGGCTATCTGTGGAGTGCAATGTGCCGGATGTTTTGTCCGGCTCAGCATAGGCTTCCCCTATGCTTCCAACAAATAACCTTTAAATTGTTTTAATGCTGTAAATTTAACTTATCTTATTTCTAATTACCTCTAAATTAAAACTAATACATTTATTTTATAAAACAAACCCCGTTCCCACAAGCCCTATTTTTAACACCATATAAAAGTCCCCCCGGGCGCGAAGCCCGGGGGTGTTATGTGCCAGCAAATTAGCCAGGTTATTGGATGAGTTTGCCATCGCTCGCGCATAGCGTGTAGCCGTAAAGGGCGTAGGTTTCCACCAGTGCGTTGGCGGGAACTTTTACCTTGGGGTTGCGCTTCTTGCGCGAGGACATCACGTAATAGTAAGACACACCCAATTTATCGTCCGACGAACGAGATTGCACAAAATAGCGGCGTTCGTTTTTGGACATATTCAAAATATACAGCCCCAAATTTCTGCGCAGGGTGTCCTCGGAACAGAAGGTTTGGTTTTCCAGCATTTTCACTTCGGAGCGGGAAATTTCAATATACCCCGCCTTTTTCAGTTCCTCTTGCCGCTGTTCCAACTGGGCCAAAAAGGCCGGGGTCGGCGGCACGGATTCGCTGGGGAGCAAAAAGCGTTTGCGGTTTTTTAGGGCCTCGGTATAAACATAAAAACCGCTGTCCGTTAAGGTGCTTTCGGGCGTGTAAATTTTGTTGCCCTTCATATCGCGCAGACTGTAAATATCCCGCACCGCCACGCCTGCACGGTTGAACACGTTAAACGCATCCTGCCCGATACTTTTTTCAAGCGCTTTGTATCCGTCCAGCGTTAAAATTTCCCGCTCAAAGCCCGTACCTTTGTTGAGCGTTACCACATATTCGGCGGGCATTTTGGGGTATTTATTTTTTAAATACGTTACGCCCTGGCGTTGTTCGTCGCGGTGAATAGCGGAGAAGAGCGCCCGGTCCGCATCCGTCAGTTCGGTGGCCTCGGGCTTGACGGCGTAACGCTGTTTAAGGGCTTCCAGCATTTCTTCGTCCGTCAAATAGTCCGGCTCCAAGTTCACCAGCCGCTTGCGCGCGATTAAGTTCATCGGCTCCACGGCAATCGCCGAGCGGTAATATTCCGCCGCGCCCTGTTTGTCGCCCTGATACTCCACAATCACGCCCTTACCCACCAAGGAATTTACGTTGGCAGCGTTGTACTCCAAGGATTTGGAATACATTTTAAGGGCTTGGTCATTTTGCTGGCGTTTGAGCGCGATATCCCCCAACATAGAATATACATAAGACCAATACGGGGAATTACGCTTCATATTTTTGAGCGCTTCGTTAAAATATTTTTCGGCTCCGTTTAAATCGTCCTGCGTTAAAAGCACGCCCGCCAAAGAGAGTAGCGCATCCACATTGGACGCGTCCATTTTTACGCAACGCGCAAAGGCGTCCTTGGCCTTATCGTAATTTTTGGCGGCGTAAAGCGTTTTACCGTTCTCTACGCAAGCAGACACCTTGTCCGCCGCAAACGACACGGTAGGCGTACACAAGCAAGCAATTAAAAAGCCGTTAGAAAATAGTTTTGAGTAGTGCATACAATACGCTTCGTAATTTTTCGCCTTTGGTTAATTTAACCGGGGCCAATGAAAAAAAGTTCTCTTTTCTTATTTTAGCAAGATTTTTTAAATATACATACCCCATTATTTTGCACGGGAGCATTTTTAAGCGCGGGAACAGGCGCATTAATGCAAACGCCTTTTGATAATGGGCTTCGGCCTGTGCGGCCAGTTCGCGCAAAACTTCGGGCAGTTTGGCGGTTTTTTTATCCTGCAAAACGGCCTCGCGCGTGAGACCGTACTTGTCCAGCAAATCGCCGGGAAGATACACACGGCCTAGGGCTTTATCGTCCGCCACGTCGCGGATAATATTGGTAATTTGTACCGCACAGCCCAACTCCCAGGATAACTGGTCCGCCTGCGGCCCCTTTACGCCCAAAATATCTAGCGTGGCGCGGCCCACAATCACGGCTACGCGCAGCAAATACCAATCCAACTCCTGCTCCGTTTGATAGATTCGGCCCGTTAAATCAGCCTGCATCCCTTCAATTAACAGTAAAAAACGGTCCGGCAATATTCCAAAGGCCCGTACGTCCTTTTGCAAGCGGCGGCCTAAATCCGTGGTAGGCGTACCCTCGTAAACGCGTGCGGTTTCCTCCCGCCAAAAGGCGAGTTGCTTTTCCGGGTCCTTTACATCGGGTTCGTCGGCGATATCGTCCATTAAGCGGCAAAACTCGTAATAATCGGCCAAGGCTTCGCGCCGGGGTTTCTCCAAAAAGAAAAACGCCGGGCCGAAACTGGATTTTTTGTACGAATTTTTATTTGCCGCCATTGTTTTTTCCGTTTTTATATAGGTACGAAAGCGCCGCGCCTGTGGCCGTGGCGTAAATGGCGTTTTGCGGAATAATAAAGTTTACCCCGTGCATTTTGTGCAGGGCATTAAAGACTTTTTTCGCGCACGGCACCAAGGTTAAAGTGCCCGTTAAAACCACGTCTTTTACGCTGTCGTTGCGGCAGGCAAAGACGGCCATCATCCCAATTGTTTGGAAGGCCATATTCAAAATGCCGAGGGCCAAATCGTTATGGGTGGCGCCGTCCTCCATTTTGCCAAAGTTAGAGGCCGTGGTATCGGCGGACAAGGTGGGGATAACGCCCTTGCTGATGTCGCCAATATTCAAATCCACCCGCTGCAAAGAGCCGCTGGAAGCCATTTCCACCACCGTTTTAAACGAGGTCGCGCCGCACAGTTTACTGCAAAGGCCCAATACCGTACCGCCGCCCACGCCGGAACCGCCGATATGGCGGATGCCGTCCTTGCCCGCGCGGACAAACGCCGTCCCCGTGCCCATACTGACGATTAAACCTTCCTTTTTGCCGGAGAGCGCCAGCCCGCCCAGACCAATGGCTTCAAATTCGTCCACCTTAGACGTGGGGATTCCGTACACCTCTTTTTTAAAGAGCGAGGAACCGACACCCGTTAAAATAATTTGCTTTACTTCGGGCAGCGTTAAATTATTTTCGTTAATAAATTTACCCAGCGCGCCATAGGCCGAAGTCAGCGGGTCGGCCGCTTCCACCTTTAAGACGGAAATTAATTTTCCGCCGTCCGTATAGCCCACAATTTTAGTGGTGGAGCCGCCCACATCAATACCGATTACCGCGCTCATAAATTCTCCAAGCCGATGGATTTTAAGAAGGGCTTATTATCCGCCGGGCGGCCTAAAAAATTTTCTACCATTTTTTCTTCGTCCAGCGTGCCGCCCTTTTCCAAAATTTCGCGGCGGAATTTTAACCCCGTTTCCGGGTTGAAAATGCCGTGCTTTTTAAACTCGCCAAAGAAGTCCTCGGCGATTACTTCCGACCACAAATAGCCGTAATACCCCGCGTCATAGCCGCCCATAATGTGGCCGAACGAGGCCTGCGGAATTGTGCCTTTGGTAAGCGGGAGCCCGCGGATTTTTTTGGTTAATTCAAAATATAATTTGGTGGAATCCGGGGTTGTATCCGCGGTGTGGAGCGTCATATCGTACTGGGCAAAAAAGTCCTGCCGCAAGTACATACCGCCCGCACCGAAATTTTTGGCCGCAATCATCCGTTTGATTAATTCATCCGGCAGCGGTTCACCCGTTTTGTAGTGCTTGCTGATTTTTTTAAGCACTTGCGGGTCCCACGCCCAGCGTTCCAGCATTTGGCTGGGGGCTTCTACAAAGTCCCAACTGACGCTGGTGCCGGAAAAGGCGGAATATTTCGCCTTGGTTAAGGCGTTGTGCAACTCGTGGCCAAACTCGTGGAACAGCGTTTCCACTTCGCCGTGCTTTAATAAAGAAGGGGTATCCCCGGACGGTTTATTCAGGTTGGCTACAATCGCCACGAACGGAATTTGATACGTTCCGTCCTGCTTTTCCTCGCCGTCCACCAAGCCGAAGCAGGCCGCGTGTTTGTATTTGCCTTCACGCGGATAAAGGTCCATATAAAAGTAAGCGACTAGTTCGCCTGTGGCTTTGTCTTTAATTTTAAACGCCTTTACGTCCGGGTGCCACACGGGGATGTCCACCGGCTCAAACGTAATGCCAAATACCCCGCCAAACAAATCAAGCATACCGTTAATCACTACTTGGGACGGGAAATATTCTTTGATTTTTTCGCTGTCCAATTCCAAATTTTCCTTGCGGAATTTGTTGCTCCAATAGCCGCTTTCCCACGAATAAAGCGTGCGGCTGTTTTTGCCGGTTTTGGAATTTTTGTAGGCAATCATTTCTTTGTCTTCTTTTTTGCCAAGCGGTTTTAATTTCTTTTGCAAATCTTTTAAAAACGTCATTACCGTTTTGGGGTTTTTGGCCATACGGTCTTCCAAGCGCAGTTCGGCGTGGTTTTTATAGCCTAACAGGTGGGCAATTTCGCGGCGCAGGGTGAGCGTTTTTTCCAGCAGTTCCACATTTTCCTGTCCGCCGCGGCGGTTAAATTTAAATTCTAATTCCTTGCGGGCCTGTTCGTCATCGGCATTTTGCATAAAGGGGACATAATCGGGGTAATCCAGCGTAACCAAATATTTGCCGTCATCGGTCTTGGCGAGTTTTTGGATATAATCTTCGCCCAAGCCCTTCAACTGTTCCTGCGTAACGGCCAAGGGGTCCTTGTACTCCTGGATGTTTTTATCAAACTTAATAATATACTCGGCTTTTTCTTTATTTAAGGCTTTAAATTTTTCCAAATCAGCATCGTTTAAATCCATACCGCTGTTTTTAAAACCAATCAGCATTTCTTTAACGAGTTTTGCCTGCACCGGGTCCAACTTGGGGTTGGTGTCAGTATATTCGCGGATGGCTTTATACACGTCGCGCCGGGTGGCTACGTCCACCATATATTGGCTGATTTGCATTTGCAAATCGTTGGCGGCGTCTCGGAATTTTTTATCCGTGGAAACATAGGACAAAAATCCGCTCATCCCCAACGCGTTGCCGTAATTGTCAAAGGCGCGCTCGTAGCCCATAATGGTATTGTCAAAGGTGCGCTCTGCCTGCGGGATAGCAATTAAAGCGGCTAAATCTTTTTCCAGTTTTACGCGTGCGGCGGCCTCGGCCGGGGCCAGGTCCTCCGCCTTATAATCAAAATGTAAAACGCCGTTTTTGTTAAACATATCTGCCATAGAAAACGCTCCCGTCGCGGTTAAAAGCAAAGCCGTAACCAAAAGAAATTTTGTTTTTTTCATAGTAATATAATACACTCTTATTGTAGCGGTTTTCCCATTGCGGGGGCAACCGCTGCTTTGAAAGCCCGTAACAATAACAAAGAAAGATGTTTTGGTCTTGTGTTATTTGTTATAATTAATATTATATTAATTCTCACATCAAGGAATTAGTGGAAAAATAAAAATGTACGAAGCGTTTGTACCCAAAGAGATCTTCCTTACCAAAGGAATTGGCAGACACAAAGAAAAATTGGCCAGTTTTGAAGAAGCGTTGAGAGACGCCAAAATTGCCAGTTTCAACTTGGTGCCTGTATCCAGTATCTTCCCTCCCGGCTGCAAAACCGTGCCCGTTTCCAAAGGGCTTCAAGAATTGCACCCGGGCCAAATTCTGCATTGCGTCATCAGCAGAAACACCAGCAACGAATACCGCCGCTTGATTTCCGCCTCGGTGGGGTTGGCTATCCCGAAAGAAGGGAAAACCACCCACGGATATATTTCCGAACACCACAGTTTCGGCGAAACCGACAAACAGGCCGGCGACTATGCGGAAGACTTGGCCGCTTTGATGCTCTCTACCACGTTGGGTATTGAGTTTGATAACAATACTACGTGGGACCAGAAAGAAGAAATCTGGAAAATGAGCGGAAAAATCGTCCGCACGACCAACATTACCCAGTCCGCCATCTGCGTGGAAGGCCTTTGGACCACCGTAGTGGCTGCGGCTGTGTTTGTCAAATAACTCCGGTAACATTTGTGAGCGATAACGTACAAACCGATAAGTTTATGGGGCTAGAGAGCAAATATAGTTCTCTGCCCCTTTGTAAATTCGTGGTAGTGCCCGTACCGTTTGAAAAGACGGTCTGCTATGGGCACGGTACCGCCAAGGGGCCCGCTGCCGTTATTGAGGCCTCTACCCAAATTGAACTTTGGGACGAAGAAACCAAAACAGAAACCTGGGAATTGGGCATCAACACCCAACCCGCCGTCAACTGCAAGGGTTCCACCAATACGGTCTTTAAAAATATTGATAAAACCGTACGGAATTTGATGCAGTACAAAGCCATCCCGTTCTACATCGGCGGCGAACACACGGTTACGCAAGCCTTGGCCCAACCGTATATTGATAAATACAAAAATTTGAGCATCCTGCACTTTGACGCCCACGCCGATTTGCGCGAAACCTTTGAAGGCACGCCCAAAAGCCACGCCTGCGCGCTTTATCCGGCCAGCCGCCAAGTGCTGGTGGTGCAGGTGGGTATCCGCAGCGTTGCCAGCGAAGAAAAGCAATACTGCAACGCCGGCAAGGTAACCACGTTTTTAATGCACGAACACCGCGATATCAAAAAATTGATTCCGCAAGTGCTTGAAAAACTGACCGATACCGTCTATATGACCATTGACGTGGACGGCTTTGATCCCTCCGTCATCCCGGCTACGGGCACGCCGCAACCCGGCGGTTTTATGTGGTATGAAGCGCTGGACTTGTTCCGCGAAGTCATTAAACATAAAAAAATTGTGGCGGTGGACGTAGTGGAAGCCTGCCAACGCAAAGCGGACGTGATTACGGAGTTTAACGTCTCCAAATTAATCTACCGCTTAATGGGCTACCTGGCCGTAAAGAAATAATTTAAACCCGCTCTTCGGAGCGGGTTTGTCTTGCAGGCCGCACGCTGCGCGCCGCTTCTCTATGCGCTGACTTACGATTAGTTGGGCCACACTCTTTCTGTAAGGACGCGCTCTTCTAAAACGACCTTTGCGGACCGCACCTTGCAGGCCGCTTCTCTATGCGCGGGTTTACGATTAGTGGAGCGACACTCTTTCCACAAGGTCGCGCTCTTTCAAAACGCTCCGGCGCACCGCCAATTCAAAATAACCCCTTATTTAATAAGAAGTCCTTTTCTCCTTGTCATCCCCAAGGAATTTGGCGGCCCGCAGGGTTCGGGGATCCGCTGTTATTAAAAAAGAAAAGACAAACGACAGATTCCCGACTACCACTCTCGGGAATGACGACAAAAGGCAAAGGCTGTGATAAAAATAAGGCCGTCGTCCTGAACTGGCGGCCCGCAGGGCTTGCAGGACCTACTTGCTTGTGTTGTCATCCCGGAAGGTCTTTATCCGGGATCTCTCGTTATACAAAAAGGGCCTGCGCGGATAATAGCGCAAGCCCAAGTAAAACAAGTTGTACAACTGATTAGAAGTAGAAACGTCCGGTAATCGCACCGCTTAAACCAGTATGATCGGAATAGACGTCGCCGTCTTTTTCCAACTTAGCACCAAAGTTGTATTTGGCTTCAAAGCCCAAGGCAAACAGGTTGGTAAAGCGGTATTCGGCACCCGCCACCAAGTGGGGCACCACTTTGCTTTCGTGGTCTTTATAGGCATTTACTTTTAATTCCGTGCGGAAGAAAGAAACCCCGGCGCCCACAAACGGACTCCAAGCTTTTACGCCGTTATATCTTTTATAATAAACCGTCATCGGGATAGCATAGGTTGTTTCCGTTACTTCGTCGGATCCAGAACCATAAATTTTCAATTCGTTTTGACCAAAAACATCAACGCCCAATTTCACGCCCAATTTGTTGGCTTCGTCGTTCAAATCAAACTCATACATTGCTTCCACTCCACCAAATACAACACCGTTCTCGTCTAATTCAGTACTATACCGGCTTCTATCTTGCAATTCTTTCATCGTTTTGGGGTCGTTTTCACTGGCGCCCAACTTTACGCCAACGCCCCAGTTATCGGCTTGGGCAGCGGTCGGCCAGGCACACAAAAGGCTTAAAAGCACACCTAATACTGCTAATTTTTTCATTTTGTTTCTCCTAGGGTAATTTGGCAATATTTTGCCATATCTCAATGATATCAATTTACCCGCTTTACCGCCAAGGGCCTTTGCACTTTTTCCCCCAAATGAAACTCCCCGAGCTCACGCTCGGGGTTTCTTTTGCTCCAAAATTTCAGCGTTGCTTAATTTTGCCCGCTACTAAACATAATGAGAAAACAAAGTTTTCTAGTAGCGGGTTCGCACACTCCATCCCTCGGGCTTACGCCCGGGGTTTATTGTGAGCAGTAGTTATAAAAAACCGCCCTTTCGGGCGGCTAAAATACGGTTTTATGCGGTTTTTACAGTGGGGGCAACGGACCTACATTTCCGCCTTCCGACACGCTATACGGCGTTTTTAAGAGCGCCTTTGCGGCATCGTCAAAGCCCCATTTATCCTTAAACGAAAGCACATACTTATATTGCGCCTTGGCCTTTTCGCGCTCGCCTAAAATATCGTATACCTCGCCCAGGCGGAACTCGTTCCACACGCCCCAGCGGCTGGGCTCCTGCTTTTCAAGCGCCGTATGCCCTTGTTCAAACAAGGTTTTGGCAGCCTCAAAATTGCCCTGCGCCATTTGCGCGGTCCCCAGCGCGGTATAAGCGCGGGAAATGTAAATATCCTTATAAAACGGGTCTTTGCCGATTAAAGCCAAAAACCGTTCGGCTTGTTCGGTTACTTCTTTATAGTGGCCCGTTTCGTACAGGCAGATAATTTCCACATAGTGCATCAGCGGGTTTTTGGGGTATTTAGCGCGCAACTCGCGGATGTACTGCAACGATTTCTCCGGGTCGTAGTATTTGCTGTTACGCGTGTTTTGGATTTCAATCAAAATCAGTTTGGCGCTGTCGGACGTAAAGTGCGCCTTTTCGCGCGCCAAGTTGAGTTGCTTGACCCCCTCGTCCGGGTTGCCCTTAATGGCTACGATTTTGGCTAAAACCTTAATGACCGAGGGCAAGGTGCCCGCGTAATACTGGTAAATGCCCAGGCCAAAATATGCATCGTAATAGGTGGGGTCAATTTCCAAGGATTTTTCCAAGTTTTTAATGGCCTTTCTGCCGCTGAAATACGCCGTAATCCAACTGCGGTTTCTCATTGTAAACATTGCGCGCAGGCCGTACAAGGCACCAATGCCCATATAGGCGTTGGAATCGTCCGGATTCTTTTTAATCCAGCGTTTAATGCCGGCAATGGAATCATCCAAAATCTGCTCAAACACCTTGCGTTGTTTGTCGTCGCTGAGTTCATATTCGTACTCGTAGCGGCTCCAAGCAATCATCGCGTTGCCAAAGTGTGCAAACGGGTGGTCCGGGTATTCGGCAAACACCTTTTGGATGTTCTTATCCGCGGTGTCAAAATCCAAACTATATACGCCGTTAATCCCTTCCGTGGCGTAGGCCATTACGTCCGGCGGGAGCGTAATTTCCGCTTGGGACGAAACGGCGGCGGACGCCAAAAGGCATACCGCCGCCAGCAAATGAAAAACCTTCTTCATTACTTCTTGGCCTCAATCTTGTCTTTGCCGAAGTACGGGCGCAAGGCCTGCGGAATAATCACGGAGCCGTCCGCCTGCTGGAAGTTTTCCAAGATAGCGGCAAAGGTGCGGCCTACGGCCAAACCGCTGCCGTTAAGGGTGTGGACGTATTCCAACTTGCCTTGGGCGTTTTTGAAGCGCAAGCCCATACGGCGGGCCTGGAAGTCCAAGCAGTTGGAGCAGGAGGAAATTTCGCGGAAGCGGTTTTCGCTCGGCATCCAAACTTCAATATCGTACGTCTTGGCGGAAGAGAAGCCAATATCGCCGCTGCAAAGTTCCACCACGTGGTACGGCAAGCCCAACTCTTTAAGCACTTCTTGCGCGTCGGAAACCATAATCTCCAACATTTGGTAGGAGTGTTCCGGGTGGGAGAGCATTACGAGTTCCACTTTATCAAATTGGTGGTTGCGGATTAAGCCGCGGGTGTCTTTACCATAAGTGCCGGATTCCTTGCGGAAGCACGGGGAATACGCCGTTAATTTAACGGGAAGTTCCGCCTCGGGGATTACGCGGATGCGATTCAGGTTCGTCAGCGGAATCTCGGCGGTGGAAATCAAAAATTGTTTCGGCTCGCCCACCAGTTCATACATATCCTCGCGGAATTTGGGCAACTGGCCCGTACCAATCAAAATATCTTCGTTCACCACGACCGGGGGCAAAATTTCGGTATAGCCCTTTTTGGCGTGCATATCCAGCATAAACGCGATAATGGCGCGTTCCAAGCGGGCGCCGTCGCCCTTGAACAAGGCAAAGCGGCTGCCGGAAAGGGCCGCGGCGGCTTCAAAGTCCAAAATGCCCAACTTTTCGCCCACCGCTTGGTGGTCCAGCGGTTTAAAATCAAATTTAGGCAGCGGAATCGTGCAAGGCAAATATTCCGGGTTGTCCGCATCGCTCACGCCCACCGGAATCTTTTCGTTCGGCAAGTTCGGTATGCTCAAAAGCAAATCGTTAATTTCTTTTTTAAGCGGGTCCAGTTCGGCTTCCTTTACGGCCATTTCTTCCTTCAACTTACCCACTTCGGCCATTGCTTCCTTGGCGGCTTCGTCGCCTTGTTCCTTTTTAATCTTGCCGATAGATTTAGACATTTCGTTGCGTTTGGCGCGCAGTTCCTCCACGCGGGCTAAAACGGTTTTGTAAGCGGAATATTTGGTAAGTACGCCGTCAATTTGCGCGGCCAGTTCCGGCTTGCGCAGCGACAGGCGTTTTTTAACTTCATCGGGATGAGCAACGATATATTTAATGTCTAACATATAAGTCCTCTTATTTAGTTTCTAACTCTATTAAATATGGTTCCGGGAACCAACGACGGTACGGTTTAAAGGTGGAAACAGCATATTCCATCCCGTAGGACGTCAGCAAATGCACGCTGACGGGAGCCACGGAACTTTGCCCCGCCACCAAGGCGCCCACCGTCAGCGCCGCTAAAACGAACAGCGTTTTTACACCCATAAAAAACGCCTTTAATACCCAAATGGCCGATTGTTCAGCCAAAGACGACTCAAAACGGCTCATTTGCCCTCCTGGATTTTGGCCAGTTCCTTGCTAAAACTCTTTACTAGCACGCGCGCGATATAATCCGCCGCGTCCAACGCGCTGGAACTGGATTCGTCGGCTGAACCAATCCACACGATTTCAGCCGTTTCCACATCCACCAGTTTGGCAATAATGCCCACCCGCGCATTAATGGTGTATTCCGTCGGGCGGACATCCGTAGAGTGCGTGTACTGCGTACCCACGTTGCGCGTATATCCCACATAAGTGCCGTCGGGCAGTTGCATTACGTCCTGCGTGTAAACCGGGCGGGATTCCGTGCGGCGGGTGCTGGTTAGCGTCAGTTCCGTGCGGGCGGGCGAATAAGAACTCACCTCGCCGATAAGCAACACATCTACACCTAAAATTTTGCCTATCTCGCGCGTGGTTTCGGGCGACAAATACCCCGAGACCGAAATGTTATGTTCTTTAAGTACGCTTTCCAGTTGGGCGCGCTCCACTACCTTAAATCCGGCGCTGATTAAATATTTGGCAAATAAATTTTCCACGCCCTGCAACGCAGGCCGCGTATTTGTAAACGCCATTATGCCGATACGGTCCATTTGGTTAAAATCGTATGTTTTGCTGATAACCGTTTTGGGCGTACAGCCGCAAGCGAGCAAACAACTTGCCAGTGCCAGAGTTAAGAACTTTCTCATAAATTTATTATATAATTTTTCGCCCTATGGAAAAGGTATAATAATGATATGAACGACCTTTTTATACAAAAAGCCAAAAAATTAAAACTGCTGCTTACGGATGTGGACGGCGTAATGACCAACAGCCAATTAAGTTTTTTTACAGGCGAAGACGGCATTACGCGCGAAATCAAGCATTTTGAATCGTTAGACGGTATGGGGTTAATGTATTTAACCTATTGCGGCGTGGAGACGGGTATCGTCTCGCGCGGGTCCAGCGATACGCTTGCCTGGTGGGCGAAACTGCTGGGGATGAAATATCTCTTTTACAATACCGCTGTAAAGCACAAAGCCTTGGACTATTTGCAAAAGCATTTTAATATCAGCCCCGAAGAAACCGCCTTTATTGGCGATGACCTCATTGACCTGGGGATGATGTCGCGCGTGGGGCTGCCGCTGGCCGTAGCCAACAGCGTACCCGAAGCCAAAAAGTTAGCCCTATACACCTCCCCCCGCCACGGCGGAGATGCGGCGGTGCGCGACATTGCCGAGCAGATTTTGCGCGCCCGCGGCCAATGGGATAAAGTAGTGCAGGACAATACGGACGGCACTTTTACCCGTGTGGAAAATCAAATTCACATTGTAAAAGGGTTATAAAATTTTTACAATATAATTATCTTATCTTTTATAAGGAGCTTTATGAAAAAACTGCTTTTATTATGCGCCTTATTCGTAGCCGCCCCTGTGGTGTTTGCGCAGGACTATTACGGCTTGCAAGAATACGGTTTGCGCAAAAACACCACCCGCGTAGAATTATACGGCGGTATGGTATTACCCCAAGACAGTTGGACCCACAAAGGGCAAGAAGTTGACTTGGGTACCACGGGCTGGACCGCTGGTATCGGCTTCACCCGTAATATTATGTCCTTCTTCTCCTTGGGTTTGGACGCCAACTATGCCCAACTGGGCGACGGCGATACATTTACCTCCCGCGGTATGGATTCTTACTACCGCACGGGTATCGCTACCGGGCTTGTTACGGGCCGCGTAACGTTCTTCCCCTCCCAAGCCACCCGCTTGTACATCCCCTTCGGCGCGGGTGTGGGCCATATGTTTGCCCGCCAGAAATTTGATGACGGTTCCCACTTGACCACCAGCAGTACCGACTTGGCGCAAATGGTTGGTTTAGGCTTGGAATTTGACATTGACGACTCCACCATTTTCGGCGTAGAAGGCCGCTACTACTTGGTAGAAGCCGACAGCGACTTTAAAGATGCCTTTGGCAAAAGCCGCATCCACTATATGAACGTAATGCTCAAACTGGGCTGGCGTTTCTAATAGAATTGTTTTAAAAAGCCCCGCCGCGCAAAACGGCGGGGCTTTTTATTTGTGCCCGGGTTATTTACTTTTTTACCCCGGGTATTGTATGATAAGAATATGGACGATATTTTCATAAAAGTATTTTTATCCCTTGTCTTGGGCGGCGTGCTGGGTATGGAACGCCAATACCACGACAAGCCCGCCGGCTTTGCCACCAACTGCCTGATTTGCTTGGGCGCAATGCTTTTTACGATTTTATCTGAATATATGGGCCAACAGGGCGGCGACCCGGGCCGTATTGCCGCGCAAGTGGTAACGGGCGTGGGTTTTTTGGGCGCCGGATCCATTTGGCGCGACGGAAACAAAATTTCCGGCTTAACCACCGCCGCAGGCGTTTGGCTGGTGGCCGCTATCGGTATGGCGGTGGGATATGGACAGTATTTTTGGGCTTCGCTGTCGGCGGTGTCCATTTTACTGGTGCAACTGGGCGTGCGCAAAACGCTTAAACTGGTGGAACTCGTTAAACATTACGATACCGTTTACATTGTTTGCGACCCCACGTGGAACGCCGTAAACAAAATCATCAAAAAAATTGAAGCGCACCAAGTAACCATTTTAAAAAACGAAGTTACCAAACAGGACAACCGCTTTCACGTCAGTTTGGTGGCCACTTTTACCGGGCACGACTTTCAAAACATCACCAAAGACCTTTTGGAAATGCCCGAAGTACATACTTTATACAAATAACAGGAGATAGTTAAATCTATGACGGACGAATTAAAACCGATTCCGCTGTTTAACTTAAAGGAACAGCACGACAGTTTGAAGCAGGAAATTAATGCCGCGGCTATGGAAGCCCTGAACTCTATGCATTGGCTTTTGGGTCCGCAAACTGAAAAATTTGAAGAAGAATTTGCCGACCTCATCGGCGTGAAACATTGCATTACCTGCTCGTCTGGCGCTAGCGCCATCCAAATCGCCCTGGCCGCAGCGGGCGTGGGCCCCGGGGACGAAGTAATCACCACTCCGTTTACCTTTATTGCCACCACTTCTTCCGTCAGTTTGACGGGGGCCAAGTTTGTCTTCGCCGATATTGATCCGCGCACCTATAACATTGATGTACAAGATGTGGAGCGCAAAATCACTAAAAAAACCAAGGCCATTTTGCCCGTACACCTCTACGGCTATCCGGCCAATATGGACGCTATTATGCACTTGGCCAATGAACACGGTTTAAAGGTAATTGAAGACTGCGCGCAAGCCCATTTGGCTATGGCCGACGGCGTGAAGGTTGGCGGCATTGGCGATGCGGGTTGTTTTAGTTTCTACCCGAGCAAAAACCTCGGCGCTTGCGGCGACGCGGGATGCGTTACCACCAACGACGACGAAATCGCCGACCGCTGCCGCTCCCTGCGCCACAGCGGCCGCGCCAAGGACAAAGCCTACGAATACGACTTGGAAGGCTCCACCTTGCGTATGGACGAAATTCAAGCCGCTATTTTACGCGTGAAACTGCCGCACTTGGAAGAGTGGACCGAAAAACGCCGCAAGGCCGCTGCTTGGTATGCCGAAGGATTAGAGGGCGTGCCGGTGGTGCTTCCCCCCACTCCGCCTGCCGGATATGCGCAATCTTACTATGTTTACACCATCCGCGCGGAAAAACGCGATGAACTGCAAGCATATTTAAAGGCCAACAATATTGGCTGCGCGGTATATTATCCGGTTCCGCTTTATAAACAGCCGGCCTACAAGAACCGCGGTTTTAAGGCCGAGGACTACCCGGAAGCCGAAAAAGCGGCCAAAGAGGTACTCTCTATCCCGATGTTCCCGGAAATTACCGAAGAACAAGTACGCCGCGTGTGCGAAACGATTCGCGCGTTTTACGAAAAAGACGCCACTATTTAAACGGATGTTTTAGGGTAGCGTGGCGTGCGCTAAAAACTTTACAGGGCAATCCAGTTTTTATGGATTGCCCTGTTTTTATAAAGCGGGATATCCGAATTACCCCTTGTTTGCAAACGCTTTATTACGCTTGATTTTAAAAATTATACCTATATTTTAAGTATTTTTTTAAAAAATAACCCAATTATAACGATATCGTATAAAACACTGTGAAATATCGCCGTTATTAAATTAGAGGTCCGCAGGATTTTCAGGATCTACAACTTGGGTAGTGATTGTTGTTATCTAAAAGGTCATACTGGAAGGTTGCTGTCCAGTATCTGTCGTTTTCCTCTTTTTGAATAACAACAGATCCTGGACTACTACTTTCCAGGATGACAGCAAACAGCCAAAGACCGTTAAGGACAAGTTAAAAGAGCAACACTAAAAAGTGTTGCTCTAATCATCAAGGAATTAGCCTATATACTGTTTTACCAAACTGCGCCCTCACAAATAGCGTGTCCGTTCATAAGAGCGCGCCATTACAAAAACAGTGTGGCTCAACTAATCGCTCCCCAGCGCATAGAGTCGCCGTCCGCAGGACGCGGCGCGCAGCGTGCCGTTTCGTTAGAGTGCACCCTTGCAAAAACAATGTGGCTCAACTAATCGCTACCCAGCGCATAGAGTCGCCGTCCGCTAGGACTATAACATTTTGGTTTTAAGGCGGCTGGCAATATTATCCAGTTCATCCAGGGAATTATAGTGAATAACGAGCGTACCTTTCTTCATATTCTTGCCGTATTTCACTTCCACCTTGGTCCCCAACGCAGATTGCAAATCGTTCTCAAACGAGGCCACTTCTACGGGTTTAGCGCCTTTTTCGGCCTTTTTAACCGGGAACATCAGCGCGCGGGCGGCATCTTCGGCTTGGCGAACAGACATTTTGCTGTTGTGCATTTTTTTGAAGAGCATTTCGCGCTTGGCCGGGTCCGTAACCATCAGTAAAGCGCGGCCGTGCCCTTCGGAAATGGCGCCGTCCTGCAACGCCTGTTGGATTTCGGGCTCCAAGTCCAGCAAGCGCAAGGCGTTGGAAATAGCGGCCTTGGATTTGCCACAATAGGAAGCCAAATCCGTCTGCGTGATATAGAATTTGCTCATCAAATTGCGGTAGCCGAGGGCGGTTTCAATAGGGTTTAAGTCCTCTCGCTGGATGTTTTCAATTAACGCCAAGGCACACATTTCTTGGTCGCCCAAGTGTTTATGAACAATAGCATCAATTTCCTTTAATCCGGCCAACTGGGTCGCGCGGAAGCGGCGTTCCCCCACTACAATTTCATATTTATCAAGTCCGGCATCGTACACCACCACAATCGGCTGGGTAAGGCCGTGCTCTTTGATAGATTGGGCCAACTCTTGGAGTTTTTCCTCGTTAAATACACGGCGTGGCTGAAAACGGTTGGGAACAATTTTGCTTACATCAATGCGCGTAACACTCATCCCGGGGGTTTGCTGCACCTGCACAGCGGCTTCGCTGGTGGGCATATTTACCACTTCTTGCGTTTGTTTAATTAAAGCGTCTAAACCTTTACCTAATGCCTGTCTAACCATCTCATCCTCCAAAATCGTAATTCACCGGGAGTTCGCCCGTCATTTTAAAATCTTTGTATGCATTTACATCCGCCCCGCGGCGGCCCAAAAATTCAATGGCCAACTGGATATACGCATTGGCCCCGCGGCAAGCCGGGTCATAATTGAAAATAGACTGTCCGAAACTGGGCGCTTCGGCCAAGCGGATATTGCGCGGAATAGGCGTTTTATACACTTGGTCGCCAAAGTAGCGGCTAACCTCGGCAAATACCTGCTTGGACAAGTTCATACGGGCGTCGTACATCGTTAAAAGCCCGCCGTCCATTTTCAGTTTGGGGTGCAAAAATTGTTTGATTTTGGCCACGGTGTTCATAAAGTGGGCCAAGCCTTCCAAGGCATAATATTCGCATTGGACCGGGGTAATCACGCTGTCCGCCGCCATCATTGCGTTTAAGGTCAAAAGCCCCAAAGAGGGCGGACAATCAATAATGATATAATCGTACATTTGGCGCAGGGGGTCCAGCGCGTCTTTGAGCATATTTTCGCGTCCGCGCACGTTTACCAGTTCCACCTCGGCCCCGGACAAATCCTTACAGGCGGGCAAAACGTCCAGCATTTCACTAGATGTTTGGCGGACCACCTGTTCAAACGTAGCGGTTTTGGTAAGCAGATGATATACGGATTTATCGCCGTCTTGTACCGTTACCCCCAAGCCGGAACCGGCATTACCTTGCGGGTCAAAATCCACGAGCAACACATTTTGGTTCAAACAAGCCAACGCATAGGAAAGGTTAATAGAAGTAGTGGTTTTACCTACCCCGCCTTTCTGGTTGGCGATGACGACAATTTCTCCCATAAATCCTCCGTTTAACTATACATATATTAAACATTAATTAGTGTTAAATTGCAATATAAGGGCGCTGTTTTCACGTGAAAACTTACTTAATCCAGCGCACACGGTTAAGCGGCCAATGCACAAACCAAGCCTTTCCTTTGATGTTTTCGTGCGGTACCGGGCCCCAGAAACGAGAATCGCAGGAGTTATCCCGATTGTCCCCCATAGCAAAATAGGTGTTTTCCGGCACTACCACTGGGCCAAAGGAATCACGCAGTTCAATACCTAAATAATTATCAAGTAAATGCTCTTGCCACAAGGTTTGGTATTCCTCTTTATCTTCCACTTCAAAATAAGGCACGCGCTCTATATTTTCATAAACTTCATAATCTTGCGCGGGAAGTTCTTTCCCATTAACCCACGGGCGGCCGTTTTTAACCTGAACCGTATCACCCGGCATAGCAATTACACGCTTTACAAAATCTTTACCATATTGGCTACCCCCGCAGTTTTGTTGAGAGCGATCCTTAGCCGGAAACTGAAAAACAATAATATCACCCGGCTTAATTTGTTCATAAGGAAAAAGGCGGATATCCGTAAAAGGAATACGCAAACCATAGGCGGCTTTATTTACAAATAAATGGTCCCCCTCTACCAAGGTATAGCGCATAGAAGCGGAGGGAATTTTAAATGCCTGAATAAAAAAGAACATCACAATAGAGGCCACAAACCCGGCAAAATAAACCGTGTTACTCCACTCCAAATCAGCCTTCATTAGTTTTTGTCTTTTTTCATCAACCGCTTTTTTACCCTTAAAGAACCCATAAACGCCACACCCAAAAGCTAAAATAATTCCTAAAATAAGTTTAGGCCAATTTAAAGGCTCCCCTGTTCCACCTCCCATTACAAAGGTTAAAATATATGCCGCGCAGGATAAAATAACAAATAAGAAGGTACTATGCCACCAGGCAAAGGCATTATTCGTAGTCAATTTATCCTTTTTATTTAAATAACGGGTAAATAACGTAAAGGCGTACATTATGCACGCCACCACAAAAAGACGTTGTTCCATATGGGCTCCTAATTTGTTTTCACGTGAAAACTATTGTTTAATACTTGTTGATAAATTTGTTGATATTGTTGAGAACTCTGCCCAATCCGCTGGGAAATTTGTGCAGAATTATTACGCATTTGCTCACGCAAGGGTGCATTGTCCGTTAGTTCTGCCATAAAGCAACTAAGCAAGGTAACATCTTGCGCAGGGAAAACAAAGCCATTTTTACCGTGTTCCACCCATAGGGGCATATCCCCCACCTTACTAACCAAACAAGGCAATCCCACCTGGATAGATTCCAATAACGAAAGAGGCAAGGACTCTTCCACAGACGGCAAAACAAATGCGTCCGCCATATTAAGCCAAGCATTAATATTATCTTGCTTCCCGGCCAATAATACCGTTTTTTCCAGTCCGTTTTGGTGGATAAACTCTTCCAGCATAGGCCGTTTTTCCCCCTCTCCCACATATACTAAACGGGCGTTTGGGTGTTTTTTAACTACGTTACAAAATGCCTTTAATAAAGTGAAAGGGTCCTTAACCGGGGCCAAGCGCGCCACATCCATAAATACGGTATGTTCCGGAGTGTAGCCATACTTTTGGCGCATTTGTTTGCGCAAAGATTCGTCTGCATAAAAAACAGTTTTATCTACTCCGTTTGGGAGCAAATAAACCTTATTTTTATTATATTTTTGCTTTTCTATTAAATACCGGGCCGTAGAAAAGGATTCCGCCACAGTCAGCGTATCTAAATCTTTTAAAAGTCTATCTGCCCAGCGGAGCGGAAAACTCTTTTTAGACAAATCAAAATGCGGAGTTGTAATGAGTTTTACCTTTTTTCCTGCGCACGCCACCCGGGCATATTCTATGGCGCGGTAGAGCATTGCGTGAACAATATCCGGCTGAAAATCTTTAATTTGCGCCGCGAGTTTTTGGATAATTTTTCCCCCCAGCCAGCGCATATTCAGGCTTATTACTTGTATGTGATGTTGGGCCAATTCCTGCGCCACCGGGCCCAGCGGTTTTAAACAAACCACCCGCACAGTATGCGCCTGGGCCGTTTTGGCGGCCAGTTGCAACAGGGCTTTCTCCGCCCCCCCCACATCAGTTGAAGTAATAACGTATAAAATTTTCATATGTCTTATTATACCAAGTTTCACCCTGCCGCGCGGCACCGAAAAACCAATAAAAAACGGGCCGTAAAACGCACCCGTTTTTATGTGTAAAAAAATACTTAAAATTTAAGCATTTTTTTTAAAACTGCCCCTAATTTTAATTTTGAGGCTTAAACTGGTCCTTTCCTACCCCGCAAACCGGGCAAACCCAGTCCTCTTTTACGTCTTCCCACTTAGTTCCGGCCGGAACGCCATTGTCCGGGTCCCCTACTGCCGGGTCATACACATAACCGCAAACTTCACAAACGTATTTCACCATAATTTACTCCTCCCTATTTTTTATAAATGCGTGGCTCCCGCGGGCGTTTTGCCTTTTATCACGTTATGATAATAATCATACGTTAAGGCTACTCCCTCCGGGTTTAGAACTCCCGCATCCTTTACTTGCCCAATAAAAAGCGTATGGGTGCCCATATCCACCGTTTGGCTCACTTCTACTTCCATATAAGAAAGCGTGTGCTCCACGACGATAGGGCACCCCAAAAAGCCCGTTTTATAGAGTACCTTTGCCAGTTTATCAAACGTCCGGCCCGAGCGGAAACCGAAGATTCCGATAAACGGCAAAGGCGTATTTTGTTCAAGCGGCATAGCGGCAAACACACGGCTTTTTAAAATCATATCGTGCGTAAGGCTGTTTTTATTGACGGAAATAGCCATTTGGGCCGGGTCCGCCGTTACCTGGAAGACGGTGTTTACAATCAGCCCGTTCTTCTTTTCCCCTTCGCAGGTGGTAACAATATACAGCCCGTACGTTATATAATTAAGCCCTTGGTTAATGTCGTTTACCGCCATATAGAAAACTCCGTTATTTTATTTTTTCGGCCAATTTTTGGCTGATAAGCAGACCCAAATCGCGGCAGGCTTGCTTTATTTTCTCGTCGGGCACAAAGGGCGATTTAATAGCCGGGGCCACCACTTCCACCTTCATTGCTTCCAAGGTTTTAGTCAGTTCGTCAATAGGCGCCCCGCTCCAACCGTAGGAGCCGAAAGCCGCACCGATAAGGCCCTTTTTGCGCAACCCCTTTAAGTAGCAAAGCATATCCGCCATAGACGGGAAAATCTGGCTGTTAAGCACCGGCGAACCGATAATAAGCGCGCTGGCGTCTAACAGTTCGGTAACTACATCACTGCGGTGGTTGCTGTGCATAGAAAGTTGTTTTACTTCCGTGCCGCCCGCGCGGAGTCCGTCGGTAATGTAGGACGCCATTTTTTCGGTACTGCCCCACATCGTATCATAGACGACAACCGCCTTGTTTTTCGGCGCCTGCGTGGCCCATTTGGCATACAAATTAATAATCTTGGACGGGTCCTTGCGCCATACAAAGCCGTGGTCCGGCGCAATCAAGCGCGGGGAAAGCCCCATTTTTTTGACTTGGTCCAAAAAGCGCAAGACGATATCGGAATACGGCAGGACGATATTGGCGTAATATTTTTCCGCTTCGTATAGCCAAAGGCGTTCCTCGTTCTCGTCATCAAACAGTTTGCCCGTAGCGTAGTGCATACCAAAAACGTCATTGGTAAATAGGACGTTTTCCTTTTCCAGGTAAGAAAACATACTGTCCGGCCAGTGTAACATACGCGCTTCTACGAACGAAATAGTATCGCCGCCGACGTCAATGCGGTCCCCGGTTTTAACTGTTTTTAACTTTAAATCACAATGGAACTGCTCGGTAATATCTTTAAAGCCCATTGTGGAAACATACACTTCCTCGGGCTCAATATAATTTACCGCCTGCGGCAAAGCGCCGGAGTGGTCCATTTCCGAGTGGTTGGAAATAATAATTTTGATTTTTTTCGGGTCAATTACGCTCTGGATGCGTTCCATCATTTCGCCGTAAAATTCCTTTTTTACGGTATCAATCAGGGTCGGTTTTTCCCCCATTACCAAATAGGCATTATACGTCGTACCACGCCTGGTGGAATAGCCGTGGAAATCGCGGATGTTCCAATCAATCGCCCCCACCCAATAAACTTTGTCTGAAATTTTTACCGCTTGCATCATATTATTTTTTCCCCTTAAATTAATTTTCCTTCTGCCATAAACCGTGTAAATTGCAATATTCCCGCGCCGTTACTTTATCAGACGCGCTCTTAAATTCCGCCTGCGGTTTTTCGCCGGGTTTTAAATATTTGCGCTGGACTTTGCCGCATTTTTCGCAAATCAGTTCAATCCACTCAATATAATGGTTGTCCAACATCGGGTGTTCTACGCTTCCCACAGTTACGCGGTAACCGCCGTCAATTTTTTCAATAACCGGGACGTGCTTTTCAGCCGCACCGTCGGAAATGCCCGCCTGCATTAGTTTCATCGCGTGCCCGCAGCAGGAGAGTTCTCCCCCCGCCGCGTGGACTACTTCCACCATATTACCGCAAGTTTCACATTTATAAATATCGTTTAATTTCGTCATATGCACCTCTTATAAAACCTTTTTGATTTCGTTTAAAACTGCTTCATAGTCCGGCTCGTTTGTTACTTCCGGTACAAACTGTGTATAGGTAACAATGCCTTGCTTATTAATGACAAAGACCGCCCGGGTAAGTAACCCCAGTTCCTTAATCAGTACGCCGTAATCCTGTGCAAAGCCGAAGTTGCGGTAGTCAGAAGCCGTAATCACCTTTTTTACGCCATTGGCTGCACACCAGCGAGCCTGTGCAAAGGGCAAGTCCTTGCTTACCGTTAATACTACAATATCACCCGGCAATTTGTCAGCCTCCATATTAAAGCGGCGCGTCTGTACACTGCATACCGGCGTATCCAAAGATGGCACACAGGAAATAACAAGTACCTTGCCTTCTAAATCCTTCTTGGAAATTTCTTCCAAATTGTTGCCGATTAGTTTAAAATCGGGCGCTTTTTCCCCCACTTTCACGGGGTTCCCCAGCAACGTAACCGGGTTTCCGTTCATTTTTATAGATAAGTTTGTCATCGTAAAAACTCCTTATTAATAATTATTCCTATTAATACTATATCATATTTCCCGCTTTTTTGCATCATAACAAAGGTTCCTTATCCGCACAAGCACAAAAAGGGATTAGTTTATTTAAAAAGAGTATTTTTTGGCAAAAACCGCGTTTTTAACACTTTTTATATGTTTTAATAGAAATATAGCCAAAATTTCAAAAAGCGGTTTATTTTGCATTTTAACCCCATTATCAACCGTTTTAAACATTTTTTATTTGACGGAGCCCGTAATAAGTGGTATTATAAAGAATATATTATTTTATGGTGGCTTTACTGTGGATAACTTTCAGGACACACCCCAATTAATTCCCGTTTTTCAAGATATAGAAAATATTATAGGTAAGGATACTTACGATATGTGGCTTCGCCCGGCGCAGTTTGCCTACGCGGGCAATGTGCTTACGATTTCCTTACCCAACCAATTTTGGGGTAAAACGATTCGCGAGCGTTACGAACATATTATAAAGGACGCTTTTTTAAAACATTTAGGCGCGGAAATTAACGTCGTTTACGAGGTTTCCGCCCAACAACCTACCCCGACGGTGCAAACCGCGCAGGATGTTCTTTCCGCCGCGCCCGTTTTGGCGGCCTCTGTGCAGGCAGCCCCGGCAATAAAAAGAAACCCTTTTCCCTCGCGGTTAAATTCCGCCTATATGTTTGATAACTTTATTGAATCCCCCTCCAACCGCTTTGCTTACAAAGCGGCCGAAGCCGTGGTTCATAAACTGGGTAACCGCGAAAATAACCCGCTGGTGATTTATTCTTCCCCGGGGCTCGGCAAAACCCATTTACTCCACGCCATCGGCAACCAGATTTTAAAGGAAAACCCGGACGCCAAAGTTTTATATATGTCCGGCGAGGAATTTGTGAGCGAATACATTGAGGCCTTGCAGAATAAAGCCTCGGAAAGTTTCCGCAAAAAATACCGCTCCTTGGATTGTTTTTTAATGGACGATATCCAATTTGTAGCCGGCAAATCCGCCAGCGAGGTGGAATTCTTTTACACCTTTAACGCGCTGTTTGAAAGCCATAAACAAATTGTGCTCTCGTCCGATAGAACGCCCCAACAGTTGGAACTGGATGAACGTTTATCCTCGCGCTTGCTGTCGGGTATTTGCGTAGAGGTAAAACGCCCCAATTTGGAAACGCGTATTGCCATTTTGCGCCAAAAAAGGGACAGTATTAACTTTGACATCGGCGACGACGTGTTGGCCTTTATCGCCGAGGGCGTACAGACCAATATACGCGAATTAGAGGGCTCCCTCTTCCGTTTGGTGGCCTATTGCGGGATGCACGGCGTAACGCCCACTATATCCATTGCCAAGGAACTGCTGGCCGATATTTTGGTAAGCGACAACGATTTGTCCATTAACGTAAATACGATTAAAAAAATCGTAGGCAAGCATTTTAATATAAAAATGGAAGATTTTAATTCCAAGCGCAAGACGCAGTCTATTGCGTGGCCGCGCCAGATAGCAATGTTTTTAACCACGGAACTGACGGATTTATCCCTGCCGGAAATCGGCCGGGAATTTAACCGCGACCACAGCACTGTGGTCCACGCGCGCGACTTGGTAAAAGAAAAAATAGAGACGGACCCGTTTTTTGCGGCCGAAATAAACCAAATTATTTTGGATATTAAGGCTGTGGATAAGTAGTATATAACCGGTGGATAACTTGGGAATAAGTTTAAAAAACGGCTAATAACATTTTTTGCGGTGGATGATGTGGATAAAAAAACCGGGTTATACACAAGTAAACCCCAACCGTTGTATAGGTAAAATCACATTATCCACGCAATCAACAGGACATATAATAGAGATTAAGATATGAAAATAAATATTACTAAATCAACCTTTTTGGAAGGCATACAGATTGTTTCTTCGGGTGTTTCATCCAGAACCACGCTGCCTATCCTGCATAACTTTTTGATTGAGGCGCAAGCCGGAAAGTTAAAGTTGGTCCGTACCGATATGGAAATGGCCACTATCCACTACGTAAATGCAGAAGTGGAGGAAGAGGGCAGCATTACCGTACCGATAAAGGAATTTTCGGAAATTATCAAAAACTTACCCGATGATAAAGAAATCAACTTGTACACCGACGAAAACAATAAATTTCATATCAAATCCGGCAAGAGTAAATTTTGGGTAATTGGCACCCCCAAGTCCGAATACCCGGCTATTCCCGAGGTGGAACGCACGAACAGCGTTTCTTTGTCTCCCTTGGAATTGCAGGATATGGTGGTTAAAACCGCTTTTTCCGCTTCCACGCAGGAAACCCGCTATATTTTAAACGGCCTTTTGTGGAATAACACGCCTGAAAAGTTTGAAGTCGTCGCTACTGATGGCGGCCGCTTGGCGGTGGCCTCGCACGCATCTTTGCCGGGCAGCAACGAATTTAAAATTATTATTCCCACCAAGATTTTGAACGAAGTCTGCCGCTATATCACCATTGCCAAACCGGGCAAGGACGATATGATTGAAGTAAATGTGGCTTCCAACCAAGTCAGTTTTATGATGAAGGAAACCACATTTATTTCCCGCTTGATTGAAGGCAACTTTCCGAATTACAACCAAGTAATTCCCACCAAAAAGAACCTTGGTTTTGAAGTATTTACCAAGGATTTATTGGCTTCCACCCGCCGCGCGAAACTTTGTATCGGGGAATTTGGCGCACTCGTTAAATTCAAATTGGAAAATAACAATTTGACGATTTCCGCCAACTCCCAAAAAATGGATTTTACGGACGAATTACCCGTAGAATACACACAGGAAGCCTTTGATGTGGCCTTTAACCCGGATTACATTATTGACGTACTTAAAAACATCGCTACGGAAAAGGTTTCTTTTTCGTTCGTAAACGCCTCCCAGCCTGTACTGGTGGAACCGGTGGGCGATACGATGTTTAAATACGTCATTATGCCGGTGCGCGCTTAATGAAGTTCGGCCAAAACCCCAAAAAAGAGTGGCGTTCCAGCGCGGAACTGGAAAACCGTTTTAACGGCCTAAACCGCCGTTTAAACAGGCTTATGATCTTGGACCACGTATGGAACCAACTTATTGGAAATAAAGCCAAATTTTGGGTATTAAAGGCCGTTAAAGACGATACGCTCTATGTGCAGGTCAAAATTTCGGTGGCGAAGAACGAATTAATCGCCCGCCGCCAGCAGTTAATTAAAGAACTGAACAAACATTTTGAACAGCCGTGGATCGGAAAGATAGAAATACAATAGATTTGCCGTATTTACATTAAGGAGTTGTAAATGACAACCGAAGAACAGAAAGAGAAGGATTACGATTCTTCCAAAATTACCGTTTTAGAGGGATTGGAAGCGGTCCGCAAACGTCCGGCTATGTACATTGGCTCTACGGGGCTTCCCGGGCTTCACCACTTGGTGTACGAAGTGGTGGATAACTCTGTGGACGAAATTTTAGCCGGTGGGGCCACTACCATCACCGTTACGATTAAAGATGATATGACCTGCTCTATTCAGGACGACGGGCGCGGTATCCCCGTGGACCTGATGAAGAACGCCAAGGACGCCAAACTGCGCAATAAATCCGCGCTGGAAGTGGTAATGACCGTTCTCCACGCGGGTGGTAAGTTTGACAGCGGCGCTTATAAAGTGTCCGGCGGTTTGCACGGCGTGGGTGTGTCCTGCGTAAACGCTTTGTCTGAAACAATGGAAGTGGAAGTCCGCCGCAACGGGCATATCCACTACCAGTGCTATCACCGCGGTAAACCTGCCGAACCGGTTAAAGTGATCGGCGATACCGATGAACACGGTACCAAGGTTACCTTCCACGCCGATAAAGAAATCTTCGGCGATGTGGCCTTTTCTTATGAAACTATCGGCAACCGCTTGCGCGAACTTGCGTTCTTAAACGCGGGCATCAAAATTATTTACACCGATGAACGCAAGGAAGACAACCAAACTGTTACCTTCCACTACGAAGGGGGGATTTCCCAATTTGTTAAGTATTTAAATACCAACAAAACCGTTATCAACCCTGAACCGATTTACTTAACCAAAGAAATCGGGGATAACTATATTTCCTTTGCTATCCAGTACAACGAAAGTTATTCCGAAAACGTGTTTTCGTTCGTCAACAATATTCACACCGTGGAAGGCGGTACGCATTTAAGCGGTTTCCGCTCTTCGCTCACGCGCTTGATTAACGAATACATTAAAAATAACAACCTTTCCAAGCATAAAGATATTTCTGTGGGCGGGGACGATATTAAAGAAGGTTTGACGGCTGTTTTGTCCGTTAAAATTCCGCACCCGCAGTTTGAAGGGCAGACCAAAACCAAGTTGGGCAACTCGGAAGTGGAAGGTATTGTCCGCTCCGTAGTAACCGATACGCTTTCTACGTTCTTTGAAGAGAACCCCAAAACGGCCCGCGCCATTTGCGAAAAATGCGTCGGCGCCGCGGTGGCGCGTGAAGCCGCCAGAAAGGCGCGTGATTTAACCCGCCGCAAAGGTGCCTTGGAGGGGGGCGGACTGCCGGGTAAACTGGCCGACTGCCAAGAAAAAGATTCCGCCAAGTGCGAACTCTTTCTCGTAGAAGGGGACTCCGCCGGTGGTTCTGCCAAACAAGGGCGCGACCGCGTGTTCCAGGCCATTTTACCGCTGCGCGGTAAAATTATCAACGTGGAAAAAGCCCCGCTGGTGAAGATTTTGTCCAGCGATACCGTGCGCGACTTAATCGCCGCCGTCGGTACGGGTGTAGGCGAAGGGGAAGGCGGTTTTGATATTGCCAAACTCCGCTACCACAAAATTATTTTAATGGCTGATGCTGATGTGGACGGACAGCATATTTCTACCTTGCTTTTGACGTTCTTCTACCGCCAGTTAAAGCCGCTTATTGAAAACGGCCACGTCTATTTGGCCCAGCCGCCTTTGTACAAGGTGAAAAAGGGCAAAGTGGAACAGTACCTGCAAACCGAAGACCAAATGCAACAATGGCTGATGAAGGAAGGCCTTGCCACCGTTACGGTTACGGATATGAAGAAACAGGAAGCCCTGTCCGGCGACCAGTTGCGCGATTTACTCAAAATTCTGCGCGACGTGGAAGACACCTTGGGCAAACTGGAAGTTAAAAATATTACGCTTTCCGATTTTATGGCGTTCCTCGCCGAAGGCAAAGTGCCGGTGTACCGCATCCCGTTAAGAAGCGGCGGTTTCCGCTATTTCTATACGGAACAGGAATACCGCGAATACGAGGAACAGTATATGCAGGAAAAACGCGACGAATTAGCCGCCGACGGCGTGGATATTGCCACCGTCAGCAACGATTCGCTCGTGCCGGAACACCAGAGCCTCTTTGAGTTCGGCAAATTGCTGGCTGACGAAAAGAAGATGGAAGTCTTTGGCTTTACGTTTGCCCAATACCCGGTGATTGAAAACGAAAAAGAACGTATCAATCCGCTGTTTAAAGTCAATAACGGCAAGACCGACGCCTTGGTATATAGTTTGGCGGAACTCTTGCACGCGGTAAAGGAAGCCGCTTCCTCCGGCGCTACGATTCAGCGCTACAAAGGTTTGGGTGAAATGAACCCCGAACAGTTGTGGGAAACCACTATGGACCCGGCCAAACGCAAACTTATCCAGGTAAAAATCAACGACGCCGCCGATACCGAACAGGCGTTTACGATGTTGATGGGCGACAAGGTGGAGCCGCGCCGCGACTTCATCCAATCGCACGCCTTGGAAGTAAAGAACTTGGATATTTAATATACGGGGCGTTTAACGCCCCACAGATTTAATCCGTAACAGGAGATATTTTTAAATGAGCGAAGAAATGAACAACCAGCCCCAAGCCCAAAATACCAATGTGGACTTGTTCGGCAATATTCAGCAGCGCGATATCGCGGGCGAAATGCGTTCTTACTACATTGATTACGCTATGAGCGTAATCGTAGGCCGCGCCTTGCCCGATGTGCGCGACGGTTTGAAGCCGGTACACCGCCGTGTGTTATACTCTATGAACGAAATGGGCCTCAAATACAATAAGGCCTATAAGAAATCCGCCCGTGTAGTGGGTGATGTACTCGGTAAATATCACCCGCACGGCGACACCGCCGTATATGATACGCTCGTGCGTATGGTGCAGGACTTTTCCTTGCGCAAACCTTTGATTGACGGTCAGGGCAACTTCGGTTCTATTGACGGCGACTCCGCCGCCGCTATGCGTTACACCGAGTGCCGCTTGCAGCGCATTTCCGAAGAAATGCTGGGCGACTTGGACAAAGACACCGTCAAAATGATTCCCAACTACGACGGCTCCTTAATGGAACCATCCGTCTTGCCGGCTAAACTCCCTGCCTTGCTCGTAAACGGTTCCGCCGGTATCGCCGTAGGTATGGCCACCAATATTCCTACGCACAACTTGGGCGAAGTCTGCGACGGTATTATCGCCTACATCCACAACCCCGACATTTCCACCAAGGAAATGATGAAGATTATCAAGGGGCCGGACTTCCCCACGGGCGCCATTATCCGCGGTACGAAGGGAATTTATGAATACTTTGAAACGGGCCACGGCAGCGTAAAAGTGCAGGCCAGCACCGAAATTGAAGAGCGCAAAAACGGCCGCGAAGCCATTATCGTAACCGCTATTCCGTATCAGGTAAATAAAACCGCGCTTATTGAGAGCATTGTCGCCCTCGTACGTGATAAAAAAGTTACCGATATTTCCGATATCCGCGACGAGTCGGACAGACGCGGTATGCGCTTGGTAATTGAAGTAAAACGCGACGGAAACGCCCAAGTGGTGTTGAACCACCTCTTTAAGCATACCCAGTTGCAAACTTCGTTCCCTGTCAATATGTTGGCGATTGTGGACGGCCGCCCGCGCGTGCTGTCGCTTAAAGAAGTAATGAAGGCCTATGTAAAGCACCGCCAAGAGGTTATTACCAACCGCACAAAATTTGATTTAAATAAAGCGCAAAGACGTGAACACATTTTGAACGGTTTACTGGTGGCTATTGCCAATATGGACGAAGTCGTCGCCATTATCCGCAAAGCCAAGGACCCGACCGAAGCCAAATTTACGTTAATGCAACGCTTTAACTTGTCCGAAGTGCAGGCGCAGGCTATTTTGGATATGCGCTTACACCAGTTGACGCAACTGTCCGCGCTCGCTATTGAAAACGAACGCAAGGACTTGCTCAAACTGATTGCGGAATTGCAGGATATTTTGGGCAACCCGCAGCGCATTTTGGATATCATCGTAGAAGAACTGACGCAGTTAAAGAAAGACTACAACGACCCGCGCCGCACCGAAATCGGCCCGGATATGACGGACTTCTCTATGGAAGATTTGATTGAGAAGGAAGATGTAGTCATCACTATTTCCAACGACGGCTACGCCAAACGCATCCCGCTCTCTACGTATAAGAGCCAGAACCGCGGCGGAAAGGGTATTATCGGCAGCAAAACGAAAGAGGAAGACTTTATGGAACACTTGTTTGTAACGTCTTCTCACTCTACTATTTTGCTGTTCACCAACCGCGGCCGCGTATTTGCGTTACGTGCCTTTGAAATTCCCGAAGGCAACCGTATGTCCAAGGGTAAGGCGATTGTCAACCTGTTGCAACTGACGGGCGAGGAAAAAGTAACTGCCGCCACCGCCATTGAAACGTTTGACAAAGAACATTGCGAAAATACGTACCTGACGATGTGCACCCGCTTGGGCACCATTAAGCGTGTGGCCTTGGGCGAATTTGCCAATATCCGCCGCTCCGGCATTATTGCTATCGGCTTGGAAGAAGGCGACGTGCTCGTCGGCGTACAGACCACGCACGGCAAATCGGATATTTTGATTGCCACCAAGAACGGCAAATCCATCCGCTTTGACGAAAACCAAGTGCGCTGTATGGGCCGCCCGGCCAAGGGTGTGCGCGCCATTAACTTAGGCGCCGGCGACGTAGTGGTGGGTATGGAACAAGCCCCCAACGACGAACCGCAGCCCGATGTGCTCTCCGTCTGCGAAAACGGCTTTGGTAAACGCACGGAATTTAGCGAATACAAACGCCAGAACCGCGGCGGTATGGGTGTAATTACCATTAAAACCAGCGCGCGCAACGGCTCGGTAGTGGGCATTAAACTGGTGGACGAAACGAAAGACTTGATGATTGTAACCGAAAAGGGTATGACCATCCGCGTCCGCTGTGCCGATATCCGTTCCGTCAGCCGCAACTCCCAAGGGGTTACGCTGGCCAAAATGGACGAAGGCGACAAGATTGCCCGTATCGCTCCCGTCGTCAAAGACGAGGAAGAAGCCGAATCGGACGAAAAATAAGCCGCTAACGGATTAGATTAAAAGCCCCGGTGGGTGTTTTAGGCCTGCCGGGGTTTTTGCGTGTTAGAGGAGTGTTTTTGTTTATCGGTATTCTGAACTGCCACCCTTACTGCTAGGCGGCACCCCGTAGTGTTTCTGTACGGGGTATATTGATAGGTTTCAGAATCTACTTTTGGGGTGTTAGCCGTTGTCGTCATCCCCGAGTGTTTTTGTCGGGGAACTGTTGTTTTTTAAAAAGAGGAAAACGACAGATACTGGACAGAAACTTTCCAGTATGACTTTTTTATTTAACAATGACAAGTTTCGTTAGAGCGCGACATAACAGAATAGTGTGGCTCCACCAATCATTAGCCTTGCGCATAGAGTAGCGGCGCGCAGCGTGCAGTCCGCAGGACCCCGCGGGGGTGTTTCGTTCGGGCGCGTCATAACAAACGCAGTGTTGCTCAATTAATCATTACGTAGGGCATAGGGTTGCAGTCCGCAGGACCCTGCAAGGCAGGGTGTTTACAAGAGGGCGCGAAAGTGGTATAAGAATAATAGGGGAAATCTACTATGAGGACAAATCCGCATATTTTAGAAATAAATACGCGTTCCTGGTTAAGACGCCTGGAAACGCAGTTGGGCCGGCCTGTAACCTTGGCGACGATTCCGGATGAACATTGGGACAGAATCAAGGAAGCGGGCTTTGACGCCGTGTGGCTGATGGGGGTATGGAAGTTAAGCCCGGCGGCAGAAAAAATTGCGCGTGAGCATAAGGATATCCAAGCGCAAATCCGGGCGATAAAGCCGGATTTCAAGCCGGAGGATATCACGGCTTCGCCGTACGCCGTATATGAATACACCGTGGATGACACTTTGGGCGGGGACGCGGCGTTGCGTGAATTACGCGGCAAATTAAACAGCCGGGGCATCTGCCTGCTGTTAGACTTTGTGGGCAACCATACGGCTATTGATAGCCCGACGGTTACCGCACAACCCGATTTGTATATTAATACCGGTAAAAATATGCCTAAATCGCACCCGGATTGGTTCTTCAAAAACCCGGACGGCGTGTATATTGCCCACGGGCGAGACCCGTACTTTGCTCCGTGGACCGATACGGCGCAACTGAACTATTTTAACCCCAAAACGCGGGAATTTATGCTGCAAAACTTACTGCGCGTGGCCGATATGTGCGACGGCGTGCGTTGTGATATGGCAATGTTGCAGTTAAATAAAGTCCAGCGCGATACTTGGTGGGAATTTATCGGCAGCGATTTGCCCAAAGAGGAATTTTGGCGCCAAGCGTTGGACAGCGTGCGTGAAAAACACCCGGAATTTACCTTCATCGCCGAAGTGTATTGGGGATTGGAGTGGGATATCCAGGAAATGGGCTTTGATTATACGTATGATAAAGTGCTGTATGACCGCCTGCGCTTTTCCAACGCCGAGGACATTAAAGGCCACTTAGGCGCGGAACATTTGTTCCAAATGCGCTCTATCCGCTTTATCGCCAACCACGACGAAGAGGAAAGTTTAAAGGCCTTCGGTAAGGAAAAATCCTTGGCGGCCAGCACGATTATCGCCACCTTGCCCGGTGCGCGGATGTTCCATTATTTCCAAATTTTGGGCCGCCCGGCGCGTATGCCTATCCAGTATGTAAACGATACTTTTACGGAAAACGCCGAGGTAAAGGCGTATTATATGCGCTTGTTGCAGATTGCTTCCGCTCCGGCGTTCCACGGGGGGCAATGGTCCTTGCGCGATGTAACCCCGGCCGAAATGGGTAATGACAGTTACCGCAATATTTTGTCCTGGCAGTGGAAACAAATGAACACGGGCAAAATGGTCATTATCAATTACAGCGGCGCACCTGCCAAAGGCCGCCTGCATATGAAGGGCGTTTATGGCCCCAACAGCCAAGTAACCGAGGAGTTCACAGGTGAAAAACTGACCGTTACGCCGGAAATGCTTTCCCAAGGGTATGTGGTGGATTTAAAACCCTACGAAAGCAAAATCTTTACTTACACCGTGTAAGGCAAGAGCAAAATTTGTATATAAAAAACCCGCGGGCAGTTGGACGCGGGTTTTTTGTATTATTTGCGCCAAAAAAGTGCGCGGGGCTGTTAAATTTAATACAATACTAATAAGCGGCGGTTGTACGACTTAAAAAGGTAGATTTTTTGCCCAAATTGTTTTATAATATTAAGTGTACTTACCGCCCGGTAAATAAACCGGGGGATACCTATGGCGCTGGGACCTTTTACCAAACAGGACCATTTGCAAATTACGACGTTAGGCTTGGAGTTTGCCGTGTCGGAAATCTTGGGCGCTTACGTGGGGTACAGGCTGGACGAAAAATTAAACACAAGCCCGTGGTTTTTAATCGGGGGGGTAATGGCCGGGTTTGCATTGGGCTTTTACCAAATTTTGCGTTCGGCCAAACAGATGCAAAAGGACGCCGCAACTTTAAAAAAGGCAGATAAAAAAGATGGACGTAGCTGAAATAATTTCTCATCATATTTTGGACCACGATTGGGGCGTAGCCCTGGGTGGTTTCCGTATTCCGCTTACCACGCATAGCGTTACGATTTTGGCGGTAAGCGTATTGTTGTTCTGTGCATTGTGCTGGATTGCCCGCGCGCGCCAAAGCCGTTCCGGCCGCCTGCTTACGGCGCTGGCGGAAGAATATGTGCTGTTCATCCGCGACGGTATGGTATTGCCCAATATGGGTAAAGAGGGAAAGGGCTTTCTGCCGTATTTCTGCACGTTGTTTCTGTTTATTTTGTTTGTAAACTTGGCGGGTATGATTCCCGAAATGAAGACCGCCACTTCTAACATTTCCGTTACGGCCGCCTTGGCGTTGTGCTCGGGCGGGCTCATCTTGTACAGCGGGCTTAAATTCCACGGTATTATTGGCTTTTTAAAGGGGTTTGTGCCCTCGGGTACGCCCGGTTGGCTGGTGCCGCTTATCTTCCCGCTGGAAGTTGTCAGTTTGATTATCAAGGTGTGCGTGTTGGCTATCCGTTTGTTTGCCAATATGCTCTCCGGCCATATGGTGCTGATTTGCTTGCTTTTGATTATTTTTATTGTCGGGCAAATGCACATTGCGGCGGGCGCGGGTGCGCTGTTGCCGGCGATGTGCTTGGAAATTTTTATGACGTGTCTGGAACTGTTGGTGGCGTTTTTACAGGCGTATGTGTTTACGCTGCTGACGGCTATTTTTGCAGGATCTGTGATTCATACGCATTAATTTGAAAAATCTATCAAGGGGATTACCCCAAAGGAGAAGAACTTATGGAACTCGTAGCACTTAAATATATTGCCGCCGGTATCGGCGCGGGACTTACCGTCATTGGCGCGGGGCTCGGTTTGGGTAAAATCGGCACCGCCGCTTTGGAAGGCACCGCCCGCCAGCCGGAAGCCGGTTCCGACCTTCGCACCACGATGATCATCATCGCCGCGTTGTTGGAAGGCGCCGCTATGTTGGGCTTGGTTATCTGCTTGCTCACGATGGTAATGAAATAAACTTAAAAAGAGTAATCTATGGAAGATTTATTGAAGCCTGATTACGGCGTACTCGCTTTGACGGTTTGCAATTTTTTGCTGCTCGTCTATTTGCTTAAAAAGTTTGCGTGGAATCGCATCATTGGTGCCTTGGAATCGCGTGAACAGCAAATAGCGCAGGACAAATTGCAAGCCCAACAAGCGCGCGAGGCTGCGGAAAAAGTCAAACGCGAATTGGACGAAAAATTGTCCCAAATCGCGGACGAAGCCGCTAAAAAAATGGCCGAAGCCGTAAAAATGGGCGAAACGCAAAAAGAACAACTCTTGGCTACGGCCAAAGAGCAGTCCGAACGCCTGGTAGAACAGGCCAAAGCGCAAATTGAAGCCGAAAAGAACAAAGCGCTTTCGGACGTACGTGGTGAAATTGCCCGCGTGAGCGTGTTGGCTGCTTCCAAGGTAATTGAACAGCAGTTGAACGAAGACTCTGCCAAAGCCGTGGTGGACCGCGTGCTGGCGGAAGTAAAGGCGAAGTAATATGAACAGTTCAGACAGAATTGCGGTGCAGCGCTACGCCGCCGCCTACAATGCGTTAAGCGCCACGAACGAAGAGGCCGCCCAACGGGCGCAATCTTTACAAGTGGCCGCCGAAGCGTTGGCAGGCGTGCAGACGTATATGTTCAGCCCGCGCATTTCCACGGATGCCAAAAAACAAACCGTCAAGGAAGCGCTTAAAGCGTTGCCCGAGGCGGCTTCGTTTGTGGAAGTGCTGCTGGACGCGAAACGCTACGCGCTGTTGGACGCCGTCGTCCGCCGTGTGGGGGAACTGTTGGATGAACGGTTGGGCATTTTGCGCGCGGAGGTTATTTCCGCCCGCGCACTCAGTGAGGCCCAGCAACGCCAAACCGAAGAAGCCCTTTCCGCGCGTTACGGCGGAGAGGTAAAAGCGATTTTTAAAACGAACCCGGCCCTCTTGGGCGGACTCCAAATTTGGTGCCGGGGGGAACTGATAGACGGCAGTCTGCAAGGGCGTTTAGCCAAGTTGCAGGCGGAACTAGCACAGTAACAATGGTAATTATATGGCAATCAGACCAGAAGAAATAACCAATATCATTAAAGAAAAGATTGAACACTTTGACGCGTCCGCCGATGTCAACGAAGTGGGTACCGTTATCCAAGTAGGGGACGGTATCGCCCGCGTACACGGGTTAAACAACGTAAAAGCATCGGAATTGGTGGACTTCGGCAACGGAGTGAAAGGTATGGCGCTGAACCTGGAATACGACAACGTCGGCTGCGTGCTGATGGGGCCGGACCACTTGGTTCACGAAGGCGGTACCGTTAAACGCACCGGCGAAGTTATCAGCATCCCCGTAGGCGCGGATATGATTGGCCGCGTGGTGGACCCGCTCGGCAACGCGTTGGACGGCAAGGGCGCGGTAAAGACCGACAAAAATATGCCGCTGGACATTGTAGCCCCCGGTATTATTGACCGCCAGCCCGTCAAACAGCCGCTCCAAACCGGTATCAAAGCCATTGACGCTATGGTGCCGATTGGTAAGGGCCAGCGCGAACTTATCATTGGCGACCGCCAAACGGGTAAAACCGCTATCGCGGTGGACGCCATTATCAACCAAAAGAATATTCCCGCTTCCGAACGTTGCATTTGTATTTATGTGGCCGTAGGCCAAAAACAGAGCACGGTGGCCCAAGTGGTCAAAACCTTGACCGACTTCGGCGCTATGGACTATACGATTGTAGTGTCCGCCACCGCTTCGGATCCGGCTTCCCTTTTGTACATCGCCCCGTACGCGGGTTGCGCTATCGGCGAATACTTTATGTGGCAGGGCAAAGACGTGCTTATCGTGTATGACGATTTGTCTAAACACGCGCAGGCCTACCGCCAGATGTCCTTGCTGTTGCGCCGTCCGCCAGGCCGCGAAGCCTATCCCGGCGACGTATTTTACTTGCACTCCCGCTTGTTGGAGCGCGCGTGCAAACTTTCCAAAGAAAACGGCGGCGGCTCCATTACCGCTTTGCCGATTATTGAAACGCAGGCCAACGACGTTTCCGCGTATATTCCGACCAACGTAATTTCTATTACCGACGGTCAGATTTACTTGGAAAGCAGTCTGTTTTTAAGCGGCATTAAGCCGGCTATTAACGTTGGTTTGTCCGTATCCCGTGTGGGCGGCTCGGCCCAGCGCAAAACGATGCGCAAGGTGGCCGGTACGCTGCGTATTGACTTGTCCCAGTACCAGGAATTGGAGGGCTTTGCCCAATTCGGTTCCGAACTGGATAAAGAATCCCAGCGCCAAATCGCCCGCGGTAAACGTATGACGGAACTGCTCAAACAGAACCAGTATTCTCCTATGAAAGTAGGCGAAGAAGTGCTGGTGCTTTACGCAGGTACGCACGGCTATTTGGACACGGTGGAAGTAAGCGACGTGTTGGAATACGAAAAACAACTCCTCGCCTATGCCCGCGCCGAACGACCGGACGTGCTGGATACGCTCAATGCCTCTGTGGAACTGACCAAAGAAGTGGAAGAAAAAATGGTCAGCGCGTTGGATGCGTTTAAAACGGTTTTCAAACCTTCGCAACAGGAGAAATAAATGGACGCTAAAACCAAGAAAAAATACCTGGTTACCGGCGGCGCCGGATTTATCGGCAGCAACATTGCCAAAACGCTGGAAGCCCAGGGACACGAAGTAACCGTCTTGGATGATTTTTCCAAGAACGGACATTTCAAAAACTTAATCGGTTTTAAAGGCGACGTTATTACGGCCGACCTGTTTGAATATATGCCGACCGATATGTATTTTGACGCCATCTTCCACGAAGCGGCTATTACCGATACCACGGTAATGGATCAAAAGGCGATGATGGAACAAAACGTGGAAGCGTTCAAAAACTTACTCGCTTTTGCGGCGGATAACGAAATTAAAAAGGTCATTTACGCCTCTTCCGCGGCCACTTACGGCAACGGGCCCGTCCCCAATGTGGAAACGCAGCCCACGCACCCGGAAAACGTCTATGGCTTCTCCAAGGCCATTATGGATAACGTAGCCCGCCAATTTGCCGACGACAACAACGATATGAAGATTATCGGCTTGCGCTATTTTAACGTATATGGTCCCGGCGAATATTTTAAGGGCAAAATGGCCAGTATGGTCTATCAGTTGTACAACCAGATGAAGGCCGGCAAACGCCCGCGCGTGTTTAAACACGGCGAGCAAATGCGCGACTTTGTATATGTAAAGGATATCGTTAAAATCAACCTCTGCGCCTTGAACAACGGCAAAGAAACGGGCGTTTACAACGCCGCTACGGGTATTCCGCGCGATTATAACGACATTATCAAATGCTTGAACAAAGAACTGGGCACCAACTTGGAACCCGAATACATTGACAATCCGTATCCGTTCTTCCAGTTAAAGACCCAGGCGGACATTACCAAATCCAAAGAAAAACTGGGCTACGAGCCGGATTACTCGCTGGAAGCGGGTATTGCGGATTACGTGTCCATTTTGGAAGGCCGCAACAAATAAGGAACCGCTATGGAATCGTTAAGGGACATACGGCAAAATATTAAAGCCATCAAATCCACGCAGCAGATTATGCAGACGATGAAGATGATCTCCAACGCCCGCATCCGCCGCGCGCAGGACGCGATGACCGCCGCCCGTCCGTTCGCCAAAAAGATGTACCAAATGGTGGACGATTTAAAGCAGGATATCTTGGCTATGCCACAGCCGGATGACGTGGCAGAAAGTTGGGCCGGACGCTTTTTTATCAACAAGACGGGGAACCCGAAGAAGGTCGGGCTCCTCGTCATTACGGGTGATAAAGGGCTGGCGGGCTCGTTTAACGCCGTTATTCTGCGCAGCGCGCTGCACTTTTTAAAGGAAAACCAAGACAAGGAAATTTTCGTCTTTGCCGTGGGCAAAAAAGGGCGCGATTTTCTGGCGCGTTTAAAAATGCCGAACCTGCATTTGGTATATGAAAGCGTAGGTATCTTTCCAAAGGTGTCTTACGCGCACGCCGAACTGTTGGGCGAAGCGGTGCTCAAAACGTATTTTGAGCAAAACCTCGGCTCCGTAACGCTGATTTACAACGACTTTAAATCCCTGGCCAGCCAAAACTTGGTGGAGCAGAAGTTATTACCCTTCCATTTTGAAGCCACGGAAAGCAAAAAGGACGAAAGCGACTTTTTATTTGAACCGGGTATGCTGGAAATTTTTAAACTTTTGGTGCCCCGCTTGGTAAAGGCCAATATGTACCGTATGCTGCTGGAATCGCAGGCAGCCAACTTGGCCGCTACTATGAACGCGATGGACGCCGCCAGCAAAAACGCCGGCGAACTGGTAGCCGCGTTGGGCGTAAAACTCAACAAAGTGCGCCAGGCCAGCATTACGAACGAAATTTTGGATATTGTGAACGGGGCCGAAGCCCTGAACAGTTAATTCTACAATACAGGAAACCATATGAAGACTGGAAAAGTAATTCAAATCATTGGCGCGGCTGTGGACGTGCAGTTTGAACAAGACCACCTGCCCGCCATTGAGAACGCCATTGAAATAGAAATGGACGGCGGAAAAAAGATTGTGGCCGAAGTTGCCCAGCAGATGGGCGACGGGATTGTGCGCTGCGTATCTTTGGAAAGCACCGACGGTCTCCAACGCGGCGCCAAAGCCGTGGATACCGAAGGGCCTCTGTCCGTGCCGGTGGGGGAAGCGTGCCTGGGCCGTTTGATGAACGTGCTGGGCAAAGCGCAAGACCACAAGGGCGACATCAAGGCCGCTATGAATATGCCTATTCACCGCGACCCGCCGACCCTGGAAGACCAAAACCCGACCCCGGAAATTTTTGAAACCGGTATTAAAGTTATTGACCTGATTGCCCCGTATATGAAGGGTGGTAAAGTAGGTTTGTTCGGCGGCGCCGGCGTAGGCAAGACCGTACTTATTATGGAACTGATTAACAACGTGGCGCGCGAACATCACGGCAGTTCCGTATTCGGTGGCGTGGGGGAAAGAAGCCGCGAAGGCAACGATTTGATGCTGGAAATGAGCGAATCCAAACTTTCGGACGGCAGCACCGTATTGGACAAAACCGTATTGGTTTACGGCCAGATGAACGAACCGCCAGGTGCCCGCGCCAAAGTAGCCTTGACCGCTCTTACTCAGGCGGAATACTTCCGCGATGTAAAAGGCCAAGATGTGTTGTTGTTCTTGGATAACATCTTCCGCTTTGTGCTTGCGAACTCCGAAGTGTCCGCGCTCTTGGGCCGTATGCCCTCCGCGGTAGGTTACCAGCCGACGCTCAACACCGAAATCGGTAACTTGCAGGAACGTATTACTTCCACCAAGAAGGGCGCTATTACGTCTATTCAGGCCGTATATGTGCCCGCCGACGACTTGACCGACCCCGGTGTGGCGGCTACGTTTACGCACTTGGATTCCACGTCCGTATTGTCGCGCCAAATTGCCAGTTTGGGTATTTACCCGGCCGTGGACCCCTTGGAATCCACGTCCCGCATTTTGGACCCGCGCATTATTGGCGCCGAACATTATAACGTTTCCCAAAGCGTGCGCAAAATCTTGCAGAAATACAAAGATTTGCAGGATATCATCGCTATTTTGGGTATGGATGAACTCGGCGACGAGGACAAAAAGACCGTGGCCCGTGCCAGAAGAATCCAAAAGTTCTTGTCTCAGCCGTTCTCTGTGGCCGAACAGTTTACGGGGCACCCGGGCAAATACGTCAAATTGGCCGATACCATTAAAGCCTTTAAGGGCATTGTGGACGGCGAATACGACCATATCCCGGAATCGTGCTTCTATATGTGCGGCGGCATAGAGGATGTGTTGGCCAATTACGAAAAAGTAAAAGACAAAGAGTAATTTATGGCTAAAAAACTGACCCTTAACCTGATTACGCCGGAAAAACCGCTTATTTCCAACCTGGAAGTGGATATGGTTGTTCTGCCCGCTTTACTGGGGGAAATGGGTATTCTGCCCGGGCACGTCAAAACGATTGTGCAGTTGGGTATGGGTTCCCTGCGTTATAAAAAGGACGGGAAGGAAGAAGAGTTTGCCGCATTGGGCGGGTTTGTGGAAGTGCTCAACGATGTGGTAAATGTATTTGCCGAAAGCGCCGCCTTGGCGGACGAGATTGACGAGGAGGCCGAAAAGCAGAAGATTAAAAAGGCCAAGGAGTCCCTCTCCGGCAAAGATGCCGATATTGATTTTGAACTCGCGGAAATGGAATTAAAACAAGCCATTGCGCGTATGAAGGTCAAAAAGCGGCATATTTAGCAGTATTTAGACAACTTATATACCCCGCTGGGAGAAAGTTTCCCGGCGGGGTATTTTTACGCCTTTAAAAGGGTATCTGGCCGCAAGAAGCCATAAAAAAGCCCGCACCACATAAGCGGTACGGACTTTACTTGCTGCAAGAACGCTCTTAGGCGGCTTTTACCACGTCCACCAATTTCTTGAAGGACACAGGGTCTTTAATCGCCATTTCAGACAACATTTTGCGGTTAAGCGTAATTTTGGCTTTGGCCAAGCCGCTGATGAATTTGGAGTAAGACAAACCTTCTTCTCTCACCGCGGCGTTGATGCGGGTAATCCACATCTGGCGGTAAGTAGTTTTTTTGTCTTTGCGGTCCACATAAGCGTGCACGCCGGAGTGATCCAGCTGCTGGGTGGCCATACGCAAGCGGCGGGATTTATCTCCGTAATAGCCGCTGGCTCTTTTCAATACTTTTTTCTTTCTCGCGTGTCTCGCGACGCTGAATTTAATTCTCATTTTCTACCTCTTATTTGGCCATCGGGAGATATTTTTCCAAAATCTTCCCTTTGTTGGACTCAGGCGTAATGACGCCGGTCTTTCTCATTTCGTGCTTCCGGGAGGCAGAAACAGGCGTAAGCAAGTGTTTTCTGCCGGCTTTTCTGTGGGTAAACTTACCCGTGGCGGTTTTTCTGAAGCGTTTTTTACCACCGCTATGGTTTTTCAATTTAGGCATTGTTAATATTACCTCTGTTTAATTAGCCCTTTTTCAGAACGACCTACGCCGGGAGCCGGTCAAGCCCCGCACGCAGTACACTAAAAAGGACCTAAAAATCTGTTTAGTTTTTGGGCACAAACGTCATAGACATACGGTTGCCCAACTGCTGCAAGCCGCCGTCCACATTGGCGATTTCGGCCAAGCGTTTGGCCGTATCGTTCAAAATTTGGATGCCAATGTCTTTGTGCTGGTTTTCGCGCCCGTGGAACACCACTACAAAACGCACCATATCCTTCTTACGCAAAAATTCTTCAATTTGGCGGATTTTTACGTCCAAATCGTGCGCGGCAATGCGCGATTTAATGCGTAACTCCTTCAAGGTTACTTTGGCTTGTTTCTTTTTGGCTTCCGCGGCTTTTTTACCCTGTTCGTACACATACCGGTTGTAATCAAGTATCTTACAGACAGGAGGTTGGGCGTTGGGGGAAATTTCCACTAAGTCCAACTCTTGTTCCTTAGCCAGGGCGATGGCTTGCGCCACCGGCAAAATGCCGACCATACTTCCGTCGGAATTAATCACGCGCACTTCGGGTACGCGGATGTTCTGGTTTCTGCGGTAGAGATCTTTTTTGTATTCTCTTCTGTTATCAAATCTGGCCATTATCTATATATTTTCTTTTTGCAAAAATTGTCCCCATACGGGAACATTTTTATTATACAAACTTACTATACAGGGTGTCAAAATTATTGAGTCTGTTCCGCCCGGTAAGTAAGCGTGCCGTTTTCGTACAGTTCCCACGCGGCGGGCAAGCGTTTAAGGAGCATCTTTTTGCCGCTCCATTGGGGGCCGTCTTGCGTGAAAGAGCGGGTTAATACTTGGGTCCCGGTTTTGGAGAACACCTCGGCCTGCGTGCCGTCCGCCGATAAAATGACGTACGCGGCAAATTGTGTGCCGTCCGTTTGGGCGGGTTGGTTCAGGCGGATGCCCGCTTCCCAGGGCTGCAAACACGCTTGTTTCACTTGGCTCCAAGTGGTGCCGGCGGAAGGGATGCAACCGTGATTGTCCCGGTCCGCACCCGTCAGCGGTCCGTTGGAAGCACACGCGCCCAACGTGCCCGCTAAAAGCATTGTAAAAAGGACTTTTCTGTTCATACTTATATTTTACCACAAACCCGCGTGCGGTGCCCCTGCAAGGACGACGTAAATTTGCTAAAATAAATATAAACTTTTATTTAAAATTTGTACGCTTTATACAGGTGGAAACTATGAGTAACAGAAGAATGGCCCGTGAGTGTGCCCTACAATCGCTTTACTACGCCGACAGTTCTAAATCGGCCGACGAAAACAATATCTTGCGTTACGCGGCGGATTTCAAGCACGAACTGGGCGATTGCTACCCGTTCTGCGAAGAATTGGTTACCGGCACCACGGAGCACTTGCCCGAAATTGATAAACTCGTTTCCTCCTATGCCAAAAACTGGACCATTGCCCGTATGTCGGCGGTGGACCGCTCTATTTTGCGTATGGCCACTTACGAAATGGTTTTCAGCCCCGAACGCACGCCCTTGGCCGCGATTATGGACGAAGCCATTGAACTGGCCAAAAAGTATTCCACCGAAAATTCCAGCAAATTCATTAACGGCTTGCTGGACCAACTGAAAAAAGAACGCAAATAAAAGTTATGCACCCGAAAGAAGAGATTGAGCGGCTTAAAAAACTGATCAATTATCACAATAACTTGTACTATAACTTGGACAATCCTGTCTTGTCCGATACCCAGTACGACGAACTTTACAAGCAACTTAAAGATTTAGAAGACCAATATCCGCAGTACCGCACTAAAAACTCTCCCACCCAGCGCGTGGGCGGGCAGGCGGGCAATTTGTTTACGCCCGTTAAGCACGCCGTGCCGATGATGTCCTTGGATAACTCCTATTCCCCGGACGAAATACGGGAGTGGTACGCCCGCGCGGAAAAGATTTTGCAGCGCAACGATTTTGAAATGGTGGTAGAGGGGAAAATAGACGGCGTTTCCTGCTCTCTTACTTACGAAAACGGTATTTTGATTACCGCTGCCAGCCGCGGGGACGGCAAAGTGGGCGAGGACATTACGTCTAACGTCCGCACCATTAAAAATATCCCGCAAAAGATAGCAAACGCCCCCGCCGGGCTTTTGGAAGTGCGCGGCGAGGTGTATTTGGATAAAAAGGATTTGGCTGCCCTGAACGAACGCCAACAACTAAAAGGCGATAACATTTTTGCCAATACCCGCAACGCCGCCGCCGGTTCCTTACGCCAAAAGGACCCGCTCATTACGGCCCAGCGGCCCCTTAAATTTTTTGCCCACTCCTTTGGTACGGGCGATATAGCGGCTGACAGTTTCAGCGGGTTTATTGATTTGTGCAAATCCTGGGGCTTTTCCGTCTGCCCCGTGCGTACCAAAACTACGCTTATTAGCGATGTAATCCGTTTTTATAACCAGTTTGACTCTTCCCGCCACCAACTGCCCTTTGATGTGGACGGGCTCGTGGTAAAGGTGAACCGCTTTGAGGACCAGCGGGTTTTAGGCGTAACGGCCAAAAGCCCGCGCTGGGCGATTGCCTTTAAATACCCGGCCCCGCAGGCTACTACGACGGTTAAAAACATTATCTTTTCCGTGGGCAGAAGCGGCGTTATTACCCCGGTGGCCGAATTGGAACCCGTGCCGTGCGCGGGAGTGATTATTTCCAATACCACCTTGCACAATTTTGACGAAATCAAACGTTTGGGCGTGCGGGTGGGCGACCGCGTGATTATTGAGCGTGCGGGGGAAGTGATTCCCAAAATGGTAAAGGTAGTGGAGCAATTAGGCACGCAAGAAGTATTGCCTCCCGCCAAATGCCCTTCGTGCGGGGAACCCGTTTATAAAGAGCCCGACGAGGTGGGCTATTATTGCGTGAACCCCTCTTGCCCGGCCCAGTTGCGGGCGCGCCTACTTCACTTTGCTTCGCGCGGGGCGATGGATATTGAAGGCTTGGGCGATGTGGTAATGGATAAACTGTTGGAAAGCCAGTATGTAACCGACTTTGCCGATATCTACGGGCTGACGTTTCTGCACCTGCTCAATTTGGAAAACTTTAAAGACAAAAAGGCCCAAAACCTGCTGGACTCCATAGAAGCCAGCAAACAAAAGCCTTTATCCCGCCTGCTTTTTGCGTTGGGGATTGCGTTCGTGGGCGCGAAGACGGCTGAAATTTTGGCGGACAGATTCCGCACCTTGGACGCCTTGAAGAACGCTTCCTTGGCTGAATTGCAGTCCGTGCCGGACGTGGGGGAGACGGTTTCGCAGAGTATTTATGATTTCTTCCACAGCCAAAGCGCGCTGGACCAAATTGAAAAATTACGCGCCGCCGGACTGAACTTTACCCAACCCAAAAAGGAACTCTCCGGCAATATTTTAGAGGGAAAAACGCTTGTATTTACGGGCGAACTTAAAACGATGACCCGCACCGAGGCTGAACGCTTGGCCAAGGAATACGGCGGCAAAGCCAGCGGGAGCGTCTCTAAAAAGACGGCCTATGTAGTGGCCGGGGAAGCCGCGGGCACCAAACTAAAAAAAGCACAGGAACTGGGCGTTCCCGTGCTTACCGAAGAAGAATTTCTAAAACTGCTGGGCCGGATTTAGCCTCCGCGCCCTACACAATTCTACAATTTACTTGGACATACTCCTAGCGTGTAGAGGAGCGGCGCACGCGCTTTAAATTGGCGGTGTTCTGCTTCATCAGTTGCGTCAGTTTTTGGTCTTGCAGGGCCAACAGCCTTTTTTGTTCGGCAAAGTAGGCTTGAAAGTTGGCGCTTTTCGCAGCGGCGGCCTTCAAGTCTTTTTCCGTTTGGGTGGTAATCAAAAAGGCTTTGTGCTTTACAGAAGCATTAAAACTGTTTTCAATAGCACTCAGGGCGGCCTGGTTGTTGATTTGCACCGCATCAAAGGCGCGCTTCATTTTGGCACGTTCGGCCTGCGGGGCTTTGCCAGGCAGTTCGTCCGTATCTATGGTTACATCCATAAATTGCGGGGCCGGAGCCGCGCGGCGGACGGGAGCCGTGGCTTGGGGCGCAGTTTGCGCGGGCAAGGCGGGCTCGGGATCGTCAAAATTCTCAGGCAAATCCATATGGGGCGTTCCCATAGCACCCATTGCGCCAAAATTGGCCGACTTGACGGCTAACTTGGAGAGTTTTTCCATATTGGCCGGGGTGGCTACCTTATTCATTACTTCCAAGGATTGCATCATCCAAAAGGTTTTAATTTGCTCGTCTTGCTCCTTAGTGGTGCAACCCGCCACAAGGGCCGCGGCGATTAACGGCAGTAACGTGTATTTGTTCATAAATCCTCTGTTCCCAAAATATAACAAATTACACCAGCCCATACAAGGCTTTTGTATTGCGGGTGGTAATTTCGGCCAGTTCTTCCAGCGGGATATCCAAATAATCAGCCGTATATTGGGCAATCAGCGGAATGTTGGACGGGTCGTTGCGCTGGCCGCGTTTGCCTTGGGGGGATAAATACGGGCAGTCCGTTTCCAAAATGATTTTATCCGCCCCCGCCTTTTTGACGGCCTCGCGGATATACTCGTTCTTTTTATAGGTAAAGCAGCCGTTAATGCCCAATAACAGGCCCATATCAAGTGCTTTTTGGGCTTCCTCATAGCGCGCGCAAAAACAATGTAATACGCCCAGGTGCGCGGTTGCCGATTTTTGCTTCCACTCGTGCTTTAAGGCGTAAAAGGCATCCTCGTAGGCAGAATAGTCGTCGCCCTCGCGGCGGATGTGCAATACAAGCGGTTTTCCCGCTTGGTTGGCAAGCCCTAACATTTGCGAGAACATTTTTTGTTGCAGTTCTTTATTGGAAATGTCCAAGCAGGTGTAGTCCAGGCCGATTTCGCCTACCGCCACGCAATCCTTGTGCGTAAGCAGTTGGGCGAGAACATCTAAATCGCCGGGGGCGGTTTTTACGGCGTATTCCGGGTGAACCCCCAATACTGCCGGGATAAAGCCCGGGTGCTTTTGGGCCAGGTCCAGCGCGGGCTGCCACTCTTCGGGCGAACAGCCGATTTCCACGCTCATCGCAATTTGCGCGGCGGGGAGTTTGGAAATTAATTCTTCCCGGTCAGGGTCAAAGGCCGGGTCGTTTAAATGGGCGTGTGAATCAATAAATTGCATAGTAATATTGTAACTTTTCTGCCAGATGTCCGTCAGCAACCGCTAAAAATGTAAACTACTAATCCAAAAAAACGCTTGTTAAAATAAACCGAAACTTGGTATTTGTATAGGGAAAACAGTCAAAATAAAAGTTCAAAATTAGCACTCAAAAAATGGGGTTGACAAAAAAGACTTTTTTATCTATAATAATAGCAGAGAGGTTCAAAGAGTGCTAAAATAAAAACGAAACACACTCCCAGAACCCGGGAAGTTTAAGCGTATGAGAATTTTAAAACCGGAAATTGCCAAAGCGCGTAAAGAAAAGATTTTAAGGTGGGTGGTCCAGCAGTTTGTGGAAACCCGCCGCCCGGTCGGTTCGCAGATGATTGCGGACGGTGCGCTGCAAGATGTATCCAGCGCAACGATTCGTAATATTATGAAGGAACTGGAAGAAGAAGGGTATCTTTACCAGCCGCATACTTCCGGCGGACGTATTCCTACGGATAAAGCCTACCGCTATTATGTGGACTACCTGGCCAGCGTACAGCAAATGGCCGCCCGCGAACGCCAACGCATTGAAGAACAATATGATGAGCGCGTAAACGAAGTGGACAATATGCTGGTGCAGACTTCGCGCCTGTTGGCGATGCTCTCCGGCGCGGCGGGGTTTGTATATACCGCCCACGTGGATGACCAGCGTATCCAGCGGCTTGATTTTATTCCGTTGGCGCCCGGTATGATGTTAGCCGTTTTGGTTACCCAGTCCGGGGCCGTACGCCATTGGCCGGTTCGCACGGCGTATGTAATAGAGCCTGCCCGCTTGCGTGTACTCAGCCGCTTTATCAACGGCGAGATTTCGGGGCGGACCTTGGCCGAGGCGCGCAAGGTGCTTTGGCATCATATCCACAGCGACCACCCGGAAATTGCAGGCGTAGCCGATTTGGCCACGCAGGTATTAAAGGATATGGAACGTCCCCAAACGGGAGCGAACGAGTTGTATGTGGAAGGCATCGGCCGGCTGCTGGAAAACACAACCGAAGACGATTACGAAGATTTGAAGCAAATGATGCGCGTAGTAGAAGAGCGCGAACGTTTTTCCTCGCTGCTTAGCGAGAAAATGACGGATATGGAGAAATCCAAACAAAAATTAAATGTCAGTATCGGCAGCGAGAACGAACTGAAAGAACTTAAAAATTTAAGTATCGTTTCATCCGCCTGCCGCGTGGGAGACAAAACGGTGGGTATGCTGGGCATCATCGGGCCGAAACATATGGAATATACGCGGGTGATGTCGTTGGTAAACTTTATTGGCAGTTTGTTGGAAACATCTATGAAGAGTTGGACAGCATTGCCCTCCGGGGAAGAAAATTATGAGTAAGCACGAAAAACATAGTGAACACGAACACGCTGAAATAAAAAAAGAAGTTCCGCAGCAAGAGCAGCCTTGTAGCGCCGAAGCCGCGCAGGAAACTCCCGCCGCAGAACAAAAGCCTGACTATTATGACAGATATGTGCGTTTAAGCGCAGATTTTGAAAACTTCCGCAAACGCACCGAGCGCGAAAAGGCTTCCTTCTTGGCATATGGTAAAAAGGAATTTGCCGAGAAGTTGCTCCCTTCGTACGAAGTGTTGTTGCGCCAGTTAGTGGAGATGGACAAAAAGGAAGAAGAAGGTCAAATGTCCGCCGAACTAAAAGCCGTTAAAACGGGCCTGAAAATGGTGTTTGGCGAAATGGAAAAAGCATTTAAGGCCGAAGGCATTGAGCATATGGATGTGCTTGATAAACCTTACGACCCCGCCACACAGGAAGTAGTGGCGATGATTCCTTCCTCCGGGGACCAAGACGGTCTCGTGTTGCAGGAAGTACAAATGGGCTTTACGATGGACGGCAAAGTCCTGCGCCCGGCGCGGGTGATTGTCGGCCAGCACGCGGAAGATTAATCCGCCGGTCCGTTTGAAAACAATTTAATTAATAAACTTTGTAAGGAGAAACACATATATGGCTAAGATTATTGGTATTGACTTGGGTACTTCTAACACCGCCGCTGCGGTAATGGAAGGTGGCAGAGGTACGATTATTCCGTCTGCCGAAGGCAGTTCTATCGGCGGTAAAGCGTTTCCGTCTTATGTAGCGTTTACGAAGGACGGCCAGCGCCTCGTGGGTGAACCCGCCCGCCGCCAGGCCATCGCCAACCCGGATGGCACCGTAACCGCGTTCAAACGCAAAATGGGTGAAAACTATAAATATAATTTGCACGGTCAGGAATTTACGCCGCAACAGTTGTCCGCATTTGTATTGCAGAAAGTTAAAAAAGACGCCGAAGCCTTCTTGGGCGAACCTGTGGAAAAGGCCGTTATCACGGTGCCTGCGTACTTTAACGATAACCAACGCCAGGCCACCAAAGATGCGGGCCGCATCGCGGGCTTGGATGTAGTGCGCCTCGTAAACGAACCGACGGCTGCCGCCTTGGCCTTTGGTATTGATAAGGCCGGTAAAGAACAAAAAGTAATGGTGTTTGACTTGGGCGGCGGTACCTTGGATGTAACCATTATGGAAATGGGTAAAGAAGGCACGTTTGACGTACTCGCTACCTCTGGTGATACGCACTTGGGCGGTACGGATATGGATAACGCGGTTATTAAGTGGATGGAAGACGAATTCCGCAAACAAACGGGTATTGATTTGTCCAAAGACATCCAAGCGCAACAACGCTTGAAAGACGCGGCCGAAAAAGCCAAGATTGAATTGTCCACCACTATGGAAACGGACATCAACTTGCCTTACATCTCCGCCGATGCAACCGGCCCCAAACACCTCGCTTTGACGCTCTCCCGCGCTAAACTGGAAAGTTTGGTGGACGACATTGTAAAACGCTGCGGTAAGTCTGTGGAACAGGCTTTGAGCGACGCCAAATTGTCCGCCTCCCAAATTGACCGCATCATCTTGGTCGGTGGTCCGACCCGTATGCCGATTGTGCAAAAATATGTGGAAGACTTGGTCGGCAAAAAGATTGAACGCGGTATTGACCCGATGGAATGCGTGGCAATCGGTGCGGCTGTACAGGCCGGTATTTTGACGGGCGACGTGAAAGACGTCCTCTTGTTGGATGTTACGCCCTTGTCCTTGGGTTTGGAAACCTTGGGTGGCGTATGCACGCGCCTCATTGAACGCAACACCACTATCCCGGTGCGCAAGACGCAAATCTTCTCTACCGCCAGCGACAACCAGCCGGCCGTAACCATTAACGTCTTGCAGGGTGAACGCCCGATGGCCAAAGACAACGTACCGCTGGGCAAATTTGACTTGGACGGTATTCCGCCAGCTCCTCGTGGCGTGCCTCAGATTGAAGTTACGTTTGATATTGATGCCAACGGTATCTTGAACGTATCCGCCAAAGACTTGGGCACCAACAAGGAACAGCATATTACCATCAGTTCGCCGAACAAACTCAGCGATGCCGAAGTGGAAAAATTCGTCAAGGATGCGGAGAAATTCGCCGACGAAGATAAAAAGCACAAAGAAGTCATTGAAGCCAAAAACCAAGGCGACAGCGTGCTCTATCAGACCGAAAAGGCCTTGAAGGAATACGGTGATAAAGTGTCCCAGGAAGACCGCTTGGCCATTGACCGTGCTTTAAATGACTTGCGCGATGCCTTGAAGGGTGAAGATGCCGCCAAGATGAAAGCGGCCACCGATGCGGCCTTGCAAGCCAGCCAGAAACTCGGCGAAGCGATGTACAAATCGCAGCAGGCTAACGCCGGTGCCCAGGCCCAACAGGCCGGAGCCCAAGCGGGCGCCAATGCCGGTGCGCAAGCCGGTGCCGCCAACAACGGCGGGAAAGACGACGTAGTAGAAGCGGAAGTCGTTGATAAATAATCTAGCAGTATAACCGCTAAAAAGGGGAACCCGAAAGGTTCCCCTTTTTTTGTAAAATATCCCTATGCCGCAGTATTTTGCCGATATTAAAGAAACCGAATTTTTTTTAACCGACGCCGAAGCACACCACGCGTCCGCCGTCGCCCGTCATAAAGAGGGCGACGAAATCCGCGTTTTTGACGGAACGGGCAAGCAGTTTATGGCCCGCATAGACCGCGTACAAAAAAAGTTTATCCGCGGAACGCTGTTAAAACCGTGTGAGGTCCGCCGCGTGCCCTTGGAACTGGAACTTTGCTTCGCGCCCAATTCCCGCACGGGCTTGGAGGAAGTGTTGGATAAAGGCACGCAATTAGGCGTAGCCGCCTTCCGCCCGATTATGACGGAGCGCAGTGAGTACGACGTGCTCAAAAAGTGGGACGGTAAAAACGACCGCTGGCGCCAAATTATGATTGCCGCCTGTAAACAATGCGACACTCCCTTTGTTCCCGAAATTCTGCCGCCCGTTAAGTTCCCGGCGGCCTTGGTGCAGGAAATTCCTTCTTTAATTGCTTACGAGGCCGAGGAAACGCATACCCTGCAATGGGGACTTGAAAAGTTGGGTAACCCCAAGCGCGTGCGCGTGTTTGTGGGGCCGGCTGGCGGGTGGACGGACGAGGAAATCGTCGTAGCCGCCCAATACAATGTGCTCCCGGTTACGCTGGGGGTAAACATCTTGCGCGCAGAAACGGCCTGCATTGCGGTGGCCGCTAAACTTTTATGACCACTTTTTTTATTAAAACCTTTGGCTGCCGCGTAAACCAAGTGGAAAGCCAAGCCATTTTGGAGCAGTTTTTAAACTCCGGGGCCACCCCCGCGGACTCCTTTGAAACCGCCGATATTTGCGTGCTCAATACCTGCACGGTTACACACCAGGCTGATAAGGATGTGGAAAAACAAATCCGCCAAATCTTGCGTCGTAACCCGCATACACGCCTGGTGCTGACGGGTTGCTATGCCGCCGCGCACGCGGACGAAGTGCATAAGAACTTCCCGCAGGCGGAAATTGTGGGCAAGTACGAATTGGGCAAGGTTTTGTTCCATACGGACGATGTGTGCTGGACGGTTTCCGGCCACGAGGGCCACAGCCGCGCGTTTATCAAAATCCAAGACGGGTGCGACTGCTTTTGCTCCTATTGTATTGTGCCGTATGCCCGCCCCGTAAAACGCTCAAAACCCTTAAACGATGTGCTCAAAGAAATTGACTCCTTGGAAAAAAAGGGCTTTGCCGAGGTGGTTTTAACGGGCATTAACATTGGCAATTACAAATGCCCGCAAACAGGGGCCGATTTGGCCGAACTCTGCCGCCAGATTGCCCAAATGAAGGGCAATTTCCGCGTGCGGTTTTCGTCCATTGAACTGCAAACGGTTACGGACGGCGTGATAGAAATGATGCACGAATATCCCTCCCGCTTTTGCAACTATTTCCACTTGCCTTTGCAGGCCGGGTGCGATAAAGTGCTAAAAGATATGAACCGCCATTACGACACCTCCGCCTATGCGGCCAAGGTGCAGGAGTTACGCGCCCGCGTGCCTCAAATGGGCATTTTTGCAGACGTTATAGCCGGATATCCCACCGAAACGGAAGCGGATTTTGAAGCCACTTACGCCTTTATTAAACAGGTAAAGTTGGCGGGGCTCCACGTTTTTAGTTATTCCCCGCGCCCGGGTACGCCCGCGGCGGCCTTAAAGCAACTGCCGCACGAGGAAATCAAACGCCGCTCGGATACCTTGCGCGCGCTGGATAAGGAATTGCGCGCCGTCTTTGCCGCCTCTTTGGTGGGCACGGAGCAAGAAGTGTTTGTGGAGGAGCATAAGGACGGCCGCCCGCACGGCATTACGTCCAACTTTCAGCCCGTCGTGCTGGAAACGTCAACCCCCGTCCACGGTCTTGTGCGGGTGCAAATTACCCGCGCCGAAGGCCCGCTGTGCGTTGGGCGGCTCCAATAGTCCCGGTTAAAATGGTAAAATAAAGTAATGCCCGGGCCTAAGGCAGGATTATATTAAAATACCGCGCTTGGACTGGTGGCTGGATTTTGATATAATATATATATAATTTGTTTTTAAACAAGTTAGATTCTTTTTAGGCAAGAGTTAAACAAAATGGTAGCCAAAAAAAATCTGTGTGTACTCATCTTGGCGGCCGGAAAGGGCACCCGGATGAAATCTCCTCTTCCCAAACCGCTTCACCTGGTTTGCGGAATCCCGATACTTGCACATATTTTAAAGGCGGCCCAGGAATTGGGTCCTGCCGCTATTGGTATTGTGGTCGGCCACGGGGCCGATGAAGTGGTTGCCGCCGTTAAGGCCGGGCTTACCGAGTGGGGCATTACCGCCCCGGTGGTGTTTATCCCGCAAACGGATTTATCCGGCTCCGCTTCCGCTGTAAAAGCCGCCGTACCTCTCTTGCAAAAATTTGAAACCGTAATGGTGTTAAACGGCGATACGCCGCTCTTAAAAGCCAAAACGCTTGCCCATATGGCCGATGTATTTGAAGGCGGCGAAATGGGCGCCTTGGTTTTGGGCGTAAATGTGCCGAACCCCACGGGGTACGGGCGCATTATCCGCGCGGAGGATGCCTCCTTTGAAAAAATCGTAGAGGAAGCCGACGCGGACGCAGACACCAAGAAGATTACCGAAATTAACAGCGGTATGTATGTTTTTAATTCCAAGGCCCTGCAAGCCGCGCTTATCCAATTAACGCCCCAAGGGCCGAAGCAGGAATACTATTTAACCGACACCTTGGCCTTGATTAAAGCGATGCAAAAGCCCGTTTTAGTGTTTGCCGGGACGGATTACCGCGAAGCGCTTGGCGTAAACAGCAAGGCGCAACTGGCCGAAGCCGAACAGATTATGCGCGACCGCGTCGCCCAAGAATTAATGGACGAAGGCGTAACGCTGGTCCGCCCGCACGAGGTATTTATTGACCCGGGCGTAAAAATCGGCGTGGATACGTTCATTTGCCCCGGCTGCTATATTTGCGGCAAAACGGTTATCGGCAAAAACTGCACGATTGAGGGAAACGTATATATTAAAGATTCCGTCATCGGCGACAACGTAACCCTGAAAATGGGAACGTATATTGAAGAGTCCGAAGTGGCCGAATCCTGCCAGTTGGGGCCGTACGCCCACTTGCGCCCGAAATCTGTTTTAAAGAAAGGCGCAAAGGTCGGAAATTTTTCGGAAATTAAAAAATCTGTCATTGGGGAAGGCTCCAAGGTCAACCATTTAAGTTACATCGGCGATACCCAAATGGGCGCGGGTGTGAACATCGGTGCGGGAACCATTACCTGCAATTACGACGGTAAAAATAAACATCAAACCGTCATCGGGGACCACGCTTTTGTGGGCTCCAACGTGAATTTTGTGGCGCCGGTAACGGTGCACGAATATACAAAAATCGGCGCGGGTTCAACCATAACCAAAGAGGTTCCGGCGGAATCCTTGGCTATTGCCCGCTCGCGCCAGGTTGTTCTAGAAAACAAAGGTATCAAAAAAAATGACTAAAAGCGTAAACGGCGATTTGAGAATCTTCTCCGGCAATTCCAACATTGCCCTAGCCCAAAAGATTTGCAATCACCTGAATATGGAGATGGGAAAGTTGCGCGTGGAACGTTTCGCCGACGGCGAAATTGACGTGCAGATTTTGGAAAGTGTGCGCGCGCACGACTGCTATATTATTCAGCCCACCTGCCCGCCCGTCAACGAAAACTTGATGGAACTCCTCATTATGATTGACGCGTTCAAGCGCGCCAGCGCGGGGAAAATTACCGCGGTAATCCCGTACTTCGGTTATGCCCGCGCGGACCGCAAGGCTTCGCCGCGTGTGCCGATTACGGCCAAACTGGCTTCCAACTTAATTACCAAGGCCGGGGCGGACCGCATTATGACGGTGGATTTGCACGCAGGCCAAATTCAGGGGTTCTTTGATATCCCGGTGGACCACCTGCGCGCCCGCAAAGTGTTTTTGGACTATTTTAAAGATTTTGATAAAAAAGATATCGTGGTTATCTCCCCCGATGTGGGCGGCGTGGAACGCGCCCGCAAGTTTGCGGCCCGTATGGACGCGGGGTTGGTAATTATTGATAAACGCCGCCCGAAACCGAACGAAGCCGTGGTGTATAACGTCATCGGCGATGTGAAGGACAAAGTGGCGATTATTTTTGATGATATCGTGGATACGGCCGGCACGCTGACCACCGTAGCCCAAAAAATCAAAGAACGCGGCGCGCGTGAAATTTACGCCGTCTGCACGCACGGGTTGCTCTCCCGCAACGCTATGGAAAAGATTAACAAGTCCGACATTAAAAAATTAATCATTTCCGACTCGTTGCCTATCCGCGACCTGGGCCCGAAAGTGGACGTATTGTCCGTTTCGTACTTGCTGGCGGACGCCATTAAACGCAACCACGATGGCCGCTCTATCAGCGATATGTTTAACTAAAATTTTGTAAATACTTTGGAGGAAACAAATGGAAAAAGTAAATATTGCTGCCGAATCCCGCGAAGGTATCGGCGTTAAAGGGGCTCTTTCTAAAATCAGAGCCGAAAAGAAAGTACCGGCCGTAATCTACGGCGGTCATAAAGAACCTGTTAGCGTAACCGTAACCGTAAAAGATTTGGATAAAATCGTAAAAGCCGGTAAAAACACGCTGGTAGAAATCGCCTTGGGCAAAGAAAACGAACTTGCCTTGGTAAAAGAAATCCAATACCACGCCGTAACCGACAACCCGATTCACGCCGATTTCCAGCGCGTTAGTATGAAGGACAAAATGGACGTTATCGTTCCGCTCAAACTGGAAGGTACGCCCGCCGATGTGGCCAACTATGGTGCTATCATTGAACACATTATGCGCGAAATTGAAGTCCGCGCTTTGGTAAGCGCTATCCCGCACGAAATCGTGCTTGATATTACGCCGATGACCATCAACAAAGGTATTGTTGCGGGCGAAGTGAAATTGCCGGAAGGCGTTGAACTCTTGACCGATCCGGAAGCCCCAGTCGTGCACTTGATGATTCCGAAAGAAGAAGAAGCCCCTGCTCCTGTGGCGGCCGATGCCGCTGCTGCGCAGCCGGAAAGTTCTTCTACCAAGGGCAAAAAGGACGAAGAAGGCAACCTCACCAAGAACGCTGCCGCCGCCCCCGCCAAGGACGCTGCGAAGAAATAACCTATGCAATACCTCCTGGCCGGGCTGGGCAACCCTGGAACCCAATACGAGCATACGCGGCACAACGCTGGATTTATGGTGTTGGACCACGCCGCACGCCAATGGGGCGCCGAGTGGAAAGCCTGGCAGAATATGGGAGTGTATGCCAAGGTCTCCGTGGCCGGGTGCGAGGTCTTTCTCCTCAAACCATCCACTTATATGAACGAATCGGGTCGGGCTGTATCCAGCCTGGCCCGGTTCTACAAAATTCCGCCGCAAAATTGCCTGGTATGCTTTGACGATGTATCGCTAAATGTGGGCAAATTGCGTATCCGCAAAAACGGCTCTGCGGGTGGGCAGAAGGGGATGAAGAGCGTCATTGAGCAGTTGGGCACGCAGGATATTGCCCGGCTGCGCGTGGGCATTGGACCGAAGCCCGAAAAGTTTGATTTGGCCAATTTTGTGCTGTCTAATTTCCCCAAGGCGGATGCACCCTTGTTGGAAGAAGCGTTAAACCACGCGGTGGAAGCGCTGGAAATATTTTTTAAAGACGGCATAGAAAAAGCGATGAACCGCTTTAATTAAGTTAGATTTGTTTAGATAAAACCGCCCCGGAGCATTTTTCACTCCGGGGCGGTTTTCATATTGCGGCAAGGTTATTTGGTGTATGCCATACAGCAGTTGCCCAGCATACAGGTTTTGCACGAGGCCGCCGGCTGGCGTTCCTTTAAAGAGGCCAACAACTTGCGGGCAAAGTCCGTCAAGGTGGGGTCGCGCGCCCCTAACACCAGTAAAATATCGCCCGGTTGGGCCGCGCCGGCCATTTCTTGCAAAATGCGTTCGCGGCAGTCGTCGTAACTTACATTGGTGCCGCGCGCCTTTAAGCCCTCAAAAATCGTCCGGCAGGAAACGCCCTGCGGCACGGTCCCACCCGGGTAATACACCTCGGTCAGCCACAGGTGGTCGTTGGGGCCGATGTGATTAGCGAAACTATCCACAAAGTCCGCCGCCAGCATTTTGATAGAGGTAAAGGCGTGGGGCTGGTAAAAGGCCAAGACGCGTTTGCCGCGCAGGTGTGCCGCTTCAATGGTGGCGGCCAGTTTGTGCGGGTTGTGTGCGAAATCGTCCACCACCTCAATTTTGTTGTAACTGCCTACGCTTGCAAAGCGGCGGGCAATCCCAGCGAATTTGTTTAACGCCTTGGCGCAGGTGTCCAAATCTACGCCCATTTGCAGGGCCGCGGCCACTGCGGCGGTGGCGTTGCACACATTGTGCACGCCCGGAATATGCAGGCGGAAGGGTTGGCCTTGAATTACAAAGTCGGAGCCGAAGCCGTCAGCCTTGATTTCGCTCGGGTGCACATCGCCCATAGAAAGCCCGAAGGTCTTGGCTTGCGGGGCCAGCACGCGCAGGTTCTCTTCCTCGGCGTTAATGATAGCGGTTTTGCAATGGGAGATAAACTCCTTAAAATATCCCTGTAAAATATTTATTTCCTTGTGGTCCTTTTGCAAATTGAGACACAGGCCCAAATGAGGATGGTATTTAACGATAGAACCATCGCTTTCGTCGGCCTCAATAATTAAAATATCGCTCTCGCCTTTATATACGTTGCCGAAGACACCCTGCTCCTTTTGCAAGGACAAAATGGACGCCCCCGTAATGACGGACGGGCTTAACCCCGCAAAGGCTAAAATATCATAGACCATAGCGGTGGTGGTGCTTTTGCCGCTGGTGCCGGAGACGGCAATCGTGCGGTGTTCGGCCACGTGCTTGGCAAGCAGTTCCGAGCGGTGCATCGTGGGGATGCCCAAGGCCTTGGCCTTGATAAGTTCGGGGTTGGTGTCTTCAATAGCCGAGGATAAAATAACCAAATCGGTTTTGTGGTCAATGCCGCTGCCGTCTTGCGGGAAGAGTTGGATGCCCAACTTTTTAAGATATCCCCACAGGGCCATATCGGTATAACCTTTGCTGATTAAACGGTCGGACCCGGTTACTTGGTCCTTGCCCATTGCGTGCAGTTGCGCTAAGGCGCTCATCCCTACGCCGCCAATACCTACGAAGTGAATTTTCATTTGCGTTTTTCCTTCAATTTAAATTTTGCATAGTCCGACATTGTGTGAAACCCGCTCTCGCGCTTCATCAGCCACAGGGCAACCTGTATGGCAGATTCTGCGAACAAGTCCCGGTTTTTGGCCGTGTGCGTGAGCGTAATTTCATCAAAGGGGGAAACAAACTTAGCCGTGTGCGTGCCGACTGTTTCGCCAATCCGTTCATAGGTAACGGCGGAATAGGGCAGGCCGATAGCGTCGGCTAAGGTTTTTGCGGTGCCGCTGGGGGCATCCTTTTTGTGGATATGGTGGATTTCGTGCAGGGCGGCCGCATACTGCGGGAACATTTTGCCCGCCAGACGCACCAGTTCCGTAAAGAAATACACGCTTAAACTGACGTTTGGCGCGTAAAAAACAGGTATTTTTTCCTCTGCCTGCATTTGGAACAAAAAGGTTTCCGGCAAGTTGGTAGTGCCCGTTAAAAAGGGGCGGCGGTGCTTGTGCGCAATCGTAAAGGCTTCCTGCGCACCTTGTGGGGTGGAAAAGTCAATTACGATATCAAAATCGCCGATGACCTTTTGCCCGCTTTCGCGCTTGACGGATACGGTGAGCCCCCATTGGGGGTTGGCTTCAATCAGGCGGGCAATGGCCTTGCCCATTTTGCCGTCCGCTCCGTTTAATAAAACTTTCTTCATACAAAACGCTCCAATAATAGTTCTGCAATTTGGCGGCCGTTCATCGCGGCCCCCTTTAATAAATTGTCAAAGGTTACAAAATAGTGGATTACGTTGGGCTCCTCTACATCTTGGCGCAGACGGCAAAGGTAGGTGGTTTCCTGCCCGCTGGCTTCCTTGGGCGTTATGACGCCTTCGCTGTATTTTAAATTAGGAAACGCGTTCCACAATTTTTTTACTTGGGCAAGGTTAAAGGGCTCCTGTGCCTTTACGGTAACGCCCAGCGAGTGGGAATTTTCTACGGATACGCGCACCGTGTGGCAATACACCTTTAAGGCGGGCAAGCCCAAAATCTTGCGCGATTCATATAAGCCCTTTAATTCCTCGGATGTGTGCCCGTTCGGCTGGACAGAGCCGATAAGCGGCACGCAGTTGTTGGCGTAATACGAGCCCGGGGTGTGGAAATCGTCCAACAGTTTTTTCCCCCCGCCGCTAATGGCCTGATAGGAGCAGAAAAAGACTTCCTCAAAATGATAGAACGGTTTAAGCGGGGCCAAACTCATCACCAGCCCGGTGGTTGTACAGTTGGGACTGGCTATTAAGCGGGTGTCAGCCGTAATGTCCTGCGGGTTAATTTCCGGGATGACAAGCGGCACGCCCGGCGTCATACGGAACTCGGACGACATATCCACCGTATATTTCACGCGGTCCTTGATTTTGGGGGCCAGTTCTTTGCTAATTGGGTTATCCGTACACAAAATGGCAATATCCAGGGGCGTGATTTCGTCCGCGCGCCCAAAGGTTTTAATTTCAATGGGGGTTTTAATCTTTTTAAGTTCGGCGAGCATCTTCTGCCCGACCATCCCATTAATGCCGATAATTCCAACGATCTTCATAAAAATCCTTATTTAATAAATAAATTTTTGTCCGCCGTTTGCAACAAACGGTCTATTTTTTGCTTGTTTTCGGCGGAAACTTCCCCCAGCGGCAAGCGTGCCGCTTCCGTGCCGAACCCGATTTTGGAAAGCATATACTTTACGCAAGTGGGGTTCGTTTCTAAATAGCAGGCCTTTATAAGCGGATAAAGTTGCGCAAACAAGGCAAAGGCTTCTTTGGGCTGACCCGCTTGAAAGCGGTTGTAAATTTGCACAAAGGCGGGTGCGAACACATTGGCCGCCGCGCTGATAATGCCCGAGGCGTTAAGCGCCAAATACTGCGGGAATAAATCGTCGTTGCCGCAGAGGTAACTTAATTTGCCGCTGTATTTAACGGCGGTATCGGTAACGTGCGCCATATCATAGTCGGATTCCTTTACGCCCACAATTTGCGGCACTTCGCTAAGTAATCTGTCCAAGGTGGCGGCGGAGAGTTTTAACCCCGTCCGGCCCGGGATGTGATATAAGATAATAGGCGCGCCCAAGGCGCCCACTTGCTTGTAGTGGGCAATCAGGCCGCTGGGGTTGGGTTTATTGTAATACGGCGTAACCACCAGCACGCCGTCCGGCTCAAACGCAAGCACCTCGCGGGTATTTTGCAAAGTGGAGGCGGTATTATTGGTGCCCGTGCCGATAATAATTTTGGCGCGGCCCTTTATGCGCGGAGTGCAAAAGCGTAAGATTTCGGCCTTTTCGGTGGCTGACAATGTAGCGGCTTCGGCCGTGGTGCCCAGCAATACAAATCCGGCTACTTGGGCATCTAGTTGCGCCTGAATTAAACGCTCTAAAACGGGATAATCCACTTGCCCCTGGTTATTGAAGGGGGTGGCAAGTGCGGTGTAAACTCCGGTAAACATAACGCCTCCTAATCTATTCCCCGCGCGGGAAGAACTGCCCATATTTTAGCAATTTAATTTGTATAATTAAGTAACAATTTTAATAAAAGGATATTTTATGCCAGAAAACGATAAAGCAAACCAAACTAATACGGATATCAGCCTGCCCAAAGAAGAGTGGGAAAAGAAGTTATTGGAAAACGAAAAAACGGCCTTAACGGAGTTTCCGCTCCCGCAAGAGCCGAACGAAAAAAAGCCCGCGGATAAACACGCGGTGCACGGCATTTGGGCGGTGTTGTTGCTCGCCGTTTTTGCTGTTTCTGCGGCGTGCGGGGTATATTTAACGGTTAAACCCGTGGCCAAGTGTACACCTGCCAAAGCGGCGGAAAAAGAGGAAGGAACCTCCAAATTAGCGGCGGCCTTTTCGCGCGCCAAAGGGGAAAAGGGCATTGCCTGGATTAAGGTCCGCGGCGTGATTGCGCAGGATAATAATTCCTCCGCGTTTTCCCGCCCGTCCGGCGCGTCGTCTATCGCTAAAAAAATCCGCGAGGCCGGGCAGGACGACAACGTCCAAGCCATTGTACTGGATATCAATTCCCCCGGCGGCACGGTGGCTTCCGTACAGAACATTTACAGCGAAATTTTAAAGGCCAAAGAGAAAAAGAAAGTCGTAGCCCTGTTCCGTGATGTGGCGGCCAGCGGCGGTTTTTATATTGCTATGGCGGCGGACAAAATCGTGGCGGAACCCGGCACGATTACGGGCTCCGTGGGCGTGATTATGCAAACGAGCAACGTAGAAGGCTTGTTTGACAAAATCGGCGTAAAGGTTACCCCGATTACCTCGGGCAAATACAAGGATATGGGTTCCTCCTTCCGCCCGATGAGCGACGCCGAAAAAGCCATTTTGCAGGATATGGTAAACGATACCTATACGCAGTTTTTTGCGGCGGTAAAAGCGGGCCGCCCCAATGTAAAACCCGAGGATTTAACCGAATACACCGACGGACGCGTCTTTACGGGTCAGCGGGCGTATAATTTGGGCTTTGTGGATAAATTGGGTGGCGAAGAAGACGCCCGGTTGCTGGCGGGTGAATTGGCCGGTATCAAAGACCCCAAGGTCATTACGTCCCGCCCGGACGGTCTGCGCGAACTTATTTTCTCGTTCGGTTCGTCTATGGAAAACCAAACGCTTGCCAAACAGTTGCAAACGCTGGCTACGCCGAGCGTGTCCTACTTGTGGGTGAACTAATATGAACTTGCTTAAATCTTATTTTAAGTATATGGACGACCCGTCCGGCGCCATTACCCAACTGGCCGAGGAACGCTCGCTTTCCCGTGCGTGTATGGGCTACTTTGCGGCTACGCTGGGGTGGGTGCTGTTCTTTAACATTGGCGACGGTATCAGCCCAGTAGTCTTGCTGTTAAAGTTACTCGTGGTATTTATTGCGGAACTGACAGCGGGCTATTTTATCGCTTCCCTGTGCGGGCTGTTTTTGGATTTTAAACATATCAAATCCTCGCCTGCCGGGTTGTTTGTGCTGATTGGCTCCGCCGGATTTATCAAGGGCTTACTGGTGGCGTTTGCGCTTATTTCCGCGGCTGTGCCCGGTGCCGGGCTTGGCCTGTTGGCTCCGTTTGCGCTGCTCTTGGTATTGGGCCTGCAACTGGGGTATTTAACGCGCTCCTTAATGCGCCTGTGCGGCCTTAATGCGGGCAAAGCCTTAACGGCTTGGCTGTTTGCCTTTGTGCCCGTGTTGGTGGCGGTGGGACTGCTGACTGTGTTTTTTGTGTGGGGGATTGCCCTGCTGTTTTAAAAGAGGCTTATTCCTATACCGGGCCCCGGTTTTGCCGGGGCTCTTTTGTTTTATATGCAATAATTTAGGCGGCAAGTGCGTTTACATATGTACAGGGATTAGCAATATTTGGTAAAATATTACCGACCGGTAAGTAAAATTATTTGAATAATCCTATGAAAAAACAAGAGACCGAAAAAACAGATAAATCCGAACGGGAAAACCGTATGCGTGCGGCCATTAAGCAGGCAGCGTTCCACCTGATGGCGGAAAAGGGTTTAGACAAAGTGTCTATGCGCGAAATTGCCGAAAAGGTAAACGTAACCAAGCCTGTGCTTTATTATTACTTTAAAAATAAAGAAGATTTGTGCCGCAGTATTATTGAGGACCACGAGCAACTGTTCAGCAAACTGTTGGACCGCGTGTCCGAACACGCCAGCGGCCCGGCGGAAATATTGAACGAAGGGTTAAAATCCCACTTGGATTTTTTTGCCAAGGACCCGGTTCACTCCAAATTTGTCTTACAGATGATTTCTTATACCTTGGATGTGGACCCGAAGCAACTTCCTACTAAGGAAAAGCCTTGCGTACAGGATATGCTGGCGGAAACCTTAACGCGGGAAGAGAAAAAAGGCAAACTTCCAGCCGGCAGTGTGGCGGATATTGTCCGCCTGGTGTCGGGCATTTCGGCGGAGATTATGTTCAGCGCGTATTTAACGCAGCACATCAATCCCGCCGCCTACCGCGGGGGCGCCTTCAACCAGCAAACCGTAGAACGGTTGGTAAAAATCATTTTACTTGGTATTCAAGCATACTATAAGGAAACAAAATAAAACATATGAAAAAATGGGTAATACTCGCGCTTATGGCAGCATATGCGCCTGCGTGCCTGGGGGCTGCTCCGGGCAAAGCGGCAAACAGTTTGTTTGCCGAACGTGAAGAGGTAGGGGGGGAGAAAATCACCATTTCCGATGCGATTCGGATGGCGCTCTCGGACAGTTACCAAATCATTGATGCGCAAAAGACGAAGGAAATCTACGAAAAGCAACTCTCGCAGTCGCGTTCGGATTACTACCCGTCTTTGTCGTTGGATGCTTCGTATAGCCGTGCTCTTAAAAAGGGCAAGATTATTATGGGCTCCAAAAGCATTGAAATCGGCCAGAATAACACCTATCAGGCTGGGCTGAACGCCTCTTATGTGCTGTGGTCTGGCGGGCAAATCCGCAACTCAGTCAATTTGGCTAAGGTAGGCGCGGAGCAGGGGCTTTTTAACTTGCGCCACGTGCAGGATACCGTTACCAAGCAGGTAGTGGGCTTTTGTTACGACATTATTTATGCCGCCGCTTTAATCCGCGTGCAAGAGGAATATTTGGATATTGCCAAACAGCACTTGGACGAAGCCCAAGCCAAATACAAACAGGGCCTTGCCAGCAGTTTGGACGTGCTGACCCAAAAGGTGAAGGTGGAAAACATTGAACCTACGGTTTTGCAGGCCAAAAAGAACTTTGAACTGGGCAACCTGTATTTGCGCCAAATTCTAAACCGCGACCCGGAAGACCGCATTTATTTGACCTGGACGCAAAAGGATTTAGAGTTGCCGCAAACGCCGTCCTTGGATGAGTTATATAACTTGGCGATGGAAAAACGCCCGGAATTAAAACTTTCCAAATTGGCTGTGGACGCGGCGCATTACAATATTAAAATTGCGCGTGCGGGCCATATGCCGGTGCTGGCGTTAAATGGCAACTATACCTATAACGGCGTAACCGACAACGGTTTCCCGCAGCACAAGCAAGATTATTATTGGTCCAGTTCCGCGGGTGTAACGCTGAGCGTACCGCTGTTTGAAGGGTTTAAAGTATCCTCGCAAGTGGCGCAAAAGGAACTCGCCTACGAGCAGGCAGTAGCGGCGTACCAAAACAAAATGAAGAACGTGCGCATCCAAGTCAAAGAAGCGTGGCTGAATTTGGAAGAAGCCCGCTCCCGCATTGAGGCCACCAAGGGCGTAGTGGAACAGGCCCGGGAAAACTTGAACTCGCAAATGAAGCGTTACCGCGCAGGCCTTACGAGCCAGTTGGAAGTAAATGACGCTATTTCCAACGTAAACGATTCCGACTTGCAATATGTGCAGGCCGTGTATGACGGGGCGATTGCCCTTTCCGATTTGAAATTCGCCGTAGGTGTAGAGGTAAATTTGTATGAAAAGAAGAACTAAAAGAAGAATTATATGGGGGGTAGTGGCCCTGGCTTTTATTTTGGCCTTGGTGGTCATTTTTAAACCCAAAACGTCCGGTCCGTTAGACGGCGTGGCCAAGGATGTTTTCTTGGTGAAACAAGAAACCGTGCAAAAACGCACTTTGAAACACGAACTGTTAATGTCCGGCAGCATCAAGGCGTTGGAAGAAGCGACGCTCTTCCCGCGTGTAAACGGCAAATTGCTTAAAAACGTCTTGCGCGAAGGCGACTCGGTCAAAAAGAACCAGACCGTTTCTTTAATTGAGCGCGACGAAGTAGGTGCCGTGTATGAGCCGGTGGTCGTGCCGTCCACCATTACGGGCGTAGTCGGCCGCGTGTATTTGGACCCGGGTGCAAACGTAACGGTTTCTACGCCGATTGCCTTGGTGGTAAACCAGGAAAAAGTGCGCGTAGCGGTGGATATCCCGGAACGCTACATTGGTGAAATTTACAAGGGCCAGCCCGCCACCTTGCGCGTGGACGCGTTGCCCGGCAAAGAATTTGAAGCCAAACTGACGATTATCAGCCCGGTGGTGGATTCCACCAGCCGCGCGGTAGCCGTGGAATTTTACGCCGATAACACCAAAGGTTTGTTGAAGTCGGGTATGTTTGCCAAAGTGGATATTACCTTGTCCGAAAAAGCGAACGCCGTTTCCGTTTCCAAACAGAGCGTTTACACGGATGAAGAAACGAACGAAACGTATGTGTTTGTTCCGTCCGCAGACGGCAAAACCGCCGTACGCAGAAACGTAAAGACGGGCTTTATCAACAGCAACCACTTGGAAGTGAGCGAAGGCCTTTCCGTAGGTGAACAGGTGCTTACGTTTACCTATGGTTTGAAAGACGGCAGCAAAATTGAATTGGAAAAATAATTAAGTATGGCTGAAAATAACAACAATTTACAAGCGTCCCAAACGCTGGAAAAGGAGAAAATGAAGAAGGGCGGCTTTACCGCCGTCTTCATCCGCCGCCCGGTAGCCACTATTATGATGTGTTTGGCTATTGTGGTCATCGGGTTAATGTCCTATTCCAGTATGGGCGTGGGTATGTTCCCGAACGTGGACGTGCCGTATGTGTTGGTGCAGACCACCTTGGCCGGCGCCAGCCCGGAAGAAATTGAAACTTCCGTTACCAAGATTATTGAAGAATCCGTCAACCAGGTGGAAGGGATTGATGAAATCAAATCCCAGAGTATGGAAGGCGCCTCCTTGGTAAGCATTAAGTTCTTAATGGATAAAGACGGCGACGTGGCCGCCCAAGAAGTGCGCGATAAAGTGGAACTCATTAAAAACGACCTTCCGGACGGCACCGAAGCCCCCGTGGTGCAAAAGTTGGATATGGACTCCATCGCGGTATTAAACGTAGTGGTGTCCGGCGACCGCGACATTGTAGAACTGACGGAAATTGCCAAAAAGAAGGTAAAAGAAAACATTGAAAACATCCGCGGCGTAGGCGCTGTGAATATTGTAGGGGGCCGCGAACGCGAAATCCACATTACGGTCAACCCGCTCAAACTGTTTTCTTTGAACTTGCCCATTAGCGACGTTTCCGCCGCGTTGGCTGACCAGAACGTAGAAATCCCGGGCGGCCGTGTGGAACAGCAGCACCAGGAATTTACGCTGCGTATTTTGGGCCGTATCCCGGATGTGCCGTCCTTCAACGATATTTTTATTGCTAACCGCAACGGCGCTTCTATTAAAATTGCCGATATCGGCTATGCCGAAGACTCCGGCGAATACGAACGCGAATCCACGTTCTTAAACAAACGCCGTGCCGTAACCTTGGAAATCACCAAGCAGTCCGGCACCAACACCTTGGCTGTTGTGCAGGGTGTAAAAGATAAGTTGGAAAAAATTAAACCCACGCTTCCCTCTGATATTTCCATTTCCTTAATGATGGACCAGTCGGGCAATATCCGTGCCTCTGTGCACAGCGTGTTGGAACACATTATTCTGGGTGGTATTTTGGCCGGTATTATGGTGTTCTTCTTTATGGGCTCTTTGCGCTCTACGTTCATTTCGTTCCTGGCTATGCCGATTTCCATTATCGGTTCGTTCATCTTTATGAATATGGCCGGGTTTACGATTGATACGATGACGCTGTTGGGCTTGCTGGTAGCCGTAGGTATCGTAATTGACGACGCTATCGTAATGTTGGAAAACATCTTCCGCCATATGGAAAAGTACGGCAAAAGCCCGAAAGTGGCGGCTATTGACGGTTCGCACGAAATCACCTCTACCGTAGTGGCGACGACGCTGTCTATTTTGGTTATCTTCCTGCCTTTGGCGTATATGGAGGGTATCGTAGGCCGTGTGGTAAACAGTTACGGTATGACGGTAGTGTTTGCTATCGCGCTCTCCGGCGTGGTGGCCTTGACGCTGACGCCTATGCTCTGCGCCAAGATGTTAAAGCAGGAAAAGAAAACTAAACTGGATAACTTTGTTGACGGCGTCAATAAAAAATTGGTGGATTGGTATATCCCGCTTTTGGATTGGTCTATCCACCACCGCAAAATTATGGTTTCCTTGGCGTGCTTGTGCTTGGTGTTGTTGGTGCCGATGTTGGCGCGCGTAGGCGGGGAATTTATGCCTACGGACGACAGCGGTAAAGTACAGGTCAGCATTGAAGCCCCGGTGGGCACCAGTTACACCGATACGCAAGATATCTTAAAGCAGATTGAAAAGGATATCCGCCGCTTGCCGCACATCAAAGACACCTTGGTGGCGGCCGGTGTGTCTTCCAGCAGTTTCGTGTCCTCTAACCCTTCCAACAAAGGGTATATCCGCGTGGAATTGGACGGACGCGACGAACGCGGCGGCGTAACGACCAAAGAATATTTGAACGCTATCCGCGAAATGATGAAGAAATACAAAGGGTTAAAGAGCAACTCTTATGTAGTCAGCGAAACGCCGTCCTCCGGCTCGTACGAATTGGAATTCGTTATTTCCGGCCCGGATATCAATAAGTTAAGCGAATACAGCCAGGCGATGGTGCAGCAGTTATCCAAGGACCCGCGCTTTATTGACGTGGATACTTCGCTGGACTTGTCCAAGCCGGAATACCGCGTAGTCATCAACCGCGAAAAAGCGCAGAACTTGGGCGTTAAGATTTCGTCCATTGCGTCCGCTTTACGTACAATGGTAGGCGGCGAAGACGATATTACCAAATACAAGGAAGGCGACGATTTGTATGACGTGCGCGTCCGCGTGGCTGAGGAATACCGCGATACCAAGGAAGCCATTTCCGCTTTGATGGTGCCCGGCAAAATCAACGGACAGGATACTATTCAGCGTTTGGACAGCGTGGCCTATATTGAAGAAGGTACCGGCCCCAGCCAAATTGACCGCCAGAACCGCCAGCGTCAGGTAACCGTGCAGGCCAACTTGAACGGCATTGATACGCGCTCCGCCTTGGCGATTATGAACGATATCTTCCACCGTCTGAACGCAGGCGCGGAATATTCGGGCGGCGTAACGGGTATGTCCGAAGAAATGACCAAGATGTTCTCCTCGTTCTTGCTCGCGTTCGTCTTGGCGTTCTTCTTTAAATATATGATTTTGGCCGCGCAGTTTGAAAGTTATACGCACCCGGTGGCGATTATTGTTTCCTTGCCGCTTACGCTGCCGTTTGCGGTGCTGTCCTTGTTCTTAACGGGGCAGTCGCTTAACTTGTACAGTTTGTTGGGTATCTTTATGTTAATCGGCGTAGTCAGTAAGAACGCTATTTTACAGACCGATTACACCAACCAACTGCGTGCCCGCGGCTATGGCCGTACGGACGCTATCTTGCAGGCCAACCGCGTGCGCTTGCGCCCTATCTTGATGACGACGCTCACCTTGATTATGGGTGTGGCCCCGATGATCTTCTCCAACGGCGAAGGCGCCGACCAGCGCCGCAGTTTGGCGATTGTTATCGTGGGCGGGCAGGCGCTCTCGCTGCTTGTTACGCTATTGATGACCCCGGTTACCTATATTTTAATGGACGAACTGGGCGATTGGTTCAACTATACTTTTAGGGGGATTCCTTATCCGGAAGATAAGAGCAAAACGGAAATTTTGCCCGAAGTGCCGGAAGAAGATTAATCCTTACAGGAAAACAGCCAACCCCCGCTTACGGTTTTATGATAAGCGGGGGTTTTCTTATGGTAGTGATTAATGTTATTTAAACCGATAATTGGGGCTGTTGTTGAGCGGGTCTTGCCCGTTTATAAAAGGCGTATAAGGCGGAGGAGTATTTTTACTTGTTTGAGCCTGTTAAGGCGAGTTGTAAAAATACCCGCCGTTACTGCCTTTTATGGGCGTTGACCCGCTGGTCTTTTTGGTTCTTTTTCTCCCACGAGAAAAAGAAGAGAAGAATTTTTGCTTACTTTTTGTCGGCACAAAAAGTAAGGATAAAAAGAAGTTAATTTTTTAGAAAACTATTTTTTGGCAAAAAATAACCCTGCGTTATCTTTAAACACAGGGTTCAAATCGTAAGGTGCGGGCGGGAATCGAACCCGCGAATATGAGTTTTGCAGACTCACGCCTTACCACTTGGCCACCGCACCGTAACATCTAAATCGGTAAGACCTAATTATTATAGCAAAAAATTTCAAATTTAGGAAGTAAAAATAAAAAAGTATAAAATTGGGCCTTGATTTTTTACGCTTCCCCGCTATACTAGCCATATGGGAGTGCCACTATCGCCCGTTTTTGGGTACGCCTCTTGTAGGGGACAAGGCCTCCCTCCATTTTTAGCCCGGCCCGAGCGGCCGGGTTTTTCTATTGCTAAATATATTTCTTTTTTGTATAATAAAAAAAAGGCTCCCGATTGGGGGCCGTTTTTCGCGGGGTTTTTGACTAAAACCCTTTTGTAATTGTATATTTTTTGATATAATAAAGTAATGCCTTGCGCGGGCGTAGTTCAATGGTAGAACACTAGCCTTCCAAGCTTGATACGTGGGTTCGATTCCCATCGCCCGCTTGGCAAGGATAAAAAGCCTGCAAAGGCCAGCATAAAATGCTGGGGTAGCTCAGTCGGTAGAGCATCTCCATGGTAAGGAGAAGGTCGTGGGTTCGATTCCCACTCCCAGCTTATAGATTTGGCAGTACCGCCCAAATTCGGGCGAGGACGTAATGCTGGGGTAGCTCAGTCGGTAGAGCATCTCCATGGTAAGGAGAAGGTCGTGGGTTCGATTCCCACTCCCAGCTTGTTTTGACAAACTAAACAAAGCAGTAAAAATTAACAACAGGAGAACTAAACACAATGGCAAAGGAAAAATTTTCCCGCAGCAAACCGCACGTGAACGTGGGTACGA